>Ga0268264_10000058_pt1 | contig 308956 bp, 287 predicted proteins | sample KBSSwiS32_FD_190357 | JGI IMG/M metagenome (GOLD analysis project Ga0268264, IMG submission 190357) | Switchgrass rhizosphere microbial communities from Kellogg Biological Station, Michigan, USA - KBS Switchgrass S3-2 (SPAdes) (version 2) | ecosystem: Host-associated > Plants > Roots >...
TGTTCGCCGATTAAAGTGGTACGCGAGCTGGGTTCAAAACGTCGTGAGACAGTTTGGTCCCTATCTTCCGTAGCCGTTGGAGATTTGAGGGTGAGCTGTCCTTAGTACGAGAGGACCGGGATGGACGTACCTCTGGTGTTCCGGTTGTCACGCAAGTGGCACTGCCGGGTAGCTATGTACGGACGGGATAACCGCTGAAAGCATCTAAGCGGGAAGCCCCCCCCAAGACTAGATCTCCCTGGGAACTCGATTCCCCTGAAGGGCCCACAAAGACTATGTGGTTGATAGGCTGGGTGTGTAAGGTCAGTAATGACTTCAGCTAACCAGTACTAATTGCCCGTGAGGCTTGACCATATAACCTCAAGCGGTTTGATGGCTTGATGGTTATCGATGCAAGCGATTGATGTTGTTTGATCATCGTTACTGTTGAACGCGACAAACGTCGAAACAAGAAACCAACCGGATTAGAGGCGCTCGTGGCGGGTGTAACAGCCCGCCACGTGATCCTCAAACAGTTTGCCTGGCGGCCATAGCGAGCGGGAACCACCCGATCCCATTCCGAACTCGGAAGTGAAAACGCTCTGCGCCGATGGTAGTGTGCCTTTCAGGCATGCCAGAGTAGGTCACTGCCAGGCTCCTAACGCGAAGCCCCCGAGGTCGAAAGATCTCGGGGGTTTTTGCTTTTGGGCGCTGCGCCTGTGCGGCGTCTGCCTTTGAACTCGCACATTCAATGTGTCGGGCCGCAGGCCGGCGTATCCCACAAAGATGAAGACTGTGGGATACGGGTCCGTTCCCCGAATTTCGCTTGTATCCCACAAGGTGTACCCTTGTGGGATATGGCTTCCCTCACGACACACCATGAGCGAGCGTTGACGCTCCTGTTCGCCGAACTACAAGCGGCGTCCGGCGAACAGAGCGAAGCATTTCTAGGTACACCTGGCGCTATCACGGAGCGAGAGAACGGAGCCGGGGTCTCCTATTGGGTACACCGTTACTCGGACGCCGCGAACCGTCGCCACGAAACGTACCTCGGGAAAGTAGGTGACTCGGAAGTGACCGCAAAAGTGGCGGCTCTCCGCGAAAGAATCGATGTCGCCAACGCAACCATCAATCGTGTGAGGATTCTGGCCCGATCTGGTTTTGCGACGGTTGACCGGAAGGCGTTCTACACGTTGGCCAGTCTGCACAACCATGGTCTGTTCCGAGCGGGAGCGATGTTGATTGGCTCCCATGCTTATGGGGCCATCCTGAATGCGCTCGGCGTAAAAGCTGTGGCTTACTCCACTGAGGACGTCGATATCGCACGCCGTGAAGCGCTGGCACTTTCCGAGATGCCGGCCTTCCTCGAAATGCTGCGGGAGACTGGTATCGAGTTCTTCGAAGTTCCCTCCCTGGATCGCGGGAAGCCAGGAACGTCTTTCCTGGAAAGGGGAGGCGCGCGCCTTCGAGTTGATCTGCTCGTGCCATCCAAGGACGACGATTACCCCACTGTGCCCGTTCCAGAGCTGAAGGCATATGCCAAGGGGCTGCCACATTTGGGCTATCTTCTGGGTGCGTCCCAGGAAATTCCCGTGCTGAGCACCCACGGAGTCGTCCTGGTGCGTTTGCCGGTTCCGGAGAGGTATGCAATACATAAATTGATCGTGTCGCAGCTGAGAACCAACACCAGCGGCAAGTCCGAAAAGGATTTACTACAGGCGGCGACTTTGTTCGAGGCATTGGCAGAACGGTTTCCGGGCGCTATCGAGGATGCCGCGGCATCAATTCCCAAAGGCGCCGGGCGTCATATATCCCGCGCACTTCGCATGCTGCAAAAGCAGTTTCCTCAGACGGATAGTTCCGCGTGGGAGGTTCTGGGGTCGCTGCCCCAGATGCCGAGTTAGACTCTTCATTGGAGTTCTGGCTTCTGCCCTTGAACTCGCACATGCACTGTGCCGGGCCGTCCGGTGGGGGCACGTCCTTGCAGAGAAGGGCTGTGGCCCTGGACGTGATTTAGTCGGCCGGATCGCCCACCCGGTGACCCGGCCGTTCAACGAACTTTGTCGGCCCGAAATTCGACGCCTGCATCCTTATAGATCCAGGCGATCGTGTGCCCCTTGGCGTCGCGCACAAAGAGGTTGTCAGGCGACCCTTCTTCCGGAGTGCTTGCCTGAAAGAAAACAGTGTTGCTTTCAGGGATGAGCTCTTCCGGTTCCTGTCCCTCTGTTTGGGACATGAGCTTCGATCCCTCACGCCAGATTCGCGTGCGCAGCTTCTTGCCGTTCAGGACATTCTCATAGATCCCGGTGTACTCATCGAGCAATCGAGGGTCGAGTTGCGCACGTTTTCTATCGGGATTAACCACGAGTTCCGCGACAGAAATCAGGCGCCAATCCCCACTCAGTCGGGTGTAGGTGTCCATTCGCCGCAGTCGCACGATCTTCGCCCCACCTTCCTGGGGAACCTGTTCGCGCAGTATGTAGGTTAGGACAACTGAATCGCCGTGATCGTCAACGGAGAGATCCAGAATCTCTCCCTGGATGCCAGCATCGACCTGCTGTGCAAGGACTTCGGGGAACCTGGCGACCTTCGCCGCAGGCCCGACCCAGACACAACCCTCGGAGATGTGACGCCGCCAGGTGGCCTTATCTCCCTTTAAGCCCGCAAGTCGCTCCTGGACGATCGCCAGCCATTCACTCTGTGTCGGCAGTTGACGTGGATCTGCTCGTTCTGCGGATCCTTCTCTGACGAGAACGCGCTCTGCACGAACTGTCTTACCACTTTCCTGGAACGTGTCACTGATGATGAGTTGGTTCTTACGCAGGACAAATTTCCGCGGTTGATCCGTTCCTATGTAGCTCGGAACGTTGCCGCCGAGTACGTGTGTGACCCACGTGTTGAGTCCATAGTCCACCTTGTAAGTGCCGAAGTAGGCGCAGTACCACGCGGGAAAGCAGGCATCCGGATTGCGGTCTATCGAGGGGGCATCAGTATCCGGCGGGTTGCGCATAATGCTGATGGAGACATGCCCGTCAGCAGTGAATATGAATTGCCCAATCGGGTGAATCCCGAAGGCATGAATCGGCTCACCGCTCTGCGGCGTGTCGGTGTAGCTGACGAGGCGCCAAGTTCCCACGAGCGGGCTGTTTGCTTCTGCCGCGGCCGCCAGCCCGAAATGCATTCCCACGCTCACCACGAGCACGATGATCAATGCTTTCATAGGCGCTTCTCCGATGGTCAGGTCGCCTCTGCGTCGACCTGAGACTGTACGCGTCAACGACAGAACTTACGGCCGGTCACCGGCTTTCAATGATACAAACGGTGTTCGCGTCAGTACACTGCTCGCAGCGAAATGTGCCTGCGGCTGGGATCTTTCCGCCTTTGGCGGGGGAGGGGAGGGTGCCACGGGTTTGGGCCACGTCCTAGCCGAGAGCGGCTGTGGCGTCGGCTGAGTCCGCTGAGTCCGACGAGGCGATCGAACGGGACGTTCGGTTGGATCGAATTGATTGTTGAGCCGCGGTGTTGATTTGCGCACAAGCCGGCGCCCAGCCCCTCTCCGCTATGCCGCGCGTGGTTCTTTGACCCGCTGCGCTCCTATAAAACCGATCAGACACGTGGATTTCGCAGCAGCACCCGCTATATCCCAGCATCCGGATTGTGGCTGGGCGTGTTCTATCCCGTCAGCTTCCCCATCCGAGGCGTTTTTCTAACGTTCAGAAATGATTGCGTTGAGATCAACAGCGAATCCAGCTCCCCGCAACTCGCGGGCCAGTTCGGCTTTCCACCCACCATGAGTGTCGAATGGTACCCACGCCACTCCGCCCCAATCGCCTGGCAACTCGACATGACCTTTATAGAGCGCGCAGACGGACGATCGTCCAAGCCGTCCCACAAAGTAGCCGAGCTCAAGAATGACGTTCTGACGGGCTCTGGGCTGGAGGGCATCGTTGCTCCCGATGAGATGGCCTTCGTCGTCGGGTGTCAAAAGGACGACGGCAAAGGGAACATCCGCATGCCGCTCGAGCTTTTCAATGACCGTGAGTCCTCGACTTGCCTGCTCATGCAGGATTATCGGGATGATGCCGAGCCTTTCCAGATAGCGAGCGACAGTCTCGCGCGCGGCTTCATCGCGTCCATGGACCACAAAGACCTTGCTCTTGGTGGTGACGGATTGCGTTGGAGGTGATCGCATGTGGCTCTGCTGCGCAGACGGAAGATTGGAAAGGGGAGGTGGGGTCGGATAAATCTCAGATCGCATCGGCACACGCTTCTTTTTACGCTTCCTCTTTTTGAGTCTAACGTTAGTCGCTTTTGCGTCGAGCAATCGCTTGGAGGATGCAGTCTCTATCAAGGCGAATGCGCAGCCCCGAGGATCTAGAATCTGCAACAGAGTCGAGTCCCCAGACGCTTCGAGTGGACCATTGAGAATCCGACCACCGGCGTCCTTCACTGCGCTGGCAGCGCGCACGGCGTCGGAAACCCGGACGTAGCTCAGCCAACTACAGGGCGAGAAGGCTGCTGACTTATAAATGCCCCCCACGTCTACTTCGTGGTTTGCGAAGATCTGATATATCCCGGTCTCGCCCATGTCATGCGCTGGTCCTCGGGTCCAGCCAAACAACTGAGAGTAAAATTTAAGAGCCGCTGGGACATTGGTGGTCGCCAACTCGTGCCATGGGAAACCGCCCTCGCCCTCACTGGGTGACAATGAGTCCTCGTAGTTTGGATGAGGTGCGAACACGGCGAACGCGGCGCCCTGAGGATCGCTGAGCACTGCGTAGCGGCCGACATCCATGATGTTCGACGCCTCTTTCAATACGCGACCACCGAGAGTTTTTGCGGAACTGACCGTGTGATCGACATCGGGTGTCCCGATGTATACCAACCAATGGGGTTGAGTTGCCGACGAATCATCGTCAGGCAGCGACATTATCCCAGCTGCCTGCTTTCGACCGGCCATCAACAGAGTATATGAGTCGACCGTTGATGCCTTGGGCGTCCAGCGAACGACGCGAGAGTAGAAGTTTCTCGCCTCCGCGGCATCAGTTGTGATCAACTCGTGCCAGATAAACTGTCCTTGGATATCAGCATTCCTCATCGTGTTTCAACTACTGCGGATTCGAGCCACCAGCCCGCGTCTTTTTCTTTTTCATATCAGCGTTTCCATCTGCCTGGGATCGATCGGCCATGAATTTTAGAAGCTGCTCCGCTGCCGATCTTCCGCCGGCTTTTACTTCCCTTCGCGAGAGCTCCAGCGTCTGGTTGGTCATTTCGGCCTTCATGGGTAGTCCGCGTGTCAATGCGACCGTTGATTGCGCCAAAGTCTCCACCATGCCGACGCTGGTATTCCCGGTGGCCAGTGAATACAACCTATCGATTCCTTCCGCCTCAGTCAGCGCTGTCAGATTCGCGCTGCTGCACTTGCGTAAGCTGGCGAGGCGAACGAAGGCTACGACCATTAGCAACACCCCAAGCGCCATAGCAGGCACTGCCACATAAATAGTCTTCTCGAGAGTCAGATTCGTTTTCCAGAATCCGGAGCCGCTCAGAGCAATCGCCGAAACCGCGCTGCCCACTATCAGCAGGCCGATGATCAGAACAACGTCCCAGATCCATTCCTTCATGCGGTACGCATCTGCGAGCCTACTTCGGCGCCTCACGGCGTCGCTCTGCGCGGCCTCTTTCGCAGGCGGATGTGCATGCGGTTGGGTCATCAGCACAGCGGCGGGTCGGTCGCCGTCCGTTACCAGAAGGTAAGCTAAGCTCAATGTGTGCAGTGCTCAAACTGCGTAGGCGCCGCTTTCCGTAGAAGGCGTCTTCAGCGGAAGCTGTCCCCGACGTCATGCGCACCGTCTATTTGAGACGGTTTAGTGTCAAAATTCCGTCATGCTAGTCGGTATTTTTTGCGAACCTAACCGATAGACTGACATGCGACATAGCGGAAAACATACGACGGCTCGTCATACAACGTGGCGCCCTTAAATGGGCCGGCGTGTGCATAACGCTCACTCCAGCGAAAGCTAATAACGCAGCGAATGGAATCTTCAGCTCAGGATTATTTCGGTGAGTCTCGGCTTCAGGCTGCGCGCTCGGCGCAATGGTTGCGCCGCTGCAATGGTGTAATGCTGGGAGTCATGCTCGTGGGGGTCGCTGTTGCGATTGTCATGGTCGCCGGAGCGACCATTGTCAATATCATGGGCATGGCGGGTCGCGTCCCGAGCATTGAAAGTCTGCCATTGCTCGTCGCATCCATGGCCCTCCTGCTCGCCTTTGCGAAAATCTGTCTGACCTCATATCGACGTGGCATCGATGATCTCGCGGAACGCGAACGCTGGTTGCGCGAAATGGATACGCTTGTTGTCGTCGCGCGCATCGCTGCCGAGAGCGGCAATCGTCAGTTGCTCGAGGGTGCGTTCTCGAGCTCACTGAAAGCCTCAATGCGAGAAGATATCACTCTTGGGTCAAATTCTTCGCGACGGCTCAATGTCGAGCAGAGCTGGCCCGAAGCACGAGCCGAGCATGACACGGTCGTAAGCATAGAAGACCTGGCTCTGAACGGGCAGCCGCGGGGAATCCTGCGGCACTCTCTCTCGCAATGGAAGGCCAGAATTGGAGAAGCTCGCGGAAAATCGTGATGCCCGCGCCGATGGTAGTGTGCCTTTCGGGCATGCCAGAGTGGGTCACTGCCAGCTCGAGGCGTTGGCGTCAATCGAGAGATCCGCACTCGCGACAAAGTCGTGGTGTTAGCGATGGTTCCGCGCAATCCTGGGTCTGCAGCACCCTACCACGCACGCCGGTTGAGGTTGATAGTGCGGCTGTGCAGCGACGATGTCATTCCAGACCCCGATTGCATGGCATGAACTGTACTCCCGAAGTCCGGAGCTGGCAGGTGCCGAAGGTCACGTCAGGATCCAGCCGGCTCTGATTGCACCGACGGGCATGGTTGACAGTCGCTGTATCCAGAGATCTCAACACAGGGCGTCCCCAAAGCCGACAAACAGTACTCGTCGGCAGATGAGTTCTCCATGCTGGCGCAACCGCTGATAACGAAGGCTGTGAGTAACGCAATAAGCATCGACCGGAACATGATCGTTTCTCCGCAAGGACTCTAGCTGGCTGCAGTAATGACTGCCGGCCCAGCAGTTCTATTCCCGGACGTACATGGACGCCCCACATTGTCAGGCTTTCATTGGTGATGACTGGACAGATTGCACCCGTACATTCGGACATTTGATGCGAGCTCGGCCCGCTGTCCCTGATGGGGTTCAGCTGGTTCGCGCCCGATCGCTGACGTCGAGTAGCCGCTGTGAAATTCTCGGTTGTGGGTCCGGAGTGCCCAGACTATCCGCGCGTTTTTGTTTGCCAGTGTCGCGGTGTTGATTTGCGCACGAGCCGACGCCACAGTCCCTCTCCGCTATGCCGCGCGTGGTTGTTTGCCCCGATGTGCTTCGCTGAAGAAGGAAGGTTGATTTGTTATATCTGTGGGATACAGCTTCCGGCGAGCGAATCAGGTGAATCGCTGTCTACTCGCTCAGGAGATTCATCCCTCGGAGGCTGCATACGTCATGGAAGTCCTTTGGATTGAAGGTGAGCAGGGCATCGAGCTTCAATGAGCGGTCCTCAATCATTGAACGAATGACATGGTCTACCAGGCTGTAGGTATGACGGGTCGGCCCCATCACGAAGCGCAGTGAGTCATTCCTGTACGGCCCGTCCTCTACGATTGTAGTGCCCGACCTTTCAATGATCGCTTTGAAGCGTGCGAGGCGGTCAGGCCGTCGTACCAGTCGTGTGTTGAGCGCCTCGTACAGGGTGGGCCAAGGCACGATCAGGTCGTGAACGATGAGCTGTTCCTGGAGGCCGGTAGCGGCACGATGATAATGGTCGCGAGGTTCAAAGAGAGCAAACCAAAAACAGGAGTCGGCGACGAGTCTCTTGGCCATCAGGCATCTTCCCCGGTCTCCGCATCACCATAGCCTTGCCAGGGTGCCGCTTTTCTCTTGCCAAACAAAAAGCGGCCTTTCAAACTCGTATCGTCTCCACGGTAAGCCACATACAGCCGATCTGTTTTATTGAAGTCGACTGCGCTCTTGAGGTCCTTCTGCAGCTTCTTCAAAAGCTGCTCTGACGAAGCGTCCTTTCCAACTTCGTACTTCAGGAAGGCGGTACTGTCGCCACACTCAATGGCTCCATGATTGTCGAGCCATGCATACAATGACTCGTAGTCACCTTTCACCCCCAGGTCGAAAGACAACCAGATGGCCTTTTGCATCGCTGTTTCCTCGAGTCGATCAATGCGATTCACATTTTTCACTACTGGTTAAGTTGGAATTTTCCGCAAAATATCATTCAGACGAGTCGCTGTCCTCTCCACGGCCAGCCCTAGACCTGTCCGCCTGCAGCGGGGGAGGGTGCCACGGGGTGGGGCACGTCTCTTAGCAGAGAGAGGCTGTGTCGTCGGCTGAGTGCGTTGAGTCCCACGAGAGCGAACGGACGGGATGTTCACCTCGAACGAATTGATTGCTGAGTCGCAGCGTTGATTTGCACACGGGCCGACGCCACAATCCCTTCCGCTATACCGCGCGTGGTTGTCGGCATTATTCGCCCAGTAAGTTTTGGGAAGGCGGCGGGGACAGTGACCAATGACACTGCGCATATACGCAGACTTTAATTCCGTCTACGGCGCGAATCACGAGATCTGCTGGTGCCTGCGTTATGGAGTCACATTAGGGCAGGTAGGGAAACCGTTGGATGAAGTCGCCGAAGAGCTCCAGCTGCGGGCCGGGATGCTGGTGACGCTGTTCTACGAAGACGAGTCAGTGGAGTTCGAAGTCTCCGCTGTCCTCGAGGAACACGATGACACCCCGGGTAATCGATGGCGCGCCCGGGCGGACTGGAACACCTTTCGACGAATCAGAGGGTAATCGAGCACTCGCACGATGTCAGTGACCCGGGGAATCCAAATTTCGGTTGAAGAACTTCAAAGCCAGAGAACGTACTTCGTCCTGGACCGCGCGACGATCAACGCTGGGGTCGTCATAGCAAAGGCGCTCAATGTTCATCTGCTTGGCCATTTTCTTGCCTTCATCGGTGCATGGCGGGACAAAATCGTAGTGCCCCACCTTCCCTGGAATTTCAACCAATCGAGCACCTTTGATCAAAGTCGCATACCGTTCCGCATTGGTTGCAGGAGGGGCCACTGTATCGGCGGTGCCAACCACAATCTCGACTGGAACATGGATATCCGCGACGTCGTTGGCGGCAAAGCCACTGCCAAACACGGGCGCCAAGGCAAACACCGCGCGGACTCTCGGCTCACGGTAAGAATCACCGGAATGCTTCAGGGCGCCCTGAACGACGGGGTCACTCTTCTCGAGCTGTTCGAACAGCTTCGGCGCCTCCGGATACTCGGCCTGCGGGCCGCAGGTGAAATCGCGCGCCGGTGAAGAGCAGAAGCGAAGATATCGTGGTCTGTCTATGCGGCCGCCTGCAATCGTGATGACCGTGTAACCTCCGAGCGAGAAGCCGACGGCGCCAATTCTTCGACTGTCGATGTGGGTCGCAAACTGCGGATCCGCGAGCACCTGGTCCAGGGCCACCCGTAGATCTTGCGCACGTTCCCACCAAAGCAGATAACCCCGCGGATCTGGCTTGGCTTCTGCACAGGTATTTCCATGATGATTGATGGCGGCAACGAGATATCCATGGGAGGCGAGATAGTGGCCCAGCCACAGGAGCGCTCCGGCGCATCCCCCGGTTCCGTGCGATATCAGTATGAGCGGATACTTCTCATGCGGATCTGCAAGTGCCGCGTCTCGGATAACGGCCGGCATCTCGAAGATCGTATGACTTGGCTTTGCATCGACTGCCGAACCTGCGGTCTTGGCCGGATACCAAATGGAAGTTTCCAACGGACGCGGGCCGTTTCCATCCCAGTTGCGTCGATGTTCATCCACGTAGTGACGGTTGATCTCACCAACAGGTCCGGCCACTGCCGCGTGGGCGCAAGAGAATCCGAATAGCAAGGCAGCTACGTGCATGACTGAGCGGATTTGCCATGACAGGGAACGGAGCACGATGGAGTCTCCAACTGTACGGTGAGTTTACTTATATTGCCGTAATTTCCCTCGTCAAGCATGGAGCGCAGCTGCCGTGCGACATCAGCCGCAAGCGCGCAACCGCAGGTCCGCTCCATTTGCGCGCCGCCCACCGCATCACTATATTGTGCCCATCGGAAAAGGCAGACTTGGTTTGGTAAGCCCAAGTCCTTTCGGAAACGAAAGCTCTGTTCTCGTGCCGCGTGCATGAGTTCCCCTCGATGAACCGCCGGCGCTGCGAAAGCGTCTTTGTGTTCGTCCGTGGGGTTCTCATTGAGGGAACTGCTCCGGTCGAACGACCGCACAGGAGCATTTCATGCACGATTGCCCACCATCTTCTTCGCCCATCGCACGCCATGACGTGGTTATCGCGGGCGCAGGTCCTGTTGGCTTGTTCCTCGCCTGTGAGCTTCGCCTCGCAGGACTCTCGGTGCTCGTCCTGGAACAGGCCCAAGACTCGCATTCGCCCTTAAAGCAACTTCCGTTCGGCATGCGCGGCCTGTCCGCCCCAACCCTGGAGGCCTTCTATCGTCGAGGGCTGCTCGATGCCATCTCCGCCTCGGAACCAACAAAGCGCAGCGGAAGCGTTCCAGCCGGCGCGCATTGGATGGAGCAGGCACGCCGCCCCGGTGGGCATTTCGCCGGCATCCAATTCTTCATGGATAACATCGATACGTCGAAGTGGACGCATCGCCTTCCAACTCCGGCACCTACCAACCTGGCTACAACCCTGCAGGATGTCGAAGCTGTCCTCGTCGCCCGCGCCAGCGCGCTGGGTGTAGAAATCAGGCGCGGCATCAGCGTGGAAGGCTTCGATCAGTCCGACAAAGACGTTTCGGTTCGGGCCGGTGGAGAAACCTTTCGCGGACAATGGCTCGTCGGATGCGACGGCGGTCGCAGCTCGGTTCGCAAGGCGGGCGGCTTCGAGTTCGTAGGCACAGAACCAGAGTTCACCGGCTATTCCGCACAAGTCGAAATGGCAGACCCTGAAATGCTCAGGCCGGGACGCCATTACACGCCGACAGGCATGTATACCTATCAGAAGCCGGGGATCCTCGCGATGGTCGACTTTGACGGTGGCGCTTTCCACCGGACTGAGCCGGTCACACTCGAACACGTTCAAACAGTGTTGCGCCGCGTCTCCAACACCGACGTGGTCATAAGTTCGCTCGACCTTGCCACCACGTGGACGGATCGCGCCTACCAGGCGACAGAATATCGTAAAGGGCGTGTGCTTCTGGCCGGCGACGCGGCACACATTCATTCCCCTTTGGGCGGCCAAGGTCTCAATCTCGGGCTGGGTGATGCGATGAACCTGGGATGGAAGCTTGCGGCGGCCGTCAAAGATGATGCGCCTACAGATCTGCTCGATAGCTATACAAACGAACGGCATCCGGTGGGCGCACTGGTTCTCGACTGGTCTCGCGCGCAGGTTGCGATCATGCGTCCAAGCCGCAGTTCGCGTGCGCTAGAAGCCATCGTTCGTGATGTCATCGACACGCGCGACGGAGCAACTTATTTCGCCGAGCGGGTATGGGGCGTTTCCCTCCGCTACGATCTCGGTGGAAACCACTGGGCAGTGGGCCGTAGTGCACCTGACTTCGAATTCGCCGATGGAACGAAGGTTGGCAAGTTGATGGAGGAGGAGAGAGGCCTATTGTTAGACTTCGATGCGAGTGAGCCATTGCGCGCGATGGCGAGTCACTGGAACGGTCGTATTATGTATGTTGCGCGCGAACCTAAAAACAGGCTGGGCTTGAGCGCGCTGCTCGTGCGCCCGGATGGATTTGTCGCTTGGGCGACTGATACCGTGGCCAACCCGGCGGAGTTGGTTCAATTGGCTTCCCGTTGGTTCGGTGCGCCGGATCCCCGAATCGATCCATGTTGAATTACCAAGCGCTCACGGGACGGTTGCTGATCCGAAAATCTGATCAAACATGCCACGCTTGATCATTGTCACCTCGAGAACACTCGACTGGGTGGTGGCGTAAAGACTATGGAGGAAAGCTGCATCCCAGGGGCTGAGCCCCTGAGGTAACGGGTCAGATTCCCGGAATAGATGCAGGATGCTGGGTGCTGTGCCCGTATCCGCTTTCACGCGGATGTGGGCAAGCCCAACCATCGCAATGTAGTCGGCAAGCTGCCCCATGTTGCGGTTTGGGGTCTGCCGACTGTCCACGACGATAATCACCGATGTCAGTTCCTGAATGGCCCCATAGCTCAACCGCGTGCCTGCAGCTCCCGAAGCCGTGCACTCGTTCTCGAAGTCGATGTGCAAGCCATTCAGTTCGAGCGCGGATGCATCCCGCTGGCTGCCGCCTGAGCTGAACTTTGCGTTGTAAAACACGCGTACCGGCTGCCGAGAGTGCAGGAATTCTTTGACGTACCCCATTCCGTTACAGGTGTTGAACATGCGTCGGTCGCGCTTGGACCATTTTTCGAGAAGGAGGTCCGGGGTATCTGTTACTACGATGTAAAGGTTGGGCTTGCAGTGTTCGGACCCGAGCGGCGCGTTTGAATCCCTGGCAATCTGCGACACCCTGGCGAGGATGAACTCTCCCCGCTCCCTCGGCAGGCCCGCCACTAGCGGGCAAACCGGTCTATTCCACCGCTCGAGGGAATCATGCAAGTAAGTGAATACGGAACCCGATACGAACTTGTTGATCTGACGCTTGATCTCTCGTTCCCTGCGCGCGTTGATGGTGACCGTATCCAGCGTGGATCGAGTCTCACGAGGAGGACTTTGAGTAGCCGCTTCCTGGGCCGATAACTCGGCGGACCGAGCCCTGATGGCGAGCAACGGCAGGGCTAAAGTGGCGACCACCGCCAGGAGTGTCAAGAAACGCCAATGATGGGCCTTGCAGATCATCTTGATCCTCGAGCCGAGCGCCGGGCCAGTGTGACACCAGATTCACAGCCTCGGCAAGCGCGTGATGTGCAAGTCCGAAATGGAGGGTTGTACGGCGGCCTTTGCTCGTACGGTAGTATCCTCGGGCTCTGATGGCTCGACAGCCGGGGTTTCAACCTTGAAAAATCAGCGCTGGTTGGTGATTGGGGCAGCGACGGCAGTCGCGGCCTCCGCGTCTGTGCAATCCGAAGTGACGAGCGTGCAGGTACTCGAGCGTTCCGCGTTCGCCTCTGGAATGAGTTTTGGCAAGGTGGGCCCGTACGAGAAAATTCGCGGAATCGCGCGCTTCAGTCTCGACCCGAATGCCGCGGCCAATCAACGCATCGTGGATTTGAAGCTGGCGCCTCGTGACGAACATGGCCGCGTAACGTTTGAAACCAGCTTTCTCATGCTTCGCCCTGCGAAGTCTTCCGGATCGACTCTGCTTTACGACGTCAACAACCGCGGCAACATTGCCATACTCGGCCAGGTGAACGGCAAGATCCCGGAACACAACGATCCGACGAGCGTGGCTGATGCCGGCGATGGCTTTCTGATGCGCCACGGATTCGCTCTGTTATTTTCCGCCTGGACCTGGGATGTGGCGCCGCAGGCTCCGGGTATGAAACCTCTCGTATTCGCTCCGCCGGTGGCGCATGAAGCTGACGGTAGCAATGTCACGGGCTTGGTGCAGAACGAGATAATCGTTGATGCGCCCACGAGCATGACAACATATGCCGGGATGCGCGGGCTCACGTATGAACCGGCAACTGCAAATGATCCCAAGGCAGAGTTGACCGAGCGTTCACAACCCGGCGACAAGCGAGCTCCCATCGAACGTGCGCGCTGGCACTTTGTGACGGCGGAGCAGCCGGGCGGTCCTGGCCGAATACAGCTCGATGGTGGGTTTCAGCCAGGGAAGATCTACGATCTGGTCTATACGGCCAAGGACCCATATGTAGCGGGTGCCGGCCTCGCCGGCATCCGCGATCTCCTCGCTTTCTTTCGCGATCACCCATTTGAGGGTACGCCGGCACCGCGAAAGACCCTGATCTTCGGCATCAGCCAATCGGGGCGCCTCATCGGTCGTATGTTGCATGATGGACTCGATGTGGACGAGAGCGGGCGCCTCGCGTTTGACGGCGCCTACATGGAGGTTCCCGGCGCTGGTGGTTCGGCTGGATTCAACAGTCGGTTTGTACAGCCCACGCGGCATCCATCGATGCTGGAGGAGAACGACTATCCTTCGGATCTCTTTCCATTTACAAGTGGGACTTCTCGGGATCCGCTGACAGGTCAGACGGGCTCGACGCTCGACCGTGCGCTCGATGCGCAGGGTCATCTGCCCAAGGTGTTGATCGCCAACACATCGACGGAATTCTGGAATCGGGGAGCCTCATTGATTGCAACTACCCCTGACGGTACTGCAGATGTAGCTCCGGCGGCCAACGTACGTCTTTACGCTTTCTCAGGTGCGCAACACTATGTAGGCCGTGCGCATTCTCGCTCACCCTACTCGAGCTGCGTTTCTACAACTGATCACTATCTCGCCATCAGGGCCCTTATCGTGGCTCTGAATCGATGGACCACCGAGTCACTACCACCCCCGGCAAGCGCATATCCGAGCCTGCGCGAGGGTACGCTGATATCGGTTGATGCCTACCGTGCAGCATTCCCGAGAAACATCGGGCTGGTACCGCCGGAACAGAATTTACGCGAGTTTCGCCTCGATTTTGGGCCTCGATTCACGAGCGACGGAGTCGCTGATCAGGTGCCGCCATTGCGCGGAAGGCCGTTTGAAACGCATGTGCCTGCGCCGGATGGTGATGGCAATGATCGTGGTGGGGTACGGTTCGTTGAATTGCAGGTACCCCTTGGCACCCATACCGGTTGGAACCGCCGCTCCGCGGAAACCGGTTTTGCTTGGGCGACTGCGCGTTTCGACGGCAGTTTCGTCCCCTTCGCTCGGACCGAGGCCGAGCGTCGCGCGAGCGGCGATCCGCGTCCCAGCATCGCGTCGCGCTATCCAACCCGCACCGATTTTATCGCGAAAGTTCGTGCCGCAGCGAAACGGCAGGTGGTCGCTGGCTTCCTGCTGTCTGAAGACGTGGAGCGAGCCGTATCGGAAAACATCTCACTCTACGATCGCGTAATGGCGCACTCGCCTGGAGACGAGAGCTGTGAATACTTGTTTGCGCACTGATGGGCCCCGACGCCGACATCGCCAGCTCGAGCACCGACGAGTAGTCAGGCAAGACCAAAGCTCGATGCCCTCCTGCTGAATAATTTCAATGGCATTCACCTGCGGATTGTCGGCACGATGATGGAAGTCGATATCGAGCTCGGAGTGATCTCGATACCCACCTCACACAATTCTCAGCGCGAAAAATTATTTTCAGCCCCTGGCGTGCGATGCACATGAGGCGGTTTGTGCGCCGCGGAAGTGGCTCATTGTGCTTGTGGTCGCAGATCATGCGGCGCGACGGCCTGCTGAACTGCGAACCAACTCTGATTCGGGCCCTTCAACCCTCAATTTAACAACCGGCTGACGCGCCGCGCGCTCGCTTGCGGCCGCTTTTTCCCTCAGGTTAACTAGCCTCACAACGCAAGGGCAAACCCGTCGCAAGGCGGGGACGCAAAGCCTCCGGTCTCGAGCCCTCACAGGCACGAGATAGCGGGGTTACCGGCAAGCAACACTGTTTGTCGTCAGCACGTACTGCTGCCTTGGCGTGGACTCACGTTCAACAACCGGGGTAGTAGTTACATGACACAGTTTTCTCTCGCCACTTCTTCATCTTCAATCCGCAACGCTCTGTTCGGCACGCTCGCCACCCTGGCCCTTGCCGCCTGCGGTGGTGGTTCCTCAGGTTCCAGCAGCACGGTGGCTTCCGCGGATACGGATACGGCGACCGCGCTGGTGGGTCCGAATGTCGGCATGATCGACCGCTCACAGGGTTCTGATACCAGCGAGAGCGCCGCGTCAGTCGCCACCATCGCGTCCAACACGGCCGGCACGACGACCGCCACCGCCGGGACGACGCCGGTTTCCACAGGTTCTGGCGCCTCGGTTGGCACGGTCACCAAGGTGAGCACCCCGATCAAGACGATCAATGGTGTGGCCACCCTCGACTGGATGCCCCCGACCGAGAACAACGATGGTTCGGCCCTGACCAACCTGGCCGGCTACACGGTGTACTACGGCACGGACCGCAACGACCTGTCGCAGAGCGTGAAGGTGTCGAACCCGGGTCTTGCTTCCTACACCGTGACGGGCCTGACCTCAGGCACCTGGTACTTCGCGGTCACCTCCTTCTCCGCCGACGGCGTCGAGAGCACCCGCACGACCACCGTCAGCACCACGATCTAAGACGACGACTACCCCCCACCGCTCTTGACCCGACGACTGGCGTCACTCAGGAGCGGTGGTTTTCGACAAGCTACCCCGCATCATCCTCGGCCCCCACGGCTCCGCCAGCCCACGGTGGCTCCAGGCCACTAAAATACTTTTCTGAGATTGTCGGAATTGGGTCCCCGAGTTCGTCCTACGGTCTTGTGCGGCCGGCCGTGCGGGCGTCAGGCTGCCCATCGGTAACAGGAGTGGCGAACATGATCACCGTAGTTGGCGAAGGCAGAGGGTTTCGGGTCGCGTGGTTGCTGGAGGAGATGGGCATACCGTATCGACTGAGGCGGGTGGACCTACTGGCAGGAGTCGAGAAAGATCCCGAGTTTCTGGCCATCAACCCCGCCGGCTTCATCCCCGCACTCCAGGACGGCGACGTTACGATGGTCGAGTCGATCGCCATCATGGAATACCTCATGAGCCGATACGGACCGACGCCACTGGCGCCGGACGCGCGCAATCCTGCCTTCCCTGCGTACCTGCAGTTCCTTCATTTGGGTGAAGCCGGCCTCGCGGCATCGATCTACTTCGTCGTCGGTGCTCGCAATTTCGGGCCAGAAGACCAGCGAGACAACTGGAGTGCAGGGCAAGCTCTGTATGTTTTCCAAAGTCGGCTCGGGCTCGTCACGCGGCAGCTTGCCCGTTCGCCATATCTTGCTGGCGACACATTCACCGCCGCCGACATATCGGTGACGTACGCACTGCAGTTGGCTGAAAGAGCGGGCGGTGTCACCCTCGGTGAAGTGGAGCAGGCGTATGTGGCCCGCACCACCGCACGTGAAGCGTACAAGCGAGCCATGGATACCTGTGTGGACACAAAGGCATGGGTTGCCAAACTGACCGCTCAACGACTCGAGGCGGTCGCCCCGGATAAATGAGGCGGCTAACACAATACTTTATGTGGCGAGATGGTGGGGCGTCAGATGATCCGACCGCTCCGCTGCAACAAGAACTATCCATGCATATCCTTTGGTTGATCCGCTCAGTGGGAGCTCGCCACGGCTCGATGTCTTAGGCGTCTGGGCCGCAATGGATTTTTGCAAACTCCGCTTGGGCTCTGTTGTTCGACCGGCGCCACGGGCAGTTTCAATGGTGGCGCAACCCCTGATTCTGACGAAAGTCAGTGGCGTAGTCCGATGGCTCCAATGAAGATGGGCGATCCACTCAATGCCACTGTTACTCAGACAGTTTGAATCTGGCATGGGCGGATTCGGATCGGCTCAGAATCAAGCAGACGGCGGAGGCAAAGGACATGAACACAAATTCGAGTGGAGCCCTCGGTCTCAAACGAGATAGTGGCAAAGGAAGCCTCAATGGCAGTATCTTGAGTGAGGTAGATACGCGCGGAGACGGCGTCATGGATAAAAAGCTGACAGATCTTCCAATCGACGAACGCATAAGGCTCGTTGAAGACCTGTGGGATAGCATAGCGTCGGACCAGAGCGCCTTGCCTGTTACGCCGGAGCAGAAGGTGGAACTCGACCGGCGCCTCGATGCATACGCCATCGACAAAAACCCAGGCCGTCTGGCATCCGACGTGTTCGCTGATATCCGGCGTCGCATATAGGCTCTGACCCACAATTCACCCTCGATCGACGTTGAATCGCGTGGTCAGTCGCCGCATCTGATGGCTACAACCAAAGATGCTCTGGCGATACTTGGCTCAGTCATGGCGGCTCGATGTTTAAGGCGTCTGCGCCGCAACTGATTTTTCAAACTCCGCTTCGGCTCTGTTGACGGCGGCCACATAACCCTTCGGGTCTATGAAGGCCGCCTCTCCCTGGGTTTGCATTCGTTTCACCTTCGCAAGCAGATCGAAGTAGATTCCATGGGCTCCGAGAAAAATGTCGCAGGGGAGTGCGCGTAGAGTGGCGAATGTCTTGTTGAAATCCTCCCTGATTCCCGGGTAGGACGCTGGATGCCCTAGTGTATCGAAGAGGCGGTACTGCGTAAGCGCCCGCAGACCGCCGACAATAACAACCTCACGGACCCGTCCTGCGGGGTCGCTTGAAATGTGGGTGCGGAATGTCCAGGTAGTGCAGCCACGAGTGTGACCGCCCGTCCGATGTGCTGTCAGCGTTACGTCGCCTAGGACTACGGTGTCGCCGTCGTGGAGAACTCGGTCTACACGGGCGGAAGGGAAGGGCACAATTCCGTCGGTTCCGAAGGCGAAGTCTTTACGTCCGCCGCTGCTTACAACATCGGCATCTCCATCCATCACCATGTTGCGTGCGTGGGTCTCTTTGATCACCTCTGCCGCGCCTCCCATGTGATCAGAGTGTGCCTGGCCATTGAGGAGAATCTTCGTATCGGCCCACGAAAATCCGAGCTTCTCAACACTCGAGCGGATCAAAGGCGGTGAGCTTTTGAGATTCGCATTGATCAGGATGTTTCCCGCGGAAGTTGTAATCAGGTATGCCGCCAGGTCGCGGGTCCCCACGTAGTAAAGGTTGTCGGCGATCTGGAACGGGGGCAGCGGCGTTGTGTAGTCAGGATTTGCTCCCGCGGGCAGGCAAGCGAAGCACAGGCAAAGGGCGGCAATCAATTTGCACAGATGAGAAGACATGGCTATTCCATACCCACTGTGTGTAGCCATCGTTCCACCAACGCGGGCCACTGTCCGATGGGAAGCTTTGTCGGGCGCAACCCAAAGGCATGTTTTCCCTCCGCATACAAATGCAGCTCAGCAGGAACGCCTGCGTCCTTCAGCGCAATGTAGTACGCGATCGAATGATTCACGTTGTCCACGTCGTCATTCTCGGCCTGCACCAGAAACGTGGGTGGTGTCTGATGATTGACGGGAGCGTTTGGGTTGAGTCCGTAGTCCTTGCCGCCGGTCCACAGATGTCCTGGGTAAACGGCTACAGCGAAATCCGGCCGACAGCTGATCTGATCGATTGCATCGCGAGCTTGATAGAGACGTTTGTCGTATCGTGTACTGATTTCCGCCACGAGATAGCCGCCTGCCGAGAATCCCATCACGCCGATCTTCTGCGGATCGACGTGCCATTCGGCGGCGTGAGATCGAACCAGGCTCAGGGTTCTCTGCGCATCCTCCAGAGCTTGGGTTGGGGTCGTGAGGTTGTCGGGCCGACACTTGCAATGCCAGTCGAACGGCAGGCTGGGTACGCGATACCTCAGAAGCACGCAGGTGATCCCCTTTGAGGTCAACCAGTCGCAGATATCGGTGCCTTCTCCCTTGATGGCCAATCCTTCAAACCCGCCGCCAGGAAATACAACTGTCGCGATTCCGGTATTTTTCCGCTGTGGCGCATAAACAGTCAGGGTCGGCTTCACAATGTTGCTCCAGTCCGTTTGAGGCCCTGGGGCAGGCTGCGCGTCGGGTGGTGTGCCGGGCCAGATGGCCACTTGCACAGGGGCGGGCGCGGGCTGCCCGTCGGCAGCGCCCACCTTCGAATGAATGCAGGCAAACACGAACAGGACGATCACGAAAACTGACTTGTGCACGGTCGACCCTCGGACAATGTTGGAATGGCGCGCTACTGAAACGAGCGGGCCCTCAGACAGAGGATCATGCGCTCATTTTCTGGCAGATCGGTGGTCAATTCTGACGAATTATGGCAAAACCTAACCCGCAGCTTCCGCCCGCGCCTGCGCCGGGCATTATCCCCGAGTGCACGCGGACGTAAAGCACCGACGCTTTAACCGCGCTGGTACTTCGACGTTAAAAACACCGTGCAACGGCGCAATTCGATCTCAAAGAAATCTCCTTCTGAAACAGTTATTCCGCATTGCGTACTGAAGAGGAGATCCGCAAGATGGAACCAACTGTCAACGGCGGAGGATAACTTCCATGCCGGTTTCCAAGCGGGATGAGCTCCACCACACCTATGGCGACTACCTGATATGGTCAAGAACCTACGGTGATGAGCTGATTGATGGAGCCGCGTATGTTCGAGAGCCACCATCGCCGTCATATTCGCACCAGTCAATTGCCTTTGAGCTGGCGTGTGAGCTCCGAAACCAACTCAAAGGCACCTCATGGCGGGTCTGTATCGCTCCGCTGGACGTACGGCTTCCGAAGTCCGGTGAGCCTGATGACCAGGTTGATACGGTCGTGCAGCCGGATGTTTTCATCACAAAAGATATTCGTAAAATGGATTCGCGAGGAATGCGCGGGCCGCCCGATTGGCTTGCAGAGGTCCTCTCGCCGAGCACTTCCCGTTACGATAGGGCCGTGAAGATCCCGGTTTATGAGCGAGCCGGCGTGTCGGAGGTGTGGCTCATCAATCCCAGGCGGCGCTCCGTCGCGATTTACCGGCTCGAAAATGACCGCTACGCGGAGCCAACCATATTGAGCATGAGCGGGCGCACGCGACTGACGGCCGTGCCGAAAGCCGTCGTGGACTTGGATCGGATAAATGAGAAAACTTTTGAATTCTAAAGCCGGGGATTTCAATAACTTAGCTGGGGTGCTCGCGAAGGCCTGACAGCGGAGCTATGCTCAGGCTGGGTCATTCGAGGGACAACGATATGAAGACCGCAACCTCTATCAGCCTGTTTGCCTGCACCGCTTTACTCGCAACCATGAGCGCAGTGGCTGCCGGCGGGCAGTCGCCAGGAATGGTGAGCCACTACTCAGGGATGTTCGGTGAGCAAGGTTACGTACATTCTGCAACCCCAAGTTTGGCCTTCGGCGGCTACGCGCGAGAATCTGATCGCCGCGCAATCCGCAATCTCGCGCTCACTGTCAAAGATTTGACCGGATCGCCTGCCGCCCAGGCATGCAAGGGTTTCCACAAAGTAGGTGACTGCGTGGCTGCGGCGCACGTCAGTCAGAACCTGGGTGTCAGTTTCGTATCACTGCGCGACGACATGAAAGGTCGTGATGGTCAGCAACTGAGCGCGGCAATCGCGCACTTGCGGCCAGATGTTGATTCGAGTCTCGAGGCCGCCAAAGCGCTCCAACAGACTCGCGACGACCTGTCAAAAGCCTGATCGGCGGACATCCTGGCGGGCGCTGGCGGAGCGTCGCGCCTTGGAGGCGAAGCCCCACGCAAGTGGCGCTTTGCCTTCATTAGCCTTCAAATCCCCTAGTCGTCGTAGCCGCCAAAGCCGAACCCGCGACGAACCTCACCGCGGATCTCCCCAGCGGGAAACCCAGTCGTATGAATGTTCGCGTAGGCCGTATCGCTCTCCAGCGCATCAACCAACCCCTGGAAGTCCCCCGCGGTAACGCCCTGTGACAGAGGGCCAACCACGTTCGTCGCGGTAATAACACCTGAGATCGTGCCACTCGCAGGGCAGGCCTGGGTGTTGGGAGGAGGGGTAGCCAGATTTGAGCAGAAGTACACCATTATCCCTCCGGGCATGTGCACTTTGCCGAAATGAATGTGAGCCTGGGTGACCGCTGTGCCCAGCCCTGAGTAAGTCAACTTGTAGGAGAGCGACTGCTGCACCCGATCGAGTTTGAGGTGCAGTGTTGCCTTGCCATCCGACAGGATGGCGCCCGTCTCGGCGTTCAGGCCGCCAACTTCGTTGAAACCTGAAAACACCGCGTGAAATTCTTCAACGTGAGATCCAGCCACGGCCAGTGGTGCAAATGTCACCGCGGTGGCGAGAGTCGCTAGCATCGCGCGATACATGACTTCACTCCCTTGTTGTGTTGCGGGGGTCTGAGTGTAGGCGCGAAAAATTACGATTACATGCCCATTGGATCAGTCAGGTGTTCCCAACGTTCCCTGCTGCAACCGTGACATCACTCGCTGCACCCAGGTTCGAACCGATGCACCCTCCGCCGCTTCAATGCCCAGTCGAGGGTCGTGTTTGCAGGGTGCCCGATCGAATTCGGATGGCCCGGTGGTTTTCGGTGCAACCTCAGGAACCTTTGTCGCCGCCAGCCCGTTCTAGGTCGGCGCTACATGAAAATCGCGACCTTCAATGTCAACGGCATCACCAGCCGCCTGAGCTCCCTGCTCGAATGGCTCGAGCGAGAGTCACCCGACATTGTGTGTCTGCAGGAGCTCAAAGCCGCTGACACCGCCTTCCCCGAAGCGGCTTTGAAGGAGGCGGGTTATGGCGCCATCTGGCACGGGCAGCAGTCCTGGAATGGGGTCGCGATCATGGCCAAGGGTGTTGTTCCTACGGAGGTCCGGCGGGGCCTGCCCGGTGATGATACCGACCAGCACAGCCGATATCTGGAAGCGGCTATCGACGGCCTGTTGGTCGCCTGCCTGTATCTGCCCAACGGTAATCCCCAGCCCGGGCCCAAGTTCGCCTACAAGCTCGCGTGGTTTCAACGCCTGATCACACACGCCCGAGCTCTTTGGAAGTCGGGCCATCCGGTCGTGCTCGCCGGTGACTTCAATGTCGTGCCGACGGACTTCGACATCTACAACACGCGGTCGTGGAAGAAAGACGCGCTGTTACAACCAGAGAGCCGCGAGGCTTATCAGAAATTGCTGGCGCAGGGTTGGACGGATGCCTTGCGATTCAAACATCCCAAGGAGCCCATCTACACCTTCTGGGATTATTTCCGCAATCACTGGCAGACCAACTCAGGGCTGCGGATCGACCATCTGCTCCTGAGCGAATCATTGATGCCTGCGCTGGTTGATGCCGGTGTCGACACATGGGTCAGAGGGCGCCCGCATGCGAGCGATCACGCGCCCGCCTGGATCATTTTGCGTGACTCGAGGAGAACGTCCATGAGCTCAGCCAAACAGAAGTCAGCGGCCCGCCGCAATATCAAAAAGGCAGCGAAAGTCGCCAAGTCCAAAAAGACGATTGCCCACTTGAGCAAGAAAACGCGCACCGCGCTCGGCAAGGAAGGCGCAAAGAAGGCCAAGCTGGCGAAACGGGGCAAGAGTAGTTGAGCGGACCTCAGCACGCTGAGCCGGCCCCAGCGCGGTTGAGCCGGCTCAGCCGCCGGGACGCGCTCAATCGTTCCTCACCGAAATCAACGCGCGACAGTCGACCACCAGCGGCCCAACCACGCGCTAACCGCGCACACCATCAACCCCACCAACCCGAACCGCTTCACCGCCGCAACGACAACCGGACTGGGCTCATCCCGCAGCGGATTCCCGCACACCCTGGCAGCTCCCATCGGCGCCACGGAAGTCGCGGTTGCGATGTCCTGTCCCAGATTTGCAGTCGTCGTTTCCATGGTCGCGTTAAAGGATTGCCTGATGCTGTGGCCTGACTATGGGCCACGCTCGAGCGACCTCCCAGTGTCCTTAGTCACAACCTGCAGCGCAGCGCTGGAACAACTGTCACCTTCAGCGATTGAGACGCCATGGCAGCTGGAAAGCTCTACTCCGGAACGGCCGGATGGTCCAACCCACCCACGGAGCGCAACCATCGCGCCGCGGAGAACAGCCACCTCCAACACTACGCCGCCCACTTCAACGCAGTTGAAATAAACTCATCGTTCTATCGCTCCCACGCACGCAAGACCTACGAGCGCTGGAGCGCGGACACCCCGGCCGGTTTCCGCTTCGCGGTCAAAGCGCCGCGCAGCATTACGCATGATAGTTGCCTGAAGCACTGTCGCCGCGAGCTACACCAGTTTCTGCAGGAAACGGCCGGCCTGGGAAAAAAGCTCAGAGTGATCCTGGTGCAAACACCAGCCAGTCTCGAATTCGACCGGGCCGTTGCGACCCGATTCTTCAAATCAGTGACGGAAGCCTCCAGCGCACGAGTCGCATTCGAGCCGCGGCACCCGAGTTGGTTTGAGCCGCGTGCCCAGGCAACCCTCAGCGACCTGAACGTGTCGCGTGTCGTTGCCGATCCCGCCAAATGTGAGGATGTCGGGGAGCCGCCGCAAGCCGCGTCCCTGATCTATTACAGGTTCCACGGCAGCCCGAGAATGTACTACTCAGCCTACAGCGAAGAATACTTATTCAACCTCAGTAAACAAATACAGAGATTGCGCAAGAGGTCGAAAGAGGTCTGGTGCATGTTCGACAACACAGCGCGTCATGCGTCCTGGGGAAACGCCCTGTATTTGCAACACTTACTTGGGGCTCGCAGGCTCCCATAACTCAACCGGATTGCCTTCCGGGTCATGCAACCTGGCGAAGCGCCCGTTGGGATACTTCTGCGGATCCACCTTCACTTCAATGTTGGCCTTCTGCAGCTGAGCAACCATCGCATCCAGGTTGCGAACCCGGTAGTTCACCATCCAACCCTGCTGTTTGGATCCAAAGTAGTCCGTATCCATCGGGAAGGGCGCGAACGCAGTCTCACCCGCGGTCTGATGCCACCCGTGATGGCCGTAGTCCGTGGGTATCGGGTCAATTCCAAGATGAAGTTGATACCACTGCGCCAGCTTCTTCGGATCATGGCTGCGGAAGAAGAATCCACCGATGCCCAGTACCCGCTCGGCGGGCATATGAGCCGGCGCCTCTGCCGCTGCGCCGGGTTCCGCGGCTGCGCCTGGTTTCGCTGCTGCGCCCGGCGAGGCGCTTGCGACCGTGCCTCCGTCGGCCGTACCGCCGCCAGCCGCGCTGCTGTCAGCCATATCGCCATGGGCCGTGCCGACAGCAGCCAGCGTCGCCGTCCCCAGGATCACGGATCTCCGATCGACCATGCTCGACTCCCTTGGGCTCCTTCAAGGGGCCATAGCATATCCTTATAAGCCAATTCTCCGGTTCTGCCGCCTGATGTGGCTAAAATGGCGGTTCCGTTCAAATCCAGCACCCACCGATGACCCGCCTTCGAGAAATCCCGTACAACTACACCAGCTTTTCCGACCGCGAGATCATCACCCGGCTGCTGGGGGAGGCGGGTTCCCGGCTCAGCGACGAGCTGCGGTCCGAGCGGCGGACGGGTCGTTCGGCCCGCATGCTTTACGAGGTGCTGGGCGACCTCTGGGTCGTCGAGCGCAATCCCTACCTGGAAGACGACCTCCTCGACAACCCGCGCCGGCGCGAGCTCCTGGTGGAGGCCCTCAGGCACCGGCTCAGGGAGGTCGATCGACGACGGGATAACAACGACGCCCTCCGCGACGCCAAGGTCAGGGAGCTTTTGGCCCTCGCAACGGACGCGGTCGACCGCTTCCAAAGTCGCTTCAGCGACGTAATCAAGTTGCGACGCAAGGCTCAGCGGCTCTTTGGACGTCACACCCGCAGCGACAACATCCGCTTCGATGCGATGGCCCGCGTCTCACACGTGACCGACGCAACCGACTGGCGCGTCGATTACCCCTTCGTCGTCCTCTGTCCAGACGAAGAGACCGAGATCCCCGGCCTGGTCCGAGCGTGTGCGGAGCTGGACCTCACAATCATCCCCCGAGGCGGCGGCACCGGCTACACCGGCGGCGCGATCCCGTTAACTCCGCGTTCTGTTGTTATCAACACCGAAAAGCTCGAAGAGCTGTCGAATGTTGAGTTAGTTGGCCTGCCGGGCCTCAGAAAGCCCGTCCCAACCATCCTCTCAGGTGCCGGAGTCGTCACCAAGCGCGTCAGCGACGCCGCCGAGCGCGCCGAGTTGGTCTTTGCAGTGGATCCAACATCGGCGGAGGCCTCCTGCATCGGTGGCAACGTCGCCGTGAATGCCGGCGGCAAGAAGGCCGTCCTGTGGGGTACCGCTGTCGACAACCTCGCGTGGTGGCGCATGGTTGATCCAGAGGGCAACTGGCTCGAAGTCACCCGGCTCGGCCACAATCTCGGCAAAATCCACGACGTCGAAGTCGCGGAGTTTGAGCTGACCTGGAAGGACGGCCGCAAGTCGCCCGACAAAGCCTCCGTTCTTCGCACCGAACACCTGTCAATTCCCGGCCGGGCCTTTCGCAAGGCCGGCCTCGGTAAGGACGCAACGGACAAGTTCCTGGGTGGACTGCCGGGCGTGCAGAAAGAGGGCACGGACGGCCTCATCACGGCGGCGCGTTGGGTGTTGCACCGCATGCCCAAACACGTTCGCACCGTCTGCCTCGAGTTCTTCGGCCAGGCGCGCCAGGCCATTCCCTCGATTGTTGAGATCAAGAACTTCCTCGACAAAGAGAAGTCAATTACGGGTGTACAACTCGCGGGTCTCGAGCATCTGGACGACAGATATCTGAGGGCCGTCGGGTACGTAACCAAGTCCAAGCGAGGAGCCTTCCCCAAGCTGGCCCTGTTCGGCGACATCGTAGGCGACGACCCCGATGCCGTAGCAGCAGCAACATCCCAAGTAGTCCGCCTCGCCAACGCCCGAGGCGGCGAGGGCTTCATTGCCGTAAGCGCAGAAGCGCGCAAAAAATTCTGGCTGGACCGAGCTCGCACGGCCGCAATCGCGCGCCATACCAACGCTTTCAAGATTAACGAAGACGTCGTCATCCCGCTCGAACGCATGGGCGACTACACCGACGCAATCGAACGCATCAACATCGAGCTCTCCACGCGCAACAAGTTGCGAATGCTCGATGAGATCGAGTCTTATCTCTCCGGCCCCGTGCCGGTTGGAAAGACAGAGGATGCGGATTCCGGCGATGTGCCTCGCGATGAGCTCATCGGCGGCCGTATCGACGAGGCCCTGGCTATCGTCCGCGCCGGCCGCACACGGTGGGCGCGCGTGCTCGAAAACCTGGACCGCCCCGTTCGCGACGTTCAACTCTCCGACGAACCATCGCAGGCAGAACAGCCCGCGCAGCCGGACCGACCGCGCCAGTCCGGGGACCCATCCGCCCCTGCGTCAGTTGCGCCCCGACTCGCCTCGCTGCGCGACATGTTCCGCGGGCGAATGGCCGCGGATCCAGCCCTCCGCGTCATCGACGTCGTGCAGGATCAAACCCTGCGCATCTCCTGGAAGCGCGATGTACGCGAGGCTCTCGCCAACATCCTCGTCGGCCCACTTGCAGCCGCACTTGCAGAGTGCGATGCAATCCACAAGCGAGTGCTGACAAGTAGGGTCTTCGTAGCTCTTCACATGCATGCAGGCGACGGCAACGTCCACACCAACATCCCAGTCAATTCCGACGACTACGGGATGCTGCAGGAGGCAAACGCAGCCGTCGAGCGCATCATGAAAATTGCCCGCGATCTCGGCGGTGTCATCTCAGGCGAGCATGGCATCGGAATCACGAAGTACGAGTTCCTGACGGACGAGGAGACAGCGGAGTTTCGCGCGTACAAACAGCGAATCGACGCAGCCGGCCGTTTCAACGCCGGCAAGCTGCTGCCTGGCGGCAATCTACATCGGGCGTACACACCGAGCTTCAACCTGCTGGGGCATGAGTCACTCATCATGCAGCAGTCCGAGATCGGCTCCATCGCGACATCGATCAAGGATTGTTTGCGCTGTGGCAAGTGCAAGCCAGTCTGTGCCACCCACGTGCCGCGAGCCAACCTCCTGTACTCGCCCCGCAACAAGATCCTGGCAACATCACTTCTCGTAGAAGCGTTCCTGTACGAGGAACAGACCCGGCGCGGCATTTCAATCAAACATTGGGATGAATTCAGCGATGTCGCGGACCACTGCACAGTCTGCCACCGTTGCGAGAAACCCTGCCCAGTCGACATCGACTTCGGTGATGTTTCAATGGCAATGCGCGACCTCCTGCGCAGAATGGGCAAGAAACGATTCCGCCCGGCTGCAGCCGCGGCAGCATTCTTCCTCGAAGCCACCAACCCGAAGACAATCAAGCTGGCTCGCGCCGCGATGATTGGAGTTGGCTACCGGGCGCAACGCCTGGCGAGCCACATGTTCAAGCGACTCGCTGCCCAGCAAACCCGAAAGCCACCTGCCACCACCGGCCGCGCGCCCATCCGCGAGCAGGTAGTGCACTTCGTCAACAAACGCCTACCGGGCGGTCTGCCGAGCAAGACAGCCCGCGCGCTTCTCGACATCGAAGATAAGGCCTATGTCCCGATCATCAGAGATTCCGCCCGAACTTCGGCAGAGAGTGAGGCGGTGTTTTACTTTCCGGGCTGTGGCTCAGAGCGGCTCTTCTCCCAAGTGGGCCTAGCCACGCAGGCGATGCTATGGCACGTAGGAGTTCAAACCGTCCTGCCGCCAGGCTATCTGTGTTGCGGATACCCGCAAAGAGGCAGCGGCGAAAGCGACAAGGCCGAAAAGATCATCACGGACAACCGTGTGCTCTTCCACCGCGTCGCCAACACGCTGAACTATCTCGACATCAAAACCGTAGTGGTGAGCTGTGGCACCTGCTACGACCAATTGGCCGGATACGAGTTCGACCAGATCTTCCCGGGCTCGCGGCTCATAGATATCCATGAGTACCTGCTCGAGAAAGGAGTGCAGCTCGAGGCCGTCACCGGCGTACGCTACCTCTACCACGATCCGTGTCACTCCCCGATCAAACAGAACGATCCGATGAAGGTCGTGAACCAGTTGGTCAACTCGAAGCTGAACGGCCGCGTCCTGAAAAACGATCGCTGCTGCGGCGAATCCGGCACGTTCGCGGTCACGCGCCCCGACATCGCCACGCAGGTGCGTTACCGCAAGGAGCAGGAGCTCAAACGCGGAGTCGAAGATCTGCGCCTCAACGGCGCACAGGGCCCGGTCAAGATTCTGACTTCATGCCCATCCTGCCTGCAGGGCCTATCCCGCTACGAACAGGACGTACCCCTCGACGCAGACTACATAGTCGTCGAGATCGCAAAACACATCCTGGGCCAGGACTGGCTACCCCGCTACGTATCTATGGCCAATGCCGGCGGAATCGAGCGCGTCCTCGTGTGACGCGCTGGCTGGCGACTCCAGGACTGATTCTCCAGCCTCAGTGGCTTCTACCCGATCGCCTCCATCACAGGATTTTCTTGCAACTCCGACGCAGCGACGACATTCAACCGGGTTAGTTGCGCAGGAATCCCATCCGGCCCCAGCACGTGCATCTCTCCAACAGCAACAAAGTGCGTGCCTCCCTGCTCGAGAAGCTCGCCAATCTTCCTCGCCCACCAGCCATTTCTTTGAATCTGCATCGCCCGATACAAATCAGGCGTCCTGGTTCGCATCCGCTGCACCGCCCGCCGGCTGGTGACGGGATTGCCGGTCATCCAATCCGATGAGGCGCTATCCAACCCCTTCCTGACTTCGTCCAGGAAGTCCAACAGAAACTCAATGTATTGACTCTGCGCCGCCTCGGGCATGGACGCCATGAACTGCGCAAACGCCAACCCGCTCGGCATTTCGTACAAAACTTTCTTGCCCTGACTCAACGCAAGCTTTCGCAGAACCTCATCCTCGTTGACGGGCTCGTACGGCAACTTCGTCCGCGACCAGAAGGCGGCGTTGATCTTGTAGTAAGCCCACCACGGACGCAGCGACTCAACAGACTCTCTCTGGATCCCCAGCTCGGACATATACGCCAGCGTTCGTTTCCGAACGGACGGCGTGAGCTCATCGAAAAAGCCGCGATCGGAGTGCGCCAGCTTTTCGTAGGCAGCGTCCGCCGCAGCCTTTTCCGCCGCGCTTTGACTACCTGGCGCAGGCGCGGGAGCCACTTCCAACCACAGCTCGGAGCTGTCATTGAAGGCCTTCCTGATAGCGGGGCGGAACCAGGAGTCGTCATCGGCCCGGCCTTCCCCGAAACCCAGCAGGAACACACGGCCAGTACCTCTTCGAATGAGCCACCACAGCGGACCCCGGGCGGAACGCTCATCAGGCTCATCAGGCTCATCAGGCCATGCGCGGGGCCAAGGACCCAGCGATAAGAGAGCCAACGACCCTAGACCCAGGTTGAACTGTCGACGCATCATGGTCCCACCTAGATGCACCAGAAGCCCGAAAGGTCGCACTGGAGCTGCCGCAAGCGACCCTCGCAACCCGCGGCCACCGCCGGCTCGTGATCAACTCAGGTCAGGCAACCGCAGCGAAACTCTATAAACGCCGGTCCATGACCACCCGCGTTTTCGACCAGCGGTCGTGCCAGCCCGGCCTCGACTTCGACAGGAAGGAAAACCCATCGAACGGCACAAACCGGTAGGCGGAACGCAGCAATAGCTGCCACCCCTTCGCCGGCTCGCCGGATTCAGCGACAACCACGGTGCGGGTCAACCATTTACCAACGGTTTTGCCTGTCAGCGCTTCACTCAGGAAGTAGTACGAGAACATGGTCGCATACGTAAAGGCCGGTTTCTCCACCAACCACTCCAGATCGGTCCCGAAGACAGCCGAGGCAACTGCATTGGCAAGCACGATCAGGATCACTGTGAGAAAAAAGCCCACGATGTCAATCAGCAGGTTCAGGAAGCGGCGAGTGCGAGAGGCCAACTCCATCGCCCTTCCAGGCTCGACTGGTTCTGCTCCACTCAGCACGCCTGCGCTGGGCGCATAAGGATTGCGCTCCCCGATGGACGTCGCCCGCGACTCAGCCCCCGACAGTTGAGTCATGAGGCTTCCTGTTCGCCAGCGGCCACGGCTTCAATCTCCAGCTTCCACTTCGGATCGAGCAACTGACAGCAGATTACAGTGGAGGAAACTTCATGATTCCCCAGGTACTTCACCCGCATCTGGACGTTGGCTTCATCGTACTGGGGATCTGCGAGATAGGTTCGTAACGACACGAGGTTGCTGAACGACATCCCAGCCGAGCGCAACAACGCCCCGATATGCGTCCAGATAACGTCAGCCTGCTCTTCAAACGACTCGGGCATGGTGCGCCCGTCTTTGAGATACCCATTCAAGCCGCTGATCATCAGCAGCCGCGCATTCCCGCGGAGCTCCACTGCGTGGGTATAGCCGCGATACTGAGGAAAAAGCTCCGGCGGATTGTGTTTGATGACCTGCATGGATGAAGAGCCTCCCTGAAACAAGAGCGTAGCCATTCGCCTCACGGGAGTAAACCCACCGCCAGCCCCCCGGCCTCCGACGAAGATCGCGGTTGCCGGCGCATGGAAAGATGCGCAGACTTTAGGAAATCGATTACAGTGCACGCCAAACGCGACCCGTACTCGAGGTCCTCGAGAGCTCCTGACTATGCCCTTTATCGACGCAAAAACAGCCGCCCACAAACACTACGACGTCATCGTCGTCGGCTCTGGAGCAGGGGGCGGCCAAATCGCCTATACCCTCACCATGGAAGGGGTCCGCGTGCTGATGTTGGAGGCCGGCAGAAAGTACAATGCCACTGAAGCCGCGATGTTTCAGACCCCCGATGTCGCGCCGCTGCGCGGGGAATCGACGCCGGACAAGAATTTTGGATTCTACGACGCCACCGTCGATGGGGGGTGGCAGGTGCCTGGTGAGCCCTACATCGTAGGCACTGATCCGGGCGACACGAATTTCAGCTGGTGGCGCTCGCGGATGCTCGGTGGACGGACCAACCACTGGGGTCGGATCTCGCTTCGCAACGGCATCTACGATTTCAAACCTCACTCACGCGACGGCCTCGGCATCGACTGGCCCATCTCTTACGAAGACATGGCGCCGTATTACGACAAGGTCGAAATGCTGGTGGGCATCTACGGCGCCAACGATGGACTGGAGAATACTCCCAACTCGCCCGAAGGCTGCCTGCTCACGCCGCCCAAGCCGATTGTCAGTGACCTGCTGGTTCAGAAGCACACCGCGAGACTGGGCTTCCCCACAATCGCCGGTCACCGCGCTGTTTTGACGGAAGCGTTGGATTGGAAGCGTTCGCCGGCGAAGTTGCATCCGGGGAACGTGACGGCGCAAAAAATCATCGCACGCGACATGCAACGGCGAGCACCCTGCTTCTGGGCAACGCCCTGTGGCAACGGTTGTGCAATCCGTGCCAACTACCAATCAACCACGGTGCATTTGCCGCCAGCTCTGGACACCGGCAAGCTCGACATCCTGACTGACGCAATGGTTGCTGAAGTGAGGATGCACAAAAGCGGACTGGCCTCAGGTGTACGGTTTGTCGACAGAAAAACCGGCAAATCCATGGAGGCGCACGCGCGCACCGTCGTTCTCGCCGCAAGCGCCTTCGAAACGGTCCGCATTCTGCTCAACTCGCACCCGAACGGCTCTCGCGAGGGTCTCGCCAACTCGAGCGGCAAACTGGGCCGATACCTGATGGATACCGTTGGCAGCGCACTCGGGGGGCAGATACCGCTCCTCGAAAATCTGCCGCCGCACAACGAAGAGGGCGCGTCAGGCGGCCACATGTACGTGCCGTGGTGGGGTTACAAGGACCAGGCCGCCGGCAAGCTCGACTTCCCCCGTGGCTACCATATCGAATTTGGAGGCGGGCGCCGCATGCCGGGATTCGACTCCATGGAAGGCCTCGAATGGCTGACCGGCGGCAGCTACGGGGCAAAGTTGAAAGAGGACGCCCGGCGTTACTACGGCTCGTTCGTCTACTTTTCCGGCCGGGGCGAGATGATCCCGAACGAAAAGTCCTACTGTGAAATCGATCCAACAGTGAAGGACAAGTGGGGCATCCCGGTGTTGCGCTTTCACTGGCAATGGTCCGACCACGAGACCCGCCAGGCCGAACACATGCAGAAGACTTTCGCTGATATCATCGAATCGATGGGCGGCCGCGTACGGCCGCGGCAGAGAGCGGGCGGCCAGGCAATCTCCGATGGCGGCAGCATCATTCACGAAATCGGCGGTGCCATCATGGGTGACGACCCACATACGTCGGTCGTCAACAAATGGTGTCAGACCTGGGAAGTCAACAATCTCTTCCTGGCCGACGGCGCGCCGTTTCCGTCAAACGCCGACAAGAATCCCACTCTCACGATCATGGCCAACGCCTGGCGCGTGGGCGATCACATCGTAGATCGCATGCGCAAGAAGGAGCTGTGATGGACCGGCGAGAGACCATCAAATGGATGCTGGCCGCCAGCGCGGCCCTGCAGATGCCGCGTCTGGACGCAACAGAAGCCCCATCCGGAATCAAAGGTGCCGCCGAGCCCAAGCCGTATGGGACCGACCCCGATCTGCAACGAATCTATCACTCGGGCGACCTCTGGCCTCTGACTCTGACTGTGTCGCAGCGAGCGCGAGCCACCTTGCTCTGTGACACGATCATTCCCGCTGACGCCACTTCGCCGAGCGCATCCCAGGTTGGAGTGGTTGATTTGATCGACGAGTGGATCAGCGCTCCCTACCCGACGCAGCGCAAGGACCGCGACCTCGTGCTCCGGGGCTTGAACTGGCTCGATTCGGAGTCGATGCGCCGATTCTCCAAAGCCATGTTGGAGCTCACCGCCGACGAGCTGCATCAGATCTGCGATGACATCTGCTGGGTACCGAAAGCCCGCCCTCAGTTTGCGGATGCGGCGGCGTTCTTCGCACGCTATCGCGACCTCACGACCGGCGGTTTCTACACGAGTCCGCAGGGACGTGCCGATCTTCGCTATGTTGGAAACACACCCATGCCGCGGTTTGACGGCCCCCCGCTGGAAGTTCTGAAAAAGGTAGGTTTGGCATGACACACAGGCTGATCTTGGCTGCGCTGTTGATCGCAGGCATCGTTCAGGCCGCATCGGCCGCTGAAGAGGAAGCGCCGACCGGATACACGGACACACCCCTGTTGCCGGGAAGCAAGTGGCACGTTCACGACGGCAATCGTCCGCACCCGCAACCGGTTGCCCCCGGTTCCTTCAGTACCGATCAACAGGCAGGCAAGCCGCCGTCAGACGCCGTTATTCTTTTCGACGGGAAGTCGCTCGATGCCTGGCAGGGCGAGAAGGGTGGCCCGGCGCGTTGGACCGTAGAGAACGGGTACATGGAGGTCAAGGCTGGCGCCGGCAGTATCGTCACCAAACAGAAGTTCAGCGATTATCAACTTCATGTTGAGTTCTGGGAGCCGACCCCCGCGAAGGGACACAGTCAGGAGCGCGGCAACAGCGGCGTATTCCTGGCAGGCCTGTACGAAGTCCAGGTGCTGGATGGCTACGACAACGTCACCTACGCCGACGGTCAGGTTTCAGCCCTGTATGGGCAATCGCCGCCCCTGGTCAACGCGGCCCGCCCGCCCGGACATTGGCAAACATACGACATCCTCTTCACGACGCCCCGCTTTACGGGTGGCAAAGTCAGCAAGGCGGGTTATGTCACTGTGTTGCTCAACGGTGTGGTCACCCAGGATCACACTGAGTTGCTGGGGCCGACGGTCCATCATGCGTTGCCGAAGTGGGTTGCGCATGAGCCGGATATGCCGATAGTGCTACAGGACCACACGATGCCCATTCGTTTCCGCAACATCTGGGTCCGGCCGTTGGTACGCACCAACTGAATGGAACGGCTGGAGCTGACTCCCAATAACTGACATAGTTGCTCCCAATGGCGCTCAGCCCTTGGGAGTGGTTGTGAAAAAGTTTTTGGTTTTGGCACTTGTGTTTGCCAGTTCGGTGTTCGCTGCCGAGCCCGTTCTCGACGGCATGGACACCGCAGTCGTTCCCGGCAACGATTTCTTCGACTACGCCAACGGCGGTTGGATCAAATCAACCGAAATCCCGGCGGACCGGTCCTCTTATGGGACAGGTGCCATACTGACCGAGCTCAATCTGCAGCGGATCCACGAGCTGATTGATCACGTGCTCCAGGACACCGCAACGGATGCGCAATCGCGGGCGATCGGCGTTTTCTATGAGACCTACATGGACGAGGCCGGCATCGAGAAGCGCGGCATGGCGCCTCTCGAACCGACTCTGAAGCGCATCGAGGCCATCCAGGACAAAAAGGCACTCGCGCACCTGTTAGGCGAATCGGTGCTCGCCAACCTCGACGTACTCAACAACGTGAGTGTCGAGACGATCAACCTCTTTGATTTCTGGATCGCCGCCGACATCAACGATCCGACCCGGTACGTCCCCTTCCTGCTGCAAGGTGGGCTCACGATGCCCGACCGGGACTACTACCTCAGCCCATCCGACTCCATGGTCAAGGATCGCGCTCGCCACCTCAGGCACGTTGCAACCATGCTCGAGCTGGCAAAGATTGCGGACGCGCAGGCCAAGGCGGCCAGGGTGGTAGAGCTCGAGAAGAAAATCGCGTCCCAACATTGGAGCCGCGAGGACACCGAGCAGGTGGCCAAAGCGAACAATCCGTGGAAGCGGGCCGACCTCGAGCGGCGCGCGCCGGGACTGGATTGGACGGAATTCCTGGCTGGGGCGCACATGGAGAAGGTCAGTGATTTCATTGCCTGGCAGCCGAGCGCGATTCAAGGTTTGTCAGCGTTGGTGGCCAGTGAGGACCTGGCCACGTGGAAGGCCTGGGCGCAATTTCACGCAATCGAACGGGTTGCCGACACACTTCCAAAGGCATTTGTTGACGAGGAGTTCGCCTTTCACGAAACCACACTGACCGGCGCCGTCCAACAACGGCCGCGGTGGAAGCGCGCAGTGGATGCAACAGACGAGGCAATGGGAGAGGCTGTTGGCAAGCTGTATGTTGCCAAGTACTTCCCGCCATCTGAAAAGGCTCGCGCGGAAAAGATGGTGCATGCGCTGATCGCCTCGTTCGGCGCTCGAATCGACCGCCTGGACTGGATGAGCCCTCAGACGCGGGAGAAAGCAAAGGCGAAGCTGTCGACCCTGAAGGTATCCGTGGGCTATCCGGATCACTGGCGCGACTACTCCGGGTTGCAGGTCATTCGCGGCGACGCCTACGGCAATGCCGAGCGCGGCAAACTCTTCGAGCTCCAACGCAACCTTGCAAAGTTAGGACACCCCGTCGACCGAGGTGAATGGGTGATGACCCCACAGCTCGTCAACGCCGTGAACCTGCCCGTCCTGAACGCCATGACGTTCCCTGCCGGAATCATGCAACCGCCATACTTCGACCCGAATCGCCCTGCGGTGATGGATTACGGCAGTGCCGGAGCAATCATCGGCCACGAAATCAGTCACAGCTTTGACGACCAGGGAGCGTTGTTTGACGCATCCGGGCGGTTCGTGCGCTGGTGGACGAAGGAGGATTTCGACCACTTCACCGCTGCGTCCGCTCGCCTGGTGGATCAGTACAACCAGTACAAACCGTTTCCCGACTTGTCCATCAACGGCAAACAAACATTGAGTGAAAATCTCGCCGACCTGGCAGGCCTTGCCGTGTCGTACGATGCGTATCGTTCGACACTCAATGGTGCCGAGCCGCCGCGTGCTTCCGGTTTCACCGCAGATCAGTTGTTCTATCTGAGCTTCGCACGCTCCTGGCGCTCGAAATATCGGGAACCGATCCTCCGTCAACGCATCATCAGCGACGGCCATTCGCCAGCCCCATACCGAGCCGCCACCGTGCGCAACCTGGACCCCTGGTACACAGCCTTCGACGTCAAGCCAGGTCAGAAACTGTATCTGGCTCCAACCAACCGCGTCCGTATCTGGTAACCAGTCTGGTTACGGGGCCCGCGCGCGGTGGCGAGAGCACCCGCGCCGACTGCAGGCCAAGATCGCCAGCCATGCGCACCAGATGTGCCAGCGACGCGGCGGCCATCTTGCGCATGATTCTGCCTCGATGCACCTTGACCGTCACTTCGGATATACCCAACTCGCCGCTGACCTGTTTGTTCAGCAGACCCCCGACCACCAACTTCAGTACTTCCCGCTCGCGCGCGCTGAGCGAGGCATATCGGTTACGCAAAGCGCTGTTGCGGTTGCTGAGCACGATGGCGTGGGCGATCGCGGTCGACACCGCCTCATGACAAACCGGTTTCATCAGAAAATCAACCGCCCCAGCTTTCATGGCACGCACTGTCAACGAAATGTCGCAGTGTTGCGTGATAAAGATAACCGGTGTGCCCGGTCGATTCGCCAGACGCGCCTGCAGGTCCAATCCGCAGCTATCCGGTAACTTCACATCGAGCAACACGCAGCTGGGCGAGCCTGGTTGCATGAGGAATTCCTGCGCCGTTGCAAACGTACTCGCTTGCCAACCGGCAGCCTCGATCAGCTCATGCAGAGAGCGACGAACATTGGCGTCGCCATCGACCACGGCAACGGTGGGACGAGGAGAAGCCATGGGGTGATGGGGGTTCATACCATCCTCTATCGGAAGCGGCAGCCTCAAGATAATCGGAGGCGGGCCCTGGCCGCATGCCGAGATCGTGGGTACTCGCAGTAATCCGAAAGTGTGGTTATGCGCCGCCCGCCGACAGGGTCGCGCCACCGGGGCTCTCCTTGGCGGCGCTGCATCCGCATTCCGCGGGTATGGCCGGCAGGCAGCGCCGGCCCACCGCGGTTCGCCACGACATCCTGCATTTCTGGGTGCATTCAGAGGGCATACCGCCCAAAGTATTTTCCTGGGAAAGTACCATGTCGACCTATCCCCTCATGCCTGTCCCCACCGGACTGCGGAGCTCTCAATGGACGTCGACTGGACCGAATATGAGCCTGAGCCACTCCCTGTGTGGGAGCCCATCCGGCCCGCACCTTCACACCTCAATTACTGGGTGCGAACCACCGATCGAAACTTCGCCCGGAATTTCAATCGAATTCTCAAGAAAACAGGGATCATCGCCTCCGAATGGGCGGCGCTGCGATTCTTTTACAAACCGATCTGGTCGTCGCCGCTCGATGTTGCTGCCGCGATTGGAATGACCAAGGGAGGCGCTTCCAAGTTGGTCACTCGCCTGGTCAAGAAAGGTCTCGCGGTGAAGAAAATGCAATATTTTGACCGCCGCTTCCGCTCGGTCGGGCTCACGAGCAAGGGGCGGGAGTTGGTTGTTTTCCTGGCGGCGCTGGAAAAACAGGCGGACCGGGAGTTTTCCACCCCACTGGGAAACAACAGGCGCTTCCGTCTGACTCAATACATGAAGCAGTTGCACAGCACCTACCGCAGCCAACACCTGCATCAATGGGTATCGATCCAACTGAGGAACAGTGAGTTCCAACGGTTTGTGCCCATCAAAATCAAATCAGCCTCGAAAGCCCGAGCGCAAGCGCAAGCAGAAGCTGACGCGCTGTGGGCTTATTGCGAGAGTGTGGCTAAAGCCGCTGCTTACGGCACACCCCTGCCGCCGTATCCCTTCGCCATCGAGTCAGATGAAAAAGAGGATAATGCGCCGCTATGAACAGCGGCGTTGACCGGAAGATCATCGGGTTCCACCAGGACGAAGAAGGCTACTGGGTTGCCGACCTCGAATGCGGCCACACCCAACATGTTCGCCACAATCCGCCCTGGGTCAACCGGCCCTGGACCACCACCGAGGAAGGCCGCAACGCAGCCATCGGCAAAACCCTGCTTTGCAAAAAGTGTGAATGATTGTCGGATCTACGGATCGGACTTCGCGCTGAAGGCCGCACCGGCGGCAGTGGTTCGTTCAATCCTGTTCTCCGTGCCGTTCCTTTTTTCGCCGCTTCTGCACCGCGCGCGCCATCTGCCCAAAGCTCCGATTCTCCCGGTGCAGTTCCCAGCGAGCCATCGTTGCCCGCCGTGCCTCCCTCGACAACTTCTGGAAGCTGGCCAACCGGCGGGCCTCGAGGCGGCCTTCATCAATGGCTCTTCGGACAGCGCATCCCGGCTCACCTCGATGGCTACAGTCTCTGAATCGGCACTCGGTGGAAAGCGACGCGATCTCAACAAATGTCTGGCGGACACCCTCGGGAACCGCTCCGATCTTCAGTTCCCGCATGCCCGGCGTATCCACCAGCCACGCCCCGCAGGGCGCCTGAAACAGATACCGCACGGTGGTCGTATGACGTCCCTTACTGTCGTCCTCACGAATCTCCTGAGTTTGCTGTTGGCGCGAACCCAGCAGTGAGTTGATCAGTGTCGATTTTCCAACGCCCGACGACCCGGCGAAAGCCACGGTTTGCCCCCGACCGAGCCACGGCTCCAATAGTCTGTACGATTGACTTTCGTCGGTGGCATTGACCGTCTCCATCGCAGTCGCCCCGACGCAGGCCCGCGCTGCGGTGATGTAAGTCTGTGCATCGGGGCATAAATCCACCTTGGTGAGGACAATCACGGGGGTTACCTGCGCATCATGCGCCAGTGCCAGATATCGCTCGAGCCTGGAGGTGTTGAAATCACTGTTACATGAAGTAACCACGAACAGCGTATCGATATTGGCGGCAATAGGTTGAATGAATGGCACTTTCCCCGCAGCCATGCGCGAAATGAGAGACTGCCGCTCCAGTACCCGAGCGACCTGTTGGGTCTCGTTTCCCACCATGACCCAGTCGCCAACTGTGACCTGGGGCCCTGACTCACTGGGCCGCAGCCGCTGGGGCAGGGTGACGTCAATCTCTCCCTCTTCCGTCAATACCTTCAAACTGCTTCGCTGGACTGAAGCGACTCGCGCCGGGCGACTCTCCTGAAAGTCATCCAGCGTCAACTGCTGCGAAAAAAACGGCCTCCAGCCCGCTTGGGCCAGAAAATCTGTGTCGTTGGACATTGCTGAAACCTGCGATTCATAGGACTCCGTCCGGCGCTCAAAGAGGCCGGTCCTGAAGCTGGTTTCAGCGGAACAGAAAGAAAGGCAGTCGCGCTATGCGCGCAGCAATTCGAGACTCACCACTGAGCCAGCCGAGATGCATGTTTGGATGTTCATAGGCTTCTCGACCTCGCGCGTGTGGGGTGGCTGAGGAAATGAATACTACAACGCCGCCTGCGAAAAAACACCTGCCGGGGCGTTGGCTTCGTCATCCCGGCCAAGGGCGCGTAATATCTGGGTTTACCTGTCTACAAGGACGAGACCGCACATGGAACTTTCACGCTCGGTGAGTCTGTTCTTTCTCTGCACGGTTGCCGCGAATTCATGGGCCGCGACGGCAGCCGAGGAGCCTATCCGTCGGGTTCAGAATGAGCTCTTGCCGCCGGTTCTGGTCAAAGGCGAGCCGGTACAACCCGGCAAGCTTTCAGACAGGATGGCGGCGCTCCACGTCCCCGGTGTCAGTGTGGCGGTCATCCATGAAGGGAAACTGGAATGGGCCCGGGGCTTTGGAGTCACGAGGATGGGCGGACCTGCGGTCACTCCCGAAACCGAGTTTCAAGCCGCTTCCATCAGCAAGCCGGTCACCACGCTCGCCGTGATGCGGCTCGTGGTCGATGGAAAGCTCAACCTGGATGCGGATATCAATCAGTACCTGCACAGTTGGAAGTTGCCTGCCAACGACTTCACCCAACAGTCGCCGGTGACTTTGCGAAAGCTCTTGTCACATTCGGCCGGCGTAACCGTCCATGGATTTGCGGGATATGCGGCAAATGAACCTCTGCCCACGCTCGTGCAGATCCTGAACGGAGAGGCGCCGGCCAACAGTCCGCCCATCCGCGTGGACATGACGCCCGGGACACGGCCGCGATACTCGGGCGGCGGATATGAAATCGTCCAACAGGCGTTGTTCGATGTCACCGGCGTGCCTTTCGCGAAGCTGATGCATGACACAGTGCTGAAGCCTCTTGGCATGCAACATAGCACTTACGAGGCACCCGCGCCCGCAGGCATTCTCACTCACGCGGCAACCCCGTACCGCGGTGATGGTTCTCCGGTTAAAGGAGGGCCACACGTGTATCCGGAACAGGCCGCCGCCGCGCTGTGGACCACTCCTTCGGATCTGGCGCGTGTCGCCATAGCTGTTCAGAAGTCTCTTGCGGGAGCACCCGGAGGCATTCTGCCGGTAGGGACAGCGCACGCGATGTTGGCGCCGCTGTTTCCCCATCAGGCCGTTGGATTCTTCGTGGGAGGAAGTACCTCAAACAAGTTCTTCGCTCACGGCGGCGCCAACGAGGGCTACCGGTGCGATCTGGTGGCCTATCGCAACGGCGACGGGGCGGTGGTCATGACTAACGGCGACAACGGAAGCCAGCTCACTTCCGAGATCCTCAGGACTATCGCCCACGAGTATCACTGGCCCGACTATGCGCCCGCCGAGCGCACGTTGGCTGTCATCGAACCTGGGTCATTCGATTCGTATGCCGGAGCCTACCGGCTCGATAGTGGCGAGGCAGTGACGTTCTGGCGAGAGGACAACCATCTGGAGTCACGGGTCGTTGGTCAAGGGCCTGTCGAACTCTTTCCAACCTCTGATCACGAATACTTCACGCGTGCCGTGGATGCACGATGGGACTTCCAGGCTGACGCGGTCACCCTGTATCAGAACGGAGCTAGCCACAGTGCGAAGCGGTTGAGTGGCGCTGAAGCGCAATCGGCTCTCGACAATTCCGCTGCCATCCGGAAACGATTCAAGGATCAAACACCTGCGCCAGGCAGCGAGGCGCTGCTGCGGAGGTTGGTCGACGGGCTGGAAAGTGGAAATCCGAACTACGATGACCTCGGGCCCGAACTGGCCCAACTCACTCGCGACGAGTTGCCGGGCCTCAAACAGGCAATCGCCAGCTTCGGGGCGATGAAAACAGCTTCCTTCAAAGGCGTTTCAACGGCCGGGGCGGATATCTACGAAGTCACATTCGAAAACGGAGTACGGGAGTTTCGGATCGTTGTGGAAGTGGATGGCCGCATACATTCGGCCTGGTTTTCTAACTAGAATAGCCTCGGCGCAAGGCTCAGCCATTCAGGTGTCCAGCGGATATAAGCAGTCAGGAGTTGACCGCATACCACGGCAGGCAGCGCGTACCAATACACAACATGCACTCGCCCGTTCACCGCAAGATCGTGTGCGGCGCCTACGAGTATCAGGGCGTCGACGCCGGAATAGAACCACTCGGCGTGGTCCAACACGGGCATTCGGCCGAAGGCGGCGCCTGTCAGGGTGCAGGTTGCTATAAACATCAATCTGCGGTGGTATTCGCGCCGCATCCGCCATCTGGCTGCCAGGGTGAACGCAACGGCGAACCCCGTGGCATCGTTGACTGGTATCGGAAACGACACCGCCGCATCCATATCACCATGCGCCATGCGCACCCGCGCCATGGCAATGGCAGTAGCCACTCCCAGAACGGGAATCACTACTCCGATCATGAGCCCCGCCTGACCGATCTTACGGTGTAGATCCGGTCGACGCAGTCGAATGAGACCGGCCTGTACAATGAACAGCGCAATCCATGCAGCCATCACTGCGACATGGATGTACAGCACCAGCGGTCGCGGATAGGCGGGGTGTATCAGGTTGTCCCCGATTGTGAACCCGAAGCCGTAGATCACCACGGCGGCGATTACTACGGCCATCAGCAGAAAGAACTGATCAGTCGCCAATCGCAGGGAGTTGATTGGCGCCGAGCTCATCAGTTGCCCTTGAGGACCTCGAGGTCTGCCGGTTGCCCCCAGAATCGCTTGCCGTCCTGCTTCTGAATCCGATATTGGGTCAGGTCCCCGGGCGTACATTGGGCGCCGATGACTTCGCCTTCCCCCAGGCTTCCGCGGACGCGCGTTCCGAGTTTCAACACAAAACAGTCTTTGGGCGGGGAAGGGGTGAGACGGCCGGGATCCTCGGCGGTTTCCGTGAGCATCACGCCCTTGTCGCTGAGCTCATACAGGGGAGTGACCCATTTGACAGAAAAAGGTCCGATGCCATGGACCTGGATGATGCTGTCGGTCTTGGATAGTGCGAAGTGCTGCATGCCGTGGCCGGCAAAACCGAAGTCGCCGGGCTCCATCGATTCCAGTGCCTCCTTGCGATAGTGGCCACCCGTCCCGAGCGCCCAACTGCCTTTGAGAACCACGATGTTTTCATCAACCGGGTGGGTATGGGGCATGACAATGAATCCAGCTTCGGCATGGATCCGGATGACGAACGGGACACCGGCCTGGGTACGGTCGCCGTGTACAACCTCGATCCGCTTGTTCAACGCCTCAACCGAGAATTTCTTCAGCGGAACGACGTGGGAGTCGGGTATCTTTTGCGCGAGGGCGTGCGTGGGGGACCATGCACCGGCAATAGCAAGGAGCAGATAGTTGAAGTACGGGCGAGCGTTCATGCGTTGGTTCCTTGGGATTGGGGACGCGCAGACCCGGTCAGCGGGCCGTATTGGATCATGACATCTGTACTGTATTCAACTATCTCGAGCATCTATATCGAGCACGCGGTGCTTGGAAGCTACCCGCTCGCCGGTCCGTTGGCTTGCAGACTCTTTCACAGAGGTCTGAACGACACCTATCTGGTGTCAGGCCCGAGCGCCAGATTCGGCTTTCGCGTTTACCGCGCGAGCTGGCGCCAACAGGATGCCGTGGCAGCAGAGCTGGACGCCTTACGACACCTGGATGCATCGGGCGTGTCAGTATCGATGCCCGTGTCCAGATCTGACGGGGCTGACATTACCGAGATCGACGCAATTGAAGGGGTGAGGGCGGCGGTCCTGTTCAAATGGATCGACGGCGTTGAGCCGCAGTATACCGATGCCAACCAGGCTGCTCTGTACGGGACGTTGGCGGCACAGCTGCATCAGGCGAGCGTAGGAATCCCTCCATCGGCCGTTCGCCCACCATTGAATCGGGCCTCCCTGTTTGAGGAACCGATTGCCAATCTGCTGTCCGAGTTGGGCGAGAGGTCGGTGTTGGCTGCCCGCCTGTGGGACCTGGCAGACCGTACCAACACGCGCCTGATTCAGGCGGAGCGGGAGTTGGATTGGGGTTTCTGCCACGGTGACTTGCACGGTGGCAATGCCCGTGTTCTCGACAATCGCCTGACGCTGTTCGATTTCGACTGCTGCGCGCACGGTTGGCAGATTTACGACCTGGCCACATATCGGTGGGCGGCCCGATTGCGACGGGCCGAAGAAAACGCATGGCCATCGTTCAAAGAGGCTTACTTGAAAGCGCGCCCGTCGGCTGCAGCCTGGATCAAATGGGTACCTTTGTTCATGATCGTACGGCATCTGTGGTTGATGGGATTGCACATCGGCAATGCTGACGAAATGGGCTGTAGCTTCGCGACGGACGAGTTCTTCGACAGGCTGATCACGTTCTGCGAAGAGATCGAGTCAGCGACTTAACGGTCAGAAGAACTTGCGCAGAAACGCGGCCGTTGCGTCCGAGATTCCACAGATCTTGTTGGTGGCCTGGCGGTAGAACTTGAAATTCAACTCCGTCTCGGGCTTGCCGTCATCCCAGTCTGAAAACGCTTTGAGGTCATCCCGGCCGAGGTTGCGTTTGGCCTTCGCAACACGCCGCACTTCAATGCTCACGCGCGGAGTCACGCGGTCCTTCGGGTCTTTCCGCCTGATTGGCACCGACGTCGCCGCTGTAACAACACCTCTTGCGATGAGTCCGTGTCCGCCCTGAGTCTCCGAGGCGACCACGAAAATCTCATCCTTCTCGCGGATGCCCTTTCCGCCATACATGGTCTTCTGAGCCCGAAACGAAAATTCTTTGAGGTTCTCGTCCGCGATGGCGGCTTTGATGACGTATGACATCGTGGCTCAGAATCCGAAGCCGATCTGATCGCTTTTCCCGTGATCCTGGGAAGGAGAGCCCGCGGGCGCGACACCTTCGATCTCCAGCATTTTGGCCTTCGAGCTCGACCCACCCGGCGCCGAAAATCCGCCCAGCTTTCCGCCGGCAGCGAGCACCCGGTGGCACGGTACAATCAAAGGGACCGGGTTGCTGGCCATCGCCTGTCCAACACTTTGCGCGGCCTGGGGCTGGGCCCCCAAGACCTTCGCCACCGCTCCGTACGTGGTTGTCTCACCCCACCCGAGCTTGCGAACCTCAGCGTAGACCCGCGAGAAGAAGGGCTCCTGCGAACCGAGGTCCACGGGCACGGACGAGAAGTCGATCTTCTCGCCTTCGAAGTAGCGCTGGATGTCCGAAATGAGCCGGGAAATCGCCGGCGGAGGCGAGGAGCGGCGCGCCTGTGGTAGCCGCCTGAGGATCGCAGCCTCTGCGGATTCCTGCGAGCTGGCGGGCAGCCTGAGGCCGCAAATGCCCTGTTGATTCCAGGCGAGTCCGACGAAACCATTCTTCGTCTCGAATGTCGTGTACTCCGGCTCAGTCACGCATGTCTCCAAGTGTCTGGAGTCTCATTGTACGCCCCCACTTTTCGCACATTGTCCCGAGAGGGCTCGAGCTGAGCAAGGCCCGGGAATTGCTCACACCTGGTGGGTGTCAGTTTCAGAAAGAATCCCCCATGAGTGCAGTCCTGCAACCCTTCGCAGCGAACAATGCAAAGTCATTCAATGCGCCGGCCTCCATCCCGCTGGCACGCCGATTCGCACAGAATGGGTTTCTCTCCATCGACTCACTGACGACCCTGACAGACATTGCGAGGATCCGCTCCCTGTTGGACCCGCTGTTTGAAAGATTTGATACGTTGGGAGAGCGAGCCGTAGATATTGCCGGTCCGCGCGCTCCGGGAGAAGCCTTGCGCTCTCCGGAAATCAACGAAGCCGTCAAGCTGCTCCCTGAGTTACGCAATACACAGGTGTACAAACGATGTCGGCAAATAGCGCGGCAACTCATCGGCGCGCCGGTCGGCTACACGTATGATCATGCGATCTACAAGCTGCCACACAACGACACCGCCACTGACTGGCATCAGGATGAGGCTTATTCAGCACGCCCGTTGCCGCTGCGCTCGGCACACTTCTGGATTCCACTTCAGGATGTGAGCCCCGAAAACGGTTGCATGTGGTTCATTCCGGGATCGAATCTCGGCGGCGTGCGCGAACACTTCGTCGCAGCACTGCGTACCTCGGGCCCGGATTGCAAGCCCGCCGGGGCAACCATCGCAACCGCCGATGTTGATCGTGATTCAGCGGTCGCCTGCCCATTGCAGGCCGGAGGAGTGACGGTCCATCACCCGCTCACTCTTCACTACACCGGTCCCAATCAAACCGCCGACTGGCGGCGTGTCTGGATTCTTCACTTCGGCGCCTACGGCCGCCTGCGCATGCGCTTTCATCCGAAGATGCTTGCCGCGCAGATTCACGACATGACTTTCGGCACTTAGGCGGAAGATCTCCCGCGGTTAAGGTTCTCCCACAGCGAAACGCTGTCAAACAACCAAACTTCCGGAGATCCGAATCATGTTCAAGAAGACCCACCTGGCCGTTGCGATGTTAGGCGCGCTGGCCCCTCTGTCCAGCTATGCCGCCAACTACTGTATCGCAGTGGGTGGTGGGTTCGGAAAGGGCGGTGCAACCTTCGTAGCTCCGAGCTTCACGGTTCCCACCGCTGGAATGTGCTCGCACTGGTCCGGCTTCACGAAGGCCTTCTCCAGTGTCATCCTGGCGACCTCTGGCAGCGGCTGCCTGTCGAGCGATGGCAAGGTCCTGATGTTCACCCTGAACAGCGCCGACCCGTCCTTCTACGGCGCCGGCCAGGAGGTGCACGACTGGATCCGCATGTGCCCGGCCGGAACGACCAGCTGCCCCATCGGCGGTGGTACGGACATCGGCAACTTCGGCGGCTCGGCTGCTCCTGTCACCTGCTCGAGCAGTTTGTTGTCACTCCCCGCGATCCACGACTAATCTGCGCCTCCCTCAGGTGAGCAGGCCAGCGCTGAAAAGCGCTGGCCTCGCTTCCTGAGCCCCCCGCAGCATCCCAGTGCCAAAAACCCCAGGGTAAACCAGTCAATCGCACCGCCCCCCGACTTCGGTGGTGTGCTGACTGTCACGGAGGCTGTGGCACTGACCGTCGAGTCGGCAGACGAGGTTGCCGTGATCGTGACAGTGGCGGGCGTCGGCACATTTGACGGCGCGGTGTATCTGCCATCACCTGAGATCGTGCCGACCGTTGAGTTACCCCCTGGAATATTGTTGACCGACCATGTGACCGTGCTGTCGGTGGTGTTTGCCACGGATGCTGTTACGGACTGCTGGCCGCCAGTGACCACCTGGATCGAAGCAGGGCACACGGTTACCAACACCTTCGGCGTGGTAGCCGAACAGGCGGGTGTTGCGGCATCAGCAGGCGCCGTCGAGGTGGCAGAAGTTGGGCTGAATACGACATCTGCCGTATCCGTACGGCCGCCGTCGTCGGTCAGAGTCAAGCGCAGCGTTCCGTACCCACAGGATGGCGCAGTAACGGTCGCTGTTTGACCAGTGCTGTTCGCGATCGTCAATGCCTGGTTGCCCACGCTCGCCCACTGATAGGAAGCCAGTACGTGGCCCGTTGCCGCGACGCTGTTAGATGAGCCTACGGTAACCTGCTGACCCGCTGACACCGAGGTAGGCAGCGTAATCGCAGCGATCGGTCGCAATGCTGCGTTGACAGCACCCGCGGCGTTGGCCATTCCCGCGCCGCAGTTTTTGGTATTGCAGATGCATTCCTGCGTCGTTGCATCGGTCTGCGGACATCGCGGCGGCTGTGTGGACTCGCCCGCGGAGGTGGTAGGGAAGGCGGTTGCCCCTTCCTTCAAACGCGATATCAGCTGGCACGAGCTCAAATTCCGATTCACGGAAGACATCAACGCGGCAATCCCGGACACAATCGGCGCGGAGAAGCTCGTGCCCAGATTCGGATCGTTCACCTGATCCGTGTAGGCATTGCTGCTCGTGTAATTGCTCGATGGCGTCGTCGTACCGGGATTGGTGGTCGATGTGATCGGGTAGATGCACGGTGTGGCGATCGAAAGCGTCGAATTCACGCAATTTCCCGCGGGCGCACTGACAGCGACCTCGGCTCCGAAGCTGCTGTAGCCCACCTTCGTGCCCGAATGCCGCAGGCCGGCGACTCCGGCCACTCCCGGACAGTTGGCCGGCGCATCCACGGGGCCGTTCTCGTTTCCCGCCGAGACGACCACCAGGACGCCTTTGGCAACGACCTGGCGGATGGCGTCCTGATAACTGGCAGGACACGATCCACTACCCCCGAGGCTCATGTTGATGATTTTGGCGGGAGTTGGATTCACAGGCGCACCCGCTACGGCAATGCCCGCTGCCCACAAAATGGCACTCACGAGGTCCGAGTCCTGACCCCCGCACTTGCCGATAACACGAACTGGAAGGATGGAGCCCTGCCAGGTCATGCCCGCGATTCCCGAGGCGTTGTTGGTCTGCGCTGCGAGGATTCCCGCTGTGCGGGTACCGTGCCAGGAGCTGCTGGAGGTGTCGAGGCCGCTGCATTCGGACTTGCTCAGATCGGAGGTGGTGACCCAATCCCCCGGGTCGGAGGCTTCCGCGTTTGAAACCGTGGCGCCGAGACACGTTCCACCATTGTTTACGAAGGAGTCCGAGATGAAGCAGTAACCCGGCAGCAGACGTCCTTGCAGGTCCGGATGGTCGTAACGCACTCCCGTGTCCAGATCCGCGATGACAAAGCTCGAATCACCGGACGGGGCGCTTCCCAGAGTCAGATCCCAGGCTTTTTCGGCATTGACGGCCGCAGGGGCCGAAATGCTGGAGGGGTTCTGCAGGTGCCACTGTCCGGGATGAGAAGCATCCAACGCCGGATACAACGGGTCGTTTGGAACGGCATGCACGTAACGTCGCGCATCTGGCTCGGCATATTCAACGTCAGAATCCGCCCGAAGCTTGGCAAGCGCCGTGGCCATCGATTCGCCCGATGCGGCGGTATCGACCCGCAACACCTCGATCTGGTCGGTGATGGCGCGCGCCCCCTTCGATGCCAAACCGACCCGGGTTGTGAGATTCGTCATACGATCGTTTGACGACGCAGACAGGGCGCGAACCGTGCTGCTGCTTGCTGTGCTTACAGATCGCAGTTTCACGATGATGCGCAAATCCGCCTGAGATTGCTGCGCGGCCGGATGATGGCGGACCCCGTTCTGCTCCCTGTCGGTCGTCGCAGCGGTCGCGATACCGCAGAGCAGCAATACACACGGCAACAATTGGATTCGCATGCCGTGAATCATAAGCAAACCCGGGGCCCTTCGCCCAGCGCGCGATCAGCGATCCTTCTTCAACGTTCCATTCACCGCCGCGGTCCCACCCCCTGACATGAAGAGTGTGTAAACATTGCCTGATACCAGCGAAACCGAAGTCTTGCTGAACAGGGGGGCGCCGGTGCTCGCATTCACGACATCGAGCTCAATGTCGGTCCCCGCTGCGATTTGTGCCGGAGTGGATGCCTGACCCACGGCGACTTCCTGGGCAACAGGTGAGAAATCCGCATTCAATGTGATGGCTGAGGCCAACCCTGACATTCCATTGAGCACCCGCAACTTGACATCACCGCTCGTGGAGGGAATGTGATTGTCATCGCTGATCAGAGTGGACTGAGTCCCGCTGGCATTGCTCCAGATCAGGAGCGTGTAGTCGGCACCCGCTGTCAGAGTCAGATTCGGAATCGTGACCGGATTGCTGTCCACACTCAGGTTGACGGACACTGTTCCTGCATCGAGCACCCCATACGTGCCTCCCATGATGCCCACCGTCGCGTTGCTGAGCAGGCTGAGATCGCCAATGCTGGCCGTGACGGTCGTTCCATCAGCAATTCCAACGGCGGCACGAATGCGTGCATTGGTATTTTTGTATGTTGTCAGCGAGCCCTGTTGCGGCAGATAGACTGCGTTAACCAGTACACCGCCCGTGGTTGAAGTGAGTATCAAAGACGACACTTTCTGGTTGTCAAAAGTGACGCTGGCGACATCCAGCCGCAGATCCGTCTTGTCACCGGCTCCCGTGACGCGCAGGCGATACGTTCCATGATCCAGCGTGGATGCGCCGGAGCCACCCGCGCCGACGCCGCTGAACGTAGGGGACGCATCATTCAAAGATGTCGATGAGTCAGTGAGATAGACATCCAGGCTGCCGGCTTCGGCGACGTTATATATCTGAACCTGGGACTTGCCACTGTCGGGCTGGCTCGCATCCTCGCCGAGCTCGATGGCACCGAAGTGCCCGCTGGAGCCGTATGTAATGTAAGTCGTGTGCGACTCGTCAGCCAGCTTCTGGTCGCCGAAGGTCTGGAGCGTATCCGAAGCGCCGTGCACCTTGAATTTGATCGAGTAGGTGCCGGATTTGAAGCTCGTATAGTCCGTAACCGCTCCCGCCGCCGCGGATTGCAGTTGGAGCGTGTCGCTACTGCTGCTGCCGTCATTGATGTACATGTCCAGTGAGCTGTACCCGGTGCTGACATTCAATATGCGCACCTGCGCGTCCTTGCTGCTGCCACCACAGCCGCTGACTGTGATCGCGGCCAGGGCAATGAGCCAGCCGATGAGGGTGATGTGTTTTCTCATGCGAATATCCGGTTGAGTGGTTGGATTCAGAATGCGTGACCGATGGAGAACTGGAACATCGCGGTCTCGTCCCCGTAGTGCTTCCAGTCGCCGTACTCGTAGTTGATGGGCTTCGCCAGGCTGAAGCGAAACAGCCCGAGGGGCGCCAGCCACTGAACGCTGATGCCCGCCGAGGTCTTGATCTCGTGCAGATCAAACCGGTAGTGGGTGATAAAGCCGGCCCGGTCCCGGAAGGCGGTGTTGCCGAGAAAAAAGGCCTGACCGAAGTCGAAGAACAGGCTCACACGGGCCGAGTCCGCGAACCGCGCGGGCACCGGCATGATGGCTTCCAATTGCCCTGACAGGGCGGCGTCGCCGCCATAGGGATTCCCCAGGGAGTCGCGTGGGCCCAGTGTCTCCTCGCGAAATCCCCGCACCGACTCCGGGCCACCCAGAAAGAAGTGCCGGTTGGGCGGCAACGCCGTCGTGTGACCCAACGCTGTGCCGTAACTTGCGTGCAACCCGAAATCGAACGGTACCTTCGACAGATGAGGGATCGAAAAAAACTGCTCGTAGCGATAGTCCGCTATGAGGTACTGAATATCGGCACCCGGAACCGTGCTGGTCAGGAGAAACGTATGCGCCATGCCGCGAGTCGGAAATATCGTTCGATTGCGCGTGTCGAAACTCCAGCCACCGGACAGTTCAACAGAATCCGACCGTGACCCCAGGACATAGCCACCGCCGATATTTCTGAAGTACGACGAGCCGTTGTCACGTACCCAATCCTGCAGCTGTGTAGAGCTGCTGGTGGACGTGGCGAGATCGGCATGTTGGAACGAGCCACCCAGGCGGATGACCTGGAACTCACTGATGGGATAGCCGAATTCGAGTCCCGCCAGGGCCGTCTTGGTGGAGAAGGTGGAATACGTCGAAGTCAGGCGGCGGACATCGGAATAGGCCACATTGAACGTGCGGCTGATACCGTCCACGGTGAAGTAGGGATCGGTGTGGGAAATGCTGTAGACCTTGCTGTAGCTTCCCGCATTCAGGTTGAGCGCGAGGCGGTCTCCGGTGCCGACCACATTCGAATCAATGAAGCTTCCATTAAACATGAAGCCCTGGGCTTCCCCGTACCCGATGCCACCGCCGATTTCGGAGGCGGGCCGCTCCTCGACTTTTGTCTCCAGGTCCACGAGGTCCGCGGATCCCGGCACCGGCGTCACATTGATCTGCGCCTTCTTGACGAACGGCAGGCGCTCGAGTCGCTGTTTGGACCGCTCAACCGCCATGTTGGATAGCCACGCGCCTTCGAGCTGACGCATCTCACGCCGCAGCACCTCATCGTTGGTTCGCTTCACGCCATCGAAGGTGATGTTTCGGACATAGACGCGATTGGACGGATCGACGTAGAACGTCAGCGAGACCTCGCGTGTGGCCTCGTTCACAGTCGGAACCGGGTCCGCCTTCGCAAAGGCGTAGCCGTCGACACCCAGCCGGTTCTGGATCAACTGTTGGGTATCGCTGATCCGCTTGTGCGAATAGATCTGGCCGGGCGCAACGAGCAGAAGGCGGCGCAATTCGGCCTCAGGCACCACGAACTGCCCGGCCAGCTTCACCTCGGATATCTTGTAGACGTGTCCTTCATCAACATTCACGCTGATGAAGATGTCGTCCTTTTCCGGTGAAATGGTGACCTGCTGAGACTCGATGCGGAAATTCGCGTAGCCGCGATCCATGTAGTAAGCGCGCAGCTTCTCGAGGTCCCCTTGCAGGGATTCCCGCGAGTAACGGTCGTCCTGCTTGTACCACGACGTCCAGTTCGGTGTTTTCAGCTCGAATTGCCGCTGCAGCTCCTGGTTGGAGAATGCCTGGGCGCCAATAACATTGATCTGCCGGATTCGCGCCCGTTTGCCTTCGTGAATCTCAACCTTCAGCCGCACCCGGTTGCCGGTGAGCTCCTGGACGGTCGTATTGATGCGCACCGCATACTTGCCGCGGCTGAAATACTGATCCGTGAGGAACTGGGAGACATCCTCCAGAACCGATCGGTCGAAGGTCTTGCCCGTGGCCAATCCTACATTGCGCAGCGACTTCTGCAGATCCTCCGTCTTCAGATCCTTGTTGCCGGTGATCTCGAAGCTTTCGATGGAGGGCCTCTCCAGGACGACAACAATCAGAGTATTGCCGTCGCGTCGCATCTGCACGTCCCGGAAAAAGCCGGTGGCATACAGTGCGCGGATCGCTTCGCGCACGCGCTTCGCGTCGAGCCGGTCGCCGATGTTGACCGGCAGATAGTTGTAGATCGTGCCGGCCGACACCCGTTCGGCACCCTCGATCTCTATGTTGCCCACCGTGAAATCCGCGGGGCTGATGAGATTTTCCTCGGGAAACGCATCCATGGGGCTGATCGCAAACGCGAGTAGAAACGCGGCAACGCGCCTGAGAGCTGTGGTCATGCGCGCCGGATGATAGGGGAGGACCCGCCCCGAGTTGCTTCACGACACCCGGACTTTTGTCACGCACTGTAACGGGAAACAATGCGGTGACAAATTCAACCCGGAACGGAACTCGGCAGGCGCTGCCCCAGTCGAAAGCGTTCAGATGTGGGAAGAGTCCGTCAAAAACAGGCTGCTCCCATAGGGAGTGTGACCGTTCATGCGGTGGAAACATCTTGGAAACAACTTCTATCGCCGGCGGCCCCCTGCGGGCCGTACGGGTGTCTGAAAGGATGCAGGCGCGGATCCTCATCGTGGAGGATGACCTGCGCGCCAGGGCACTGCTCGCAACCTACCTCACACGGCACGGCCTCACGGTATTGACGGCCGCCACGGGTGAGGAAGTCAACAGCGTGATCGACCGGGATTTCGTGAGCCTGGTGCTGCTCGATGTCATGCTCCCCGGCGAGGATGGCCTGTCCATCTGCAAGCGTCTGAGCAAGCGCAACATCCCGGTCATTCTCCTCACGGCCAAGGGCGAGATCCTGGATCGGATCATCGGTCTCGAGCTCGGTGCCGACGACTATGTCGTCAAGCCATTCGATCCCCGCGAGCTGTTGGCGAGAATCGGCGCGGTGCTGCGCCGGCAACCCCAACTGCGCACGCCCGATGGCGAGGGGTCGGTTTTCCGTTTCGGTCCCTTTGAGCTCGATTCCGAGCGCCGCAGGCTGACCCGGGCCGGGCAGCTCATCCCACTGAAAAAAGGCGAGTATGCAGTCCTCGAGGCATTGAACCGGCATGCGGGCCGGCCCCTGTCGCGCGAGCGCCTGATTCAACTCTCCGGCCGGGGCAACACGAACGTCACGGAGCGCAGTATCGACATCCAGATTTCGCGCCTGCGCCGGGTGATCGAAGTAGATGCCTCGCAGCCCTGTTATATACAGACCGTGTGGGGTTTCGGCTATGTGTTCGATCCCGCCGGAAGTCAGCAATGACCAGGCTGTTCGATCGCCTGCTCTTCAGGACGGCGGGCCTCTTTACCCTGCTGTTTGCGCTCAGCCAGGTCGCTTGGCTCGCGGTCGGCGACCTGATTGGTTCACTGCTCACAGACGTCCTATGCTCCGCCGCGGGCGCGTATTTGTTGATCAGCCGCCTGAACCGGCGCCTGGCGGTCGTGGTCGAGGCGTCCCGCACCATCGGGCGGGGTGAGATCCCGGCGCCGATCGAGCTGGCAGGCCCGCTCGAGATCCAGGAGCTGAGCCGCTGCTTCAACCAGATGAGTGAAGGCATTCAGCGGTTGGACGCCGACCGCCGCCTCATGCTGGCGGGCATATCGCACGATCTGCGCACCCCGCTCGTGCGACTGCGTCTCGGGGTCGAGTTGGGCAGGCCCGAGCTCAGCGCGAACGCCGCCGAATCCATGATCCGGGAAATTGAGGAGATCGATCGCATCCTCAGCCAGTTCCTGCAGTTCGCGCGGGATGAGTCCCAGGAGCCGGTCCAACTCACTGACATTGATTCCCTCGTCAGGGATGTCTGCAGGATCTATCAATCCCGCGGCCACGATGTACGCCCGGTCCTCGGTGAAGTTGGCTTTGCTCCGGTGCGCGAAGTAGCCTTGCGCAGGGCTCTCGCCAACCTCATCGACAACGCCATCCGTTATGGCGACAAAGAGGTTGAGGTGACCACGAGCCGCTGCGGTAATCAGCTCCTGCTGACAGTATCGGATCGCGGCCCCGGAATTCAGACCATGAACCCCGAGGAGCTGCTGCAGCCGTTTGCGCGGGAGGACACGGCGCGCAGTAAGCCCGGAACAGGGCTCGGGTTGACGATCGTGGATCGGATCGCCCGCGCACACGGCGGCAGCGTGAGCCTGCGCAACCGGTTGGGAGGCGGGCTCGAGGCGTTCCTGTCACTGTCGGGCTGAGAACGCGCCGTAGCCAAGCACGGCCGCTGAAACTACACTGCCGCCTTTTGTGTTTAGGGAAGAACACCATGCGCGCACGCCCGTTCCTGTTTGCCGCCTGTTCATGCGTCTTCGCGACCCTGGCGACTGCCGCGGGAACGAGTGCCGCAGGAACGACCGCCGTGGATACCTACCATGGAGTGAGGGTCGAAGACCCGTATCGCTGGCTGGAAAACGCCAGCGATCCGAAAGTGCAACAATGGAGCCAATCGCAAAACGATCGCGCCCGCAACTACCTGGACCATCTCCCCTCTCGAAAACCCATGTTCGACCGGCTGATGCAACAGGAGTCCGCCACCTCGGCTTCGTTCTCTTCGCTCCACCCTGTGGGCGGACACGTCTTCGCGCTCTTCAACCAGCCGCCCAAACAACATCCAATGGTCGCCGTGTTGGGCACGGATCTGGATCCCGCGACGGCCAGGGTCTTGGTCGATCCCAACAGTATCGATCCAACCGGCGGCACCGCCGTCGATTGGTTTGTTCCCTCGCCGGATGGCAAGCGAATCGCCGTATCGATGTCCAAAGGCGGCAGCGAGGATGGGTCACTTCACATCGTCGATGTGGCCAGTCGAAAGGAAATTGAACCGGTCATTCCCCGCGTCCAGTATCCCACTGCCGGCGGGAGTGTCGCCTGGCGTGCCGACAGCCAAGGCATCTGGTACACCCGCTTTCCCGGGCCGGAACGGCCGGCGCAAGAGCAACATTTCTTCCAGAAGGTTTACTTCCACTCACTCGGCACCCCCGCGGCCTCCGACAAACTCATCCTGGGCGGGGACTTCCCGAGAATCGCCGAAGTGGCGCTGGATGATCGTAACCCCCGCTTCACAATCGTCTCCGTGGCAAATGGCGATGGCGGAGAGTTCGCTCACTACCTCATCGACCCGAACAACCACGTCACTCAGATCAGCCAGTTCAGCGACAAGATCGTCCTCGTGACAGCCGCTGCCGACGGGACGTTGTACCTAGTGTCTCGCAAGGACGCTCCTCGCGGGAAGATCCTCAAACTCACGGCCGGTGACACGGTTCTGGCGCATGCGACTGTGTTTGTCCCGCAATCGGACGCCGTCATCCAAGGCGGTGGAGAATTCGGCGGCACTCCAGTTGTACCTGCCTCGGATGCTATCTACGCGCGAGAAATTGTCGGTGGACCTTCGCGCGTGGCTATTTTCGATCTCAATGGCCACCCCAAAGGCACTCTGCCGCTGCCAGATCCAGCGGCTGTCGAAGAGATAGTTCCACTCGATGATGGCTCGATAGTCTACTCCGTCGAGACTTATACCAAGCCCCGCTACTACGCTCGGTACAAATCCGGGCAGGCAACAGACACCCGGCTCGCGCAGACCAGCCCGGTCAATTTCTCTGACGCTGAAGTTCTGCGGGAATTTGCGACCTCCAAAGACGGAACGCGCATCCCGCTCAACATCATCCGCCGCAAGGGCGTAAAGCTCGACGGCTCAAACCCAACTTTGCTCACGGGCTACGGCGGTTACTCAGTGAACAACGTGCCCCGTTTCGGTGGATCGTCCATGCGACTGTGGCTGGACGGTGGCGGGGTGTACGTGATCGCGAACTTGCGCGGTGGTGGCGAATATGGCGAGGAGTGGCACGAGCAGGGCGCTCTCACCCACAAACAAAATGTCTTCGACGATTTCTATGCCGCAGCTCAGCACCTGGTCACTCAGAAATATACCGCCCCTGCGCACCTCGCGATCCTCGGGGCCAGCAACGGCGGCCTGCTGATGGGTGCGGAACTGACTCAACATCCCCAGATGTTTCGCGCAGTCGCCTCGCTGGTGGGCATCTACGACATGCTGCGCGTCGAGCTCGATCCCAACGGCGCCTTCAATGCGACCGAGTTTGGCAGTACGCAAGATCCGGAGCAGTTCAAAGCTCTGTATGCCTACTCGCCGTACCATCATGTTGTTCAGGGAACGAAATACCCGGCGATATTCATGGCCACAGGCGCCAACGATGGCCGCGTCAACCCCATGCATTCCCGCAAGATGATCGCCCGCCTGCAGTCAGCCAATGCATCCGACCATCCCATCCTGCTGACGGTCGATGCCCATTCGGGTCATGGAATCGGCAGCAGCCTGTCGAATCGCATGAACCGAATGGCAGACATCATGGCCTTCCTGTTTGACCAACTGGGGATGCGCTACGACGCGGGATAATCCGTCGATCGCGTGACCGGCTCCCAACGATCCATCTCATCGATGACGTTATCGAGCTTCTCGCGCGCACGTCGCAGGGCATCCGACCCGAGGAGCAAATGCAGCGGTGGCGTATCTGAGTCAACGAGCTCCAGAATGCTCCTGGCCCCTCTCACCGGATCGCCGATCTGTTTGCCATCCATTTTCCGCAACGCCTCGAGGACCTTGCCCGCCGAAGCCGCGTAGTCATCCGATCCTTCCTCGGTCCGGCGGATCGAATGATCCGAGAGAAAGTCGGTCCGGAACTGTCCCGGCGCAACCGCCGTGATTTTGATCCCGAGCGGCGCCACCTCCAGCGACAGAGATACTGACAGCGCCTCGAGAGCCGCCTTCGTCGCGGCATAAACACCCGAAGCCGCAGCGGGCGCCCGTCCCGCGATTGACGTGATGTTGATGATATGACCCGATCGCTGCGCACGCAGTCGTGGCAACACCGCGCGGATCACTCTCAACGAACCAAACACATTGGTCTCAAACAGGCGCGTCATGTCCGCGTCACTGACGTACTCGACCGGTCCGAGCAGTCCGTAGCCAGCGTTGTTGACCACCACATCCAGGCGGCCGGCGAGCTCAAACGCTCGTGCCAGCGTCGCCTCGATTGCTGCCGGATCCCGAACGTCCAGAGTCATGCGGTGAAATACACCGGTGCCCTTGGCGATCTGCGGGTCACCCTCGCGGACAGTACCGATCACGGTGTCGCCGCGGGCCAGTGCAGCCTCGGCCAAAGCCTTACCCAAGCCGCGGGATACGCCAGTAATGAACCAGTTCTTCATAGAGAGATCCTCAATTGTCCACGAGTTTGGGTCCACGAGTTTGGCCTCGTCGCCTGCGAGGGATACTAGGGGCGCCCGTGCCGGGGATTAATGGTCCGGCGCTTACAGCCCTTGTAAGCTGGACTCATGAATCAGCCGTCGACCCTCTTGGATCCGCTCCTTTCGAGCACGGATTTCGGTCAATTGCGGGCATTTATTGCGGTCGCGGAGGCCCTCAATTTCTCGCGGGCAGCCGAGAAGCTGGGCGTATCGTCCTCGGCCCTCAGCCAGCTCGTACGCTCGCTCGAGGAGCGCGTGGGTGTACGTCTCTTGCATAGAAGCACACGAAGCGTCTCCCTGACAGAGGCAGGTGATCGGCTTTTCCAAAGAGTCAAACCCGCCGTCGAAGAGCTCGGCGCGGCGCTGGGGCAAACCAGCAATATGCGCGAGCTGCCAATCGGCCCCGTACGCATCCACTGCTTCCGCACCGCTGCGGATCTTTACGTGCGACCCATCCTCAGGTCCTTCCACGAAGCCTATCCAGACGTGGTTCTGGACATCACTGTCGATGATGAAGTGGTAGACCTGGTAGCCGGAAGATTCGACGCGGCCATTCGAATCGGCGAAGTCATCGAGAAAGACATGGTGGCCATGCGGTTGGGTCCCGACCTTCGTCAGATCGCCGTCGCCTCACCTGACTACCTTGCAAAACACGGCACACCCCAACATCCCCGGGATCTTCTGTCCCACGCTTGCATCGGCTGGCGGTGGCCCGGACACGAACGCCCCTACAAGTGGGAGTTCCAGGAAAACGGCCAATGGTTCGAAGTGGCGGTCGAAGGGCCGATCATTGCCAACAGCAAGGAATTCTGTCTGCAGGCCGCGCTCGATGGAATCGGCATCGCCTTTCCAACAGAACAACTGAGCGCACCGTACGTCGCGGCAGGCCAGCTCGTGCGTTTACTGGAACCCTGGTCGGGCTCGTTCCCGGGGTTCTATCTGTGCTTTCCGGCGCGGCGGCAAATGGCGCCGCCGCTGCGTGCCTTCATCGACGCGTTCAAGGCGCCTTCCGCGTCTTGATAGCCAGATACGTAAAAGCCCCCTCGGTCACAATCGCCTTGTGAGGCAGCCCCACCGGAATCAACAACAGGTCGCCTTGCGCCAGGGAATATTCCTTTGCGCCCGTCATCTCCCCACCGCGCCATTCCCCGGGGCTCGTCTCGTGATTGCCTTTGATCTGGCCGCCAACCAGGAACTTCGCATGCCCCTGTTCGACGACAATGACGTCATTCCACTCCATGTGCACCTCGGCATCTCCCGTGGTGGTTCTTTCAACCACGAGGACTTTGTATCCGGCAGTCCCGGGCACCTCAAACGGCGGTCCGCTGCCGTGGACCACCTTCGCTGCCAGCTCATGCGCCGACAGATACGTTCCGTTCCCTGTATCGCCCGCCGCAAGAATGCTCGAGCTGACGAGTCCGACCAGAGCCGTTGAGACTAGTTTTCGCATTGGAAGTCCTCCCTTTGACATCATGCTACTGCAACGCCCGCCGGGGCGCAGTATCCTCCAGGTAACCTGGTTTCCGCAAAGTGCCTTCTTGTTGGATCGTGGGAATGTTTCGTAATCTGGTTACAACACGAAACCAACTCGCACGAGGAGACCATGAGTCCGAAACCCCGAATTGCCGTCATCGTCGGCTCGACCCGTCCCACGAGATTCGCCGATACACCCGCGCAATGGATTTTCAAGCAGGCGCGGGCACGTGGCGACATGGAAGTGGAGCTGATTGACCTGCGCGAGCATCCGCTGCCGTTCTTCGACGAGATCGCTTCCAACAGATGGATGCCCAGTCGCAACCCCGAGGCCATTCGCTGGCAGCAGACTGTTGGTCGATTCGATGGTTTCATTTTCGTGGTCGCCGAATACAACCACTCGATCACGGCCGCTCTCAAGAACGCGCTCGATCAAAGTTACAAAGAGTGGAACCGCAAGCCGTTCACCGCCATTGGCTATGGTGGGGTCGGCGCGGCACGGGCGATTGAGCATCTGCGGCAGATCGCGATCGAGTTGCAGATGGTCTCGACGCATGCGTCCGTCAATATCGGTTGCGGCGACTATATGGCCGTCCACCCGATGTTCGGCAAAAAGCCCATCGAGGACATCGAGGCGAACCTGCTGCCTGCGGCAAAGACTGCGCTCGATGACCTGGCGTGGTGGGCGAGGGCGACCATGGCAGCCCGGGCAGCCGAGGCCTAGCCGGCCCCCCCAACGATTTCGCCGGCGCGGTTTCTTCCGGTATGCTGGTTACCAAGGGAAACCACTCTGGAGAGACCGCCGTGGAGCTTCGGGAAAGCACTGCCGGTGAATCGATCGAGCACCATGGCGAAGCCGCGTGCGGCCACATCAGCCGCATGTTGGCCCGCATCAGTGACAAGTGGACGCTGCTGGTAGTCCGTTCACTCGGCAACGGCCCTCGCCGATTCAACGCGCTCAAGCGTGATGTCGGCGAGGTGAGCCAGAAGATGCTGACAGCCACCTTGCGTCAGCTGGAAGAAAACGGCTTCGTCTCCCGCACCGTGACTCCAACAATGCCCCCACAGGTTGAATACGCACTGACCGACCTCGGTCGCGATCTTCAACACCCGGTGCAAGCGCTGGCAGAGTGGGTAGTAACCAACTCCTCCCGCATCGACGCCGCCCGCGCTGCCTACGCCACGCGTCGTGATCAGGAAAAGTTGACGACGTGACTCGCCGAAGTCGCAGACAAACCCGCTGCGTTCAGGTTTCGTCCGATAACACGGACGTCGGCAGGCAGTCATACAGCTCACTGACGTCTTCGTAGATCGCTATCGGATGACTGCTGAGCAACTCATCATCTGTGAAACCACCAGAGCGTAACGCGATCGTGCGGATGCCACACTTCGCGGCTGCGATCACATCGTACGGTGTGTCGCCAATGGCGATGGCGTTGTCGGGCTCTTTGGACGACGTCTTTTGCAAAGCACTCGCAAAAATGTCGCCCGCCGGCTTGGATTTGTCGACATCGTCCGCTGAGGTGGTGGCGCGCAACAGTTCCTGAACACCCAACAATTGTACGTAGTGGTCGACCTCCGCCTGGTCAGAGGATGAAGCCAATATAACTTCCCGGCCGCTGCTGTGCAGTGCGCCGATCAGGTCATGCGCATTCGGGAAAGCTTTGACCCGCGGAAGAAACTCCGACTTGAAGATTTCACTATGACGCTTTGCAACAGACTGACGCCGATGTTCAGGAAGATCGGGCGCCAGCGCCGGTATGAGCATGTCGGCGCCCTTGCCGATCTGCTTGCGAATGAGCTCCGGGGCTATGGAGACACTCACTTCGTGAAATGCGCGATGCCACGCAGTCACGTGGAATTCATTGCTGTCGACGAGCGTACCGTCGATGTCGAGCAGAACGGCATCAATTGGCATGCTCATTTCTCAGCACGCATCGTTCCTGCCGCCTGCAATATTCCGTGCGCCGAAACGTCTACGTTCAGACATGTCCGCAACGGAGTAGGAGATTATGTCGGTTTCGACCGCGCAGGACCCCGCTTGCAGGTTTGCAGCAGGTATCATGACCCCGGAAATCAATCCATCACGTTGCGAGGCCAAAGGACCTTGCGTCCCGGCCTGCCCCTACAACGTTTTGGAGATCCGAGCCCTCACAGTTGCCGAGCGAGCTGAGCTCACGCCTCTACAGAGATTCCGGTCGTTCGTGCACGGGAACAAGCGAGCCTTCGTGGTGGACGCCGAGGCTTGCAGAGGCTGCGGGCTATGTGTGGACGCTTGCCCGGAGAGTGCAATCAAACTAAAGCGGCGCGTTGTTCTCTGAGGGACGAGCGTTGCGCTCGAGCACATATCGCAGCAACAACAGCCAGGCAATCAACATTCCGACGACACCCTTTCGAAACGGAAAGGGTGACGACGGAATACCGGCTTCACTTAACCCAGCGCTGACCTGGAAATATAGCCCCACCCACAACACGAGGTTAATGACCACGACTCCGACAGACCGTGGACGATTAACCCAGAGCGCGATGGTGGCGGGCATGAGAAAAAGCGGCGCCGTCGCACAGAACATCAGCACGACAACAGCGGTGGGCATGGTCGGAAACCTCCCTTTACCGAGAATTATGCGCCGACTACGGGGTGTGATCAGGGGCAGGAATCACGGTTTGGTGCGACCACCTGACGGATCTGCCTCGGCTCGGGGTGGTTCTCCCTGAAGGCTCTGCGAGGATAACATCCAGCCTCGGTACCCCTTCCGGAGGCTCTCGTGACGTCGATCATTCGCTATTTGGCCAGCGTGACTTTGCTGGCGGCGTTCGCTATCCCCGTAAATGCGCAGGCGCCCGCCGACCGAAGTGCCTTCGTGACCTTGTATCGTGAGTTGGTCGAGACCAACACAACCTACTCGGCTGGTGACTGTACACGCGCCGCGAAGCAACTCGAGAGTCACTTCCGTGGGGCCGGTTTCACTGAATCGGAGCTCACCCTGTATGTCCCGCCGCATCGCCCTCGCGATGGCGGCCTGGTCGTCACCTGGAATGGACGCAACTCCAACGTCCCCGCCATGCTCCTGCTGGCCCATATTGATGTGGTCGAGGCGAAGCGCGAGGACTGGGTTCGCGATCCCTTCAAGCTGATTGAAGAGGATGGCTACTTTTATGGTCGTGGTGCGTCCGATGATAAAGCCCAGGCGGCTATCTTCGCCGATACCCTGATTCGGCTGCGCCAGGCTAAATTCCGCCCGAACCGGACCGTTAAGCTGGCTTTGACGTGTGGCGAAGAGGGGAGCAATCCCGACGTCCTGAACGGTGCAGGGTGGCTCGTTGATCATCGACCCGAACTGCTCAAAGCCGCCTTCGCCCTGAATGAAGGTGGCGGGGGCCGCGGCGGCCCGACGGGGATGCCCCTCTATCTGGGCCTCGGTGTCGGCGAGAAGTCTCCACGCAACTTCACAATCGAAGCCACGAACCCCGGCGGCCACAGCTCCACCCCGGTGCGTGCCAATGCCATTTATCAGCTCGCTGAAGGGTTGGTCCGATTGCGGGACCTGCAGTTTCCCGTACGCCTGAACCCGGTGACGCGCGCGTACTTTGAAAAGATGGGCGCGCTGGAACACAACGAGCTCGGCTCTGCCATGCGAACCATCGCGGCGGACCCGAACAACGAGTCAGCGGAGGCGATTGTGTCCGCCGATAGGGCTTACAACGCCATGCTGCGCACGACCTGCGTCGCCACGTTACTGACCGCCGGGCATGCCATCAATGCGTTGCCACAGCGGGCAACGGCCTCCGTCAACTGCCGGCTCATCCCGGGCGAAACGGCTGAAGATGTCCAGGCGGCCTTGGAACGGACCGTCGCCGGCTTGGGACTGAAGGTCACGCGAATGACCGCAAAGGAAAGGACGTTGATTGTCCCTCCGCCCCTCGATCCAAAGATTGTCGGACCGATGGAGAAGATTGCCGCCCGACACTTTCCCGCAGTTCCCATCATTCCTGACATGAGCACGGGCGCCTCTGATGCAACTCATCTGGGCCGCATCGGAATTCCCACCTACGGAGTTCCCGGCCTGTGGAACGAGCCCGAAACAGCGGGAATCCATGGCCTCAACGAGCGCATCTCGGCCAACGCCCTGTATCGCGGCCGCGATTACCTGTACGACCTGATCAAATACTTCGCCGGTACCTAGCGCCTCAGCCTTACCCGGAACAATGAGCTGGTTTGCCGCCGCTTCTCGCGTCTCCCTTCAGTCATCCACTTTTCGAAGGAAGCACTCGAATGAACCGCTTGATCGGCGCGGCCGCCCTGGTCTTCATGGCTTCAGCAGCCCTCGCGGACCGTGTGGCCATAGACACAACCGTTCGCATCGAAGGCTCCGGCATCGAGCTGGGCTGGCACGACGGCAAGATCACGGTCACGAGCGAAGGGTGCACCATGATCAAACTTCAAAAGCCGACCCGGAACGGCTACACCCTGATCGGACTGCCTGCCACCACGCGTATGCAGCGACAGCAGGGCGGTGACTGGGTCGATGTGCCGTTGGAGCCCCTTCGGGACAACGAACCCAGGCAGTGTCTCGAAGAAGGCGCTGATTGAGCACCCCGTCATGACACTCCGAACAATAGTTATTTCCCCCGAGTGCCGGGCAAGGCTAACCTGCTTCCGACGTTGGAACTACCGTCGGTGGGAAGCGATGCTCACTCTTATTGATGAACGACAGCCATGGATACAATGGCAACATTCAGTTGTGCGCCTGTTGCGTGCCGACTTCAACGAAGCTTTGCATCATATTGGATTCGACGAGATCGATTGGGCATCCTGGCGGGCGTTCTATGAGGAGGGGCGATCACCCCGAGCCGCGATTGACCGTGCGCTCGAGCGGGACTTCTGACCGTTCTTGGTTTGTGATGTGCGCGGCCACGCTGCATTATTCGTCGTCAATACAAAGCCAGTGGAGATGACAATGAAGTTGGATTTTGTTCAAACGCCGAAGATTGCTGCGCTGACGCTGATCTCGGTTCTGGCGCTGGCCTCGGCAGGCGCCTTTGCAAAGGACGTCAAAGTCAACCTGACCGGTGCCGAGGAAACACCTCCGGTAACCACTTCCGCGAGCGGTCACGGCACGATCCATATTGCCAAGGACAAGTCGGTCAGTGGATCCGTCAAAACGACGGGAATCGAGGGAACCGCTGCGCATATCCATGTGGGTGCGAAAGGCGAGGCCGGCCCTCCGATCATCACTCTGACAAAAGGCGCGGACGGCACCTGGACCGTTCCCGCCGGCTCGAAGCTGACCGACGAGCAGTGGGCCGACTTCAAGAGCGGGAAACTCTACGTGAACGTACACAGCGACCAACACAAGCCCGGTGAAATCCGCGGACAGTTGACGCCCTGAGCATTCAACATAGGCGAGCAGATACGTAAGTCCCCTCGTAAGCCGCTGGAACTACTGACGCTGCTGGTTGCAAGCGGTGAGTCGGGCCTCACTGCCGAACGTCTCTATCGCCCATAGTGAGCATCTATTGACGGCATAGACACAATCCATGATGCAGAGCAGATTCCAAACTTAGACTCATTCCAGGATTCGCAGGTATCACCCTGCCCCGGAGTGAAGATATGCGCAGAACGGTTTCTCGGCTGCTCCTCGCCTATACGGTGACAGCAGCACTTTCCCTTACATCGGCCCTGACGCCCACCCTCGCGGCCGCTTCCTCGAGCACGCCTCCCGGCCCGTCCCCGGGCGCACCCCAGTCGGCCCTGTTCTGGTGGCCCGATCACCTCGACCTCTCCCCCCTGCGTCAACACGACGCGCGCTCCAACCCTCTGGGCGGGGATTTTGATTATGCCAAGGCCTTCGCAAGCCTCGATTTGCAGGCTGTCAAAGCGGACATCAAGAAGACCCTGACGACGTCCCAGGACTGGTGGCCTGCCGACTATGGCAACTACGGTCCATTCTTCATCCGCATGGCCTGGCACGGCGCGGGAACCTATCGCGTACTCGACGGGCGCGGCGGTGCTGACGGTGCCGATCAGCGTTTCGAGCCGCTCAACAGTTGGCCGGACAATGTCAGTCTCGACAAGGCGCGCCGCCTGTTGTGGCCGATCAAACAGAAGTATGGCCAGAACATCTCCTGGGGCGATCTCATGGTGCTCACCGGCAATGTCGCCCTCGAGTCCATGGGCTTTCAAACATTCGGCTTTGCGGCCGGACGTACGGATGATTGGGAACCCGATCTCGTGTACTGGGGGCCCGAGCTGAAGTGGCTCGGCGATGAGCGCCATTCCGGCGATCACCAGTTGCAAAAGCCCCTGGCGGCGGTGCAGATGGGACTGATTTACGTCAACCCCCAGGGACCGAACGGCAACCCGGACCCGCTGGCGGCGGCGAAAGACATCCGTGAGGCCTTCGGCCGCATGGCCATGAACGACGAGGAAACAGTGGCCCTCATTGCCGGCGGTCATACTTTCGGCAAGGCGCACGGCGCGCATGATGCGGCCAAGTGTGTGGGTCCCGAGCCCGCCGCCGCCGGCGTCGAGCAGCAAGGCCTCGGCTGGGTCAACAAATGCGGCAAGGGCAACGGCACCGATACAATCACGAGCGGCCTGGAGGGCTCCTGGTCCGTCAACCCCACTCTGTTCACAACACAGTATCTGGATAACCTGTTCAAGTTCGATTGGGTCAAGACTCAGAGCCCCGCGGGCGCGACCCAGTGGATCCCCTCCGATCCAACGGCCGCGGCACTGACCCCCGACGCTCAGGATCCGGCGGTTCGTCACGCCCCGATCATGTTTACGACCGATCTCGCCGTGAAGTTTGATCCCGCCTACCGGGCGATTGCATTGCGCTTCCATGACCATCCGGACGAGTTCAAACTCGCCTTCGCGAAGGCCTGGTTCAAACTGACTCACCGCGACATGGGTCCGCGCTCCCGCTATCTCGGCCCGGATGCTCCACAGGTGGATCTGATCTGGCAGGACCCATTGCCAAAATCGGCGCATCCGCTCGTCACGGACGCGGACATTGTGCAGCTCAAAGCCAAAATTCTCGCTTCGGGACTCACCGTTCCCCAGTTGGTGCGAACTGCCTGGGCTTCGGCGGCGACCTTCCGCGGCACCGACTATCGTGGCGGTCCCAACGGCGCACGCATTCGCCTCGCTCCACAGAAAGATTGGCCCGTGAACGATCCGCGGGAGCTCGCCATCGTGTTGAAGCGCCTGGAGGTTATTCGGAGTGACTTCAACCGCGCCCAAGCGTCTGACAAACAGACGGGTGGCAAGCAGGTCTCCCTGGCAGACATCATCGTGCTGGGCGGCGACGCAGCTATTGAAAAGGCAACAAAAGACGCCGGCCATCCCGTGCAGGTCACTTTCGTGCCAGGCCGAGTTGATGCAACGCAAGAGCAAACCGACCCGAAATCTTTCGCGGTGTTGGAACCAACCTCGGACGCCTTCCGAAACTACTTCGCGCCGGCAGGGCAGACGCGGTCTCCCGCGGAGCTGATGGTCGACCGTGCAAACATGCTGACACTCTCCGTGCCGGAAATGGTGGCGTTGGTCGGCGGTCTGAGAGCCTTGAACGCCAACGCCGGTGCATCGACCAACGGGGTCTTCACTGACCGTCCCGGAACGCTGACCAACGACTTCTTCGTCAACCTGCTCGACATGTCGACGAAGTGGGACAAGTCGTCTCAGTCCGACGGCCTGTATGAAGGCCACGACCGCAAGACCGGCAAGCTCCGCTGGACCGCAACGCCCGTGGACCTGGTGTTTGGATCCAACTCCGAGCTGCGTGCAGTGTCCGAGGTCTACGCATCGTCCGACGGCCAGGAGCGGTTTGTCGGTCAATTCGTTGAGGCCTGGACCAAGGTGATGAGCCTCGACCGCTTCGATTTGCACTGACCTCGAGCCCCGGGATCGCAAGATCTCGGGGCAATTTTCGGCCGTGAGGTCCGGCGCCGGCTCAACGCATTATTTACATCCTTTTCCGCACGGTTTGGCAATTGCGTTATCGTCCCGATATTGATGGTCTGCGTGCCGTCGCAGTCCTGTCGGTGGTCGCATTCCACGCGTTTCCCGACTACCTCACCGGCGGCTTTGTCGGCGTAGATGTTTTCTTTGTCATCTCGGGATATCTCATCACCTCGATCCTGGTCAAACAGCACAGGGAAGCGAAATTCTCGTTTGGTGATTTCTACAGTCGGCGCGCGCGCCGTATCCTTCCCGCGCTGTGCCTGGTGCTGTTGGCTTGCCTGCTGTTTGGGTATCTCGCGTTATTGCCCGATGAGTTTGCAAACCTGGGCCGTCACATGGCGGCCGCGGCGGCGTTCGCGGCCAACCTGTCATTCTGGCGGGAAGCCGGCTACTTCGCCCCCGCCTCGGAGTTTCAGCCGCTCCTGCATCTGTGGTCGTTGGGAATCGAGGAGCAGTTCTATCTCCTGTGGCCACTGGTGCTGGCTTTTGCCTGGCGACGCAGATTCAACATCCTGCAGGTTGTACTGTTTCTGACCGCCGCCTCGTTTGCGGCGAATCTCGTGCTCACGCATATCGATTCCACGGCGGCCTTCTACTTCCCGCTGTCGCGGTTCTGGCAAGTCATGAAGACTCCTGGTTTCGCCGGCGGGTGCTCGCGAGCCGGGCCCTGGTTTTCATTGGCCTCATCAGCTATCCCTTGTACCTGTGGCACTGGCCGATCCTGTCATTTGAAGCCATCCTGCATTCCGGGACACCGCGGCCGACTCATCGGGTCGCCGCGATCCTGTTGAGCTTCCTGTTTGCGGTACTGACGTACCGCTTCCTGGAGTTGCCCATTCGCCAGCGTCGCAATCTGTCGACCGGATTTGTGCTGGCAGGCGGGGCGGCAGTGATCGGCGCTGTTGCGGTAACAGTGGTCCTGCATCGTGGACTTCCGGGTCGCTTCCCGCCGGCAGTGTCAGCGATGCGGCCGGCACCGCGTGAGGATCAAAGGGAGTTTATGAAGGCACCGTATCCACACTGGGAGCCGGACATTCCATGATGCTCCTGGGACGCGGGGGTTGCCCGCCCGGGCTCCATGTAGTTGCTTCCCCGGGCGTGTATGAATCGGACGACCGGCGGCAGGTCTGCAACGACACCTGGTCATCCTTTGTTGACTTCGTTCGAAAGATGCGACCCGCACTGGTTGTTCTCGTCGGCGATGGATCGCGCTTTTTCATGCCGTTGCCGGATGACTACGAGGAGGGCGATCCGCCTGAAGTGGATAACCGGTCCGATGCGTTTCGCCAGGGGCTCGGGGAGCTGGTGAGGAGCCTCGAGCAGTATTCGCAGGTGGCCTACGTTCTGGAGATACCTACATTCGACACGCCGCCGGCCTGCTTTCTGCGCCCGGTGAAGCTGCCGGGAAGCCAGTGCTCGAAGAGCATTTCACGCCACTTGCTCGTGGCCTCTCGAACGGCGTACGAGCTGAGCGTGACTGAGCTGCACTCCCAACATCCAAACATGCTCGTGGTGGATCCGATCCCGTCCCTCTGCGGCGCGAACGCGTGCTCCCAGACCAGCCGTGGTGGCCAGGTCTTGTACAGCGACAACATGCACCTCAGCCCGGCGGGGGGCCGGCGATTCGCTCAGAACTCCGGGCTGGCGGCTCTCGTGGACCAAGCGGCCCGATCTGTGGAGCGATGAGAGCATTCCTCCAGCATCGTGATGCGACGCGGCTCGCTAACATAGTTTAATTTCCTTCCTATTTTCCCTGCCCAACAGGAACCTGCGCCGGAGCGTGTCCGTTACTCGTGGACAGAGTCTTCAACGACACGAGGAGTATCCATGGCAAAGGCAAAGAAGAAGGCAGCCACGCGGCGCCGCGCATCCCCCGCGAGTCAGGATGCCATTGCTCTGCTGAAAGCAGATCACCGCCAGGTGGAGGAATGGTTCGAGCAGTTTGAATCCACCCGTTCGGATGATCGCAAGAAGAAGCTGGCCGGCCAGATCTGTCAGGCGCTGGAAGTCCACACCCAGATAGAAGCGGAAATCTTCTATCCCGCCTTCCTCGAAGCAACCGAGGAAGAAGATATCCATCACGAGGCGGAGGTGGAACACGACAGCGCCAAGAAGCTCATTGCCGAGATCGAGAGCAGCGGTCCCGAGGATGAGTATTACGATGCAAAAGTGAAGGTCCTCTCGGAGATGATCAAGCATCACGTCAACGAGGAGGAGCAGCGCGGCGGCATGTTCGCGAAGGCTCGCGAGTCTGACATGGACCTGAAGGCGCTGGGCGAACAGCTGGCAGCCCGCAAGCAGGAGCTCATGGGCGAGGCGAGCCCACCACAGCGGGCAGCAGCCCGTCGGTCAAAAGAGCAGGGCGTCCTGGGTCGCCTAGCGCAACGGATGCGTGCCGGCTAGGTCGGCCAGCCGACTTGTGTCAGGCACCTGACAGAACCCGCGAGGACCTCGGCGCACAATAGCTCCCATCAGAGAAGTTCAATGAAATCACTGAAAGGAGCTAGTCATGAACACCCAGATCAAAAACGCAAAGAACGTCCTGGTCGTCCTCGCTGCGATGTCAGCCGCGGTGCTGGTTGGAGTAGTGCATGCCGCCGAGGTGCCGGCCCGGGCCGTGACCTACCGGGATCTCAACTTGAACACTGAAGCCGGCGCAAAGGTCCTTTACGGGCGGATCCACGGCGCAGCTAACCAGGTGTGTGGAAACGTTGAAGTTCGAGATCTGCCGGGCGTACGCGCTCACGAGGCTTGTGTCGAGAAGGCGGTGTCGGATGCGATTGCCGCCGTCAACAACCAGAGGCTGACACCGACGGTGGCAATGACCCAGGTACGGTAACGTGACAGGCGCGGCGAATCCGCTGTTCGCGCGGGCAATCGCGAACAGCGGAAGGTGATCGCCAAGGCTACTTCACCGTGATTCGACGTGGCTGCGCCTTCGGTTGCTTCGGAATCACAATCTCCAACACGCCATTGCGGCCGGTTGCATTCACATTGTCCGCATCGGCCGTATCCGGCAGGATAAAGCGCCGATGGAATCGGCCGAGGCGGCGCTCGAGCCGCTGCTGTTGCGGTTGTTCCGCCCCATTGCTTCCGACGGCCTTTTCTTCACTGCGGGTTCCGGATACCGTCAACACTCCATTGTCCAATGTAATTTCCACGTCCTTTGGATCGACGCCGGGAACATCCAACAGCAACTGAAAGCGGTTCGAGAATTCACGCACATCGACCGCCGGACTCCACTCCGAAGTCGCGCTGTTGCTGTCGGTGTCGCTGAGATTGCCGAATACGCGATTGATTTCGCTCTGCAGCTGGGAGACCACATTCCAGGGTTCGTAACGCACGACGGCCATGACTATTTCCTCCTATGGTATGCACGGCATTTGAACCAGGTTGATACAGGCAATTCGCTCACCCTTTTCGCCATATAGGGCGTGTAGGGCGGACTTCAAGGGGGCGAATGAGCCTCAGTGGTATTGCCGCGGCCCAGCTGGAGGGGATTCAGCTCAACCCTGACCTCGTCCCGTTTTCTTCTGCAGCTCCTCTATCCGTACGGCCGCCGCCGATTTCGTCCAGGACTGCTCCGGGTCCCATTCTTCGTTCGCTTCCCGGGTGAGCGTCTCCAGATACGACCGCTGCGCCGTCGTCGCAGGCTCATCCCCGGTCTTCCATTGTTCCGGGTGTTGCAACGTGGTGTCGTTCCGGTCTGCCGATGTTTGTTTAACCATGATTCACTCCACACTAACCTGCAAAGACCGGAGCAAGCGTTGTGCCTCTGTCACAGCCATACAGGAGCAACGAGTTGGAAGTGCTGTATGAATTCCTGCCCGAGCGCGTTGCATTGCATGATGGTGGAAACAACCGGCGAGATGACTTTTGGCACCTGCCGATCGGGGCGGCACCGGGTAATGTTCGACCCATGGAACCGAGCACCCGCACAGTCAGTTATCGCCGCAGACGGGCTCTCTTTCTGCTGGAGCTGATCTGCATGGTCGGACTCTGCGGTCTCGGTTACCTGAAACCCCAGCCCCAGCCCGACGGCCCTGCTGCCCGGCCGGTCGTCGAGGCGGGGTTGAAAGTCAAATTTGAATAACGGCGACTCCCGCGCGCCAAACCAACAGTGACTTTCGGCACCTGCTTGGGTCCGACAAGACCAAAGTCTGTAAGCCCCTCCAGAAACCTTTCGCGAACCTACTTCAAATAATTGACACCGGCCCCCTTGGCATGGGCCAAAGCGTCGCTATACTGCGGCCGTAGAAACCTTCAGAAGTCCTTAGGGGGCGTCATCAAATGTGATGGAGTGTTTCGAACTGCGACCGGTCGGTGCCAACACTCCGGTACCTGTCGCCAGCCGCGAAGCCGTCCATCAAATATCTTCTCCGAAGCGTTCCGTCCGCGATCGGCCGCGTATTCCTGATCGAGCAACAACCCACAGCGTTGTGTTGGTAGGAATTCCCGCACGGTCATCGTGCCGATCGAGCCGGGACGTTGATTGCATACCTGACTTCCGCAGGATCGGCAGTTTGAAATAGCCGAGGGGGATCTGTTGGCTTCGCTGAAGCCAATGGCCTGTCTCGCCCGCAGATCGTGAAAGGAGCATCACTTGCGACGTTTGCAATCCCATGAGCGCGAAGTCCGCCGATGAGCGATGTCGCATCCACGGCCGCAGTGCCTCTGTCCGTCGCTCGCCCGCGGGAGTTGGATCACCTGTTGGAACGATTTTTCTGGCCCCTGTTTGGCGCCATTGTGGCCTTGATGGCTTTCAACGGGTTCTTCGCGCTCGAAACCACTCACATCCGCGATTTCGACGAAGCCCGCTATGGAGTCGCGGCAAGCGAGATGCTGCACTCTCATTCCCCGCTCGTGACCACCTATGCCGGGGAAACCGAGTATTGGAATCTCAAGCCTCCCTTGGGCTACTGGCTGCTGGAAGCCTCCTATGTTGTGTTCGGCGAAACGCTGTTCGCGCTTCGGGCTCCGGCGGCGATCAGCGGGTTGCTGCTCGTCGCGTTGACGATCCTGTTTACGCGGCGCGTGGCTGGTGCGGGTGTCGGCCTGCTCGCGGGGCTCATCCTGGCAACCTGCTTTGGATTTCTCGGACATCATGCAGTCCGCAACGGTGACCTGGATGCGCCTTTGGCGCTCATTCTCTTTCCGATGCTGTTTGTAGTGCCCAGATTAGCGACCGAACGTTGGGCCCGGCTCGCGTTGGGTCTGATACTGGGGCTCGCTTTCCTGCTCAAAAGTTTTGCAATCCTGCCGTACATTGCCGCGGCTGGAATCTATTGCCTCGCCACCCGGGGTCTCAACTCATGGCGGTGGTGGCTCTTGCCCTTCACGATTGCCTCGTTGATTGCGGTCACCTGGGCCGCCGCCCGCACCGTCGCTGAGGATTCCGGGGTGTTCGTTCATCGAATGGTGGTCGAAGATCTGTTACAGCGCTCCACATCCGAGGTGGATGCCCCCGAGGGAAGTAGCCTGTGGGACTACGCAGGATGCTTGTTTGATCGTATGGCGCCCTGGCCACTCGTCATCCTGGCGGGGTTGGTGATGGTCGGTCGTGGCGCGCGCAAGAATTTCGTGTCGAAGCAACTGCTCCTCGTATGGTGTTACGCACTCATACCGGTGCTGCTGTTTTCGGTCGTCCGCACACATCACTCCTGGTACATAGTGCCTACCTACCCCGCGTGGGCGATTCTCGCGGCCGTATATCTCGCTGATCTATATAAACGGACTCAGTCGAGCGGGGTGGGTCGCCTCGTCGTGGCAGGCGTCGCCGTGGTTGGGTTCCTTGCCGGCGAAGCGCGTGTTGTTTCCCAGATGATGATTCATGGCCGGGTGACGGAGGGGGAGGTATTCCTCGCGTCGTTGGGCGATCGTTCGGTCCCGCGCGGGACCCGCCTGGACATCGCCTTCACGCCCTCCTACTCGGAGCGATTTATTCTGCAGGTGGTCGATGGATATGTGCTCAACGAGGTGAAAACATCACCTGCTGACCCGAACACTCCCGAGGCCCGCTACAGTCTGCTCGTTGGGCGCAGCCAAACTTACGCGCTGGCCAGAAGCATGGCCAGCAGTGTCCGATGATCAGCTGCCGATTCCGCAGGTCGCGGCAATCATCGGATAGGCGTCCGGGCAGCCAAGCTGGATCTTGGCCGCTCTCGCCATACTGGCCCGCGATCTCACGTCAACTTCGGGCGAATCAACTGTCAGCTTGTCCGTAGGCACTCGAGAGATTATGTTTCGTCCTCATGATTCGTTGGCTCACCAAGCACCTGGGCCGCCATTCAGGCGGCTCCAAGAGCCCGCCCGCGCCGGTGGGAGGACGATCAGCGCCTGAAAATAAAGCCAGCCCCTGGCACGCGGTCTCACTTGTTGCAGGCGCAACGTGTTGCGATCAAGTCCGGCGCTCGCGCGGCCGACGTTGGTTTTCCCGAGAAGCACCGCGCCTGCCGCTGGCCGGATGCGATGTCGAAAGGTGCGAGTGTCTATACCGACACCACGCTGATCGCCGCTCGCGCGCGCGACGCGACAGCGACTGGATCGGCACCTACCGCCCCTACAACGGCCAGGAGCGCCGATCAGGCCCTCGCTCGCGGCGCGAAGCCGATATCTGATATCAACTTCCAAAGCTCGGCGGCGTTGAGTCCCGGACAGAGGTGCAGTTGGCCCCCTGGCGCGTCCTCTTTGAAATCGCGGCCCCCCTTGCTCATCAGTTGTAGCGAGAGGCGAAGCTCTCGCGTACATGTTGAACGAAGGCATCCGTAGAGGCCGTGGCAGGGCCCTCCGCGAGCCGGAGGTTCAGAAAGAAATGCGGCAACGTTGGCAGCTCCCTGGATTTCACAATCGCCAACCGCGCGGGCACAGTCCGGCTCAGGAATGGCGCGATGGCCATGTCCGCTTCCAACGTGGCAAACACCGGTTCCAGGCTTCCGACCTGGCAGATTGACCGCCAGACGATCCCGGCCCGGTTCAGCGCTTCCACCGCCGAAGCGCGAAAGCCGCAGCCTTCCGTTCCCAATGCAACCGACAACGGCCGCCGATTCGCGGCGCCACCCTCCGCGGCACCCACCCAAACCAGTTGATCCGTCAGAACACAATTCTTGCGCGACGATCGATCCCGATCGGTCGTCAGTGCGACATCAATCTTGCGGGCGTCGAGCAGCGTACGCAGGGCTGATGAAACATCACTGACGAGTGTCACCAACACATTCGGATGCGCCTGGCGAAAGTCGCGTAACACGGGAGGCAGCAAGCTGCCGACCACATCGTGAGGCACACCGATCCTGATTTCACCAGCAAAGTCGCCGCGACCCATCTCGCTCAGAATTTCGTCATTCAACGCGATCAGGCGGCGCGCACGGCTCATAAACCGTTCACCTTCCCGGGTGAGGGATGCGGCATCGGCTCGTCTTTCAAACAGAGTCAGCTCCAACAGACTCTCGAGACGCCGGATTCTCTGACTGACGGCCGACTGGGTGATGTGAATCACCTTGGCTGCCTGGGTCATGCGTCCTGTCTCCGCGACTGCTACGAACGCCCGCAGCAGGCCAATGTCGATATCGCGTTGCATGTGGGCTAGTAGTGATGCTTCTAGGACCTAGAACAAATATTAGATTTCCTAATGGCATGGCGCAAGCCACCATTCCTGCCCATGAGCCTCGTAGCAACAACACTATTCCTGCTGTCCGCGTTCGCACTGCTCGGCACCCCGGGACCTGGCATTGCCGCTCTATTGGTCATCGGAAAACTGCACGGCTTTCTCGGGAGCCTGCGCTTCTTCACCGGACTGCAGACAGGATTGGCAATAGCAGCGGTCGTTTGCGCGAGCGGTCTGTTGTCGGTACTGAGCGCGGTGCCGGGTCTGACATGGCTGCTCACGTTCGCCGCCGTCATCTATCTGGGATGGCTGGCCTGGTCGATTGCGATGAGTCCCCTGGCCACTGCCACGCAGACCGGGGAGGCGGTCACGACGTTCACGGCTGGCCTGTTGCTCGGGATTTCGAATCCCAAGGCCTACCTCGGCTTCATGACCTTGTTTGCTTCGCAGACGCTCATCTCAGGCAGCCACTCGGCAGATGCCCTGTTCAAGTGGTTTTTGACGGTCGCTGTTATTCTCGTCGTTGACATCGCCTGGCTATACGCCGGAGCCCGTCTCGGGCGCATATCGCTTTCAGCTCGGACCGAACGCTATATCAACGTGGCCCTGGGCATGACGATCCTCGCTGTCGCTTTGTATTCAATACGGGCGTTGGTTTGAGCTTCCAGCCGCGCACGCCTGGCGACCGGACGATTACCAGATCATCTCGAGCCGATCGTCCCTGGCGGACCGCACCGCCCGCAGCAGCCGCAGGCGGATGAACCGGTACCGCACCTACGACAGCTTGCCTCGTTGGCGCAAATGCAACACTTGAACCGTAACACCAACGATCAGCACCACCAACAGGCCGCCCTGCGCTGCAAGCAGCAGCGGCGATTTGAGATCCGTTACGAGAGGATGCCCATCCGGCACGCGGCGCAATGTCTCAGTGACGGTCGGCACCATCAACAGAAACGCCGTCAGGCTCAGAAAGATCGTCTCCATGTAGATGGCTGCGCGTCCGAGAATCCCAACGCGGCCAACACTGAAGCCGGCAAGTAACAGCACGAGGGTAGCTGCACCGATGACATAGCTCGCCGGCTGATGAGCCACCAGGAAGGCCGTGACGGCACCTATCAACATACACACGAAGTAGAGTATTCCCGGTCCCGAGCGCGGCACGATCCGGCCATGGCGGGCAAACATGTAAATCGCCACGGGAATCGCGGGCAGACTGCCGAGTGTGTGTACCCAGCCCAGAGGTGAAATTCCAAACATTGCTATAGTCCTGTCGGATGATCTGCATGGCCTCACGCCGCCAACGACGACTGCGTGAAGCGCCTGAGTACAAACAAAATAGCCTATATACTCTGGGGGTAATTTACCGGCCGGCCCTCGGTATCCCCATGACTGAATCACTGGAAGACTTGATCATTCGTCCGGATCTGCAGCTGCAGGGACTGGCGACGGGAGATCTGCTGTCACAGGTGCTGGCGCAGATCCGCCTGACAGGAGATCGCGTCTATTCGTCCCGGCTGCAGGCCAGGGAACGCATGGATCTGGAGGCGCGTGCTGCCCACGTATGCGTGCTCGAGCAGGGGCGTTTGACAGTCGCGGCCGACGGCGAGCATCCGGTAACGATCGAAGCGGGCGATCTCATCCTGCTGCCCCATGATTCGAGCGAGCTGCGCGTCAGCGCGTGTGAGGGTCCGGTCAAATTGATCGTATGCCGCTTCTGGTTCGATGCCAGTAGTCTGCGATCCATGCTTTTCGCGCTGCCCCGGCTGATCCACATCACGCGGTCGCAAGCGGCTGACTGGCTCAAAGGAATCGTGCATTTCATGTTGACTGAAGTTGACGATATGCAGCCGGGCGGCGCGCTGATGATCTCCCGTCTGATTGATCTCATTGTCATTCGCGCGTTGCGTACCTGGGTTCACAACGGAGCGGCCTCCGGATGGCTCGGCGGACTATCTGACGCACGCATCGCTCGTGCGCTGAAAACGATTCACGAGCAGCCGTTACGCCGTTGGAGTATCGATGCCCTCGCAAAGATCGCTCGGATGTCGAGATCGAGCTTTTACGAGCGTTTCACGGCGCTCGTTGGCCGCTCGCCTCTGCGGTATCACAATGAATGGCGGTTGACGCTCGCGCGGGACATGCTGGCAAGACGGAGTGCCCGGGTTGGAGAGGTGGGCCTCGCGATCGGCTATGAGTCAGAAGCAGCCTTCAGCCGCGCCTATAAAGCCCACTTCGGCCGGTCACCGCGGGAAGACATGACCCCGCCGAACGCGCCGCCTTCGCCGCCCGCCAAATCCGACTCCGCTCGCCCATTCAACGGCTCAGATGCAACAGCCCCGCCACGCTCGCCACCAACTCGCGAGGGTCAATAGGCTTCGACAAGTGCATGTGAAATCCCGCAAGCAGCGAGCGCTGACGATCCTCAGGGCGCGCATACGCCGTAATGGCAATAGCCGGAAGCGGACTCTGGCGCTTCTCGTCGAAGGCACGGACGCGGCGAATCAGCTCAAATCCGTCCATGGCAGCCATGCCAATGTCACTCAGCAGCACATCAAAGTTGTGCTCGCTCAAGAGCCTCAAGGCGTCCGCGCCACTCTCGGCAGTTTGCGGCTTCGCTCCGCGCTCCTGGAGAATGCGTGCAATCAGGTCTCGGCCATCCGGCTCATCATCCACGACGAGGATACGCACATTTTCCAGCCGCGGAAGCTCCGGCGTGCCGACATATCCGGTGCCGCCCGGCTTGGTTTTGTTGACGCGCTCGTGCTCCTCGCTGTCAACATGCGCAATGGGCAAAGCAACACTGAAGGTACTTCCCTGGTTTTCTCCAGGGCTCTTCACCCGCACCGAGCCGCCGTGCATTTCAACGAGAGTCTTCACCAGCGACAGCCCGATCCCGAGGCCGCCAAACCGCCGGGTCGTCGACGCATCCGCCTGTCGGAATCGCTCAAACACATAGGGCAGAAAATCCGCCGGGATACCGATCCCGTTGTCGGTTACCGACACTTCCACATGTGAGCTCACACGCTCGAGAATGACCTGGACCCGTCCGCCCTTGGGAGTGAATTTGATGGCGTTGGAGAGCAGGTTCCACAAAACCTGCTGCAATCGGTTGGGATCGCCGCGAACCGTCCCGATCCGGGTATCCAACACCGGCAGGACGCGAATCCGTTTCGCCTCGGCGGACTGCCGTACGGCCTCGATTGCATTCTCAATCACTTCGTGAAGAGCCACGGGCCGCACTTCCAGGTGCAGCTTTCCCGAGATGATGCGGCTCATGTCCAGCAGATCATTGATGATCTCGGTCTGAATGCGCACGTTGCGTTCAATCGTTTCCAACCCGCGCTCGAAGTCGTGCGCCGGCAGGTTGGATTTGCGCAGCAGGGTCGTCCAACCCAGAATGGCATTCAGGGGCGTACGCAATTCGTGCGACAGCGTCGCCAGGAATTCATCCTTGAGCTGGCTCAGGCGCTCGGCCTCGGAGCGGGCTGAGCGCTCGGAAGCGAGGAAGAATTCGCGCTCGGCCACCAGTTTGGATAATTGAGCTTCGCGATCCTGCAGGTCGCGCTCGGCTCGACGCCGATCGGTGATGTTGTGCGCAATTTTGGCCGCGCCCACCACGGTGCCATTGCTGTCGCGTACCGGTGAGATGGTGAGAGAGATGTCGAGCCGGCGGCCGTCCTTGGTGACCCGGACCGTTTCATAACGTTCGATCCGCTCACCCTTGCGCAGCTTTCTGAGGATTTCCGCTTCCTCGTATTGCAATTCCTCAGGGATGACCCGCGTGATGGACTGCCCGATCATCTCCCGGGCACTGTATCCAAACAGGCGCTCTGCCGCGCTGTTCCAGGATGTGACGATCCCCTGCAGCGTCTTGCTGACAATGGCGTCCTCCGAGGAGGCCACGATGGCCGCCAGGAGCAGGCGAGCATGCTCGGGATCATCCATAGCGGGCCAGTTTGCCGGGGTGTCAACGGGCTGCGGGGTCGCCCCTTCGATTGGCTCTGCCATGGGGCTCTCCTACTTTTGATTCAGCGGAGCAATTTTCATGCCGCAAAGCGGCGTGCCTAACCTATGTTGTGAAACGACCACGGCCTGCGGTCTGGTTGACCCGGAACGATCTCCCGCGATGAGAATTATCTAGGCAATGGCAGAACAGCAAATAATCGCTACCGGAGTACCCGGCCTGGATGACGTGCTCGCCGGCGGGCTCACCGACAATCGCATATATCTGGTGGATGGCAATCCCGGCGCGGGCAAAACCACGTTGGCATTGCAGTTCCTGATGACGGGTGCCGCGCGGGGCGAACCGGTTCTTTATGTCACGTTGTCCGAAACCGAATCCGAGTTGCGGTCCTCTGCCGCCTCGCATGGTTGGGACCTCGAGGGTGTGACGATCCGGGAATACATCCCGACCGATGCATCGCTGCGCCAGGATGCGGAACTGACCATGTTCCCGGCCTCAGAGGTGGAGCTCGGCGAAACCCTGTCCCACATTCTCAAAGACATCGATGCGATCGGGCCGCGCCGGGTCGTCATCGACGCATTATCAGAGCTGCGCCTGCTCTCTGAAACCGCACTGCGATACCGCCGCCAGCTCCTGGCGCTCAAGCGCTTCTTCATGAACTGTCGCTGCGCGGTGTTGATGCTCGATGACCGCAGCGACGCCGATCGCGACACTCATGTCGAGAGCATCGCCCACGGAGTGATATCGCTCGAGCACAGCCTGACCGCGTACGGAATGGATACACGACGCCTGAGAGTCCGAAAGCTGCGTGGGCGCCGATTTCGCGCCGGTCTGCATGACTATGTGATCCAGACCGGGGGCTTGCGGGTTTTCCCGCGTCTCATCGCAGGAGAGCACTCCGACTCGTTCGAGCGCAGTGCGCTGCAAAGCGGTGTAACCGAGCTGGATGATCTGCTCGGAGGCGGTCCGCAATGGGGGACCAGTACGTTGCTGGTCGGCCCGGCCGGCTCCGGTAAGACCACCCTGGCCATGCAATATGTGCTTGCCGCCGCTACGCAGGGTCGGCGCGTATCCGTTTTCATGTTTGATGAGCTTCAGGGTCTGATGGTGGATCGACTGAAGGTCATCGGCCTGGACCTGCAGCCGGCAATCGCCGCCGGCACCGTCAGCCTGCGGCAGATCGATCCAACCGAGCTTTCGCCAGGGGAGTTTGCCGCGACGGTTCGGGCCGATGTCGAAAGCGGGGCGCGCATGGTCGTCATCGACAGTCTGAACGGCTATCTGAATGCGATGCCGCACAGCGAGTTCCTGACGGCACAATTGCACGAGTTGTTTGCTTACCTGGGCATCAAGGGTGTCATCACCCTGGTGATCGTCGGGCAAACAGGGATCGTGGGCACCAGCATGCCAACACCGATTGATGCCAGTTACCTCGTCGACTCGATCGTGTTGTTTCGCTTCTTCGAGTTCGCAGGTCAGATGCGCAAAGCCCTCTCCGTGACCAAAAAGCGCGGTGGCGGTCATGAGAATACGATTCGCGAGCTCACCATCGACAGCCGGGGTCTCCTGGTGGGTGAGGCGCTCAAAGGCTTTCAGGGGGTGTTGAGCGGAACCCCCCGGCCGGTCGCACCGCCGGGTCAACCTGAACCTTGATCCCCGAGGCCGAAATCGAGCATCGGATGCTGCTGCTGGCCCCCACTCTGCGGGATGCCGAAGTCAGCTCGCGAATCCTGCAGGATGCCCGCGTGGGGATCGCGCCGTTTGCGGACATGAGCGAGCTGCTGTCGGAGCTCAAAAGCGGGGCCGGTGGCATTATCATTACAGATCACCCGGCGCACTCCGTCGACGATCTCATCAATCTGCGCCTGGCGCTGGTCGGACAGCCCGATTGGTCGGAAATCCCGGTCATCTGTCTTGCGCGCTCTGACGCGCAGTCCGAGCGGCTGCATTTTCTGCGGTCACTGCCCGGAGCGGTCCTGCTCGAACGTCCTGTCTCGTCCCGCACCTTTCTGAGCGCTGTTCGAGCCGCATTGCGCGGTCGCGCGCGCCAGTATGAGCTGCGTGGGCGGATTGATCAGATCCGGCGGGCGAATCGCGAGTTGATCGATGCCGCCAGGGCGAAGGACGAATTCCTGGCGACCCTCGCGCACGAGTTGCGTAATCCGCTCGGTGCCTTGTCGAATGCCTCCCGGATTCTCAACCATGGGGCCGACCGACCCGCGGCCAACACGATGGCGCGCAAGATCATCGATCGTCAGATCGCCCACATGACCCGGCTTCTGGATGACCTGTTGGATCTCGCCCGCATCACGCATCAGCGGTTGGATCTGCGCAAGCGGCCGAGCGATCTGTCAGTCATCATCGAGGCCGCCGTCGAGACCGTTCAGCCCCTGATAGATGCCAGGCGACACCGGCTGAAGTTGGAATTGCCCGCGCAGCCCGTCCGGATCCTCGTCGATCCGGTGAGAATTTCGCAGGTGTTGTCCAATCTCCTCACCAACGCTGCGAAGTACACGGAGCCGGGCGGATCCATCGAGCTCAGTGCCCGCACCCAGGGGGACTGGATCGAGATTGACGTGAGCGACAACGGCATTGGAATTGCTCCGGAAGCGCTCGCCACGGTGTTTGGAATGTTCACGCAGCTGGATACGGCGCTCGATCGGTCGGACAGTGGCCTGGGCATCGGTCTCGCCCTCGCTCGCGGACTGACTCGACTCCACGGTGGCAGCATCGGGGCACGGAGCGAGGGCCTCGGCAAGGGCAGCACATTTTCAGTTCGCCTTCCGCTGACGGAGGGAGCACACCCGGACGCCAGCGATTCACGTGAAGGGCCGCGAGCGCCGCCTCTCGAGATTGTTCTCGCGGATGACAATCCTGACAGTCTCGAATCCCTGGGCGAGCTCCTCAAACTGCAGGGGCATCAGGTCCGGATGGCCCACAGTGGTGAAGAGGCACTACGGCTCCTCGACGCCCAGCTGCCCGATGCGTTGCTGTTGGATATCGGCATGCCCGGAATGAGCGGTTATGAGGTGGCCAGGCGGGTCAGAGGCCTGTATGCGCCGGTCAAGATCAAGTTGATCGCACTCACCGGTTGGGGTCAGTCCGGGGACAAACAACTCGCCCGGGAATCCGGATTCGACCACCATCTCACCAAGCCCATCGACCTCGGCGAGCTGGACAAACTGCTCGCGTAACCCGGCGCCCATTGGCTCGTGCGCGAAGGCTTCAGGGCTTCGCCCGGGGAAGCTCATCGCCGCCTTGATCGGCGCCGCGATGCCGATTACGGGCCGTGTCGTGGGTTCCGGCCGCGGCCCCAACCGTTGCAATGCCAAGCTCTCAGATCATGGAACACCTGCTTGGGTTATTCGTTACATAACGAATGGAGCACACCCCTCAGGAGGCGGCGCACGCTCTCGAGCATGCCCGTATCCTGTTGATTGACGACAGCGCGGAGGATCGCGAGCTGATCGAGCGGGAGTTGCGCCGGATTGCCGAGCAGGTAGTGGTGGTCATCGTGCGCGATGCGCACGAGCTGGAAGACGCATTGGCAAGTGGCGGGTTCGATCTTGCCATCACCGACTATCAACTCCATTGGTCGACGGGACTGGAGATCCTCAGGTGGCTGAAGCAACAGGATCGACGCCTGCCGGTCGTCATGTTCACGGCGTGCGGCTCGGAGGAAATTGCCGTCGAGGCAATGAAGGAAGGCCTCGAAGACTATGTGACCAAGGCGTTGAAGCACTATCCCAGACTGCCGTACGTCGCGGCCGCCGCGATCGAACGCAGGCGCATCCACCAACAGTTGATTGTAACGCGGGAAGCTCACGAGAGGTCTGTCAGGGAATCAGAAGAGCGTCTGCGGCGGGCAATGAACGTGTCGACCGTGGGCGTGCTGTTCTTTCGCCTCGATGGCACCATCACCGACGCCAACGAAGCGTTCCAACAAATGATGGGTTATTCCCGGCAAGAGCTCGTCGACCACACGCACTGGAAATCCCTCACTCTGGCGCCATTCCACGCTGTCACCGAGCTTCGGGCCAGGGACTTGCTCGAGCGCGGCGAAACCGATCCTTACGAGAAGCAGATGCGTCGCAAGGATGGCTCAGTGTGGTGGGGCCTGTTTGCGCCCACCCGGTTGAGCGGCACTGGCGCCGCGGCGGAATGTGTCGAGTTTGTTATCGACATCTCGGAGCAGCGGCGCGCCCAGCAGGCACTCGAAGAGGCCGACCGCCGCAAGGATGAGTTCCTCGCAATGCTGGCACATGAGCTGCGCAATCCACTGGCGCCCCTCAAGAACGGACTGCAGATCGCTCGCCTGACGAGCGGCCTCGACGCCACTTTGCGGCGGACGATCGACATGATGGAGCGTCAGCTCAATCATCTGGTGCACCTGGTCGATGACTTGTTGGATGTTGCACGTATCAGGTCCGGGAAAGTGGCATTACGGCGCGAGCGTGTTCTGCTTCGTGAAGTGCTTGCTCACGCGGTTGAAGTCTCTCGTGCCAGCATTGATAGCCGCGATCAGGAGTTGGCGGTCGAGGTCATTCCCGAGGAGCTTGCGGTTGACGGGGACTTTGACCGCCTGGCCCAGATATTTTCGAATCTGCTCTCAAACTCGAGCAAATACACCGGTAACCGGGGTCACATCCGGTTGCGAATGACGCGCGATGGCGAGTGCGCGGTGGTGGATGTCATTGACAATGGAATTGGCATACCGCCTGAGGATCTGCCGAAGGTGTTTGAATTGTTCTCCCAGGTGCGCGAGCATCAACACCGTGCCGATGGTGGCCTCGGCATCGGACTGTCGCTCGTACAAAGCCTCGTTGCGTATCACGGCGGATCCGTTTCGGCATACAGCGCTGGTCTTGGCACCGGGAGTAAATTCACGGTGCGCTTGCCATTGCTTGTCGCCCCCGTTGAATGCCGGGAGTCTGAGCCACCACCGCCGCGCTCTTCGACACCGTCGCGACGGCGGGTTCTCGTCGCTGATGACAATGTCGATGCCGCGGAATCGATGGCCCGGCTGATTGCCCTCTATGGTCACGAAGTCGAAATGGCTCACGGGGGTTTCGAGGTGCTGAAAAAGGCGCAAGCGTTCCAGCCGGATCTGCTGTTCCTCGATATCGGAATGCCCGATCTCGATGGGCTCGAGACGGCCCGCCGGCTGCGCGCTACACCCCATGGAAAGAATGCGGTGCTGGTCGCGCTCACGGGCTGGGGGCAGGCCGCGGATCGGGAGCGCACCACCGCCGCCGGCTTCGATGCGCACCTCGTAAAGCCGATTGATGAGCCCACTCTGCGACAAACACTCGGGCTCGCCAACGGGGGCGGGTCCACGTCATCCGAAGCCGATTGAGACTCAGCCCCAGCCGGTGTCAGCGAGATCAGGCCATCAACGAACGGTTGAGCACTTCAACCCGCTGTCCCAACTCAGCCATGACGGCATCCAGATGCTTGGGCGGAAATCCCAGCTCGAGCAGCCTGCCATCGTCTCGCGCCGGTGGCATGGCCTCCAGCGCATATGTCTTCCGGCAACACAGAGCCAGATGCCCTCCGGCCCACACCAGCCCTGCGAGCATCCGGTACGAATCCGGAGCCTCCTCGGGAACATGATGATGTTGCGCACTGAGAACCAGCGCTGCGGGAAGACTCCAGGCCTCGAAGAGAACCGCGGCGCACTCTTCGTGTCCGGGCTGGCAGTACTGCAGCTCAACAGTGCGTAGATTCTGCGAAGAATCGCGCACCCGGGCGGCGATCAACGCGGCCGTCCCAGTTGGATTGAGACTCGCTTGGACCACAGTTCCCAGGTTGTGAATCAACCCCGCGATGAACGCATCCGCTGCAAGGTCGGGCATCGCCGCAGTCGCCAGCATGTCGCAGGCAACCGCCGTCGCGAGACTGTGGGTCATGATCGCCGGAAGATCCGGAATGAGGCCCATGCGATGCGGCATCGCCTGACGGATGCAGGCAGCCGCGGCAATCCCTCGTACCGAGTTGACTCCCAGCAGGAACAGCGCTCTTTTGATAGTCGCTACCGATCCGCCCTGGCCGTAGTACGGCGAATTCGCAACCTTCAGAACCCGGGCGCACAGAACCGGATGGGCTTCGATCCGGGCCACCAACTCATCGGCGGTGAGCCGCTCATCACACAATTGCCCGATGAGGCGGGCGGGTGAATTCCGGCCCGAGCCCTCCAGGTGCAGGCAGTTGGCTGCCTCGAGGATCGCTGCGCGCTCCCCCCTGTCAGTGGATGTACGAAAAGACTCCATGGTTCGGGAGTTATCGGATGCTGCCGCAATCGCAGCTGTGATCGTCTTCCCAGTTCCTGACATCCGACGCCTGGGATGCCCCCAACATCGATCATCCAGGGTGGGCTCGTGGCATTGCAGCACCAAAGTGCCGCTGGTCCCAACCCCCGCGCGCCGCTAATCCGAGGCCTCCGCGTACCACTGTCGCCAACGCGGCTGTCGCCCAGCGTCGCAGCGCGTGCTTATGGCGATACCAATACGACCGCCACCGGCGAGTCCTCATCAGCATGACATGCGGCACACATGCGGTGATACCCATCGGCGATGACCAGCGAGCGTCCCGACATCAGGTCACCTCGTACCATGCGGCGCCGTCACCTCAACCTCAATTTCCTCACTTGTCATCCCGCCCACAGTTGCCCAGTATCGGCGGATAACAACAATCCGCGGTAGGGGACATGTTCCAGCCCGTCCAGGGAATTCTCGGGATCGTTTTCATGCTGTTCCTGGCCTGGCTGTGCAGTGAAAAGCGCAGGCTCGTGTCCTGGCGCTTCGTGGCTCTCGGCATGTTCGTCCAGATTGTGCTGGCGACCGTGCTGCTCAAATTGCCGCCCGCGGTCGGCCTGTTCCAGTACACCAACCGCGGCGTGGCCGCGATGGAGAAGGCCACCCAGGCCGGCGCCTCCTTCGTGTTCGGTTTCCTGGGCGGGGCGCCATCACCCTACGCCCCCTCAGGTGCCGGCTCGGACATCGTACTGGCATTCCGATTCCTGCCGCTGATCATCGTAATCAGCGCCCTCGCGGCGTTGCTCACGTACTGGAGAATCCTGCCGGCCATCGTTCGAGCGCTCGCATGGCTGGTCGAGCGAGCCATGGGAATCGGAGGCGCCGTGGCGCTGGCGGCTGTCGCCAATCCATTTCTCGGGATGGTTGAATCCTCCATCCTGATCCGTCCGTACGTAGCCCTCCTGACACGCAGCGAGCTGTGCATGTTGATGTGCACAGGCCTGGCCACCATTGCCGGCACCGTGCTGGTGGTTTATTCGGCAATGCTCGCCCCTGTCATTCCGGATGCTGCCTCGCACCTGTTGGTCGCATCCACCATTTCGCTACCTGCGGCGCTGGTCATTTCACGCATCCTGGTCCCCGAGGAGTCAGCCTCGACGCCAGGGAAGATCAGCGTCCCTACGGCGGTCCATGGTGCCTTCGATGCGATCACCCAAGGCACGATCCAGGGATTGAAGCTGTTCTGGAATGTGGTCGCCGTACTGTTGGTGTTTGTCGCCCTCGTGAGCCTGATCGACTCCCTGTTCAGTCTCCTGCCGGCCATACACGGGGCGCCCATCACGTTGGAACGAATTTTCGGCTTCGTGTGCGCGCCCATCGCCTGGCTGATGGGTATACCCTGGACCGACGCGCCCACGGTAGGCCAACTCATTGGCACCAAGACCGTCCTCAACGAGTTCATCGCCTACCGCGAGCTGGCAGGCCTCGCGCCCAACGCGCTGAGTGAGCACAGCCGACTCATTGCCACCTATGCGTTGTGCGGGTTCGCCAACTTCGGCAGCGTCGGTATCCTGGTGGCCGGACTCTCGACGATGGCCCCAGACCGCCGCGCAGACGTCGCCTCCCTGGGGATGCGCGCCCTCCTGGGAGGGACCTTGGCCAATTGCATGACCGCCGCTGTCGTAGGCCTCCTCACAGCCAGCTGACAAGATGGACCGCCGGACGCGTCCTTACTATAATATAAAAAGTAAGGAATCCAGAATGAGGTCACCCATGCCCCCTGATGCAACCCTGACCAGCAAAGGCCAAACGACAATTCCCAAGGAGATCCGGGAAAGCTTGAATATGAAGGACGGTGATCGAATGACGTTTACTCTCCTTCCGGATGGCACCGTCCTGATGCGCGTGAAAAACAAGTCGATATTGGATCTGGCGGGACGACTGCACAAGAAAGGCCGAAAGGCCCTTCCGGTTGAGGATCTGTCGCGCTGATGATCGGCCTGGACACGAATGTCCTCATTCGCTTTCTCATCCGGGATGATGAGGAGCAGTTCGAGCGCGCCTGTAACCTGATTCGAAGTGAAGCGCGGCGTGAGGAGTTCGTGTGCATCAGCCTGCTGGTGTTACTCGAGGCGGAATGGGTTCTGCGCAGCCGATACAAACTCGCCAAGGAAGCGATCCTGGAAACCTTCTCGGAACTGCTGGATGCCGCCGACATCCGTTTCGAGGACGAGCCTGCAATTGCACGAGCCCTCTTCATGTGGAAGAACTCGTCCGCGCAGTTTGCAGACTGCCTGATCGGTGCGAGAAATTGGGGATTGGGGTGCAGGGCCACAGCCACCTTTGATAAAAGCGCCCTGAAGTTACCGGGTTTCGTTGCCCCGTAGTCCTCGTGGCGCGGGCGATGTGGCGCGCCTTGCACCCGCCTGCTCAATCGCTATATTCTATAGCAATCGCACGGCGATTGACTCTATAGCAATCGCCTCACCCGGCGCAGAGGGGGCCATCTCATGGACTTTAATCGCATCAACCCGATCACCGGCGAAGTCGCCACCACCGCCACCGCAATGTCCCCCGCCGAGGCCGGCGCCATTGCGGACAAAGCCGCGGCGGCTTTCCCCGGCTGGGCCCAGACCGGCCCCAACACGCGCCGCGCGCTCCTGACAAAGGCAGCCGCCGCACTCGAAGCGCGCAAGGACGAATTTGTAAAAGCCATGATGGGCGAGATCGGCGCAACCGCCGGCTGGGCCCTGTTCAACCTCATGTTGGCCGCCGGCATGCTGCGCGAAGCCGCTTCCGTGACAACTCAGATCACGGGCGAAGTGATCCCCTCCGACAAGCCCGGCTGCATCGCCATGGCGTTGCGCGAGCCCGCGGGTGTTGTGTTGGGAATCGCGCCATGGAACGCGCCAATCATCCTGGGTGTCCGCGCCATAGCCGTGCCACTCGCATGCGGCAATTCAGTCATCCTGAAAGCCTCTGAGATATGCCCGCGTACACATGCGCTGATCGTCGAAGCATTAAACGAGGCCGGCTTTCCGCCGAACGTGGTGAACATCGTCACCAACAGAACCGAAGACGCCGGCGCCGTGGTTGGCGCGCTGATAGATCATCCAGCCGTCAGGAGAATCAACTTCACCGGCTCGACCCACGTCGGCAGAATCGTTGCCCGGCGCGCGGCTGAAAACCTGAAGCCCTGTCTTCTCGAGCTCGGAGGAAAAGCGCCCCTGATAGTGTTGGACGATGCGGATATTGACGAGGCGGTCAAGGCCGCCGTGTTTGGTTCCTTCATGAACCAGGGTCAGATCTGCATGTCCACCGAGCGGATCGTGGTCGTAGCCGCGATCGCAGAAGAATTCAGTCGTCGGTTTGCCGAGAAGGCGAAGTCCCTCGTGTCCGCGGATCCGCGCGAAGGCAAAGGTCAGTTGGGTGCGGTTGTTGATCGCAAGACGGTCGATCATGTCAACGCATTGATCGACGATGCCACGGCACGAGGGGCCAAGCTCCTGTGCGGCGGAAAAGCCGACAGCGTCGTCATGCCCGCGACGGTGGTTAGCGGAGTGACCGCCAACATGAGCATCTATCGGGACGAGAGCTTCGGCCCGGTGGTAGGCATCATCGTTGCACAAGATGAAGCCGATGCGATCCGCATCGCCAACGATACTCAATATGGCCTGTCAGCTGCCGTATTCACCCGGGATGCAGTGCGCGGTTTGAAAGTGGCGCGTCAGATCCGATCCGGAATGTGCCACATCAATGGGCCCACGGTGCACGATGAGCCCCAGATGCCATTCGGAGGAGTAGGGGCCTCCGGCTACGGACGCTTCGGAGGCAAAGCCGGCATCGAAGAGTTCACCGAACTGCGCTGGATCACCATGGAAACCTTGCCGGGCAAGTTCCCGATCTGAGACGCACGTCCAGCGCGCCCCGAGAAGGCAACGGTCAGAATCTCGATCCCGCGCATCACCAGTGGGCGATCCGCGTGAGGAGGTCGGGCATCGCCGATGTGGATCAAAGCGACCTCATCGGAATAGGTCCGTAGGAATTGCGCTTCCCGGTCCCCGTGCTCGCCATCGCCGATGACCGCGATGTTTTTTCCCGTCGCCTCAAATGCATCGCAGATCGGACACACCCTCATGACACTCCGGAGCACCGCCTCCTCGGCGCCTCTCAGCGGCGGCAGTCGGTCCTCCACGCCGGTAGCCAACAGAACATAACGCGCGTGCCACTCATCGTCTCCAGTGCCAACCACGAAGTGCCCTTCGTGTTGGCGGTATGTTGTGGCTTCGCGGAATCCATCGCGCACGTGAAGCGCCCCCGTCAATAACGACTGATCGTCGATGGAATCGACCCAGGTAGGTCGCCGCGGTGAGCCCGGCCGGCCCCGCGCCCACGATCACAGCATCCAATAGAGGTGTTGCAGACATTCTCTGCCGGACTGTGCAGCAGAACGCCTCGCGGCTTCCTCAACCTTTGTTAACCCGGCACGCAGCCGTTCCGTGGTAGTTTCCACTCTCTGGAGCTCCCTGCATGCCCGATCAACAAAACGCCGCCGAGAGCTTGGCCGGGTCGCAGCGCGCCAGGGCGCCCGATGACACCCGACCCCGTGTCCTTCTGGTCGATGATCAACCCGCCCGGTTGCTGACCTACGAGGCGCTTCTCGAAGGGGTCGGCGTGCAGTGTGTGCGGGCCCTGTCAGGACGCGAAGCGTTGGAACGCCTGCTGCACCAGACGTTCGCGCTCATCCTCCTGGATGTCAGCATGCCGGAGATGGATGGCTTCGAAACAGCCCGGCTGATTCGCGAGCATCCGCGCTTTGAGCATACGCCCATCATCTTCGTGACCGGCGTGCATATCTCCGCGTTGGATACCCTGAAGGGTTATGAAGTAGGGGCCATCGACTACATCTCGGTCCCGATCGTCCCGGAGATTCTGCGCAGCAAAGTGGCGCTGCTCGTGGAGCTCTACCGACGGCGCACCCAACTCGAACAGTTGGCGCACCCTCCTCAGCGCCAGTCCGATCGCGAGGAGAAGGAATGGCTCGCGGCCGTGCTCGACAGCATGAACGAGGAGGTGTATTTCACGGACGTCAACAAACGTTATACCTACGCGAACCCCGCGGCATTGCGCGAGTTTGGCCACAACAGCGTACAGGGCGTGGATGTTGCTTCGATCGTTTCGGGACTGGAGGTGCTGCGTCCCGATGGAACTGCGCGGCCCCTGGACGAAGCCCCTCCACTGCGAGCCCTGACCGGCGAAGTGGTCCGCGACGAAGAGCAGATTGTGCGGATTCCGCGGACCGGCGAGTTGCGCCATCGCCAGGTCAGCTCGGCGCCCGTGCGGGATGCCGCGGGTCACATCATCGGGTCTGTTTCCGTGGTACGCGATGTGACCGAGCAGAAGCGGGTCGAGGCCGAGATGCGTGTCCGCGAGATCTGCTCGAGCGCGCTCGTCAGGCTCGGTGATGACTTCCGCTCGCTGACGGAGCCCTCCGATCTGGCCTACGCCGCTGCCCGACTCCTGGGCGAGACACTGAATGTCAGCCGCTGCGGGTATGGAACCATCGATCCGGTTGCGGAGACGATTTCGATCGAACGCGACTGGAATGCGCCCGGTGTCACCACGATCGCAGGCGTGTTCAAGTTCCGCGAATACGGTACCTACATCGATGATCTGAAGAGAGGCGACACGGTAGTGTGCAGTGACGTGGACCTTGATCCACGCACGCGCGACACGGCAGATCGCCTGAAAGCACTCAATGCGCGCTCCTTCATCAACATGCCGATCACGGAGGCGGAAGGAACAGTCGCATTGTTGTATCTCAACGATGCCCAGCCCCGTCTGTGGTCTCGAGGTGACCTGGCATTCATTCGTGATGTCGCCCAACGGACCCGCACAGCTGTCGAAAGACGACGCAATGAGCGTGCGCTGGCCCAGGAGTTGAAACACACTCGGCTTCTGCGCGATATCGCTGCTCGCGTGGTGCTCGAAGGCGACCTGCCCGCTTTGTTTGATGAGATTCTGGCGGCGGCGATGACAATCACCGATGCGCCGGGCGGCACCGTGCAGTTGTTGAATCCACAGACACGATCCCTCAGCTTTATTGCCCGGCGCGGTCTCGAGCCCGAGCTCACCTCTCAGTTTGAGAGCGTGACCGCGGATTCGGGCTCACCGTGCGGCCTGGCGCTCGCACGCGGCAGCCGGATCATTGTCGATTTCGACGCGGACGACGTGGTGGACTGCTATGGATCGATGCGAGCGCATCTGGACTTCGGCTGGCGCTGCGCTCAGTTCACACCGCTGTTGAGCCGTGCCGGCCAGCCGTTGGGAATGTTCTCAACGCACTGGCGCGAGCATCGCAGGCTGACCGACACTCAGCTGCGGTTCCTCGATCTGTTGGCGCGTCAGGCCGCGGATCTCATCGAGCGCTCGCGGGCCGAACAGGACCTGCGCGAGCGGGAGCAACAACTGCGCGAAGCCGATCGCCGCAAGGACGAGTTCATAGCAATGCTGGCGCACGAGCTGCGCAATCCGCTGGTGCCGATCAGAACCGGTGTTGAATTGCTGAAGAGCGCCGCGGAGCAGCCGCAGATCACCCGGGCCGTGCAGCCCATGATGGAGCGGCAGGTGGGCCACATGGTCAGGCTCATTGACGATCTGCTCGATGTCTCGCGCATCACCTCCGGCAAAATCGAGCTGAAACGGGAGTCCACTACGCTGACTGCCGTCGTGAGCGGCGCCATTGACGCGAACCGATCGGCCATCACTACGGCTGCCCTCGATTTGACCGTCAACCTGTCCGAGCCGTACCGCGTGCTCAACGTGGATCCAACTCGCCTTGCCCAGGTGGTCTCGAACCTGCTGCAGAACGCCGCCAAGTTCACACCCACCGGCGGAAAGATCTCACTCACATCAACCATCGAGCCCGGCAATCCGCCGCATCTCATCCTCACAGTCGCGGACAACGGTATTGGCATCGACGCAGCTCTGCTACCGCGAATTTTCGATCTGTTCGTTCAATCGGAGGTCCAGGGATCGCACCGAAGTGGCCTGGGAATCGGACTCGCGCTCGCCCGGCGCATTGCCGAGATGCATGGGGGCACCATCGAAGCGCGCAGCAAGGGGCGAGGGCACGGCAGTGAGTTCACTGTCAGGATTCCAGCGCCGAATGAATCCGCGCTGAGCGATCAACCTGAGATGCATGAAGCGGGTGTGCTCACGGGTATCACCGTGCTCGTCATCGATGATAACGAGGATGCGGCGGCGGCGATGGCGCTCCTGCTGACCGGTTCGGGCGCCACAGTGCAGGTTGCAAACAATGGCAGGGCCGGCGTGGCGCTGGCTCGAAGCCTCAAGCCGGCTGTCGTGTTGTTGGATATCGGAATGCCCGGCATGGATGGTTACGAGACCTGCCGCCTGTTGCGTCACGACCATCACGCCGACATCGAAATTGTGGCGCTCACCGGGTGGGGTCAGGAGCGGGATCGGCAGTCAGCTTTTGCGGCAGGTTTCGATGCCCACCTGACCAAACCGGCAGATCCGGCTCGGGTGATCAACGTCGTGCGCCAGGCGCGGCGGCTAACCTAGGAGTCTGGCAGCCGACTGGTTCTTACCGGGACAGGAGGAAACCCTCGATGTCGAGAGCCGAGGCATCGACGACCCACGCCGTCTCTTCATTCATCTTGCCGCGCATCTTCGCAATCGCCGCGGGCGTAGCCATGCGCGGATAGATGACCGTCTTCCCCTGATCGTGGTCATAAACATAAAACGTGTACACGGTCACGTATTGCTCCACCGGTTTTGGATCGGCTGCGGCCCGTTGGCCGTCCTGGGGGTCGATGGAAGAGGCGGGTTTCATGGGATGTTTCAGTCGCGGGTCATCGCTTGTTGCGTTTGATCGATTCGCTGAGCTTTCGCATATCATCGAGCGTGCGGCGCTTGCGGGGTGCCTCTTCAACCGGTGTCGTGTCGCCGCGGTCGTAGGGGTTCGAGCCCTGGGACTTGGCCGGAGCAGGCGGCCCCTCGAGAGTCAGCTCCTCGCCGAGCGACCGAACCACAGCCGTATCGACGTTCCCCGCGTCCGAATCCCAGACCCATCTCTGGTTACCTTTCTCGTCTGCCACGGCACGTCCGGAAAGCTTGTTCGGTACCTTCTTCGACATCTCGGTCCTCGTACGGGGATAATGATGAAGACTTGTGACGCGCGAATGATGTGACGCCGGTCTCAGCCGGGCAAGGCCGGTGTGTCCCGCGGCGCAGCAGAGGCTTGGCCTGGGCAACTCGGCGTTGCCACCGCGCCGAGCTACGGGCGGACCTACCGCCCCGCCGCCCTCGACATGCCTTCGCCCTGGCTGCTGACATGGGTCAGCTCCAGCGAATAATCGCCGCCACAGCGTTGCCATACATCGAGCAGGTACTCCAGTGAGCAACGTTCCACCCCCTCATTGAGCAGCACCGTCAGCTGCGACGGGCTGACATTCAGTCGACGGCACAACGCCTGTTGAGTCCCCGGTTGCTCGCGGACCCAGTCCGCGATCCGACCTTGCACTGCCTTGCGCGCCTCGGTTGCCAGCTTCAGGCGATTCCCGGCCATTGCATTCCCCCCGTTCCGCTCCGCACCACACTGCACATCTCTATCACTCTGCGCGCACGAGTGGAATTATCTCGGCGGACGCTCCACTGTGCAGTGTTTTGGAGTCCTTCAGACCGGTCGCGTTGGTCTGTCCATCGATTGCAACACCGGCTGGCGGGAAGCCGAAGCTACCGCGAGTCAATCCGCGCGCCGGCAGCGCAATTGCTCGTAGCAGGCAAGATGAAAATGCGAGCGCCGCGGACCCTCCGCGCTGTTCCATTCAACCTCGTACTCAATTTGCGAAGACTGGATCGGCGCTCCGCAAAGCGCACACGGAGAGCCTTGACCGTGTCCACCGTAAATCCGGCCCTCGCCACCGGGAGGCAGGCTCCGGGGTTCCACGCCATACGCGACTGCGCCGTCTTTTTTTTCGTCGTTCTGGGACATCGCCTGCCCGAAGTGAGACTTCTACGTCCACTGGGAGCAAACCCTATGCCTGAGCCACAGACGCAGCCGCCGGGTCTGGGCCTCCGGCTTGCTGGCCGCAGGGAGTGACAGCGCCAAGGACATCCGAGCCCATGCCCCAGGTTACTCGTAGAACCGTACTCACAGCCGGAGTCGCGGCTGCAGGCGTCGTGGTCGAACCAACAATCGCGGTTGAGGCCCCGGCAACTGCAGCGGCGAAGAAGCCGTCACTGGAGATGAATGTAAATGGCAAGGTCAGTCGCCTCAGTATCGACTCGCGGACGACGTTGCTCGATGCCTTGAGGGATCATCTCCATCTGACAGGCACCAAAAAGGGCTGCGACCAAGGTCAATGTGGCGCGTGCACTGTCCTCGTGGACGCAGAGCGAGTGGTTTCTTGTCTCACGCTGGCAGTGGCCGCGCAGGGCAAACGCGTGCAGACAATAGAAGGCCTGGCCGAGCCGGGTGGCAAGCTCCATCCGATGCAACAGGCATTCATCGATCAGGACGCCTTCCAGTGTGGCTACTGCACTCCCGGTCAGATCATGTCGGCAGTGGCGTGTGTTGCCGAAGGCCATGCGAAAACGGACGAGGATATCCGTGAATATATGAGCGGAAATCTCTGCCGCTGCGGCGCCTATCCCAAGATCGTGGCCGCCATCAAACAGGCACGTGGCCAGATGGGGCAGGGCTGATGCGACCGTTCGCGTTTGAGCGGGCGGCCAACTTGTCGCAGGCCTGTCGAATGGGCTCGGCTACCGGGCAAGGCCAGAGTGATGCGCCCATGCAGTTCCTGGCGGGCGGCACCACCCTCATCGATCTGATGAAGCTCGATGTGTTGCGCCCGAAGACCGTCATCGATCTCGGCGCATTGTTGGGTTCGCCCCGTGAGCCCGTGTCCTTCGGCCCGCACGGTTTGACACTGAGCGCCTTTGCGAAAATGTCCAAAGTAGCCGCGCATCCGGCCGTCCTGACTCACTACCCGGTCATAGCGCAAAGCCTGCAACTCGCCGCCAGCGCGCAACTGAGAAACATGGCCACGCTCGGTGGCAACGTGTTGCAGAAGACCCGCTGCCCCTATTATCGGGATCCGAGTTGGAAAGCCTGTAACAAGCGCGCGCCCGGCTCAGGATGCACGGCGCTGACCGCTCCCAACCGCAATCACGCGATCCTGGGTATCGACGACTCGTGTATTGCCCAATATCCGGGCGATTTCGCGATCGCCCTGGTCGCCCTGGATGCGAAGTTGGATCTCGCCGGTCCCCAGGGACAAAGGACGATCTCCTTCGCGGAGTTGCACACGCCCGCAAACGGCAAGCCGCACATCGAGACAACGCTTCGTCCCGGTGAAATCATCACCGCGTTCCACGTGCCCGCAGGCGATTGGATGCGCCGCTCCCGGTATCTGAAAATCCGTGACCGCGAGTCATACGAGTTCGCGATTTCATCCGTGGCGGTGGCACTGGAGCTCCAGGGCAACATCGTAAAGCAAGCCAGAATGGGTTTGGGGGGTATGGCTTACCGCCCCTGGCGCGCCCGCGACGCCGAATCGCTGTTGGTCGGTAAGCGGCTCACCGAGGCCGGAGCCGAAAGCGCAGCCGCTGCGGCACTGGCGGGTGCCAGGACCCATGGGCACAACGATTACAAGCCCGAGCTTGCGAAGCGAGCCATCGTCCGGGCCCTGTTGGAAACCCAGGCGCTGAAGGAGATCTGACCCTATGACGTCCACCTCTTTGGGCGCGCCGGTACGTCGCATCGACGGGAGTGCCAAGGTCACCGGCGCTGCTCGCTATCCTTCCGATGAGCAGGTCAACAATCCAGCCTTCGCGTACCTCGTCACCAGCACCATTGCCCGCGGCAGCATTCAGTCATTCCAACTCGACGCCGCTCGCGCGGTCCCGGGCGTGATCGAGATCCTCACGCACCAGAACATCGGGAAGGGATTCAAGAAGGCGAAGGGCCCGGACGGCGGCGCCACCACGGAAATTCTCGAAAGCAACCGGATCTGGCACGACGGCCAGATCGTGGCCATCGTGCTGGCGGACACATTTGAAGCCGCCCGTGAAGCCGCCAACAGAGTGCAGGTGATGTATCAGGAGGAAACACCGAGCGCCACATTCGACTCGCCCGGTGTCCAGGTCGCGGAAGCGAAGCCTCAGAAGGATTCAGACCCGAAGAAAGGCTCTGCCGCGCAGGCGTATGCGAGCGCCGCCGTCAGGTTCGAAGCCCGTTATTCGACACCCACTCAACATCACAACCCGATTGAGCTGTTCACCGTCACCTGCGCATGGGACGGAGATCACCTGACCATTTTTGAGCCGTCCCAGTTCATGGCGGGCACCCGGGCATCCGCGGCCAACCAGCTCGATTTGAAGCCCGAGAACGTCAGAGCGATTTCCCGTTACATCGGCGGCGCCTTTGGATCGAAAGGCCCGAACCCCCGGACCCACTGGATTGCCCGCGCCGCCCGCCGCATCGGCCGGCCCGTGAAGCTGGTCCCAACGCGCGATCAGGGTTTCACCATAGCGACCTATCGTGCTGAAACCCGGCACCTCATCAAGCTTGGGGCAGACAAGGATGGCAAGCTGGTGTCCTTTTCCCATGAGGGCTCAGAAGTCACTTCGCGCCCGTCCAACTACAACGTCTCGGGCGTAGAAACGACGGCTCGTATGTACGCGTGCCCAAACATTCACACGGCCGTGAGCGTTGTTCACGCTGATCGCAACACTCCGGGATTCATGCGAGCACCGCCTGAGACCCCCTATATGTTTGCGCTCGAAAGCGCCATGGACGAGCTGGCTCACGAGTTGCGGATGGACCCGATCGAGCTGCGTCGAATCAATGACACGAAGGTGGATCCCGTCGACGGCAAGCCCTATTCTTCTCGCTCTCTGATGCAATGCTACGACCAGGCCGCCGCGAAATTTGGCTGGAACCGGCGCAACCCACAGCCCGGGTCCACTCGCGATGGCGAATGGCTGGTGGGCTTTGGATGCGCGACCGCCTGCTATCCAAGCAACCTCGGACCCGCAGCGGCCCGCGTGGCTATCACTCCTGACGGCAAGGCGACCGTGGGTAGCGCAGGACACGAAATCGGCACGGGCGCCTACACAGTTGTGGCTATCATCGCGGCGCGGGCCTTGGGAATCACCCCGGAAGATGTAACTGTCCACATGGGTGACAGCGACTTGCCGCCGCTGATGATCGCTGGTGGTTCCAACAACGCAGCCTCTGCCAGTCTCGTGGTCGCCAAGGCGTGTGAAGAGATCCGCGTTCGCCTCGCGACGGCGGCAACGCAAGCGCAGGACAGCACGCTGCGGGGCACTCATGCCGCTGATTTGAAATTGTTGGATGGCAAGTTGACCGATCAACACGGCCACGAAGAACCACTGCAGGCGGCCATCGAGAGAGCCGGCCACCGCGTCGAAGTCTACGCGGAAAATGTCCCGGAGGGACTCCCGCCCGGCGCGATCGAAATGATGGCGAAGGGCAAGCCGGCGATGCTCGGTGGATCGAGCCGCAAGGATGTTACCGCCTACGCGCTCGGCGCTCATTTCGTGGAGATACACGTTCACAGCCGCACCTGCGAAATCCGAGTGAGAAAAATCACCTCCGCATTCGCGGCCGGCACAATCGTGAACTCCCTGACTGCCCACAGCCAGTACATGGGTGGCGCCATCTGGGGTATTTCCGCCGCGCTGCATGAAGCAACGGAAATAGACCCCAGGACCGCCCGCTACGTGAATGACAACCTGGCCGACTACCTCGTGCCGGTGAATGCCGACATTCCGGAAGTTGACATCACCCTGGTTCCCGAGGCGGACGACAAAGTGAACCCGTTGGGGATCAAGGGAATCGGCGAGATCGGCATCGTGGGCATGAATGCCGCGGTCGCCAATGCCGTTTTCAATGCCACCGGCAAGCGGATCCGCGACCTTCCCATCCGCGCCGAAAAGCTGCTGTAACCACGCTTTTTGGGCGAAAATGGCTGGATGCCATTACTCGTTTACGCCGCGCTCCTGATGTTGATATCAACCCCGACACTGGCGGAGGAATGGAATTTCCACGTCACTGCCGATGGCAGGTCGATCGGCACGCACCGGTTCAAAGTGACCGGAGATGCGGACAATCGAAGCGTTGAGACGGCCGCTATCTTCGTGGCGAAAGTCCTGCTCATCCCGATCTACCACTATGAGCACCACGATCGGGAATCCTGGAAGGACGGCTGCCTGCAACACATCGACGCCGATACCAATGACAACGGCACCACCCGCCCCGTGCATGGTCAGGCCGACTCACAAGGGCTGCACCTCGACTCAGGAAGGCTGCTTCCCGGCTGCATCCAGACATTCGCCTACTGGGATAAACGCTTCCTGCGGCAATCACACCTGCTGAACTCCCAGACAGGTGAATTCACCTCCATCACCACGACCTTGATCGGTGACGAAACAATCACGATTCTCAACCGGCCTGTCATTGCGGAACATTATCTGCTGAAGACGCCCAGGTTCAGCATCGATCTCTGGTATTCAAAAACAGGCCGGTGGCTCGCCCTCGAGTCGCTCACCGAGAATGGACACAGGTTGAAATATGAGCAGCAATGAGTGGGTTGAACGTTGCAGGTCCCGGGCCCTGTTGGTCGCCACCACGGCCCTGTGTCTCGCGCTCGCGGCCTGCAGCCACTTCGGCCGCTCCGAGCAGTCCGAATCCGGTAAAGGCGCCCGCGATCAGCTGGCGATTGGCTACAGCCTGCTGTACCAGGAGGCGGACGGTATTCCCAAGCTGAAGTGGCTCATCCGCTTCAAGGACAAGCCGGAGGAAATGTCGAAACTGACCGACGAGCTGATGAGCTACTACCAGCAACTGGCGCAGACCCTCGAGAAGCTGTCCAAACAGTTCCCGGCCGTACGCATCAACGTCAAACCCATGTCCGACATCGAGGCCGACACGCGCAAGGCCATCGGCACGGACCTCGCCAAGGACATTGCGCCCGTCATCGGCAAGTCCGGAACCGACTTCGAGCGCGAGGCGCTGCTCAATTTCTACGACTCATTGAACGAACAGCGGCACCTCGTGCGCGTGATGTTGGAGCGCGAAAAGGTGCCGGCCCTGCGCGACTTCCTCGAAACGACGCGCTACGAGTTGGACTCACGGTACGACAAGGTGGAGACGCTCCTGAACCGCCGCTATTTTACACACTGACGGGCACCCACTGAAGGCGCCAGCGGTCATAGCGCGTCCGATGGTCGCGGTACCATGTCGCATGTTAGTGCGATGGGCTCAGACACCGGATTAGTGTCCTCCCATAGCAGGAGGCCATATGCAAATCGACACTCGAGCTGAGCCATTGAGGGCGCGGATCCGGCAAGCACTCGAGATCGGAAGTTTGCCGGCGACCAGCGGCATCAAGGTGTCCGGCGGCTGTGGCGCCGCAGCACAGTGCGCCTGCTGTGAACGCCCCATCCGCATGACCGAGGTACGGTTGATCATTGCACGCGCCCGCCCCGACAGCCCGGGTGAGCCCATCGCCATGCACCCGCAATGTGCCCAGGTCTGGTTCGATGAGGCCGAGAGGCTTCCTGTCAGCTGCCTGATGGACTAGTGTCCCGGCGTTCGTGGATGAGTCGCCGCCGAGCCGTGCCCGCCAAACTAACAAATGACACGTCAGGTGTTGGCAGAGCAGCCTGACACCCTGGCGATCTCTGCCGTCGCACCGGGATTTCAGTGCCCGCTGCCTAACTCAGGTTATCGCGGCATTGCAGAGGCAATGCTACGTTTTCCTCATGCCCCATCTGCTGAAGATCCCGCCGCCTGCCCCGGAAGGCGGCCTGTGGTCAAAATACGCAGCCCGCGATCTGGATGTCGTGTGTCACTACCTGCATCAGGCGCGCAAACAGCGCAAATGCTGCGCCGAACACGCGGCGTCCGTGCTCGGAGCCTTGATCCACTACAGCCGCCCATTCACCGAGCGAGCCAACCCGCATATCGATCAGTATCCCGGTGAGCGGCAATGTTTTATGTCGCTGGCTGCCGACCTCGGCGCTGACCTGCGCCTGCATTCGAGTTTGCTGCAGGCGCGTGATGAAGCCATGTCCCGGTCGGAGGTTGTCCACCCATCGCTCGCCCGGCCGAACGCTCGCCGGCTCAAACACCCCGATCCGCGGCTGGCGCGGATCACCCGCCAACTGCAGATCGACAGTTTCCGGCGGTTGGCGAACACAATGCGGGTAGCGTGTTACTTCTTTGAGGAGGAGATGGATTTTCGGCGCGTGTGAGGCGGGCCGGATCAGGCGGTACGCTGCTGAGCGGCAGCAAAAGACGGGCCATTCGTGCCATCGAGGTGCAGATAGCGCGCGTCGAAACCAGCGATATTTCGGAGTGCTTGATAGTCGTGCAGCGTCAGCTGTTGATTGCGCAGCGTGATGAGCTGGTTGTGGCGCATCTCCATCAACACCCGATTGACATGCACGGCCGATAACGCGAGCGCATCGCTGAGCTCGGCCTGTGTCAGCGGCAGATCGCACGTATCCCCCCGAGTGAGTCCGACCGTGTGCAGGCGCTCGAAGATCTCGCAGAACAGGTGCGCCATTCGCTGGAATGCCGTGCGGTGCCCGACATTGACCACCCATTCGCGCGCAATCGATTCCTCGACCAGTGTGGACCACCAGAATGCGCGGGCCAGGCGTGGGTAGCGGTCCAACAGCGAGTCGGCTACCTCCCGCGATATCTGGGAAGCGAGCACCGGACTCAGGGTGCCGATGGAATGATCCATGTGCTTGAGAATACACACGCGGATGTCGCACATGTCACCTGGAAGCAACAGACCCACCACCTGACGCCGTCCGTCTGTCTGTAACCGGTACCGGCAGGCAAACCCTTCCAGGATGATGCTCACCCGTTGTACCGGATCTCCTTCCGAGACGAGGTTGGTTCGCGGCGGGAGGTGACGGAAAGAGCTGCATGCATTTTCCAACGCCCGCTTTTCCTCCTGCGAAAGCAGGGCAGCGTGTTCCAGCTTTCGGATCAGGCTCGCGACATTGGTTTGCGAGATCAAAGTTACCAACTCCGCACGGTCTGTGCGTTGCCCCGGATCATCTGCAGGAGCGTTCCGAGATTCGAATTCCTCCACCGCGCTGAAGGTCTCAGCCATGCCTGACGACGGAACGTATGATGCTCAGCAGTCCGCGTACCCGGCGTTGGAATCGCCCGGCTCGTTCGCCACTGGGGATATGCAGAAAGATCTCGCAGTCTGCATCACGCCGTGGTTGTCACTCTTAACACAAGTTAAACTTCGAGACTATTTACAAACGTCCTCCAGCGTTCTCGCTCACGCTTGGCCATCCCTAACTCGTGTAGACGAGCGGCTACAGAAACGGCTTGCCTCCAGTCACCGGAAGGATGGCGCCGCTGATATAGGTTGCATCATTCGAAGCCAGGAATACGTAAGCCGGCGCGAGCTCCGCGGGCTGCGCCGGCCGGCCGAACGGGCTGTCCTTGCCGAAGTTGGCAGCCTTCTCCGCTGACATGGTTGATGGAATCAACGGCGTCCACACGGGACCCGGCGCCACGGCGTTCACCCGGATACCGGATTCCGCGACGAGTTGGGCGAGCCCACCGGTAAAATTGGCAATGGCGCCTTTCGTGGTTGCATAGGCGAGAAGGCTCGGCGACGGCTTGTCAGCCTGGATGGAGGCGGTGTTGATGATCGAACCTCCTGGCTTCATCTTCTGTGCGGCCGCCTTCGCCAGGTAGAACATGCTCTGGATGTTCGTGCGGAAAGTGGTTTCGATTTCTTCCGCGGTGAAGTCCCACAACTTCTCGTGCGTGCGTTGGAAGGCAGCGTTGTTCACGAGGATATCCAGCCTGCCGAATTCGGCGATGGCGCGATCCACCACCTGTTGGCAATGACTTTCCTGGCCGATATCCCCGGGCACGAGCACCGCCTTGCATCCCGCCTTGCGCACCCACTCCGCGGTTTCATCAGCATCGTCATGCTCATCGAGGTATGCGATCAAAACATCCGCGCCTTCCCGTGCATACGCAATGGCGACCGCGCGTCCGATTCCTGAATCCCCACCGGTCACGATTGCGCTGCAGCCAGCCAGCCGGTCGTGTCCCTGATAACTGTGCTCGCCATGATCCGGCGCCGGATCGAGCTTGCCGGTCCTGCCGGGCGCCGCCTGCTGTTGTTTCGGAAACGGCGGCCGGGGCCCGGCGGAACGTGGGTCGGTAAGCATGACAGTGTTCCTTGTGGTGAATGAATCAACCAGCGAGCAAGTTACGTGCGCAGTGGCGCGCTAACTTAGGTTATCGACAATAGTTTGATCGGGGAGCGGGACGTCCGTGTATAGTCCGCAGCGTGCCCATGCAGTGTTGTATAGATGAAAGCCTGACAGGAAAAGCCGACAGCGTCATACGACGCCTGCGCAAGAGCGGCTCTACGGTCGTTACGGCGGAGTCCTGCACGGGCGGACTGGTCGCGGCCTGCCTGACACATGGCAAGGAGGCCAGCGCCTGTTTTCAGGGATCCTTTGTCGTGTATACCAAACAACAAAAGAACCGGGCACTCGGTGTCAGCGAGGAGCTGCTGCGCGAGGCAGGAGCGGTCAACTCTGAAGTCGCAATCGAGATGGCGGAGGGCGCGCTGCATCGCTCCACGGCAGCACTCTCGATCGCTATTACGGGCGTCCTCGGACCGGACCCGGATGAAGATGACAACCCGCCTGGTCTGGTCTACCTGGCGCTGGCGCGCAGGGGTCAACCCACCCTGGTCGCGAGGCACGATTTCTCGCCCGCGCCACCGGACTCGGTTCGTCAACAGACCGTCCTGGTGGCTCTCGAACTTCTCGAGCGAGCCGCGACATGAATCTATTGGATCTGACGCAGTGGCCGGCGATGCTGATCACCGTCACCGCCGCGTGGTTTGTGGCCTCCACTCAACCTCGCCGCCGCAGAATTGGCTTCTGGCTCTATCTCGTCAGCAATGTACTGTGGGTCACCTGGGGCCTGCACACCAACGCCTATGCCCTCATCCTTCTGCAGTTGTGCCTGGCAACCATGAACATCCGAGGCGAGCGCAAAGCGGCCCATGCGCCGCAGGCGCAGCCGGCCAGCTGAAGACCCAACGGCCGCGCTATTTTTTCTTGCGCGAGCTTTTCTTCTTGCGTGCGCCGGATTTCTTCTTGGGCACCTTCGCCCCTGACTGACGCGCCTCCGACAGCCCGATGGCGATTGCCTGCTTGCGACTCTTGACCTTGGCGCCGGAACGTCCGCTCTTCAGCTTGCCGCGCTTCATTTCATGCACGGCTTTCTTGACCTTGCGTCCGCTTGCTTTGCCGTATTTTCGTGCCACAGCCGCTGCCCCTCGCGTTGGATAGTGGCGTCCCAACGATCGACCCGCTGTAAAGTTCCGTTTTCAGGAACCGTCGCAGTATCCAATAGTTGAACAAACAACATGAAACCCTTGAGATGGCGCAAGGTGGGGCACCTGTTCTTCTGTGCGGGAGAATATTGGAGCAGCGACAATGCCTCGACCACCGGCGCGGCGCTCGCCTTTTTCTGTGCATTCTCCCTGGCGCCGCTGTTGGTCATCCTGCTTGCGATCGCCGGCAGTGTGCTCGGCGAGCAGGCGGCTTACGGCCAGTTGCAGGCCCAACTGCAGAGCCTGTTCGGTCCTTCTACCGCCAGGACGGTCATGGGCGCGGTGAAAGCTTCTCAACACGCGCAGGGTTGGGTCTCGACCGCCATCAGCATCGTCACCCTCATCATTGGTGCCACTACGGTGCTGAACGCTCTGCAGACCGCACTCAATCAGATCTGGGACAGCGGTAAAGCCGTGCTGACAGGGGTGAAGGGAATGCTGTGGTCACGGCTGATGTCCTTCGGTTTCATCCTGACGCTCGCCTTCCTGTTGCTCATCTCATTGACGATTTCAACCGCCCTGTCGAACATCCGGTCGAGCCTGGCTCATCATCACGCGGCACTGGTCGGCGTGCTGGGATTTATCGACTTCGCAGTCTCGCTCATCGTCGTGACCACGCTCTTCACCTTGATCTACCGCTACATGCCGGCGCGCCGGGTAGCCTGGAAAGTCGTGATCATCGGTGGCCTGCTGACTGCGGTCCTCTTCGATGTGGGCCGCTGGGCGATCAGCCTGTACCTGGCCCATTCAACCCAACCGTCCGCCTTCGGAGCGGCTGCGTCCTTTGCGGCGCTGCTCCTGTGGCTGTACTACACAGCCCAGATCTTCCTGTTCGGCGCGGAATTTACCGCGTGCATGGCGGGAATCCGTGACGAGAACAAAAGTCCTACATCGTCTGCGTCCGACGGTTCCCCCCGTGGACAGGCTGATCCGGTGTCGCCCGCCTGGGACGCCAAGGCTGATCCGGGCCGCGCCGAGCTGGGACGCTAAGGCTGCCCCGTTCCTCCACCCGCCCCATAGATGTTTCCGGTCGCAAAGCTCGCATCACTCGCGGCGAGCTGCACGTAGATCGACGCCAGTTCCACCGGCTGCCCCGGCCGCCCGAGTGATGTCTTCCCGCCAAAGTGCTGCAACGTCTGTTGAGTCTGACCGCCGCTCACCTGCAATGGCGTCCAGACCGGGCCCGGCGCCACGCCATTCACCCTGATGCCTCGCCCACCCAGTTGCTTGGCAAGCGACTTCACGTAGTTCTGGGTCGCCGCCTTGGTTTGCGCATAATCGTACAAGTCAGAGGAGGGATCGTAGGCCTGCTCCGAAGTCGTACCAATGATGCAGGAGCCCGCCTTCAAGTGCGGCAATGCCGCCTTGATGATCCAGAACGGCGCATAGATGTTGGTTTTCATCGTGGCGTCGAAGTCCTCGCTGGAAACATCCAGGATGGATTGCCGCGCCTGCTGCCGTCCCGCATTGTTGACTACGATGTCGAGCCCACCCAGCTTTTCAACCGCTTCCGCCACCAGCTTCCTGCAGAAGGCCTCGTCACGAAGGTCGCCGGGAATGGCCACGCCCTTGCGCCCAGCCTGTTGAATCAACTCAATGACTTCCCTCGCATCGGGCTCCTCCGACGGAAAATAGTTGATCGCCACATCCGCGCCTTCGCGGGCGTAGGCAATCGCCGCGGCACGTCCCAGCCCCGAATCCCCGCCGGTGATCAGTGCTTTGCGACCCTGCAGGCGTCCCGAGCCTTTGTAACTCTTCTCACCATGATCCGGTCGCGGAACCATGTCCCGAGCGAGTCCCGGCCAGGGTTGCTCCTGAGACTTGAACGGTGGTTTCGGATATTTCTCACGGGGATCTTCCATACGCGCTGCACCTCATTGATGACCGTCAGTCCAGCAATGAGGCCCAGCACTTTTCAATCCCGCACCCACGGCACGCGGCCTGCTGCTGCTCCTCATCTCACAGGAGAATCACATGACAGACACGCGTCCAAAAACCAAAGCCGATTCCACAGCGGAGCCGGCGCAGGGAACAGTCGATACACAGACCCGCTATCGTGATCGTCCCTCCGATGATGGCAAGTATGGTGATGGCGCCGCCGAACCTCGGCCTGAAGCGGATCGAGAGGACGCCGCGGGAAACTGAGCCTCTCGATAAACATGTGTTAGGTCCACTCAGGCAACGCACCAGGCGCGATTTCTTCACACGCTCCCGCGGAACCTGACACTCCGCGAAGGCGTTGAATTCAAACTTCAAGCGTGCGGACGCCAGCTGATCGTCCGCACTGACACGAGGAGACACTCATGAATGCAGCGCTTCGACCCCTGGCCATCGTCACCGGTGCCTCGAGCGGAATCGGCCTCGGTCTCGCTCGCGAATGCGCCCGCGAAGGTTTCGATCTGCTGATAGCCGCCGATCGGCCGATGACGGCCGCGGAGGCTGAACTGCAAGGCTTTGGAGCGTCAGTGGAGTCCGTCGAGGCCGATCTGTCGACACCGCAGGGTATCGACAAGTTGTACGCCGCCGTCCGCGGCCGCCCTGTCTCGGCGCTCCTGGCGAACGCGGGTCAGGGCCTGGGCCATGGCTTTCTCGAGCAGGATTTCAACGACATCGTCAAAGTCATCGATACCAACATCACGGGCACGCTCGCGCTGATTCACCGCATTGGCAACGAGATGGTCGGGCGCCGCGAGGGGCGCATCCTCATTACCGGCTCCATCGCAGGCTTCATGCCGGGGACCTTCCAGGCTGTCTACAACGGCACCAAGGCGTTCATCGATTCCTTCTCCTGGGCGCTGCGCAACGAATTGAAGGACACCGGCGTCAGTGTCACGTGTCTGATGCCCGGTGTGACCGACACTGAATTCTTCGAGCGGGCCGGTATGACCGATACCAAAGTCGGTACTAGCGAAAAGATGGACGCCAACGAAGTCGCGAAGATCGGCTTCAAGGCCATGATGGCCGGAGAGGGCGACGTCGTCGCCGGATGGAAGAACAAGATGCAGGCCGCCATGGCCTCCATCACGCCATCCGCCGTCCTCGCGGAGCAGCATCGCAAGATGGCTGAGCCCGGCACCGGCACCCCCGGCAAGCACTGAAAGGACCAGCAACATGGCGGAAAAAATCTCGCACACCCAGTACGGCGATGCGCCCCTGTCAACGGCTCACAACCTGGATACAACCGGGGTGAATGAGGAGGGCCTGGAGGCGCGTCCGGGGGATCACCTGATCGGCCGCACGGTCACAATCAATCGCCCACGCCAGGAGCTCTACGAGTTCTGGCGCGACCTGCGCAACCTGCCGCTCTTCATGCAGAACATCCATCGCATCACCGTTTCCGACGGCAATCGCTCTCACTGGGTTGTCGAAGCCCCGGGCGGTCGCCAAGTCGAATGGGATTCGATCCTGACCCAGGACGAGCCTGGATCGCTGTTGGCCTGGGAATCAGTCGAAGGCGCCAGCATCCGCAACTCCGGGCGCATCGAATTCCGGGATTCCACCAACGGCCGCGGCACCATTGTCACGGCGACGATTGTGTATGACCCACCCGCGGGCAACCTGGGCCGGATGGTCGCGAAGCTGTTCGAGAAGGAGCCGCACATCCAGGCTCGCCGCGATCTGCGTCGTTTCAAACAACTGATGGAGGCTGGCGAAGTCGCCACCTCGTCACCGCCCAACCCGCCGCCCAAGGCCTGAAGGATCTCAGTCAATGCGCGCATTAACCTGGCATGGCAAGCATGACGTCCGTGTGGAAACCGTTCCGGATCCGCAGATCCTGAACCCACGGGACGCAATCATTCAAATCACCTCCACAGCGATCTGCGGTTCTGATTTGCACCTGTATGACCATTACATCCCGACCATGAAGTCGGGTGACATCCTCGGCCACGAGTTCATGGGCGAGGTGGTTGAAGTGGGCCCGGGCAATCAAAAGCTGAAAGTGGGCGATCGGGTCGTCGTGCCGTTCGTGATTGCCTGTGGCAAGTGCTTCTTCTGCCAGCGGCAGCAATTCTCCGCCTGCGACAATTCCAACCCTGCCGATAACGCGGATATGTCAGAGACCCTGTACGGCTATCCCATGACGGGGGCCTTTGGCTATTCGCATCTGACTGGCGGGTATCCGGGCGGGCAGGCGGAGTATGTCCGCGTACCGTTCTCCGACGTCGGCCCGATTGTCATCCCGGACGGCATTGATGATGAGAGGGTGCTGTTCCTGTCCGACATTCTTCCCACGGGTTGGATGGCCGCCGAAAACTGTCAGATACAGGACGGCGACATCGTCGCGGTGTGGGGTTGCGGGCCGGTCGGTCTGTTCGCCATACAAAGTGCGCTCGTCATGGGCGCTCACCGCGTAATCGCCATCGATCACTACCCCCATCGGCTCGATCTTGCGAAATCCATGGGGGCTGAAGTCATCAACTTCGAAGAAGTGGATGTACGCGAGGCGCTGGTTGAAATGACCGGCGGCATCGGTCCGGATTCCTGCATCGATGCGGTGGGCATGGAGAGCCACGGCTTTACGGCGGACAACGTTCTCGACAAGGCCAAGGCGGCAGTGGGTCTGGCAACCGACCGGCCCCATGCCTTGCGTCAGGTTATTCTCGCCTGCCGCAAAGGCGGTCACGTCTCGATCCCCGGTGTGTATGGCGGCATGGCCGACAAGTTTCCCATCGGCGCGCTGATGGAAAAAGGCCTGTTCGTCGCAAGCGGTCAGACACACGTGCAGAAGTACACTGAGCCGCTCCTGAAGCTGATCCTCGAAGACAAGTTGGACACCACGTTCCTGATCAGCCATCGCCTGCCGCTGGAGCAGGCGGCCCATGGCTACAAGATCTTCAAGGAAGAGCAGAATACGGTGACCAAGGTCGTGCTGCATCCGGGAATGACCCAGGTCCACTGACGACAGGTGTTGGCTTCGGCCGGGTCGAATGTGGCGGGCTCTTACCATGAAGAGTTTGACCGGCGGGCTCGCAACTACCGGCATCTCGATGCCCGGCTGGCGGCTCATACCCGTTTCTTTGCCGCCGCGGCTTTAACCAACAGCGTGCTCGCCGAGCTGTGTACTCATCGAGCCCGCTGGATGTGGATTTCACAAACGACCCTCGGCACGTTGTTGACGCTCGGCGGAATGCTCGAGGCGCTCAACCTGCGCCGGGCCGACAGCCTCGATGCCCAAAGTACCTCCGGAGCGAGCCTGGATGCCTCTTTTGTTGAAATGGAGCAGGCGTACGTGGAGTCGGTGCTGTGCGGTTGGGCACGTAGCTGCGCTCCCCGGCACAACCGGCTGATTATCGAGCTGGACAGGCTCCTGCTGGCCGTTGCCAACGGCTTGCTGCCGCCGCAGTGTTCTTCAAATGTCCGCCGCTACGCAGAGGTGTTGCGCTCGGTGACGCGGGCGGCCGGTCGCTGTCCCCGGTTTGCGATCTGCGCCGACCGGATCAGCATTGGCAGGGCACTCATCCTCGAGGCGAGGCAGCGGCAGCCAGCCTGACAATTGCGCATGGCAACATCACCTGACTTTGTCGCACTGCACCCGTCAGCGTGAGCCCGGCGCAGGAGAGGGCCTACAGCCAATTGCGCCGCTCAGGAATGTTGGATGCCGGGTTGGCCCATTAAACTCTGCAATGCGGCAGTACACCGCACATATCAAGGGCAACATCATGGGTAACCAGCAGCCACCAGGATCCGAGCAAAAGCCGAAAAATCCGAACCAGCAGGGCACGGGCTCACCGGACCGGAAAAGCGGCCAGATGGAGCAGGACCAGGGAGGCCGTCAGAATCAACAGGGCGGCACCCAGCGTCAGGATAAGGAAAACGACCGAAGCAAGTCGGGCTCGCAACGTCCGGATTGAGTCTTTGTCACCAGCGAGCGGGGTATCACCCCCGCTCGAGGAACCAACATGCAAACGACCACAGGCCACACGACGGCCATTCGTGCGAAAACGGTTCTCGGAACGTCCGTGAAGGACCCGGCCGGCAACCACATCGGCTCCATCGAGGACATTGTCCTCGACAAGCAATCCAACGCGATCATGTTCGCGGTCATCGGGTTTGGAGGCTTCCTGGGGATGGGTGAAAAGTATCACCCCATACCCTGGTCAGCCCTGGACTATGACTACTCCGAGGGTGCATACATTGTCAGTTACACCAAGGAGCAACTGGAAAATGCACCCGCCGGCTCGATTGAGGAGCTGACACGCGAAGGCGGTGTTGACATCCGCAACAGAGTTTACGACTACTACCATACCCCGCATTATTGGTCGTAACGTAATTACGCGCGGGTGCTCGACCCTAGTGCGACGTGCACTGTCGCTGTTGGCACGTCGTACTCCGGTACGCTGCGTTCAAATGCATCCATCAGCGGCTGAGCAATCCGCCGCAGCTCGGCAAAGTCTTGGATGATGGCCCTGCCGCCTTGGAACACGACGATTTTCTTCTCCCGAAATGCCTTGACGATACGGTTGGTGTGCACTGGAGTGATCCCCAGGTGCTCGCTGACCTGCACCTGCGTCAACGGAAACTCGAAGGACGAGTCCTGCGGCGAGATGATGTCCGCCAACGCCAATCGCCCCCGAACGTCCATCACCAGCATGGCGAGTCGTTCTTCAGCACTGGCCTGCCCCAGGCTGAAAATCCAACTGTGCAGCCGCCGTTCCTCTTCAACCACCTGCCACATACAGCGGTTGGAAATGTCGGCATCGCGAGCATAGGCCTCGCGAAGTTTTGTGTGATGTACGCGCTCGACGACCGCGGCGGAGAGCGTCTGTACGCTGTCAGGGTGGCGGGTTAGAAATAAGCTTTTGACAGCGAACAGATCACCCGGCACGAAAATCAGAATAATCTGGTCCCGCCCATCCGCGATGGAGCGGTTGCGGCAGGCCCAACCGGAACGCAGTCGATAGATATATTCGTGCTCGCAGCCGGCTCGAATGAGTGAATGTCCCGCGGGCAGCGACCGGCCCGACCCGCTCAACAGCGCGTTGATTTTCTCGTCGCCGCGGTCGAGCACCGCGGCCACCTCAGGCCTGAGCGTGACAAAGCGATCTGGATTCATGCTATGCCTTCGCAAAAACCATACCGCGCCGGTAACGGGGCCGTGCCGGGCCGGGGATCGACCAACAGCGTGCGGATCGCTGTTCGAGCAGCGCGCGTTGACCTCCAGCCTCCGCGCTGGTCAGTTGTCGATGCCGTCAGCCTCTTCGCGATCCCTGGCGTCGCGAGCGACATGGACTACTGACCGCAGCCGCTCGATCGAAGCTGGTTTGACGATGTGGTCCTGGAAGCCGTTTTCGAGCGCGGCCTGACGATCGCTGTCTCGACCCCAGGCCGTCAGTGCCACGAGGTAAGTGTTACGTCCCCACGGCCGTTCCCGGATCTGGCGCGCCGTCTGATAGCCGTTCAATACCGGCATGGCGATGTCGAGAAGAATCAGCTCGGGTTTGAAAAGTTGACCGACCGCCAGCGTCTCGAGCCCGTCGTGCGCCCGGCGCACATCGTGCCCTTCCAGATCCAACATCATGGCCAGGGTATGTGCCGCGGAGAATATTTCGATGCGTTGACCAGGACGTTCGCAACAGCCTGTGCGAGGCGTTCACGATCCACGCTCAGGGGAACATCCGCCGCACTGTCCAGGTTGAGCTCGAGGATGTTGCGCCGGTGCTCGCGTTGCGAACGCGACAGATTGAGTGCCATCTCCATGACGGCTTTCAAGGGAACCGGCTCCCTGCGCAACGGCATGGTGCCCAACCGCGGTTGAGTCACCTCGTCAATGTCGTCTATCAGTCGTGTCAGCTGCCCCAGCTGGCGCTCGATAATGACCCGCGCCGCCTGGAGAGTGCCCGCATCGCTGTCGGACATCTGCATGATGTGTAACGCCATGCGGATGGGCGCGAGCGGATTGCGAATCTCGTGGACCAACCGTGCAGCGAATGCACCCTGCAGCTCGTTACTGTCGCGCTCAGGATTGCGCACTACCTCATCAACACGCCGCATCGACTGTTTGCTTCTTGTCGTTCACCTGAGGTCGAAGCACGTAAAATGCGGACGAATTGAGAAGTTGGCAAGCAGAATCTTGCTCGGTCACCGGTTTTGAGCGCGCCGATTAACCCACGTTGATCACGACAGGGCGCGCAGACTGTTGGCAATCTGCGCCAGCACTCCGGAGGCCACCGGCGCGATCTCGCGATGCCAATTGGCGTCCGCCATCGCCTTTTTCGCATTGATCGCGCTCTCGACCGTCGCGACCAGATCCTCCTTGGCAATCAGCTTCTTTTCCACCAAGGCGTGCATCAGGCACTCAACCAGCACCACACAGGCTTCCGCATAGGCGAGATGCAGAGATACTTCCGACGGCTTTGGGGCGCCGTCCGATCCCCTGGAGTCTGTGCTGCTCATGTTTCCTCGGAATTCGGTAGACCGTATTGGACGGTCGTCCGCTCGTACCCGTCCATCAAGGGCTCCGCCAGGCGACGCAGCTCGGCGAAGTTCTGAATGCTCACCTCACCGTTGCGAAAGGTGGCGATACCCCGCTCGCGGAACGACCTCACGATGCGGTTGGTGTGCACCGGAGTGATTCCCAGGTGCTCGCTGACCTGCACCTGGGTCAATGGAAAGTCGAAGGTCAAAGCTCCCTCCGGCAGGGTGCCCGACAAAGTGAGTCGGCCGCGAAGGTCAATCAACAGCAGTGCCAACCGTTCCTCGGCACTGCCTTGCCCCAGCCCGAACACCCAGCTGTGCAACCGCCGTTCTTCCTCGATTACCTGCCAGAGGCAGCGGTTCGCAATGTCAACGTCCCGCGCGTACGCTTCCTGCAACTGCGCATAATGAATGCGCTCGACGACCACCGTTGACAGAGTCTGCACGCGATCCGGATGGCGGGTCACGAAGAGACTCTTGACCGCGAACAGGTCCCCGGGCAGAAAAATGAGTATGAACTGATCCCGGCCATCGGCGATCGAGCGGTTCCGACAGGCCCAGCCCGACCGCAGCCGATAGATATATTCGTGATCCGAGTCCGCGTGCACGAGCACACGGCCTGCCGGCACTGACATCACAGCGCCTTTCATGAGCTCGGACAACTTCTCATCACCGCGCATCAACGAGCCGATCTGTTCGGGTCGATGGAGCATAAAACGAGCCGCGTTCACCATGAGCGCTTTTCTAACTCTCCTCCCACCGCCAGGACGTCTCAAAAAAAAGGGCGCGCGACTCCAGTTGTCATGCGCCCACGGAAGACCTGCGGCGAGGTCACTCACGGATTGTCCGAAGACTCACCTCAGTGGTCTGGTGCAGCGCCAGAAGCGCGCGCCGACCATCTGGAAATCCGTCCATCGCAGCAGCAGCATCGGATATTAGAAAAGGTCAAATACGGTTTTCAAATCGGCCTCGACAACATAGGTTAATGCCGCACAGGCCCTCAGCGCGTCAGATCCTTCAGCAACAAATAATAGAACGTGAGCCCGTTGTAGAACGACTCAACTCCAAGGCGCTCGTCGCGGCCATGCATGCGGTCATCATGACGATCGATAGCCAATCCACAGATGCCGTAGCTCGGAATGCCCGCAGCCATCGTATGCACACTGTCTGAAGCACCCACCTCCATTCGAGGCACCACGGTGGCGCCCGGCCACATGGTCTGGGACACCTTGTTGAGTGACTTCATGACATCGTCCCGCAGTGGCGGTACCTCCATCGCCTTGGCGTTGGGGGCATGATCAGAGACCGTGCCGTCAGAGCTCTTATAACCGACGGAAATGGCTGGGTCGTTGAACAGCTTCACCAGTTGCTGTCGGATCTCTTCCGGGGGATGGCCCGGGAAGATGCGGCAGTTGACGTTGGCGACCGCCCGCTGCGGCAGCGCGTTGGGAGCATGACCGCCAGCAAGCATCGTAGCCACACAAGTAGTTCGCAGCGTGGAGTTATAACGCACGTCCTTCGACAGCCGCTCCGCCGCTTTCTGATCCGGAGGACTTTGCAGCACCCCGCGCAGATCTGCCGCGGTCTGCCCGGTCTCGATTTTGGCCATGGCTTCGAAGTAACTGCGGGTGACGGCGTTGATTTCGGTGGGGAAGGAGTAATGCTGAAGAGCCGTCAGCGCGTTGGCCACGTGATAGATGGCGTTATCCGGTCCTGGCAGGGAGCTATGACCTCCGGCGTTGGTTGCCATCACCTGATAGTCGGCATAGAGCTTTTCAGTGGCTTCAAACTCAACAGTAGCCGGCTTGTCAACGTGCACCTGACCGCTGTCCGGGTTTAGAACGTACTCGGCTTCGACGAGCTCTCGCCGGTTTTTCAGCAACCACTCGACGCCATTCGACTTGCCGTTCTCCTCGTCCGCCGTGAGCGCGAGGATGATGTCCCGGTTGGGTACGAAGCCTTCCTTCTTGAGCCGGATCAGGTCCGCCACCGCGATGGCATCGCTGCCCTTCATGTCCTGGGTGCCGCGGCCGTAGAAGTAACCGTCCTTCTCTACAAACTCGAACGGATCCGTCGTCCAGTCTTCGCGCTTGGCCTCCACGACGTCGGTATGCGCGATAATCAGGATGGGTTTGAGCTTCGAACCGGCCTTGCCACGAAGCCGGACCACCAGGTTGCCCTTGCGATCGTTCGGGCCGGCAATGGTCATGTCCGCGTCGGCAAAACCGGCTGCCTTGAAGCGCTTCGCCATGGCATTGGCCGCGAGCGTCGTGCTGCCGACCGAGTCGGTGGTGTTGATCTCAATCAATTCCGCCAGGACATCGTGCGCCAGCTTTCGGGTCGGTTCATCGCTCCGCGGCACCTGGGACCACAATGCAGTCGCGGTCAGCATCCCACAGGTTCCCAGCAATCCAGCCAGAATTGATTGAGCTCTCAAGGCGACCCCCGGACATTGGTTTAGATGTCACGGATGGTACGCCAACCCGCAATCCCGCGGCGAGCCGCCGGATTCTTCAAGCGCTCCGTCGCAACGATACAAGGCATCCCGGCTCGCACGCGCGCGGCTCAGCCGCACTCACTGATCCGTGCGCTCTCTGATGGCCCCAAACGCAGCCCCAAAGCCGGTGATCAGCTGGCACTTATGCGCTTCGAGCAGACTTCTTGCCCGCTCAAAGTCCTTGTCTTTCGTGACGAAGTAGCTGACAGCGCCTCTGAGATCTCGCGCGTAGCACTCCACACACGCACAGATGCACGCATCCCCTGTTTCCAGATCGAGGCCGTCGCGCCGTTCCGGGATTTTCTCAATGACTTCATCAGTCACGGAAATCAGTTTCGCTACAGCGCTGAGTCTCTGAGTTGCCTTTGCAAGCTTGCTGCGATGCTCTGTATCGAACGAGGAGAGTGCTTGGATGATGCTGTTGGGAGATTGGCTGAGCCTGGCATACGCCCGTGATCGTGCCATTTGTTTTATTTCGGCACGCAGTCTGTATTGAACATCGTTTCTGCGCTTAGATTGTAACGCGAGGTTCACGTACGCTTCCGTGAATGCAAAGGCGGGAATCGCAAGACTGATCCGCTTTTCCTCCGCCCACTCGACAATGGACTCCACGTGTTCCGCCTCTGCCTGCTCGAGTGCGAGCTCGATAATAAAGTTGGTTTCCGCGATGACGATCATGATTCGACAACTTCTACACTGCCGTTGCGCATTCGATCGTAAATGCCGGACTGGACAATTAATTGGTCAGCCTCCGAATCCACGTCGGCAAATCCCAAAGTGAACTTATCGAGCCAGGTAGTAATGATCATCCGGAGCGAATATCCCGACACTACCCATCCTTCCGCAGCGAGCTCAGGTGTGAGTGCCTGAATGATTGGGAGAGTCGAAGCAGACTGAGGCTTCGTTCCCGCTTCTGCCTCACCGCGCCACAGATGAAGGTGGCTAGGTCGTACGAGAAGAATATAGAGTGGCTTCGCCCCGGCGCACTGTTCAAACACCAAGCTTCGCATGCGCTCCAGGTATTCGGGAGTCGAATACGTGCCAAGAAACTCGATCGCGACGACGAGTTGTCTGTCAGCTGAATAGACGTAGATATCTGCCATGGCTGGCACAGAAGTAGTGAGAGAAAGCATTGTATCCATACCTACGCAATGGTGAGTTGGTTTCGCGTCGATTCTGCGGGATGAAGTTGCTCTTTCCCAGTCGGCATTTCTGCCGAAAACACTTGAATTTGCTATTTCTAAAAGTTGGACAGCGTGCGTTTACATACGCTCCCCACGGACGCTCAGTTTGACGTCATTAGAGTACGTGCCTAAGGTCGTCTGTCCGTGCGTGCGGAAGTAGGCGTCCGGATCGACCGCTCCACCAGCGAGTCCTTGATGAAGGAATGCGCCCACCAGGCGGTATCCCTCCGCCGCTACGTTCCGACTACAAATTCACAACAGATCCATTTCTCGATGCAGCCTATGTTAGCTCGCACCCAGCGATCACTGAGCAAATCAGGGACAGATCCCAATGCAATCAAACGTCAGACGCACCGTGCGCAATTGCATTGTCATAATCGCTTCATGCTCCGCCAGTGCGCTGCTGTTGAACGCCTGCGGCCACGGCGACAAGTCTGGGGTGGGAACGCCACCACCCGCGTCTGACAAAGTGCCACCCGATCCACTGGTCAAAGCCAAATACGACGGCACCGGGCCTAACGACCTGATCATGGGCAAGGACGGCTATCTCTACGGAACCACCACGACCGGCGGCGACTACGGCTACGGCAGCGTATTCCGAATCTCCCCGGATGGCGTGGAAACGGTCATCCACTCGTTCAATGTGGGGCCTACAGAAGGAGCGAATCCGATTGGATTGATACAGGGAACAGATGGCTACCTGTATGGCACCACCTCAAATGGAGGTACCGCCGCCTGTCCACGTCCTGCGCCAGACATCCTGTTCCCACCCGGACACAACATCGACTACTCAGGCTGTGGAACTGTGTTCAAACTCAGCCTGCAAGGCAAGCTGGCCGTGCTCCACTACTTCACTGGCAGGCAGGATGGGAACCAGCCCAACGCGTCCCTGGTGGAAGCCAGCCCGGGCCGTTTCTATGGCGAGACCCTGTCCGGCGGCATTGCCAACAGCAGTTGCACCCTGAATGGCTGTGGCCTCGTTTTCTCAGTTACTTCTACCGGGGATGAGCGGACAGTCCACGCATTCAACATGGAGTCGGGTGACGGCGCGCTTCCTGCGGGGCTCACACTCGGAAAAGACGGCAACCTTTACGGAACCGCCGGTATCGGGGGCGCGTACAACCAGGGGCTCGTTTTCAAACTCACACCCCAAGGCGAGCAGACCGTATTGTTATCATTTATGGATATCGCCGCCGATGGGAACCCGCATCCCAATGGACCTCCGGTGCAAGGAAGTGACGGCTCCCTCTACGGAACGACGCTCTACGGCGGTTCGGCGTTGTCAGGGCGTTTCGCGCCGTGTGAGTTCGGATGTGGCACGATCTACAGGATCTCTCCAACGGGCGAAATGAGCATCCTTTACGCATTCGCCGATGTTGCAAACGGTGTCATACCGCAGGGCACGTTGATCGCCGGAACCGATGGCACGTTGCTCGGAATAGCCTCCTATGGCGGCAACACTGCAGTTTGCCAACAGGCCGGTTGCGGGACGGTATTTCAGGTCACGCACCCAGGCGTTGCATCGACCATCTACGACTTTGACCAGCCGGTGACTGGCACAGCCGTTCAACCAAGGCTTCCGTCCAGCCTGATCCAAGGCAGCGGCGGGTATCTGTATGGTACGGCGGACGGCGGAGATTTCGGTGAAGGGGTTGTATTCAAGATCAGCCCGACAGGCGTCTTCACGATCCTCCATTCATTCCGCGGCCCCGGCTCGTAGAGCACTCGACTCGAAATCCACGCGGGGTTAGCGGCTAATGCGCCGACGCAGACGCGCCCGCGGGATGCAGACCCTCGGTCGCTTTCTCTTCTGATTCAACGCGCACCACCGTCGCGCCGCATGCGGCACGACACAGTTCCGTTGCATCCTCAGAAAACCACGTCAATGCAATGAAAAGTTGCTCAGTGGCCCAGGATCCTGCAATCAGTGAAGCGATCGACCCATTCAATCCTTGTTCGCCTCGCGAACCACCTGAAGTTGCATCCGTGCGCCGGCGTCACCTGCGTTCACGGGTTTCTCCAAGGTGTTCGCGCGAACCGTCGGTGTCACCAAAAAGACCGAAAGCAAGGCGGCAGGCAGGAACAGCGCGAGCAGCTTGAAGAATGCGCGGAACGAGAGCCCGGCCATAGGCATTCCCTCCATCGGGTTCGAATTGTTAGCCCAACTAACTTATTGATGTTCTCTCAACTAACGCGATTCAATATAACGCGCTTTAGTGCTCGCGCAAAGAGCGCGCACGGCCAAAACCAAGTGCTCCGAGCAGCGCTGCGCAGCAACATCCGTTGATAAACTGCTCCACGACTCGCGTCGATGCCGCTGATTTCTCTCCGGTCACGCACCCCGAATCTGTTTCGGGAATACTTTTAGTGCCGTGCGCAACTGTTCAACCCACTCCGCGCCATCCTCAAACCCACCCGCCGCAATCCTCGCGCACACACTCTCCAGATCCTCCCCACCCTGGGCAATCACCACATACCCTTCCGTCAACAAAGCCAAGCCAGGTGCCTCTGCGACGAGGAAAAGATCGCGAGCGGCGGCGAAAGTAGCCGACGCTTCAGCGCGCTTAGCCAAGGCGAGCTCAAACGCCCCAACGAGCCACAGGCCAGTCCCTTCTTGCAGGGGCCCAAGCGAGAGCCGCCGAACGAGCCCGAGCGACCGCTGCGCCAACACAAAAGCAGCCTCCAGATGTCGTGTGTCAGCGGCCACATCAGAAACACTCCACCCAGGCCAACAATCAGCAGCCGCGTTGTACGTGAATCGCTTCACCGCCAACAGCGCCTGCTGATCAGCATCACTCAACGCAGCGCCGACAACAACGCGCCGCTCAATCGCATCGGCCGCCGCCTCCGCCGCCGAGATGAGCGCGCCAAGGTCCCCGGACTGCCGCAACTCCGCGATACGCGCTCGCGAAGAAGCCACGAGATCAGATAGAGACTCAGTCATATCCCCTCCTCACACCCCTTGCCTGCGTGTCCGCGCGATCTTGAGAGTTCTTAACAAATTGGGCCAATCTTTGACTTAACTAGGCACTCCGATTGCTTTAGAAAGGTACTGGAAAGCTTCAGAAAGCCACTCGAAAGTCCAAGGAGTCTCCTGAGTGACATGGTCTCCCCCCACGAGGGCTGCCCTTCTCAAACGTTGGGCGCCCTGGATCCTCATGGCTCTGGTCGTTGCACTCATGGTGCATTTTCTCGACCTGCACGCCACATTGGCCGCGTTCAATGACATCGAGCCCCTTGCCGTCGCGCTCACGGTTGCCCTGTTCCTCATCGATCGCTTCAGCATGGCATACAAGTGGAATTTCCTGCTGCGGGCCCGCAATTGCCGGCTCTCCCATTGGGCTGCGTTCAGGATCTATTTAGCTTCAGGATTCGTCGGTTACGTGATTCCGGCGTCAGTGGGCAGCGATGTATTTCGCGCCGCGCGGCTGTCGATGGCGGGTCGTTCGGGCAGCAGTGTCTCGGCCACAATCGTACTCGAGCGCGTGCTGGGCCTGTTGGCCATCCTCGCGCTTTCCAGTGTTGGTTTGGTGTTGGTTGTGCTGCGAGGTCGCCACGACCTGCTGCCTCTTTTGGGTGCGGTGGGTGGTGCATTGTGCATCGGTACAGTGCTGACCGCGGTTTCAATGAGCACACGGCTCTACCAGATGCTTCGCCGTATGACGGCGCGGTTCGGCGACAATAAGGTCGTGCAAACTTTGCACGCCATGCACAACGAGTATGTATCTCTAGGCAAAGCCAGCCGTACCCTCGGGGTGTTTTTCTCGTTGTCGATTGTGAACCAGCTCATCCAAACCCTGATGTTTATCCCAGTGTTGGTCTCACTCGATGTGCCGGTCGAGCTCTTGACGCTCATGGCCGTGCTGCCGCTCAGCAAGGCTTTCGTTCAGCTCATGCCCATCCCCGCCGGCCTGGGCGTAGCGGAAGGCTCACAGGTGGTAGCACTTTCGCTTGCGCACGTGGCCCCAGCTCAAGGTCTCGCGGTCGCACTGGTCCTTCGGGCGATTGACCTGTCGATGTTGTTGCCCGCCGGTATTGCCTACGCGGCGGATGCCTGGCATCTGCGCCGCACGGCGTAAACGGCTAGCGGCGCCGCTGAAGCTCGGGAGCCGCTGACCTCGATCCAGCGGCAGATCCTCCGGTGCCTTCATGATCGCAGTGCACGGTCGAGTGCGGCGCACAACTCCCGCACCGAAGCCGTCTTCTCGATGACCGCGCTTATTCCACACGCGAATGCGCGCCTCTCCACCTCAGGCCTGATGTAACTGCCCGACAGAATCACCGGCACACCCGGCTTGATACGCATTAGCTCCTGGGCGGTATCGATCCCCCCGTCAGCGGGCATGGCCAGGTCAGTCACAATGACATCATAGGCATCGGGCTCGTCAGTCAGGGCCGCCAGGGCCGCCGGCACATCAACATAGCCGACCACCCTGTAGCCTCTGCGCTCCAGCGCCCACTGAACCAACAGAATCAGCCCGGGGTCATCATCCAACCAAAGGACAGTGTCTGATCGCAGAGGTAGCGTGTCCATCGTCTCGCGGGGTCCAACAAACGGGGAGGGGAGTATCGGTGCCGCGAGCCAAGTGGACTGTAATATTGTGTCAAGTCGGCGCCTTCGCCTTTCAAACCAACACCAACCTCGCCCGTCCGTTCCGTCTCGCCAGCCATCTCGCGCCCGCCGTCTCCCGCGCGCCGCCGTCCCACGACGACGTGCCACGCCGCAGCCCCGGGGCGCCGCAGTCATCCGCGCCACTCCTCCAGCCCGCCGCTTTACGGATTTTTACAGTCTCCAACTCCCGGGGTCGGCCAGAATCGGTCCAAGCCCGGCGACTGGGCACCCATACCTGCGACGGTTAAGATGCAAGCCATGCGTATCGCTTTCCTGGAAGACGATCCGGATCAAGCGGATCGCATCGTGTCCCTCCTCCAGGGAGCCGGGCACGTCCCACACCTCTTTCCCCGCGGCCGCGCCCTGCTGACCAACCTGCAGAGCGACAACTACGACCTCATCATGCTCGACTGGGAAGTGCCGGATCTGTCGGGATATGAAGTGTTACAGGCCCTGCGCGGGCGCCTGAACGTTCGTACCCCTGTGCTTTTCCTGACCCATCGGGACAATGAAACGGACGTCGTGCAGGCGCTGGAAGCCGGGGCCGATGACTTCCTCATCAAACCACCCCGTGAACGCGAGCTGTTGGCCCGGATGGAAGCCCTGGGCCGGCGCGCCCGCGAGCCCGCGCCGGTCGCCACCGTTCTGAACGTTCCCCCGTACCGCATCGACCTCGACAAGCGCCAGATCCACCGCGACAACGAGCTGATCGAGCTGACCCGCCGCGAGTTCGAAGTGGCCGTGGTCCTGTTCCAACATGTCGGCACCGTCGTCTCGCGTGGATTCATTCTAGATTCCGTGTGGGGGCGGGGTGACACCACCACCACCCGCACGGTGGATATGCATGTGAGTCGTGTGAGAAAGTTGTTGGGACTCTCAGCGGCCATCGGGTTGAGGCTGGCCGCCGTCTACGGATACGGCTACCGGCTCGAACGCACAGGAACAGAACCAGGATGACTTCCCGGCGGGGCAAGGCACAAGGAAGAGCATTGCTACCGCCAACGATGTGGATACTTTCGCTGGCGCTGCTCGCCGGCGCCAACCCTGCCGCCGCGCAGTCCAACGCAACAACAGCGCCCAACCGCGCCAACGCCAGCAGCCCGACCAACGCACCTGCCCGGGCCAACTCGCCCAACGCGCCCGCTGCATCCACTTCCGCCGGCGCGGCCAACGCCGACGAATACGCCTACATCGCGCGCCCCGGCGACACCCTCATCGGCCTCAGCAAGCGCCTGCTTCGCGAGCCGAACCGGTGGCACGAAGTGCAACTCCGCAACCACATCGGCAATGAATTCCGCATCCCGCCCGGCAGCGCCATACGCATCCCCTACAGCTGGCTGAAGGTCACCGCCGAAGCGGCCACCGTCGCAAAGGTCGCCGGCACAGCCACCACCGCCGGTCAACCGCTGGCCACCGGCCAGAGTCTGGCGCAAGGCTCGCTCGTCGAAACCGGACCCGACGGCTCTGTGGCCATCGACCTCGCCGACGGTTCGCAAATCATCCTGCACAAGTCGAGCTCGCTGCGCCTGTCCGAAATGCAGCACATCGACGGCGTTCCCAATTCCCACGACGTCCAACTGCAACTCCCGGACGGTCACGCCGACACGTTGGTCAAACCGCATCGCGACGTCGGCCGGTTTGAAATCGTCACGCCGACCGCCGCACTGGCCGTGCGCGGCACAGTCTTCCGGACAAACACATTGGCAGCCGAAGGGGCTGTCACCACAGAAACTCTCGAAGGCGTTGTCGCAGTGTCCGCCAGCGGTGCAACGGTAGAAATAAAGGCCGATTTCGGCACACGGGTTGACAAGGGCGCGCCCCCGCTCAAACCTGTCCCCTTGCTGCCGGCACCGGAGCTGTCAGGCGTGCAGGGAACGAACGGACAAAAGGAATGGCATCTTGCATTTGCGCCTGTCGAGGGAGCGAAGGCCTATCACGTGCAAATATCGGATGACCCCGAATTTCGGACATTCGTGGCGGATGTCCGCACCGAGCAGCCCGCTGTCGACATGGCTTCACCGCCTGATGGCGCATACTGGTTGCGAGTCAGGGGAATCGACACTTTGGGGCTCGAGGGACATGACGCGGTGAAAGCCATCACCCAGCAGTTGATCCCCGAGCCACCCCCACCGCCGCCACCTGAGCCCCGACTCGTGGCAATCCATCGACACGACCTGCAGTTCGAGTGGAACGTCGAACCCGGCCAACAATATCGCGTGCAGATCGCGCGCGACCCCCAGTTCAAACATATCCTGACCGATCAGACCCAATCCGAAGGCAAGCTAACCTGGCACCGCCCTTGGCCAGGCACGTACTACATCCGCGTCGCCCAACTCCCGCCGCAAGAGCGCTCGACGCCCCAGCCGTCCGCGACCCAATCGACCGTGCCTGAGGGCCCCGCGCAAGGCACTGCGTTTACCGTGCCCGTTCCTCTATGGATGCGCATCGCCGCACCCATTGTGATCCTGACACCGCTGTTGCTCTGATGCCCGAACCATCTCTGCGGAGGCGATCTCGATGGACCCGGCAATGGTTGGGGCTCCTGCTGGGAATGTCAGTGATTCTCGTGCTCGCCTGCACTTATCGATGGTGTTGGCGCCTCGACTTTGCTGTCTACGATGCGAGCTTGCCGCGTCGTCCAGCGCCATCTGACGTTGTCATCGTCGCCATCGACGATGCAAGCATCGAGTCGATCGGTCGTTGGCCGTGGCGGCGCGCAGTGCACGCCACGCTGCTGGAACGTCTGCGCGCAATGGGCGCACGCATAGTTGCTCTGGACATCCTGATGACCGAAGCCGACCAGGATGATGCGCTGTTGGCTTCAGCCATGAGGCAAGGCCTTCCAACAGTCCTACCCCTGATGGTGCGTTTCCCACAAAATTCAGGCTACATCCGTGAGGAGCTACCGGTCCCCCCACTGGCGAAGTCCGCAGCCGCGATTGGCCATGTCAATGTGGATGTCGATCCCGACGGCATGGTCCGCAGCCTGTTCCTGGAAGAGGGGCTCGGCTCTCCGGACCGCCCATACCTGGCCACCGCGCTGTTGGAGCATCTCTCCGGCGGAACGACCCGGCAGCGATGCGGAGAAAACCACCCGGATCTGAAGCACGCGCCGCTGGATGTGTGGGTTCGCGACTGTCAGATCCTGATTCCGTATTATGGCCCTCCCGGGCACTTCACCCAGGTGTCGTATGTCGATGTGCTGACAGGCCGCGTAAGCGACTCAGCCATTCGCGGCAAAATCGTGTTGGTGGGCGCGACTGCGCAGGGCGTCGGGGATGCCTGGTCAACCCCGGTATCAGGCGGCGCACTGGCCATGCCCGGAGTCGAGGTCATGGCCAACGTTCTGCAGGCCCAACGAGATCGCACTCTCGTTCGAAAGGTTCGGCTGCGTACAACGTTACTCCTCACGCTGCTGCCCGTTTACCTGCTGGGACTGGCGCTGCTGGTGCTGACACCACGCTGGTCGCTGCTGTCTGGAATCGCAATCTGGCTGGCCACGCTGGGAGGCTCAGTCCTCGCGTTGCAAGTGTTTCATTGGTGGTGGCCGCCCAGCGCGGCGCTGTTGGCATTGCTCGCCCTGTACCCACTTTGGAGCTGGCGTCGTCTCGTGGCCGCCCAACAATTCATGGACGAGGAGTTCGCGCGCCTCGCCGGCGTAGAGCGATTGCTGACACCACCCCAATCGACCTCCCCGCCGCGGGATCCCGGGGTTGGCCCACCTCACTCGACCTCCCCGCCGCCGAGTCCCCGTGTTGGCCCGCCACGGGAGACCTCACGGTCTCTGGATCCAGTAGACCGCCGCATCGACCTCCTGAGGTCAGCGACGCAATCCCTACGCGACGCACGCCAACACCTGGCCGACACCATCAACGGCCTGCCCGATGCGACTCTGGTAGCCGACACCAACGGGCAGATCGCGTTGGCCAACCCGGCAGCCGCTGCTCTCTTTGCGGCGCCCCAACCAAACACCATGACTGGAAGGCCAGTTGACGACTACCTGTACGCCGTCGCCGTCGATCCAGCGGTGAAGTACGCCGCCTTGCTTGAGCGCGGCCCCGGCACCGTGGAAGTCAACCTCTCCGATCCAATGAGATGCTACCTCCTGCGGACAGCTCCTTTCATCGACAGCGAACAGCGCAATGTCGGAATGATTCTCACCCTGACCGACATCACCGAGCTGCGCAAGGCGCAACGCGAGCGGGACGACGTCATCCGTTTCCTGTCTCATGACATGAAAAGCCCGGCATCCTCCCTGATGGGGCTGGCGCAACTCCAAAGAGACCCACAACGAGCCCTTTCCCCCCTCGAGCTTTCAGACCGGCTCGATGTGTTGGCACAGCGGACACTCACGTTGGTGGATGGCTTTGTTGCGCTGGCGCGTGCCGAGTCGAGTGATCCCAGCAAGTTCGACGAATTCGACGTGCGCGATGCCATCCAGGACGCCTACGACGAAGTCTGGGCGGCCGCGAAGGCACGCGAAATCACAATAGACCTCAACGTCCCAACAGCCTGGGTACTGGTCGACGGCGACCGTCAGTTGCTCGCCCGTGCCATCGTCAATCTGCTGAGCAACGCCATCAAGTTCTCACCGGACCGCTCAACAATCCAGTTGGAATGTCGGCATCAGGATTCGACCGTGGTGGTCTGCATCACCGACAACGGCCCCGGCATCGAGCCCGAGCAACAGGCACAACTCTTCCAGCGCTTCACACGCGGCGTGCACAGAGGAGCAAAGGATCCAGGCGGCGCAGGTTTGGGGTTAGCGTTTGTCCGCGTCGTCGCAGAAAAGCACGGCGGCCGCGTCTGGGTCGAAAACAGCGCGGCAGCAGCGCCCGGCACCGGCCCGCGTGATCGCTCCAGCGCCAACAGCGACGCAGCTGCTGCGCCAGGCAATGGCGCCGTGTTCTGCCTTTCCATCCCGCAGCGCACCTAACCCGCAGTCGATCGACTCTCGACGCCCAATGCACCGGGCCGCGGCGGCGCATCTGCTTCCCGTCTATCCGCCCCTAATAAGCAGCCGGCAACATCAACCGCCCATGTGGATTCTTGATATCCAACGAGTACTCCCGCGCAATCGCCGCATTACACGAAGCCGGCAACCGAAACGACAGCCGCGGCTCCCCCTGCGGCGAATTCACCTGCACGAGCGAAATCGACCGCGCGGAAAAAGTCTCATTGCAATCCGCGGGAGGCAAAGCAGATGTCGCCAGCTTCTGACCATAGTTGAAGAAATCCACCTCGAAGGCGCTGCCAGCCCAGTAACATAACGACAGTTCTTCGCACGCAGCTGTGCCCCCACCCAGATTGCGTATGTCCCCAATGACACGCATTGCCGCAGCCTCGCGCATGTTGGTTTGCTGCATCAGCTGCCAACGCGCCGGCCACTGGCCCGCGGCGGCCATCATAAACACGGCGCAACAACCAGCAGCGACGGCGGAACCCATCATCGGAAAGAGCCAGGGCGGCGTGGGAGCGACCCCAGGCTGGTATCCCGTAGAAGGGGATCCCGGGCTCGCCACCCGAGTCCTGATATGCTCAACACCGACAGCAACGGCCAGCGAAACCGCAATCAGAAAGTCAAAGAACGCATTGCGGTCCACGCCTTTGCCACTCGCCGCGAGCGCCCCGATCCCGGCAGAGATCACAAGGTAGATCAGCACAAACGCAGCCTGCTCCCGCATGACCCGGCTGCTTCTGCGCGACAGAAACGCAATCACCGCCGTGCTGCTGAGCACCGCCAGAAAGCCAAAGCTCTGCCAGACACGCCGCACGCCCGTCTCCACGAGCAACCGCGAGTACAGCCGGCTGGAGGCCATGTCGTGAAAGAAAATGGCGCCTTGCGTGAAATAGAGGAGGGCAACAGCAACCAGCAGCACCGCCACAGCCGACAGGAGCCAGTCCGCCACCCGTTCCCGACGATACAGCAACATCCAAAACGTCACGGCCAACGGCATTGCAATCAACAGATGCTTCACTGTCCCCGCCAGGATCATCAACACCGCGGCGCCCACCAGCGCCTTGCGGCTGAAATTCCAGCGCCAGAGAACCACTGCAGTGCTCATCATGAAAGCATGCGCCAACATCTGCGGATCATTCATGGTCATGTACGCCGGGGCATACATTGCAAAAGCGGCTAGAAACAAAGTGGCGCCGAACGCGGCAACCGCACGCGAAACTCGACCGATACGCAACCAGACAAATACATCCACCGCAACAACGATCAGGCTGAGGAAGGCCAACAGCCGCCCCGCAAAGATGTTGTCGCCAATGAGTCTGCCGACCGCGCCCACGATGTAGAACGACAGCGGCGGATAGTTGTTGGAGATGGGGCTGTCAGGGGCAGGGTAAAGGGGGCCACCGTGCCAGGCTACTTCAGCCCAGTAGGCATTCCAGCCTTCGTTGTACCCGTTGGGAATCCAACGGAACATCGTATATGAAAAAGGTGTTGCGGCGGATAGCCAGACAACAGCGCACCCGGCGATGGCCACCCACAACAGCGCGGTGGCCGCAGAATCCCATTGACGCTGACTCAAAGCTGCCAGCGCCTGACCGTAAACGTGCCGTCCCCTTCACGGCGCGAACGCAACACAGGCGCCGGCCAAAGGCGCCGCGCCGCCGAAAATTCAACACTTACCATCCGATTCCGTAATCCTCGCCATGGTTACTCGAACCACCCCACATGCTGCCGTGCGCGCGATCGAGCTCGATCGCGTTGATCGGGCCCGAGCTGCGTTCAACATAATCCAGATTGTACCCCATCTTCACCAACTCATCTCTCACCCAGGTTGGGGTCGAGGAGTTCAGTGTGAGGCGCCCAGGTATCGATTCGTGAGCCCCGAAGGAGTCCCGCATCTGATAACTGGTGATATTGGCCGCTTCGGTTGCCTCCTGGGGTGTCATCCCGAATTCGACCACATTCAAAAAGAACTGCAGCAGGTTTTGGTCCTGGGTATCACCGCCCTGCACCGAAAACACCAGGAAAGGTTTGCCATCTTTTAGTGCAAGGGACGGCGTGAGCGTCGCCCTCGGCCGCTTGCCGGGGGCAAGTACGTTGAACGGGTTCTCGTTGGCATCGAGCACAAAACTCTGCATGCGCTGGCTCAGGCCGACACCCGTGTGACCTGCAATCACGGCGGGAGTCCACCCACCACTCGGGGTTACCGACACCGCCCAACCCTTTTCATCGGTCGCTTCAACACTCGTAGTTCCCAGCCGGAAGCTGCGGTCATACTCGGCCAGCGCGGTGGGGCTCCATTCATTCGGCTTGCCGCTGGTCGGCATTTTGCTGTGCCAGCTCTGCAGCACACTCGTGAACGGGTTGGTCCCACCCTGATACGGATAAGGATCGCCCGGGCGGATGTCAGGATCATTATGGTCAAGCTTCACGAGCTTGGCCCGATCGCGCGCATAGTCCTTGGACAACAGCCCCTTGATGGGGGAGGCAGGCGGAAACGCCGGATCGCCGTAGTAAAAGTCACGATCCGCGAACGCCAGGTTCATCGCCTGATACAAGGTATGGATGTAGCGAGCGCTGTCATACCCCATGGACTTCAGGTCGAAATTCTCGAGAATGTTGAGCGCCTGGAGCATCACCGGGCCCTGCACCCACGTCGTCAACTTATACACCTCGATGCCCTTGTAGTTGGTATGTACGGGCTCCTCGATCTTGACCTTCCAGTTGGCCAGATCCTCCATTGTGAACAATCCGCCCTGTTCGCGAGTGCCGCGCACCAACTCCTGGGCGATGTCACCTTTATAGAAGCGATCGTAAGCTGCGTAGATGGCCGCCTTGCGATCTTTGCCGTGCGCCCTGGCGTTTTTCTCTGCCTCAACCAACTTACGTAACGTAGTCGCCAGCTCGGGCTGATGGAAAATCTCACCGGCCTGCGGGCCTTCCCGTGCTTCCCCTGGATGAATGAGGATCGTCTTCTTCGAGTAAGGCCATTGAGCGATCTTGTCCTTGTATTTCTCGATGGTGTTGGAAAGCTCGGCCTCCATCGGATAGCCATCCGCCATCTCAATGGCAGGCGCCAACACCTCCGCCAGACTCATCGTGCCGTACTCGGCCAACATCGTCATGAGGCCGCCGGGTGTACCCGGAGTCACGGCCGCAAGCGGCCCAAACTCCGGCGGAAACTTCATACCCTTGCTATGAAAGAACTCGGGTGTTGCCCCGGTGGGAGCCACGCCCAGCGCGTTGATCCCGATCACCTTTCCGGTGTTGGGGTTGTAGATGAGCGCCTGCGTTTCTCCACCCCAGGACAGGGTGTCGTACATCGTGGCGGCTGCGGCGAGCATTGCGCAGGCGGCATCGATCGCGTTGCCCCCTTTCTGGAAGATCATCGACCCGGCCGTCGCGGCCAGCGGCTTGCCGGTAATGGCCATCCAGTGGCGGCCGTGAAGAGGCGGCTTCTGCGTTTTCGCCTCAGTGGGTTGTCCAGCCGCTAACAGGATCAAAGCGACACCCGCGAGCAAGGCAACCCGCCCGAGCACTTTGCCCATCCCAAAACGCCGAAGTGACAGCGCTACAGTCCCCATGGTTTTTGTCCTTCAGGGCTTCAATGGCCCTCGAGCCCGCCAAGGTAGCCGGTTGCTTCACGGCAATAAAGCGCTGGAAACAACGTAATTTAGGCGCGCGTGCAACGGCTCGCGGCCCATCCGAAGCGTGGCCGTAAAAGACTTTTGTCCTGGCCCTGGCCGAAAAGTGTGCACAGCGCCCCTGATACCAAAGCCTCGATTTGGGAGACTGAGGTATCGCACGGAGAGATGAGTGAACCAGGTCGAAGTAGCGCTGGCGGCCGTGGCCGGGGCGCTTTTAATAGCAGTTGTGTCGCCATGGATCTGGGCGCGGATTCGGAAAGACGGGGGTAAAGCCGAAACGACTCGCGATCCATTTCGGGCTGCGTTCGAGCAGTCCCCGAACGGCATCCTATTGGTTGACGCCCAGACACTGCGCATTGTCGACGCCAATCCGTCCGTTCTGCGGACGCTCGGCTACACGCTCCCGGAAATTCTCGCGATCGACCTTTCTCGAGTATTCACCGACCAGACCGACAGCCCTGATGCATTATTGAGAAAACTTCGGGACCCGAATCCGCGCGTTCCTTTCCAGATCGGCCAGATTCACAAGAACGGCACCGTCTTGAATGTCGAAATCCGCGGCCATCTCCTCGAGCTGGCGAGCGGCCAGGTCCTCTCCTTCACCACCGACGACGTCAGCGTCCGGCGCAAGGTAGAGGCCCAGCTCCTCGAGAAACAACTCCACCTCGACCACCTGGCGCACCACGACCAGTTGACGGGCCTGCCCAACCGACACTTCCTCCAGGCTCACCTGCCGATCGCGATTGAAGAGGCTCGCAACACCTCCACGATCATGGCGGTCCTGTTTCTGGACCTCGATCGTTTCAAACACATCAACGATACGCGGGGCCACGAGACCGGCGACAAGTTGCTCAAGGCCGTGGCACAGCGGATCCGATCCGTCGTACGCATCGAAGACGTCGTCGTGCGCATGGGCGGTGATGAATTCATCGTTGTATTAAAGAGCGTCCGTAGCTCCGAGCAGGTCAATGAGACCGCGGGAAGGATCAACGAGGCCCTGTCAGCGCCGGTGCCGGTGGATGGCCGCCCCTTGGTCACGACAGTGAGCATCGGCGTGAGCCTCTATCCGCGCGACGGCACAAACATGGGTGAGCTCCTGCGCCACTCCGACACCGCGATGTATCAGGCAAAGGATCGCGGCCGAAACAACTTCCAGCTTTTCAGCCCCACCATGGATCGGAAGCTGAAGGAGCGGATGGCGATTGAGACGAGCCTGCGGTTTGCGTTGCAGCGGCAACAGCTGCACGTGTTTTATCAGCCAATCATTGATATCCACACCAATCGCGTCGTGGGCCTCGAGTCCCTGTTGCGCTGGAAAGTCCCCGGCCAGGGCTATATCTCTCCGGAGAAGTTCATTGCCGTGGCCGAAGAGACCGGCCTGATCGTGCCCATCGGCGACATCGTGTTGGCCCGGGCATTTGAAGACATGGCAAAGTGGCGTGATGGCGGGCACACGCCCGTGCCGGTGGCCGTGAATATTTCGGCTGTGCAGTTACAGCGGACCAACCTGCCCCAGACGATCGTCAAGTTGGCGCGCCAACATGGCATCCGACCCTCCATGTTGCAGTTGGAGCTGACCGAGAGCGCCGTGTTTGAGCGGCGCGAAAGCCGCAGCGGCGAATCGAACGAGGACGCGGTCTCCAAGCTGCGTGAGCTGGGTGTCCGGATTGCCATCGATGATTTCGGGACCGGGTATTCGAGCCTGTCCTATCTCAAGCGCTGGCGCGTGGATTACCTCAAGATCGACCGCAGTTTCATCCGCGACCTCGTCAGCGATGCCAGCGACCTGGCGATCGTCAGCGCCATCATTGCGATGGCCCGCCATCTCAACATCAAAGTCGTCGCTGAGGGCATCGAAGGCTGGCAACAACTCGAGAAGCTCCGCCAGCTCGGTTGCAGCCTGGGACAGGGTTTCCTGTTCGCCAAGCCCGTGCCGGAAGATCAATGCCTGCGTTACCTGACAGGCGAGCCGCTCGACCTGACCCGGGAGCAGGATCTGCAGATCAGCGACTTCGGCGCGACGACCGGGAATCTTCGGGTCGCGAACACTTGAGCTGAGTACCCGATGAGCGTCGAGGCACAACCTCGGTCCTCGCCAGCGCTCGTTTGCCGGTGCCAGCCGCCGCCCTTCAGCCGCTCGACGCTCCTTGGCTATCGGCGGCGTTCTGCGAATCAGCCGTTCCGGGCCTTTTGGAGCACTTCCTGGAGATCCGATAACGTGTTGGCCTCCGCCGCGGGCTTGTCAGGCCGGCGGCGGGCAATGCGCGGAAACCTCAAGGCAATTCCCGACTTGTGTCGGGTCGAAGCCGCGATCCCTTCATACGCCAACTCAAACACCTGCGTCGGCTCCACTGAACGCACAGGCCCAAACTTCTCCTGGGTGTGCTGACGAATCCACTTGTCGAGCTCGGTAATCTCCGCGTTGCTCAACCCGGAGTAGGCCTTCGCCACAGGCACCAGCTCACCGTTGCTCCAGACACCAAACGTGTAATCCGTGTACTGGTTGGACCGGCGCCCATGGCCGGGCTGGGCATACAACATTACCGCGTCGAAGGAGTAGGGCTCGATCTTCCACTTCCACCAGGAGCCACGCTGGCGGCCGGTGCCATACGGGGCTTCGAGTGCCTTCAGCATCAGGCCCTCCACGCTGCGGGTGCGGGATTCATTGCGCAGGCTGCTCAGGGCTTCCCAACTCTCGGCCGTGATGACCTCGGAAATGCCGATGACTTCGGGCGCCGCCGCGATGATTTTCTCCAGCCGGGCACGCCTTTCTCGCAGCGACAACAGCCGCAGATCCTCGTAATTCTCCTCCAGCAGGTCATACGCCAGAAAGCGCACCGGTACGGATTTCAATATATCCGCCTTCACCTTCTTGCGCCCGATACGCTGCTGAAGATCCGCGAAAGGCCGGATAACCCCCTCCCTCCACGCCACCAACTCGCCATCCAGGACGACGCCCTCGGGGAGTTTCCGGGCGGCCCCGGTAATTTCGGGAAACCGGTCAGTGACCAGGTCCTCGCCCCGCGACCAGATAAAACACTCGCCGCGGCGCCTGATGAGTTGGCTGCGGATCCCATCCCACTTCCACTCTGCCTGCCACAGATCCCGAAAGCCCAGCGTCGCCGGGTCAGCCTCCAGCGGTGACGCCAGGAAAAAGGGGTAGGGCGCCGAGGCGTCCTCGGCAGGCGCTTCGCCCGATTTCAGAGATTCCCAAAATTCGGCAGTCGGAAACCAATCTCCCATCAGCCGGCGCGACACATCCGGCCGCGCCATCGACAGCACTTCAGACAGCGCACGTGTCACGAGCAACTCCGAGACACCGACCCGCAGCGACCCGGTCAGAAATTTGTTTACCAGGAAACTATCCCGGTAAGGCAGGGTCCGCCACCACTCAACCACCGCCTCTCGTTGCCGCGGCTCATCAGCCGAGCGCAACGGGAGCAAACGTCCCTCGATCCACTCTGCCAGGGAAATCTCCGGGGCCTGGCGCGCGGGCGCGTCATGGGCACTCTCAGTCAGCAGAGCGATCGTCTCCGCCAAGTCCCCCACAGTGGCCCGCGATTCCTCTACCAACCACTCCGGCAACCCACACTCTTCAATGAGCCAGCGATACAGAAGGGCAGGGCCGATGAACCGCTTCATGCGGTGACCTGACAGGATGTAGGTGGCCCAGGCGGCATCGGCGGGCGGGGCCGATTTGAAGTAACGGACCATGACGGCGACTTTCAGGTTGGTGGAAGTCGTCGTGTCCAGCTCTTCGTAAAGCTCGCTGAACGCCCTCATGTTCGCCCGTTGGCGTCGGCCCAGCCGCCGCGGAAGTCCGGGCCGGCGCCCTGTTTGAGCCCCGTCATTCTTCCGCACCGAAGTCAGTTTTGAGTGCGCTCGATTCCAACCCGCTCTCAGTCAGGTGCCGCGTCAGCGCATCCGAATACCCATGCGTCAGCAGCACCTTCCGCGCCTTCGTCGCCCGGCACGTCTCGAGCAACCCCGGCCAATCCGCGTGATCGGAGATAACGAACCCGCGGTCGTACCCACGCCGTCGCCGATCCCCGCGCACTCGCATCCATCCAGAGCAAAAACCGCTCGCGTGCTCGCCGAAGCGCCGCATCCACGGCGTGCCCGCCGCACTTGGAGGCGCCATGATCAACGCACCCTTGAAGTCATGTTTGCGGTCCTGCGGGATAGTCAGCGTCGGCACCATCTGCACGCCCGCGCGTCTGTAAACGCTGGTGAGAGAGTCCACCGCGCCATGGAGGTAAACCGGCTCATTGGTATAGGCGAGCAGCTCCGACAGCACCCGCTGCGACTTCCCCAATGAATAGCAGAAGAGGGCGGAGGCGAGCCCGCGGTCCCGATTGGAGCGCCACCAGCGGAAGATTTCGCCCACGACCTGAGACGTCTCTGGCCACCGGTACACCGGCAGGGCGAAAGTCGCCTCGCTGATAAAGACATCGCATTCGAGCTGTTCAAAGGGAACACAGGTAGGGTCGTGCTGCCGCTTGTAGTCCCCGGACACGATCCAGACCTGTCCGCCATACTCGATCCGCACCTGCGAGGATCCCAGGATGTGGCCCGCCGGGTGCAGAGACACGTTCGTCGCGCCCAGCGAAAGCCGTGCACCATATTCAATGGGCTCGAGCTCGCGGTCCCCGCCAAGCCTCAACTTCGCGATTGGGGCGCCGGGACGTGCGACAATGTAGCGAGCGCTTCCGTGGCGAAGATGATCGCCATGCGCGTGCGTAATGACGGCATTTTGGACTGGCTTCCAGGGATCGATGTAAAAATCCCCGGGCGGGCAGTAAAGCCCGTTCGCGGTGACGACAACGAGTTGTTCGTAAGAAACTGAGCTCATGAATAACGCAAGCCTGGGCGGAGCCCCTTCCAGAGTCGACGCCCTTTCCAGGGTGGCCGCCCCCTTCCAGGATGGGAGCCTCGTCCGTGATGGGATCCCCACCTGTGAGTAAAGAGGTCACGCTCCACCAGTGCGCCACCGCTGTCCTCATGATTAGGCCGGCCGCTTTCGAATACAACCAGGAAACTGCAGTCACCAACAAGATGCAGCAGCCCGGTGGCACCCAGTCCGGCCAGAAAGCCGCTCTGTCAGAATTCGATGGCTGCGTAAAGGCGCTGCAAGCCGAAGGCGTCACCGTCTGCGCCGCCAACGACACACCGCAGCCCCCCAAGCCCGATGCCATCTTCCCCAACAACTGGGTCAGTTTTCATGCGGACGGCACCCTCGTGTTGTATCCCATGCAAGCCGAAAGCCGCCGCCGTGAGCGCCGCCCCGAAGTCATCGACGACGTCGTCAAACAGCTCGGTTTCAACGTAACCCGCACTGTTGATCTGACTCACTACGAAGCGTCAGGCCGCTTTCTCGAAGGCACCGGCAGCCTGGTCCTGGATCGCTGCAATCGTGTCGCCTATGCCTGTGCGTCGCCGCGAACCCATCCTGATGTGCTGGATGACTGGGCGCGTCAGTTGGGTTACGAATGGGTCATGTTTGATGCCACCGACCGTGGCGGCACCCCTTACTATCACACCAACGTGATGATGTGCGTTGGCGCGAGAATGGCCGTGTTGGGCACCTGCGCCATGTCCCCTGATGACCGGGCACGAGTGATCGAAAAGCTCGAAATAACAGGTCACGACGTGGTCGAAATTCAATACGACGAGATCGAGCAGTTCGCGGGCAACATGCTCGAGTTGGCTGTCTGGGACGAGGCCCTCGGCGATGCCCGGCTGCTCGTCATGTCAGACGCCGCTCGCCGGGCGCTCCGGCCCGAGATTTACGCCCGGCTATCCGCCAACACGGACTACACCCTGTCAGTGCCGTTGCCTACTATTGAGCGCCTGGGTGGGGGAAGCGTGCGCTGCATGCTCGCCGAAGTTTTTCTTCCTGTACGGGCTCCATCGACGTGACAGATCTGCTGCTGAAAGTTCTGCTGAGCTACCTGCTCGGCGCCATTGTAGGCAGCCAGTTGGTAGGGCGCCTGAAAGGCGGAGTCGACATCCGTAAAATGGGCAGCGGCAACGCCGGCGCCACCAACGCGCTGCGAACCCAAGGCAAGTCATTCGCCTTATGGGTCCTCCTGGTCGATCTCGGCAAAGGTTTGATCGCAGTGCGCCTGCTCGCGCCGCTCCTCGTCCCCGGCCTCGAGCCGCCGTTGTATATCGCCACGTGGGAGCCGGTTGTCTGCGGGCTCATGGCGATCGTCGGACATGTCTACCCCGCGTGGCACGGGTTCCGGGGCGGCAAGGGCGTGGCCACGTTGGTTGGTGTGGTCATCGGGCTAGACTCCACTTTGATGTTGCCTATGCTGCTCACCTGGTTCCTTGCCGTCATGCTGTTTGGGTATGTCGGGCTGGCGTCCATGCTTGCGGCCGCATCCATTCCCGTCTATGTGTCGCTGACAGGCCTCGAGCCGGGTTTATCGTTGACGTGCTTCGGAGTGATTGCCACGGCGCTGATTGTTTACACGCACCGCACCAATATCTCGCGCATGCGCGCGGGCACCGAGCCAAGGGCGCGGCGGTTGTGGTTGTTTGGTAAGGGGCGATGACGGTGCGCGATGTTGACCGGGGCGACGCATGAGCGAGCCTCACAACGACCTGCGCGAGGCCGATACATCCGCAGGCCCGGACTTGGACTCCGACAGCCCGTTGGTAGCTCGCCTCTTCGCCAAGCTGGCCGACGGGGAGTTTCACTCTGGCGAGACGCTGGCCGCGGAGCTCGCAGTCAGCCGCAGTGCCATCTGGAAAGCAGCCGGCGCATTAAAGGACCTCGGCGCCACCGTACACGCAGTCCGCAATCGCGGCTATCGCCTACCCGGCACCGCCGAGCCGCTCGACGCCGCGCGTATGACCGAACTCCTCTCCGAGGAAGCCCGCCCTCGCGTCGCCCGCATCGACACCGCCTGGACGCTTGGGTCGACCAACACGGCTCTCATGGAGCGCCCGCACCCTCTTGTGGGCACAGGCGAGGCCCTGTTAGCCGAATACCAAACCGCCGGCCGCGGTCGACGCGGCCGCACCTGGGTAGCACCACCCGGCGGAGCCATCTGTCTGTCATTCAGCTGGGTGTTTGCCGAAGTCCCCCGCGACCTCGGCGCACTCGGGTTGGTCATCGGCGTCTGCGCCATGGAAGCCCTGCAGCGCCTGGGCGTCGTTGGCGTCGGCCTCAAATGGCCCAACGACCTGTTGATCAACGACCGCAAGTTGGGCGGCATCTTGATCGAGCTCCGCGCCGAGTCCTCTGGCCCAGCGTGCGTAGTCATCGGCATTGGCCTGAATATCGCGCTCGGCGCGCAGTTACTGGAGCAGATCGCCGCCACCGGCCTCACTCCCATCGACTTGGTGAGCGCCGGCTTGAAAGGCGCCCGACGCAACGCCGTCGCCGCCAGCCTCATCAGCTCGTTTGTTCATGGCCTGCTCCAGTTCGAGCGGCACGGCCTCAAAGAGTTTGTGCAGCGGTGGATGGACGCCGATGTTCTACACGGACGCCCGGTCTCCGTGACCGCCCTGGACGGCTTCACGAAGGGCGTCGCCCGCGGCATCGACCTCGAGGGCGCCCTGTTGGTCGAGACACCTCAGGGGTTGCTCAGATTCATTTCGGGAGACGTATCAGTGAGGGCTGACGTTTGACGCTGCTGTTGATCGATATTGGCAATACTCGCGTCAAATGGGCGCGGTTGGTTGACGGGAAAATGAGCCCGCAGCAGGCGGCTGCCAATGCCGGTTGGACCGCGGCTGACTATGCCCGGCGCGTTATCGGCCGCGGTTGGACATCGGGCGCGAGGCTCGCGAGTCGGTCAGCCGCCGCGCCGGCCGATGTCCCCGTCGATGTTGATGAGCACGCCGGCGCTTGGGCTGGCGACCGCATCGTCATCTCCAGCGTCGCCGGCGACGAAGTCAACGGTGCGCTCACGGAGGCCGCCGCCAAAGCCGGCGCCCCAACCCCCGAGTTCGTCGCCTCCGAGCGCACCGCCGCCGGCATCACCACTGACTACATAGATCCCTGGCGCTTGGGCGTGGATCGATTCGTCGCCGCCATCGGCGCCCACCATCTCTCCTCCGGCCAGCCCGTGTGCGTCGTGAACATCGGCACCGCGATGACCGTCGACCTCATCGACGGCTCCGGCCGCCACCGCGGTGGCGCCATTGTCCCCGGCCCCGCGCTCATGGTCAGCAGCCTGCTGACCCAGACCAACGGCATCCGCCTCCGCGCCACCGGCGGCCCCGCCGGCGCAACCGGAATGTTCGCCAAATCCACACGAAACGCCATCGGCGAGGGCGCCCGTTACGCCGCCGCCGGCGTCATCGACCGCGCGCTCGAAGAAGCGCGAATTCTCGTAGGAACCAGGCCTTTGGTCATTCTTTCAGGCGGCGGCTCAGTCGACATCAAGCCTCTCATCAGAAGTACCTGCGTCAGCCTCCCCGACCTCGTATTGCACGGCCTCGCCGTCTGGGCCCACCAGACTCCGCCAACTGTTCGCCAGACCCCGGCGACTGGTCGACCAGAGACGGCGGGTACGCGCCACCCAAAGACAGCCGCCCGAACGCAGGGCCGCCAGACATCCCGCAAGCGCCGCCCCGTGGTCTAGAATCGGTCTGTGCGAGCGCTCTTCCTAATATTGCTGGTAGCCAATCTCCTCTTCCTGGCCTGGGCAGAGTGGATCGACGGCCCGCGCGATCAAGGCGCGCACGACTCCCTGTCGCACCTTCCGCGGCTGCAACTCATCGGTGAGAAGGACGCCCCCAAACCTTCCGCGGCCAACTCCCAACCATCAGGGCCGTGGTCGTCCGCACCGACACCGACATCCACACCGGGACCCACGGTCGCGCCGACCCCAGCGGCCGCATCGACGCTGCAAACGTCAGCCCCGTTGCCCACCCCATTGGCGTCAGCGGCCGCAGAGAAGGTCGCCCTCCAGATTCCCAACGTCCCTCAAGTCCCGCGTTGTACCTCGGTCGGTCCCTTCAACGACATCGCCCACGCCGCCCGTGCAGCCGGCCTGCTCAACCAACGCGGCTTCAAGCTCCAGCAGCGCGCCGAAGAGGGCGAAACTATTGAGGGCTACTGGATATTTGTTGGAGGCCTGACCTCCGATCAGGACATCAATGACGTAGTAGCCCGCCTCCAGCAGAACGGCATCCCCGATGCCCACGTGATGAAGAACTTCTCGACCAACAGACGCATCTCGGTAGGCATGTTCAGCACCCGCGAGCGCGCCGAGAAGCGCGCCAACGCCGTAAAAGCCATGGGCCTCGAACCCGAAGTAGGCGAGCGCAAATTCCCGGGCACCGTCTACTGGGTTGATGTTGCGTTAACTTCGCCCGACCAGAAACCACCGCCAGAGTATTTGTTCGCCGATATCGGCCGCGCCCGCGTGGAAATGCAGCCCTGTCCGCCGGGATTAACTCCCGGCAGTCATGGCGCGCCGGGAAGTCAACCTGCGAACGACGGTGGCAATGGCACTGACAAGGTGTTGCCCCGGACCACCGTGGCCAGCGCTCCCCTTCGTACACAGCACTGAAACCTGCCCGAGCGCCGATTCAGTGCGCTCGTACTCCTGACCAGAGTCGTTTCTCAACCGCTGCAGGTGAAACAAACCTCGGCCGAGCTCCGATCAGGCTCAATCAACTGTCTGTTTTGTGTGCGCCGCGTCAAATTGACATTGCACAGCCGATCAGGCTGAAAAGCCTGGATTACGGCGCACACCGAACGTCATCGCTGTTTCCGTCGTACATACCGCGAACCATTAAATCCAACGGAGTCCGATGCATCAAAAAGCAAACAAACTTGGATTTCGAACTCAACTGTCAGTTTCGCGGCCCCGACATAGCTTCGATTGCTGATGTTTGTCGCTGTTGGAAGGCAGCGCTCACAGAAGGGATGGTCGTGCCGCATCGCGTCAAACACAACTTGTTGTGCCCGAGAGCCTGTGCTGCGGCGCTCGACGTTGCTTGTCGAGCTAATCCATCCGACTTTTTCTCCAACTTGGTTCACAAGTCCGATGACTGTGATAATCTGTTGGAGAATCGCGGGGTTGAAGTCGGAACTTCGTGCTTTGCAGCGGGCAGTTGTTTTGAGTACTGGGCGCGGCATGGCAACAGGTCGGAGCCCGGGTTGGCTCGAGTCGGTTAAACACTGTTTTTTCCATGAGTTCATTGCAGGCAGGCGCGTTTTTGCGATGTTGGGAAGCGGCGCGGTGAACACCCGCCCGAGGATGTTTGCGCAGCGCGCCAACGTGCAGTGGAATGGAAGTTGCAGAGCCGTCATGCGTCAAACCGGTATGTGGCCTCACAGGCAAGGTTGAGTGTCCGCGTTGGGTTTGTCTCGTCGACTCTTCAAAGGGAGACACTATGAAACGTGCAAGTATCTTGGCTGCATTGGCGCTCGCCATCGGCGCGACCGGCGCTGCCCAAGCCACCACCACCAACCTGGGTACGCTGGGAGATGGCGATCTGGGGTTCGCCGGCGGTGCGACGGGTCCGGGCGGCTCGATCAGTGACATCGTCACTTTCAGCTTGAGTTCCGTCGCATCCGTCACCGATGCCTTTCTGGCAGGCGGCATCAGTCCAATGACCGTATCTTTGTATTCGGTCGTGGGCGGCTCCGCCAGCACCCTGATCGGCTCGTTCACCGGCAACATGTCACCACTGAATATCGCCGGGCAGACGTTCTCATCGCTCTCCCAGGGCGACTATGAGTTCCTGATCACCGGCACCGGGTTGAGCCATGGCGGCAGCTACTTCAACGCATTCGCGGTTTCCGCGGTGCCTGAAGCGGATACCTGGGCAATGTTGATCATTGGGGCGGGTCTCGTTGGCTTTCAACTGCGGCGCAAGCATCAGTCGTTGCCGCCGCGTGCGATCGCCAACGGTTGAGAGCTCGTCCGATTGAGTCCACCCTTCAGCTTGCTGAGGGTGGGCTCGGTTTATGGGTTTGTGTCTGTGGTTGGTACTGAATTGAAAGCGCTCTCATAAGGACCCCATGCCGGCACGGTGGGATTCCAACGAACCCAAGGCCGCCAGTACGGCAGCAGAACCGTCCGTCGTTTTTGTTGCCAAGTCGCTGCTCTATCCAGTGGTGTCGGTACTCACTCTCATAGGAGTGCTACTGATCCGGGACGAGCCTCTGCACGGTCCTTACGTGCTCGTTGCGGTGCTGACCTTCATCGGCGTGGCGGATTTCCTCGAAATAGACAGTCTCGGCTGGCGGGCCCGGCAGCGCCCCCGGTTGCAGTCCATTTTCGATCTGACGATGTGCTGGCTCCTGGTGGTTGGTTTCACCTGGGGCGTGCTCTACATCTCCGGCCTGACACCCCAAATTAACAATGACGCGCTGCTCACATGGGCAACAATTACACCGTTCACTCTCTGGTTCTCCCAACTCTTATTTCTAACTGTCGCAATTCGGCGACTTGCACCGCGCCGGGCAGTCGTTGTTGGTCTGACTGAGTTGGGTTTGCGCCTCGAGCGCAAGCTCCGCGACGATCCATTCCTGTGCACCGAAATGCTGGGCTTCTTCGACGACCGGGGTGTCGAGCGCCTGCCGGATGGCGCCGCCGAAAAGTTGCTGGGCAAAGCTGCTGATCTCAAGAGCTTCGTAGTCGATAACGGAATCAACGTCGTCTACATCACGCTGCCCATGAACCGCAATCCACGCATCGTGGGGCTGCTCGATTCACTCCATGACTCCACCGCCTCGATCTACTTCGCCCCCGATGTATTCATGTTCAACCTGGTGCAGTCCCGCTTCGATCTCGTCAACGGAATCCCTGTAGTCGCAGTCCGGGAGTCACCTTTCTACGGAGTCCGTGGTGTCGCGAAACGGACTTGCGACATCATCGCCGCGGGACTGGTCCTCTTATTGCTGGCGCCAATATTTGTCGCGGTGGGCCTGGGCGTCTGGATGAGCTCACCCGGTCCCATTCTCTTCAAGCAGAAGCGTTATGGATTGGACGGCAAGCCCATCATGGTCTACAAGTTCCGCTCCATGACCGTGACGGAAGACGGCGAGAGCAACTACACGCAGGTCGCTCGAAACGACTCGCGGGTAACCCGCTTCGGCGCTTTTATCCGCCGCTACTCACTCGACGAGATTCCTCAACTGCTCAATGTCCTCGCTGGCAACATGAGTCTGGTTGGGCCCCGCCCGCATGCGGTGGCTGTGAACGAGCAATATCGGCGGCTGATTCCGAGTTATATGACCCGGCACAAAGTGAAGCCGGGCATCACCGGTTGGGCTCAGATCAACGGTTATCGCGGTGGTGATGACCTGGAGAGTATGAGCAAACGTATCGATTTCGACCTCGAGTACCTTTCAAATTGGTCTTTGCGTCTGGATATCATCATCCTGCTCAAGACGGCGGTCATGGTATGGGGCGACAGGCACGCCTACTGAGGGGCGCGCGTGCCTCTATGATGGAGAGGGGAATGAACTGCCTACGTGTTCTGTTGACTCTCGGCATTTCGGGCTGGTTGATTGCCTGTGGCAGTCAGCATCACACCAACGCCAAAACCCAGGTGGTGGCCAAGGTGAACGATCGTGAGATTACCACCATGCAGCTCAATCAGACACTCGCGTCCTTGAATCCACCGACGCTGACGCCGGAAGTGACCCAACACGCCCTGAGCTCCCTGGTCGACGAGGAAATCCTCGTCCAGGAAGCCCAGAAGGCCCAGTTGGATCGTGAGCCGGCCACCGTGGCTGCCCTGGAGCACGCCCGGCGCCAGATACTGGCTCAGACCTTCGCCGAACGGCAGATTTTCCCGCGAACCCAGGTATCACTGACCGAGCAGGAAAAATACTACAAGGCCCATCCGGCACTGTTTGAGGGTCGCAAGATCTACCGTCTGACCGCCTACACCATCCACAGTCCGGACATGACCGACCTGCTCGAGAATGATCTCAATGCCACAAAGTCGGCGGATCAGGTGCGCGATGTCCTGAACAAGCACGGCATCCGGTACGAGGTGCAGATGGTCAATGCGCCTGCCGAAGACCTGCCGCTCGAGAAGATCGATCAGTTTGCCAGTGCCAAGGTGGGTGACCTGCTCACGGCGACCCAACCCGGCAACAAGGTGCTGTTGATTTCGGTGGTCAGTCTCGAAGACAAGCCGCTCACATTCGAGCGCGCGAAACCGGTGATCACGGCGTATCTCACCAAGGAGCGCAACGCACGAGCCATTGAGGATCACCTGAAAATGCAGCGCACCGGTGCCCGGGTCAGCTACCTCGGCGAGTTCTCCAAATACAGTACAGCGCGGGTGGAATAGCGAGGCGTGATGGTATTAATCCGCTGTTGGCGGTTCACCTTGGCATTCATACTCTGTTGCACTTTGCTCGCGCGAGTGGCCGACAGTCGGGCCGCCGACAGTGGTGACTACAAGATCGGCGAGGAGGACCTGATTAAAATCAACGTCTTCGATCACCCCGAGCTGTCGCTGGATGCCCGAGTCAGCAAGTCGGGAAACATCACTTTCCCGCTGCTCGGCCAACAGCAGGTCGCCGGGCTCACTACGCGGGAGATGGAACAGCAACTGGTTACCAAACTGGAGGCTGGCGCGTACGTCCGCAATCCCCAGGTGTCGGTGCTCGTCACCGAATATCAGAGCCAGAAGATCTCTGTCATGGGGCAGGTTGCCCGCCCGGGCCAATACTCGCTCGCGAAGCAGAACCGCGTCCTCGACATGTTGGCTCAGGCAGGCGGCGTCTTGAATGAGGTGGCGGCTGATCAGGCCTCACTCCTGCGCCATGACGGTACCAAGCAGGCCATTGACCTGCATTCGCTCTTCGATGGCGATCCCGGTCAGAATCCTCCGGTCAGCGCTGGTGACACCATCTATGTTCCCAAGGCACCCGTTTTTTATGTATATGGCCAGGTGCAACGGGCGGGTGTCTATCGGCTCGAGCGCAACATGACCGTCTACCAGGCGATCTCGGCTGGCGGCGGTCTTACTCCTCGTGGCTCTGAGCACTTTCTAAAGGTGAAGCGACGAGATGCCAACGGCGTCGTCCGCAACATTTCAGTGAAGATGCGCGACCTGTTGCAGCCGGATGATGTGTTGACCGTCCCCGAAGGTTGGTTCTAATGACCATCAGACAGTTATTGCAGGTTTTGTGGGGCCGGCGCTCGTTGTTTTTCTTCGTCTTCTTTTTGACGGTCGGCCTGGGCGGGCTGGCGATTGCAATCTGGCCTCGGTCCTACAAAGGCGAAGTCTCGGTCGTTGTTGACTCCAAGTCGACTGATCCCGTTTTGGGGACCCAACAACCTTCCGACCTGCTGGCCAGCACCATGGGCACGCAGATCGACATTATCACCAGCCACAACGTCGCCCTCAAGGTGGTGGACAAGCTCAAACTGGCCAAGGTCCCCGAGTTCCAGGAGCGGTTCATGGAGTCCACTGGCGGCGCGGGCTCGATCCGTGACTGGCTGGCTGACCGGCTCGGCAAGTTCCTCGAGATCACGCCCTCACGCGACAGTCACGTGATTAATATCGACGTGTACTTTCCGGACGCCAATCTGGCGGCGGATCTGGCCAATGCCTTCGGCGATGCCTACATCCAGGCAAGCCTCGAACTGAAAATGGATCCTTCGCGACGGCAGGCTACGTGGTTCGAGGATCAATTGCTCGGTCTGCGCAAGTCGCTGCAGGACGCGCAGAGCAAACTCTCCGAATTCCAGCGCTCCAAAAATGTATCTGGCACCAACGAGCAGATGGACATCGAGAATGCACGCCTCGCCGAACTGTCAAACCAGTTGATAGCCGCGCAGGCAACCATGTACGACCGTCAGAATCGCCTGAAGCAGATGAATCAGGCGTTGCAGCGTGGCGAAGTGAAAGAGCTTCCCGACATCCTCGGCAACGGTCTGCTGCAGGAGCTGAAGGCGCAGCTGGTGCAATCTGAAAGCAATCTGGCGCAGTTGGGGGAGCGTTTCGGTAAGAAGCATCCCCAGTATGTGAGCGCCGCCGCTCACACCGCGGCGCTGCGCGACAAGCTGACCGCGGAGATCAACACAGCCAGAGGTTCCATCAATCAGGCAGCCGAGATCAGTAGTCGACAGGTCAGCGAGTTGCAGACTGCTATGGCAAAACAGCGGGATCGGTTACTGCATATGAAGAGCGATCGCGATCAGCTGGATGTGCTCAAACACGAAGTAGAAGACCGGCAGCGAGCCTACGACGCGGGTCTGCAGCGGGCGGCACAGGTTCGCCTCGAGAGCCAGCTCGACCAAAGCAACATCGCGGTGCTGAATCCTGCCTTCCCTGCGATATCGCCTGCACGTCCGAAAGTCCTGTTGATCTCGGCTCTGTCGATTGTTCTGGGAGTGATATTCGGCATCAGCGCAGCGATCAGCCGGGAAGTGGCAGATCGCCGTGTGCGCTCGATGATCGATATCAGCGAACTCGCTGGGGTCCCTGTGCTTGCGGAAATCCCGAAGGCGGTGTTTACGCGTAAGCAACGCAAGAAGATCAAGCAGGTCGAGAGCCGTCCTCTCGTGCTGAAGCTGCAGGAGACTTGAAATGGACTCAGGCACCATTCAAGCGAGCTCCCGGTCCGCCAAGCGGTTGGGACAACAGCTGCTGGTGGCGGGCAAGCTCACCGAGGATGAAATTGGCCGCGTGATCAACATGCAGCAGCAGCGGAACGTGCTGTTCGGCGAGGCTGCGATCCGTTTGGGCTTCGTCACCGAGGACGATGTCCGGGTCGCACTGGCACAGCAGTTCAACTACCCATGCGCCTCGCCGGATGATTCCAATTTCAGTCCGCTGCTCGTTGCGGCCACACAACCACATTGCGCACAGAGCGAAGCGTTTCGCGTGTTACGCAGCCAACTCGTCATGCGTTGGTTTACCGATGATCGCAAGACTTTGGCGGTCACTTCGGCTCGTCGGCGGCAGGGAGCGAGCACACTGGCCGCCAATCTGGGCATCCTGTTTGCGCAGATGGGTGAGAGGACGCTGCTGATTGACGCCAACCTGCGCAATCCGGGCCAGAACCGGCTGTTCGGTCTCGGCAATGCAATGGGCCTGTCGGATGTGTTAACGGGCCGTTGCGAGGCCCAGGATGCCGTAAACGGCATCGATGCTTTCGAGCATTTGTATGTTCTGGGCGGAGGTGTGCCACCGCCGAACCCTCAGGAGCTGCTGGGCCGGCTCGAATTTTCCCACCTGGTTGAGACGGCGGCTTCCGGATTCGAAGTCGTCATCATAGATACCCCGCCCATTCTGGAGTTTGCCGACGCGCAGCTCGTGGCATGCCTTACCAAGGGATGCCTGCTGGCTGTGAAGCGCGAGCAATCGCGCGTGGCAGACATTGTCAATGTCCGCAGCCAGCTTCAACCGGCCGCCGCGCAACTGGTTGGAGCGGTCATGTTTGACTGATCCGCGATGCCCCCGATTGTCTCACACCGGGCCGGCACCCAGTTGCCTTCCAACTGGATCCCGGTGTGCGTCGGTCTTCTGTGGCTGTACCTGCCGACGTATTACGATCTGTATCGTGTTTTCTGGGTTACCCGTGAAGGTGCCTACAGTCCGGTGATGCTCGCCTTCATTGCATGGCTGGTCTGGCGCGCCAGGGACGCCTTCTCACTGCCGCGCCCGACACCGCCGCCCGTCCTTGGGGTTGCGGCATTTGTATTCGGGCTGCTGGCCTACATCCTCGGGCGGTCTCAATCGTTCTATAACCTGGAAGTCGGCTCACAGCTGCCGCTGCTGTTCGGGTTGGTGTACCTGATGCTCGGCAGGCCCGGCCTGCAGCGACTCTGGTTCCCCATCATCCTGATGGTTTTCGTGGTTCCCATCCCCGGTTCCCTGCTCGATCAGATACTGCTGCCGCTCAAGGAGTTGGTCTCCCGAATTGTCGACACCTCGTTGTATGCGGCCGGATATCCGATTGCGCGCAACGGAGTGGTACTCATGATCGGGCCGTACAGCCTGCTAATCGCGGACGCCTGCTCGGGGCTGAACTCCATGATCGCCATCTCCGGCGTTGGCCTGATCTATGTATACCTGGCCGGCCATTCGAGCCGTTGGGTGAATGGCGTACTGTTGCTCAGTGTCGTTCCCATCGCCTTCCTCGCCAACATCATCCGCGTGATGGCACTGGTGCTCGTGACCTTCTACTTCGGCGACGGCGCCGGCAGCTCGTTTCATGATCAGGCGGGCTACCTGGAGATTGCCGTGGCCTTCGGCTCATTTTTCCTGTTGGATGCGGCGCTCGGAACGATCCAACGCCGTTCCGGCCCGGACCAGACGAGAGCCTCATGAGCCGGGCTGCGCTCATTCCGCAGATGCTCGGCATCCTCATGCTGATGTCAGGCATGGGAGCATGGTTCCTCACTCCCCGTGTCGAAGCCAACGCCAACCCTCCCTCTCTGGCTCAGGTCATTCCGGAGTCGTTTGGCGACTGGCGTGCGGTCGCGACACCGGCGACCGTGATCGACCCTTCCACCGAGCGGGATGCCAAGGATTCGTTCTTCACGCTATATGACGACGTGTTGATGCGCGCATACCAGAACTCCAGCGGACGCGTGGTCCTCCTGGCTCTCGCCTACGGCAAGCATCAGCGCCAGGAGTTCAAAATCCACCGTCCTGAGTTGTGTTACGTTGCTCAGGGATTCCGCCTCCTGAGCCGCAACCACGTCGTGTTCCCCTTCGCGGACCGCCAGAATCAGCCGGTGACCGGTTCGCGGATGTTGGTGCAGTCCCCGGCGCGCGTCGAGATCGTCAGTTACTGGATACGCATCGGCAGCCAGTTTACTGAAAACAGCTGGCGAACCCGCTATTACCTGCTCAAACAGGGCATCCGTGGCCACATTCTGGACGGCATTCTCGTCAGGGTGTCGCAGGTTGTCCCGAGTGCCGAGGACAGCACTCGTGAAAAATATGCGCTGCAGGAGGAGTTTCTGTCAGAGCTGGTTCATGCTTCACCCGCTGCCGCGCAAGCGTTGTTGATCGGATAACCCGAGAGTGCGAAATCCTCATCTGGCCGTCAGCGCCTTCAATTCCCTTGCCGCCCGCGAGGCTGTGGCGCCGCCGATCCGGCAGCCCAAAGCCTCGCCGGGTTTCGGTCGCAAAGCGTTGCTGTTTGGCCTGCTCACGGCGAGCTTCGACATCTTCCTGGTCGTCGATGTCGGCGGATTCACCTTGCGCATCCACCAATTGCTGTTGGCGCTGTCAGTCCTGTCGGCGCTGCAATTGAGCTATGAACAGCAGCCGCTGCGTTTGCCCGTGGCCATCGGCTGGCTCATGCTGTGGGTGTCCTTTATTCTCGCGTTCATTCCGAACACGGTGTATCTCGCGCGCAGCGCCGGTTACGGATTCTGGCTGTTGCTCGATGTGTTCGTCATTCTTGCAACGGTCCAGTTGTTCGGGAATCGAAAATGGATCGACAGCCTGTTGCGCGCTTACCTGGGCGTGTTCCTGTTTGTCGGTGGATTCGGACTGGCTCAGCTGCTGCTGGGGGTGGCCCATCTGCCTTTGTTTGTGAAGCAGTGGCTGATTGTCGGCCTCTGGCCCCGCATCAATGGCTTCTCCTACGAGCCCTCGTATTTTTCCACCTACATGCTGATGGGCTGGATATTTTCCGGGTGGTTGATTGAGTTCCGTACCTACGTGCTCGGGCCGCGGCTGACCCGCGCATGCTTTGTCGTTTCTACGCTCGCCATGGTGTTGTCAACTTCACGCATCGGCTGGCTCATGATGGGGGTCTGGGGGATCGGATACGCCTTTCGGCGGCTGCGCGACCGTCACAGTGCGACAATTCCGCCGGTCCTGTTGGTGGGTGCCCTGATGTTCTGCGCCGTGGTCGCGGTTGGCGCGGCCGCAACGAGCGCCCGCTTGCAGAAGGCGATCGGCACGATCATGGTCGGCGGCACGGGACTCAACGGAACGCCCTCGCATTCAGTCAGTTTTCGCGAGCGCAACCTGGAATACACGTTTGATATTTTCAAGGAGAGCCCGCTCATCGGCTACAGCCTGGGCGGTGTCGCCACCGCCATCGGCGCCCGCCAAGGCATGCGAATCACGGGAAACAACGATGCCAAGCAGAACGAAGGCGGCTCGGTGTTCGCCGAGATCCTCGCAGCCAGCGGCACCATCGGAATCATTCCTTTTCTCATCTACTTTTGGATGTTGATTCAACGGCCCCTGGTGGCCGCACGGGCCACCGATCCCCCCACTCGTGTCGTTCTGTCAGGCCTGATCTGGGCTCTGTGCATGGAGCTGCTGGTCCTTCAGTTCAATCAGAACATATTGCGTGCGTATCTGTGGTTTCACATTGGCGTAGTGAGTGCGGCGTATGCCGCTGTCAAGTTGGATCATTGGCGGGTCTCTGCCCGTGCGGAACATGCAACGTCTGCGGTTTGATACGCGCTGGTTCGGCGACCACGGCATTGGTCGTTTTGCGCGCGAAGTGTACAACCGCTCGAGTGGATTTGTGGCTGCCTCGTTGCCAGGGCTTCCGTGGCGTCCGACCGATGTCCTCACGACTACCCGATATCTGCGCAGGGAGCGGCCGGATCTTTTCTTCACGCCGGGCTATAACGCTCCGTTGGGCTGCCCGTGTCCGTTTGCGCTGACGGTGCACGACCTCAACCACATTGCGACATCCGGGCAATCGACGCCCCTCAAACGGCTTTACTACAATGTCATCCTGAAGCCGGCCGTTCATCGGGCCGCCGTCGTACTCACTGTTTCTGAATACTCTCGCAGAGCCATCGTTTCGTGGTCCGGTGTGGATGAGCACAAAGTCGTCAACGTATCAAACGGAGTGTCGCCGGCCTTCTGCCGTGAAGGGCCTGCGCATGACCAAGGGGGCAAATCCTATTTACTGGGAATAGCGAGTCCCAAACAGCACAAGAATCAGGATGGTTTGTTGCGAGGCTATGCGGCGAGCAAGAGCCGGAAAAGCGTTGGCCTGTTGCTGCTGGGGGCGCCGAACGAGGCAGCCACGCGGACTGTTTCAGAGCTCAGCATCAGTGACTCAGTCAAATTTCTCGGTCACTTGAGTGACGATGATTTCGCAGCCGTCTACCGCGGTGCCACCGCGTTCCTGCTCGTGTCTCATTATGAAGGATTCGGCCTGCCGATTGTTGAGGCCATGGCTTGCGGAGCGCCAGTCATCACCTCATCAATGGCTTCGATGCCGGAGGTGGCAGGTGGTGCCGCATTGTTGGTTGATCCGGGCTCGGTCGAGGAGATCGGCGGGGCGATCGACCGCTTGTGCGATTCAGCTGAGTTGCGCAATCACCTGCGCCAGCGCGGCTGGGCGCGCGCCAGCCAGTTCTCCTGGGATGAGACGGGCAGACGCGTGTCTGCCGCGCTCAGCGGCGCGATCGGCTCTAAGGCGGCGTCACGCGCAGGTCAGACGGCGCACCCGGTCCACCGGAGAACGTGATTTGAACCATGGTGGGTGTCGATGTCAGGGTGAGGTCGATCGACTTCCCGTCTGCTGTCGTGCCGAGCTTACCGGCTTGCTGCGAGGGGCTGCCATGTTGAAATGTCGTCACCTGCGTCGATTTGACGGTGACTTTGGTCAGCGAATCAATCTTGATTCTGGCGGGCACACTGACCGGATCGTTGGCAGTGGCATCACGCCAGGATTCAGACACCAGGCTGCCGTTGAAGGTGCGGGATGCGAGAATCTTGCCGTCAAATGCTTCAATCGCATTCCACGCTCCGATAATCAGCACCCGTTGGCCGGTGGAATTGACGCGCAGGAAGCTGCGGACGTGCAATTGTGGATTGGAGGACACTGCGACACCCGCGGCAGCCAACAATTTGGCTGTGTCGGTGGCGGAGGCTTTCGGGCTGACCGACACTGCAAACTGAGTGTTCTGCATGGCAGCAGGGCTGTCAGGCAACGCCTCGGCCAATGCCGCGTACACTTTGCCGGCAGGGCGCAGTCCGCGCGGGTCCGTGTCATCGGTGTAGTAGAGCGAAAACCCGGATGCCCCTCCGTTCATATCCCGGTACCAGATGCTGATCGGAATCTGCATATAGATCTCTTCGAGATAGTGTCGGGCGACGTATGCGGCTTGCGCGTCCTCCGTGTACACGATGGTGCGCCATGCGTCCTTCGGTTTGACCGACTGGAAGGGCGCAATCGAATAGCCGCACTCCGAATCAATCACTATCGGCACCGGTTTTCCTGCCGGGGTGGCTACTGCCGCCTGCGCGCGCAGCCACTGGATGTCAGCTTCGAGCCCGCTTTCCGCCTCGAGGGTCCACCGGTGATAGCCGTGAAAGCTGAGATAATCGATGTTGCCCTGTGCGAGCAGATTCGCGCGCAACGCCTTCGACACGAAGTCCTTGTCCATCCAGGCCAGCGAGAGCGCTGCCACCTTCGCGGCCGGGTCCGCCTGTTTGATTGCCGCCACGGCCTGCGTGGCCATGCCTACGTAGATGTAGGCCTGGTTCCACAGACCTCCCATGGGAAACACCTCGGGCTCATTGCCGATTTCCCAGACGATGCCTTTGCCTTTATAGCGCTGCGCAGCAGCGCCCATCCATTTCGCAATGGCTTTCGAGAGCGTGTCCGTATCCTGGGCGCTGGCGGAGTAGGGCGCTGCGAGCGTCTGCACACTGAGGATACAGATGACGTGGAAGCCGTTACCCAGGTAATAGTTGACGGTTTTGTCCGCCTGGCCCCAGTCGTAGGAGCCTTTCGCGGCCCCTTCAACCTGCGACCAGGCTATGGATACGCGAACCCACTGGGCGCCGAGATTTTTGATGCCTGCGCCGCGGAACGGCGCACCAACATTGACTCCCCACGATCCGGGTTGAGCGGCGCTGGCCGCGCTTTGTGGCGACTGCATGCAGATGGACGTGGCAATGGCTGCTGCCGCCACGAGCGTCGACCTGTTGTTAATCATATGTTATCCAACCGCGCTTGAAGCATGTCACGCGGGAGTATCGAGCCGGTATTTCGACCAGTCAATCAAATGATGTTGATTCGACCATGCTGAGTGCTGAGCGTTTCGCGCAGCAACATGCCACTGCAGTAGCTGCGGTGCAAAACCAGCAACCGACCCAGGTTCTGTTTGTCAGCCACAGCAGTGACTATGGTGTCTTCAAAGTCGGCAGTCATCATCTGACTCGTGAGCTGGCGCGCATGGGTCTCGATGTCGCGCACATTTCGACACCGTACTCGATGATGCATATGTTGTTTGCGCGTCACCCTGAGCGCAGCAGATTGTCGCGCGCGGGAGTTCGAGTCGATGACGCTGGTGTGAAGCATCTGCTTCCGCGCACTGTCCTGCCGGCTCAATGCAGTCCCTCGTCATACCTTTCAAAGGCCTTCCATGCGGTCGGAATGCAGCGGCCCGGGCTCGTGTTTGTTGATCAGCCACTGATGTTGTGTGAAGCGTTGTTTGAGCTTGGGGCCGTAACCGTATTCCGGCCGACCGATCTGTATTTCAATCGCGCAGCGCGGCGCCTGCAATCGAAGTATGTGAAGCGCTTTGACGCAGTGGCGGCGACCTCGGAGGAAGTTCTGGCGGCGTTGCCATACGTTGCCGGCCAGAAACGGACAGTGATTCCCAATGGTGTCGAGTATTCGCGCTTCGTTACCGCGGAAGGCCCCGCAGTGCGTTCTGGTGCCGTGTACGTTGGAGCTCTCGACAACCGCTTCGACTGGCAGGCGGTTCTTTCAATGGCGCAGGCATTTCCCGGGCTGAAGATATCCGTCGTCGGACCCGTTGCGACCGCGGTCCCGGATCTGCCGGTCAACATCGAGCTGCGCGGCCCGATGCCGTACCGCGACATTCCACACTATCTCGCCGGCTTTTCAATAGGATTATTGCCTTTATCAGCTGATCCTTCCAACGTCGGCCGCAGCCCGATGAAGCTGTTCGAGTATCTCGCGGCGGGATTGCAGGTAGTCGCGACCGGCGTACCGGGATTAACATCGCGTAGTGATCTGCCAGGCTGTTTCTTCTACTCGGACTGTACGGAGGCACCCGCGGCGCTTGCACGCGCTATGAAGATTCAGGGGATCAACGCGGCCGGCAGGGAGTCGGCTCGCGCGCAGGACTGGCGGGAGAAAGCGCAGCAGCTGCTGCGGTTCGCACAATCGAGTGCCCTGCCGGCCACTGTTGGAGCGAATTGCGTTGCCAAGTGAGTTCACGCGACGCGTGGTGCGACACACCATTGCGCTAGTCATTATTGACGCAACCTGTCTGCGGACTGTGGACGCGCAGGTGGGCGTCACGCCAACCTCACCTGATCTCGGCAACCGCCTGCAGTTTTCCACAGGCGATACGTATACGTACGATGACAACTTGTTCCGAATACCGTCCGGCGCTGCCTTAAGTGGTGCAGAAGTAGTGTCTCGGCAGGACCATATCAACACCGTCAACCTCGGCATCGATGGCCACTATTTCGGCTGGCGCCAGGAATTTGATCTCTCCATCCGAGCTGCCCGGAACCGGTTCGTACGCAACGACTCGTTGAATAACGTCTCCGGCATGGGACGGTTCACCTGGGACTGGCTCATCAACTCACGGCTGTCCGGGACCGCCGGTTACGATTTCAGCCGTGCGCAGGCGAGCTTTGCTAACACCTTATTCTTCTCCAAGGATCTGGTCGAAACGTCCGACTACTTCGCCAGCGGTGGTTTGCGGTTGGCGCAGCACTGGACGCTCACCGCGGGGATCAAGGCGACAGATGTGTCGCACAGTGCCGAGCAGCGCCGAGGTGATGAATTCCGCAGCAAGACCGGCAACTTCGGTTTCCAGTACAACACCTCAGAAAACAACACGCTGTCAGCCCATTACTCATACACGGATGCGCATTTCCCGACGCCGGGGATCTTGAGCGATGTGGAGTTTGATCGCAGCTACAAAGACCGCATGGAGCAGCTGATCTTGAAATACCGGCTGGGAGCAGCCACGCAGATCGATGCCCGGGCCGGGTACATCGAGCGCCGCTATCCCGGCTCGCAGTTCGGCTCATTCTCTGGCGATACCTGGCGCGCCACTGTGACCTGGACGCCGACCGCGATTACTCAGTTGTCGGTGGCGGGTTGGCGCGAGCTGACTGCGTACTTCGATGCCGAGTCTGACTACTTCGTCTCCCGGGGTGGTAGCGCCACAGTGACCTGGTCACCGACTTTGAAGATCGGCCTGTCCGGTTCCGCGGTGTTGAACAGTCAGCGCTATATCAGCAACGCGCCCAGCGTGCTGGAATTCATCTCGAGGCACGACAATTTACGCACTTACCAAGTCACGTTGAGCTATGCGCCTCGCAGACTCGTGACCCTTGGTTTGAGCTACCGCTACGATGTCCGTGATTCCAACCAGCCCCAGTTGGGCTACAGTGATCGGATGGCTATGGCAACAGTCACTCTGCGCCAGTAGGTGCAGGCTTGAAGAAGGTACTGGTATTCCGATCCCACCTGCTGGAACGATCGGAAACCTTTATCCGCGATCAGGTAGTGGCTTGCACGTCATGGAACCCGGTGTTGGTGGGCTTCGCGAGGGCCCGGAATGGCCTGCCCATTGATGACCTCGAGCTGCGCCTGTTGGACGGAACCCGTTCTGCGTGGCTGGCCAAAATTCATCGCGCCCTGCTGGCCGAGATCGGGGCCACGCGCAGGCCATTCGTTGCGATGTGCAGACGCGAGGCGCCGGACCTGCTGCATGCGCACTTTGGGACGGACGCCGTGATGTTCTGGCCCACAGCGCGCCGGCTGAATAGACCGATGCTCGTGACGCTCCATGGCCAGGACATCACGATTCACCGGCAAAGCTGGGAGCGCAACGAGCGGCGCTTCAGTAAACGGTTGTATCCGCGCCGACTATTGGCAATGGCTGACGATCCGCGGGTACATTTTGTCGCAGTCAGCGACGACATACGCCAAGCAGCCATCCGTTACGGAATCGCCTCCGAGCGCATCACGGTCCGGCACATCGGTATCGATCTGTCTCGCTTCCGTTTCTCGGGTCATCCCATCACCGAGCGCGCGCCGCGAGTCGTGTTCGTGGGCCGGCTCGTTGAGAAGAAAGGCGTTGAGTATCTCATCCGGGCTTTCGCACGCGTGTCGCAAAAGATCGTGGGAGCTCAACTCGCGATCCTGGGTGACGGTCCTCTCTCGGGATCACTGCGCGGTCTGGCGGCCCGGCTGGGAGTCCAGGTTGAGTTCTTCGGTGGTGTCGACAGAACAGAAGTCGCTCGGGAGCTCGCGCGCGCGCGCGTTCTCTGCCTGCCGAGTGTGACCGCGGCAAACGGAGACGCCGAGGGGATGGGAATGGTGATACTCGAGGCGCAGGCCTGCGGGATTCCGGTTGTGACATCAGCGCGTGGGGGCAAAACCGAAGCCATTGTCGACGGCCGGACGGGATTTGCCTTTGCCGAGCGAGATGTCGATGCGTTGACAGCGCATCTGTCCAGACTTCTGCTGGATGACGATCTTGCTTCGGCCATGTCAGCCGCAGCCATTCCCCACGTCGCCACCCACTTCGATATCCGCGACTGCACCCGCAGGCTCGAAGAGCTCTATGATCGAATCACCAGGCATTGAGCAATAAACTGACTCAGCCGCTCGGCGAAGTGAGCGCGGTCAAAGGAAGCGGCAAACTCCCTGAGCGTCCGCGGATTGAACTGCTGTAGTTGGCTTTCCATCTGGCGCACGGCTGCGGTCAGCCCCGCGACCGATTGCTCCTGGAACAGCAGGCCCGTTCGACCCGGTATGACGGTCTCGAGCGCGCCACCTTTCGCGTAAGCAATCACCGGGCGTCCGCTGGCCATTACCTCCAGCGGCACGATCCCGAAATCTTCAACTCCTGGAAACACCAGCGCTCGGCAGGAGGCGAAATGCTCCGCCATCACTGAATCGCTCACCGCGCCGAGGAAGGTGATATTCCCCCCCGCCATTCTTCGCAGACCGTCGGTGATACCACTGCCGATCACTATCAGTGGAATTCCCAATTGCGTAAAAGCTTCGACCGCAATGTCAATGCGCTTGTTGGGAACAATCTGGCCCGCGGCCAGATAGAAGTCTCCCTGCCGGCCGCCAAGGGAAAAACGCCCGAGCTCGACCGGGGGATTGATGACGGTCGATTCCCGCCGATAGTATTTGCGGATGCGTTTGGCGACGTATTGGGAGTTCGCCACGAAATGATCGACCCGCGCCGCAGTCGTCACATCCCACTGCCGAAGTGGGGGTGCAGTTAGATTCATCACCATCCGCGTGAGCGCAGACGCCTCTCCGAGATAGTCAGGATATAGATCCCACAGATAACGCATGGGCGAGTGGCAGTAGCAGATATGAGTTGAATCAGGCGCTGTGACGACCCCTTTTGACGGTCCCGATTCGCTCGAGATTACCAGGTCGTACGGCGTCAGGTCGAAAGCCTCGAGCGCAAACGGCATCAGCGGTAGCATTTTCTTATAGTACCGGCGTCCCCCGATCCGCTGCAGACCCGAGGTGAATATGCGATGGCGCAGAATCTTCTCGGAAATGGCCTCCCGATCCAGGACGAGCGTAAAAATGTCGGCGTCGGGGTAAAGGTCGCACAGAACCTCCAGTACCTTCTCGCCGCCGCGCATGCCGACCAACCAGTAATGTACGAGCGCTACTTTCATCGCGTTCGCAAGTGTACCCGAAGGTACCCGCGTCCCACGGTATCGCGCGGAATGCTGCAGCACATGATCCAGGCGCCGGGAGGCTCGCGGACCAACTGCGCTCACAGTTGAGGTATCCTCCCTCCGGAGCGTTGAGTCATTCTTTATGTTTGTTGCCAAACAGCATCCTCGTGCTGATGTCATTCATCCGCGCCGTCTCGATGGCAACCTTGTCTACAATGTGTGGACTCGCGGGCGTCGCGATCGGGTCCGCAGTCAAATCATATGCAGTCCTAACTGATGAGTCGATCTATCGCGTGACGTTTTCGTCGATTCCGGATCTGTTGCGGAGTTCAGCTCTGTCATGAAGCAGTCTTCAGACACGGTATCGGTGGTTATCGCCGCATACAACGCGGCTCATTTTATCGAGCGTGGAATCAGGTCCGTGCTGGAGCAGACTCATCCGATTCTGGAGGTACTGGTTGTCGACGACGCATCGACCGACAGCACGGCGTCTGTTGTCAGACAAATCGCGAGCCAACATAAAAACATAATGCTCATTCAACTTGGATCCAATGGTGGGCCGTCTGCAGCGAGAAATGCTGGATTAAATGCGGCCCGCGGCGATTGGATAGGAATCCTCGATGCGGATGACGCCTTCTTAAATGACCGGATTGAGCATATGGTTGAGACGGGGAGATTGTTGGACGCGGACATTGTCATCGATGCATTTCGTTCATACGACTTTGCAACAGGTAAAATCGGCTCGAGTGCGCTTGGAGATGACAGTCGCGGCCCACAACTCGTCTCGGTAAATGAGTATGTAATGCATGCAAGGCCCTTTGGCGACGAGGCGGACTGGGGCTTGTTACAGCCGCTGTACCGGCGTTCGTTTCTCAATCGCAACTCTCTTCAGTATCCACTGCATTCGAGACATGGTGAAGACTTTCTCTTTATGTTCGATGCGCTTTTGAAGGGAGCCCGCCTCGTTCTGTCCCGTCGAGCTGGCTATCTCTACACGAGCCGAGAATCCGGCCTGTCGCGCACGACGATAAATTATCGACTGATGTGGGAGCATACGGAAGCGTTGGCTCGTGACCCACGAGTCGACGAAATACAGGGGCTTTCTGATTCGCTCGCAAAGAGAGTCGAAGCACTCAAGAGATTGGAGGCAATACATGGAATACTCAACCTGGCGAGGCGACGCGATTGGATTGCGCTGACCCGCAAATTGCTGGCAGACCATCGTGCACGCGCGATGTTGGGTCAGAAGATTGTAAGGCGATTTCGCCGGACAATGGGAGCGGATTGAGGTCGTTTGCCACGCCAAATGAACACAGCCGCCTCTAACTCGTCGAAAGGGATACCGCAGACTCCTCGTTGTGGATGCCTGAGTAATCTCAATAGCTACCGCAATGCGCCGTGATCAGGAAGCCACGCTTCGGAGCAAGGCCTTGCGTGGCTTTGCATTCTTCAGTAGCCAAACTGTCCTGACGAAACTCGCGGGAATATTCAGCCAATATGCCCTGTCGTGGCTATTGCTGCCAATGGACTTCGGGCTGCTGGGAATGGCGTTCACGGTAACGACCGTGGCGTCGATTACAACTCAGATCGGACTCAGGGAATTCTTGATGAGGCGGAGTCACCCCGACGTATGGGCTGAGCCTGCCTTTTGGCTCGGATTGACACTATCGACGATCTGCACCCTGCTGATGTGCATGTTCGCGCCCATTGCTGCGCGTCTCTATCATGACGATCGAATTGCAAGCTTGATCTTCATTCTTGCTTTAGGTCAGCCCTTTTTGGGGATGAGTGTCGTCTTGTCAGCGCTCCTCCAAAAGCGAATGCAGTTCGGAAGACTCGCTGCGACTCAAATGTTCCAGTCATTGGGATCCGCGTCTCTCTCGGTTGCTCTGGCTTGGCTAGGTTTTGGGGTCTACTCACTCGTGGTGCCGGTATCCGCCATGGCGCTATTGCAGTTTGTCCTCCTGCTGAAGATGTCCGGGCTGACGTTACGCTGGCGAGTGCGCGCTCGACGCTGGAAAGCATTCTACTCCACCGGGTCCAATGTGCTCGCTACCAATGCGCTCATGACGGTCAATGCCCAGGGTGACTACATCATTTTGGGGATCTTGCAGTCCGCGACTACAGTGGGCATGTATTTCTTCGCTTTCAACCTGGCAGTGCAAGTCAATCGCTTCTTCTGGGCGAGCTTGACGGGAGTGCTGTTTCCCCTGATGAGTTCGATTCAGCATGACACTGACCGGTTGGTGCGAACGTTCCGCAACGCGACATCGACGATGGCAGTGCTGATTGTACCGGTCTGCATTTTGCAGGCCGCGGTTGCCGATCCGGTTATCCGGTTGTTCTTCGCATCGAAGTGGGTTAGCGCCATTCCTGCAATTCAAGTCATGAGCGTCGGTATGGGTCTGCACACCATTGCAGAACCCTGCATTCCACTGCTTCAGGCGCAGGGCCGATTCACCACTCTGACCCGGTTCACGGCGGCCTGGACTTTATTTTATATCCCGGCCATCTACTTGGCAGCGCGTGTCGGGACTTTTACCACGGTTGCAGTAACTGTAGCCGCCTTTTATGCCATTGCTTCTCCGATTTACTTCTACTTTGTCGTTCGTCCGCTCGGGATGAAGGTTCGAGACGTTGCGAGCATCTACCTGCCGTCTGCAGTTGCGAGCTTGCTGTCCGCTGTCATCTCCACCAAGGCCTGCAGCATTCTGAATATCAGGTTACTGCCGAGCCTCCTTCTAATCCCCACGATTTTTATTGCATCCTACGGCGCGCTGATTTTTCTATTGGCCGGTCAAATGACTCGCGCGGTATTTATACCCTTGGCCGCACAATTTCGTGGGCGGGCTCGCTACGAGCCCTCCAACACTTGATGCGTACTCTATTTGTAAGTAGCCAGCGACCCCACCCGCCGAACGCTGGCGGACGGCAACGAACCCATCTTCTCATCACTGCGCTGCGCCGTTGTGGGCCGGTTGATTTGTTTCTCCTCGATGACCCTGGACACATATCGAACGAAGATCGAAAAGTGCTCGAGCGTGATTTCAACTTGGTTGGGGCTGCTGGGCTCCGAGGTATGAGTGATCGCGGAGTATGGAAAATCCTGAAACCGCTGAGACCTGGACTGGTTGATCGGCTCGCTCGGGAGTTCGTCGGGTTTGATTGCAGCTATAAAGTGCAACGGGCCGCTGCAATTCAGCTCGCCAGAGTCGCCCGAGCGTCGGCATATGACGTAGTTGTTGGTCGATACTTGCTTCCCATGGTCCAGAGCGGAGCATTCGAGCTCGGGCTGCCGACAGTGGTTGATGTCGATGATGTTGAACTTCAGCTCTGTCGAGAACGGTTGGAGACGGGCCGAATTTCGAGGCTCGAGCGCTTGATGTTAGTTCGGGCGCTTCGCAAGTTGGAGGAGAATGTGCCGGTGTGGACCTCGAAGGCTGCACATATCTGGCTTTCCAGTGCTTCCGATCTCGAAAATGCCAACCATCGAAAGGTGAGTATCCTTCCGAATGTGCCGTTTTTTAATGGGTCTGTCGTCGAGGATATATCCATGCCAGACGAATCGAGATCTCAGTCGGTGCTCGTGGTCGGCCACCTCGGATGGCCGGCTAACATTCGAGGGATCGACTGGTTTATTGAGACAGTCTGGTCCCGGATACGTGAGTCCGCGCCGGCAGTCGAGTTGCGAATCGTAGGCGGATCACTGCGCCGGCGTTTGGCGGAGAAATGGCGCAAGAGCCCTGGTGTCACGGTGGTCGGTTATGTAGACGATTTGACCTCGGAGTACCAGAATACAACCGTGGTGGTTGCGCCGATCATTGACGGCGGCGGCACAAAAATAAAAGTTCTCGAGTCTCTCCAGTATCGCCGGCCCGCGGTCGTGACCGTCCAGGCACTGCGCGGTTATGAACGTGTGCTTCGGCACGGGGAGTCGTTGCTCGTAGCGGATGATCCCGCTCAATTTGCTGACAGTGTGATTCGCCTTTTGGGTGATCCTGACCTGCGAAAAAGACTGGCGAATGCGGGTGCCTCCATGGTGGCTCAACATTTTTCAAAAGACGCTTTTGTGGAAGAGGTGCATAGGACGATTGAACGGCTCGAGTTAGCTTGACCGGATATATCTTCTTGGGAGTAATGATGAGTATCAAAGGCGCAGCACGCCGAATGATTGAGGAAGCTTTTGAGGTTCGGATCGTTCGCCGAAAGGATGTTCCAATAATCTTGGAGCAAGAGCATCTCAGGAAGTTCTTCGAGGCGTTTGACGTGGATTGCGTGTTTGATGTGGGCGCTAATGTAGGTCAATACGCCCACATGTTGAGAAGGGAAATAGGCTTCACAGGCGCTATCGTCTCGTTTGAGCCCATGCCTGAGCATGCCGCGGCCCTCAGGAGCGCAGCAGAAGGGCAAGGGGAGTGGTATGTGGAAGAGATGGCTTTGGATATGACGGAGGGAACCGCTACCTTTAACGTGTTCGCCGCAGACCAATTTAGCTCTCTTCATTCGGTTTCTACGGAAGGTTCAGGCCTATTTGAAGCTCATACGAAGCTCTCCCGCCAGATTCGCGTAAAAACGTCCACCGCGGCTACGCAATTTCAGAAGTATCGTGACAAACTCGGTTTCAGACGGCCGTTTCTCAAAATGGACACGCAGGGCCACGATCTGAACGTTGCAAAAGGTGCCGGCAAATTTTTGCGTGAGTTCGTTGGGCTGCAAAGTGAGCTGGCGATTCAGCGTCTTTACGACGATTCACCCAGCTTCGTTGAAGCGCTGGCGTTTTATACTGCTAACGGGTTCGAGCTCAGCGCTTTTGTGCCAAACAACTACGGGTACTTCCCTAGGCTTTTGGAAATTGATTGCATCATGTATCGCAAATCATCGAACGCACGCGAGACCTAGCTCGCCGCCGAGTAGTATTCCACGCCTCAATTGCAGAGTCCGCCTCAACCGCGCCGATGCCGCCAGCATCATAATCAAGACTGGTTCCGCACCGAATCTATTCCCCTCGAAACACAACTTCGATGTTGTTGCCATCTGGATCGAGAACGAATGCAGCATAGTAGCCGGGCGGATAGCCGCCCGATCGCAAGCCGGGCGGGCCATTGTCAACTCCGCCTGCGAGCAGGGCAGCCTGATAGAAGGCATCAACCTGCTGCCGGCTTTGAGCGCGAAAAGCAGTGTGTTGCTTGAGACTGTGGGGGTGGAAAACATCAATCCAGAACACGGGGTAGTCAACACCGTATGCCACTCCACCCAAGTCCATGCTCGCGTCTTCTAGTGGCCTGAAGTCTCGACTGATACGCATGACGATTTTGATACCCAGCGGGGGCAAAGCATCTTCGTAGAACCGAGCAGACCGATGGATATCCGATACCCCAACTCCGGTGTGATCGATAATCCAATTGCGGTCGTCTGCCATCTTGTTTCCCTGGTCACATCGAAGGCTTGATCCTATCACTACGATCGCTCTCAGCCGGAGTGAAGGATCCGAAAGCGACCGGGTTCATCCGGATCGCGATCAACGATTTGGACAGGCGGCCAAGTCCATTGCCACACGCTGATTCCTGGCGTGCGGGAGAACTGGATCTTGCCGCGGGTGCCTTCGACGACAAGGCTCGACCAGACCTCAGCGCTGTGCGCTCCACCCACACCATGGAACCGCAGCACTTCAGTTAGAACAGTGAGTGTGTCGTAGCCCTCGAAAGCCACGAAGGAGGATGCCTCACGCAGTCCCGCGCGGAGGGCCGCCTCGACTCGTGCACCGAGTGCGTTGAGCCGCTCTGGCAGGTAGCGCAAGAACGGGATCGAGACGCCGTCGTCCCCCAGCAACTTCGCCCACTCGGCGAACTCCGGTTGCCCCGCCGGCGCGCCAATCAATACCTTGGCGAGGCGCTGGTCGCGGCGGACAGACCTTACGATCGACACCGCCGGCTCCGGGAAACCGACCAGAAGAAGGAGGGCTGTCGCGCCATTATGGACCAGTTCGTCGCACACGGCCGTGGGCGCGAGCGCGCGCGTGTCGAGTTCGAGAACGGTGCCGCCGTGTGGAGCGAGATAGTCCCGCAGAATGCGAGTCCCGGAAGTCCAGTAGATACTCGGCTGAGTTGCTACGGCAATTCGACGGTGCCCTTTGCTGAGGAGGAAGTCTGCGTAGATCCGCCAACCGTGAGACTGTGCCGGGGCGAGGCGTGCAACCCAATCCGTGGGCTTTTCTGTGAGCACGTCGAGAACCGCTGACGAGCAAAGGAAGGGCAAGCCGAGGGTGTCGGCCCGGGCAGCTGCGGCGCGAGCGACGACGCTGTGATATTCCCCCGCCAACGCGGCTACGCCTAGGCCAGCCAATTCATCCACGGCCGCTATGGCCTTCTGTGGATCAGCCGCGGTGTCTCGAACCATCAGTTCGAGTGGTCTTCCCTGGATCCCACCGGTGTCGTTCACATCGCGAACAGCCAGCTCGAGGCCAGCAAGCAATTGTTGGCCCGCCTCGACCCAGCTAGGCCGGCTCAGCGGAACGAGAGCGCCGATCCGAATTGATGGTCCGTCAGTCCGATTCGCTCCAAATGTCGACTGTGGTGTACCCACCTTTAAATGTCTCCCATGTGACGGGTCGCCTCAGTGGCAAACGAGGGAACTGTATTCCGAAAGCGGCTGTTGCTGCGACCCGAATACGAACGGCAGTTCAGGTCGAGACCCGGCGGCCGAATTCGCGGTAGTCTGCTATCGAAGAGCGAAATCCTGAAACCGCGACAGCGCTCAGGAGCGAGAGTCGATCAATCGTGATCGGGAGGGCCAGTAAGAGTCCGCCGCAATGTGTGCAGCTCTGGTGGGAGAACGCGGGTCTACGCTTGCCCGGGGAAAGTCGTTAGGTACGACGTTGATTGCAGGCAGCGAGAATTACCAGTGGGATGGGGTCGGCACGCGGGGGTGTTGTCGGACATCCGAAATTGCCAATTTCATGGGAAAATAGCTCCTATCGGATACGTGATCAGGTCCATATAGTAACGTTTTACAGTACTAACGTAAGACGTTACTATGGGGCTCGGCGATTCCAGCATCCAATCAGCTCGAACTCTTCCTGGGATCGAAAAGGGCAATTCAGTATCCGCATCAATAAGCAGTGGCGAATCTGCTTCATATGAAAGGCGGGGCACGCATCGGATGCTGAAATCACGGACTATGACTAGACAGAGAGAGCGCATGTCACCTAAAAAGATCAAGCTCACTCACCCCGGCAGGATTCTCCGTCAGGAGTTCATGGAGCCAGTTGGTTTGACAGCGTATGCGCTTGCAAAGGCGCTCGACGTTCCGCTGCCGCGAGTGAACGACATTGTGCGGGAGAAGCGCGCAATTTCGCCTGAAATGGCGGTTTTGCTGTCGACGTACTTCGGAACTTCCGATGGCTATTGGATGAATTTGCAGTCGTATTACGATCTTGAAAATGCAAAGGATCGGGTAGCAAAACACGCGGCGCGAATAAAACCGCATCCGCGCGACGAGCACGGATCTCTGCAGCCCGTTTGATCGTGACAAATTCATCCATCGCGACCGATCGCCGGCTGTTGAGATCAATAATGATGAATGCTGACATCGATAGACGGAGCGCCGATGGACGGCTCGTGCATTCGTCGGCGCGCGGCACGCCGGTGCCTGATACCGATGAGCAACGTTTATGGGTCGCTCGTGCCTTCGAGTCGCGATGATCCGGACGATCGCGCTACGCTACGCGAAAAGCACGGAGACTGCGGCGCGGCTCAAGATACAGAGTCAATCAACGGTGCCCGCGAGCGCCGGTAGCAATCCCAACGAGTACGGTCCCAAACGAATTTTCCTCAATCAACAGCGTCACGCGATCGCCTTCCCGCGCCTCATCACTCAGCAGGGGCGCCGTCCAGACGGGTTTGACGCAGGAGTATATGACTCCGCGGTCCGCAATGAAGAATGACGCCTGAAGGTTGCAAACACGGTGTCTCCCAGAGCTGCGTTCAATTGTCCTAATGGTCGCGAGAGTCGGTAGGCGACGCCCGGAAACATACTGTGCGGTGATGCTCGTGTACTGGTATGCGCACGCCGTTAGTATGAAACCGCAAAACAATGCCGCGGCAACGCCGTGAAGGAACCAGCGTCCCGGAGAGTCCTGTTTCTGATGCCAGTGGGGAATACGTATCAAGTCCTCGCGGGGTCTGAACCAGTGCCACAGGGCGACGAGCATGGTCGGGATCGCGGTTGCTGCCCATACCATGATTACCGTGTGGAGATTGACAGTAATGGTCGTGCCTCGATCGAGAAACGACGACAAAGGGATACCAGCCACGGCGGCAGCGAGGAACAACGTAAGCATGAAGGGTACGTTCACAATCCATGTCTGTGTATCGACATTATTCGGGGAGGCTCTTTCCACAAGCGCACCTTTGACGCATTGACCTGTTTGCCATCGGTGCTTTTACTCCGTTTCTTGCGCCTCCGGCACGAACTCCATCGCAATGTCTCAGCGACGTGAGCGTGAAAATCGGCAGATCAACGAACGTCTGCGGGCGCAGGTACCCGCCTATCGGACACTCGACGGATCATTTAACGGGGATCTGGCTGTTGACCTTGCTCATCACCCTTCAATTTGAGCGGTTTCCAGGGCATGTGATAACTCAGTCGGCCGTTACAGAGTAAGTATGTAATCCATACGCTCGACACAACAGGGAGAGATAAAAATGAAACGAGCTCTTCTGGTGATGCTGGCGTGTATCACAATGGCGGCGACGGCACAGCAATTCACGAGCCCGTTTGAAGGAACATGGCGAAGTGGAAACTTCGCATTCACTTTTCACAGCGACGGCTCGTACGTTTATGTGGGTGCCATGGGCAACGATGCCATGAACTCCCATATTTCCGAACAGGGAACCTGGCGCATCGCCGGTGATCGATTGTTGGTCACACGGGCAAGCGGTGTTGTGTGGACTTCCCAGAATTACCGCCGCGACCTGCCCGTCGAAACGATTGTGTACCACTGGCAGTTGGGTACCGTTCAGGGCCACGCTGTGCTCGGATTGGTCTTTCCAAACGCGCCTGCACCGCAGGTATTCTTCAAGGAATAGTTGCCCATCTGGGCAGAGTTTTTCTCTGGGCACCAGATTTCTTGAGGCTGACTTCCGGTCGTGCCCATTCGCCGGCGATTGCGGCCCGGCTACATTTAGCGAAGCTGGGAGATCACGGAAGATTATCTCGTGCGCAGGGATCAGGTTTCGTCTCAACCGGGGTATGCTTGACGATTCATGGATAGCTCCGCACCGACTGTCAAACCCCTGCTTTGCAAAGCCATCGCGATTGGCCTGTGTTCGATTCTGATGGGCTGCGCCGCCTCGCGCCCCGCGGATTCGACTCACAGTGAACGCGACCTGGAGCGTGCCGTAGATGCCCTTGCCAAGCGCTCCGATGCGGATTCGCTAGCTGCTGCAGGCATCTTGAGTCTAACGTCTCTGCGGCATGACCCGTTGGAACTGCTAGCCAGGGCCTCTGCAGCAGCTCCCGGCAGGGCGGATCTGCTGTGGTTGCATATACGAGCCTGCCTCGAAACGCCTGGGTGCGATCCCGAGCCCATAGAGCGCCGCCTGCGCGCGCTGGATCCGGCCAATGGTACTGGTTGGTTGGTCGACCTGATGCGAGCCAACGCAGCCAAAGACTATGTCGCGAGCGACGCCATCCTGGCGGGTATAGGCCGCTCAGACCGCGTTGATATTTATTGGACAACGCTCATCGCGCATCTGACTCGTGCTACTGCCCGAACTCACGAGTTATCGCTCGAGGAGGCCGAGAATTCGATCATTGGTGCCCTTGCAGGCAGCATCATTCCCGCGTTTGCCGTCGCATCGGATTCCTGCAAAGGGGATCGACTGCAGCGTCCTGAGGTAGTTGAAACCTGTCGAGGCGTTGCGCGAGCCCTCGAGCGCGGCGACACGTACATAACGGAGATGATGGGCGTCGCCATTGCAAAGCGAGTCTGGCCCGAAGGATCTCAGGAATGGAGAGCGGCTGATGACGCTCGGCGCCTATATGAGTACAGGTCAAAGTTGTCGGCTTCGGCGGCGGCGGATGCTGCGCACACCGAAGAGTTCCTGACATTGTGTGAACACAATCGCCGAGAGCAGGACGTCTTCATGGCGCAGTTGATATCTGAGGGGAAGAATCCGGTACCCCCTTCAGCACAGTGATCTAAGGGAAAATCGGCTGGATGGCCTCTTCTAGCGTCTTAGCCGCCAGAAATCGCTCAGCGATTTCATCCAATCCCTTGTTTTCCTGCGTGCGAATACAAATTATGGCCCAGCTCGGCAATGACCCAAATCGCGTAACGAGCAGTTTCTTCATGAGTGCTCTCCGGCCACTCGTTTTGCCTTGAATCAAACCTTCCGACTTGCCTCGTACAAAATATTGACGTGCAAAATCGCTTTCTATTTCATGTCTGAGTGAGTCCTTGGCGGCCTCGAGACCTTCCTCGAGTGTCTGCGCCTTCAACATCTTATCTGTGACTGCGCATAGTTGCGCATCTTGAGCGCATCGGATCCGAGTCTCAATCCTGTTCGGCAACGGCCCGAACCGTCGTGCCAGAATGTTGAGGACGAGCTCCATTCGACCTTCAACCCATCCCTCCGCTTTGCCCTCGGCAACGTAAAGGCGAGCAAAGTCGCTTTGATATGCGTATCCCAGTGAGTTCACGGCTATCTCCAACGCGTCGAGACCGAGCGGCAGGTCATCTCAACAACCCGAGCACTTGCTCGATTGTCTCCGCCCTCATCATCTGTTTCAGGAACTTATCCGACAAAGCATCTCGAGCGCCACGGACTCGTGTCTGAGTCTCCTTGGTTAACGTCCCGAATCGAAATGTCATTATCTTCAGGACTAGTTCGACTCGCTCTTTGATCCGCCCTTCTTCGCGGCCTTCTTCCCGACCTGCTCGCTTACCACGGTCAAAATTACGGCGGGCAAAATTGCTTTTATACTCAAATACAGGTGAATTCATGATGACTCGAAACGCCCTGGGGGCGCCCTCCTCGAGGTAGTGTGTAAGTAGGTCAAGATATAACTCGTAGCGCTCCTCGTCCAGATTGCGCTCGCCGGCATCTATCGCGGCGGAATAAATTTGAGTGAAAAGCGTGATATTCGGGTCTCGCGCGTGCTCGATCGCAGACAGGAAAGCGAGCTCGACATTCGCTTCCGCCTGCTCCAACTCCGTAATGGCTGGCATGTTTGAAGGACCGAGCACCCACGGCTGGCATCGAGTTCCGGGACCAAGATCAATACTTCTCCTGGCCCAACGCGCCACGGAGTTTTCCCTGGTGATCACGAGCAGGCACACCGGGCAGCGATGGCGCGCACGGAGATTGGCAACATAGACGGGCCACGAGTATCGCTTCTTCTCGTCACGCCTCAACTGTACTTCTACGACGATGCCGAGAGTTTTTCGCGACCCTTTCAGCAAGAATAGTACGAGATCGGCTCGGTATTCAGTAGGCGTCAGCTCGCTGAGATCGGAGGAGTCGGTGCGGATCTCGTCGTACTCAGGTACCTGCGCGTTGAGCCCAATCAACAAATCTGCCGCGGTTTCCGAGTGGTTGCGGAACAGGGCAAGGATGAGCTCGTGTGGCAATGAAGGCATCGAGGCAGGCTAAGCAGCCGTCGATGGAGAGACCAGTCTCTATAACTCCCCAAAACATGCGAAAACAACAGGGGAAAACACCTGAGCGAATCGAGCCAACGTGTCTGTTTCTCCACGCCAGTGCAACGGGGCGCGGCGGTGTAGCGCCGTACGTCCGCGCCGCGCGCGAATAGATAGCGCGAAGTGCATCGTCCGACTCAAGCGTCCGTGAAAGCTGACGTCAACAGCCCCACCCAAACCGCCCGGGATGCTAAGGCCGCACGGCGTGCCAAGCTTCCAACCCCCGCATTCATTTTGTAGGACTCCATGTCAGTTCCCCGGCGTCGCAATCTCGCGCGCCGCGCGTCCGTACAGACATTCCCGTTGAGCTGCGAGCCGTTTTGCAGCAATCCCCGGTTATTCCCTATTGCTGCGGCTGCGTGCGTTTGGCACATTGCGTTAGCATTTCGCGATTTTTGCTAAAAGAGGGCCGTCGAACCCAATGCAATATCAACAGACGCGCGTCCAAAGCGCCGAGTTTCTTCGCCTGGCGGTAGGGCACATGGGGCGCCAGGAGGCGGCTCTCGACCCTGCCAGCTACACCCTCTGGTACGAGCACGTGGCAGGCCTCAACCCGCCCCTGAGTCAGATCCTCGAGCACCGTCTTCAGGTGCAACACCCGTTAACCGACGCCGATGTGGCCCATCTGTATGCCACTCACATTGCCTCCCGCGAGGCTCAGGCTGTCGCACGGATCCACGAGCGATTGAAGGTACTCCTGACGGAAACCACCGAGGTCATCAGCCAGAGCGGCTCGCACGCTACCCGGTTCGGTAAGTCACTGGAGAATCAGACTGAGCGCCTGCGGAGACCGGATGCGGCCGGTGCCATCCATTCCGTGCTGAGCGAACTTCTGGTCGAGACGCAAAAGATGTCTCAGGTCAATCTCACCCTGGCTCGACAGCTCGATACCCGTGCTAAGGAAGTGCGCTCATTGACCGAGCGTCTGGAGCGCGCGGAAGCAGCAGCGCTGAACGACCCGTTGACGGGGCTACTGAACCGCCGCGGGTTTGAGCGGGCGTTTGCGGACATGTCTCCCCAGATGGTCGGACAAGAGGGGACCTCATTGCTCCTCCTCGACGTCGACCGGTTCAAGGACATCAACGACGCCTACGGTCACGCGGTAGGTGACCAGGTCCTGCGTGGGGTGGCGAACGTTCTGCTTGCCCGGATCAAAGGCGCGGATATCGCGGCTCGCGTGGGCGGCGATGAATTTGCGATTCTGTTACCCGACACCGCGCTGAAGGGCGCCATCGCCCTGGCGGAGAAAATCCGCTCCGCGCTTCAGAATGCACGCCTGCGGAAAATCGGCAGTGATGAATCCATCGGCCAGGTGAGCATCAGTGTTGGTGTCGCCCATACGGCTGCGGCAATCACCCTCGATGAATTGACACACAATGCCGACAGCGCTTTGTACTCGGCCAAGCGGGAAGGCCGAAACCGGGTAGCCAGCCAAAGACCCGCAACGATAGTTTCCCAGGAAACTATCGGAGAATGAACAACGTCTTTGAGGTAAGTGCAGCGGCATGCCGGGCAATGTCGGCCTTTGCGCACCGGGGTCTCGACGCGGATGAGCGCATCTCGGCAGCATTGCTGGTGCTCCCGATCGGCGCTACTCGAGTGGATTCGTTAAACACGATTTAGTGAGTGTTCACGCTTGGCCAGGATCGCCGAGCTGACTTGCGTCGAACGTCCGCGCACAGAGATCTCTGCGGCCGATCACGCTTCGATCGCCGCATAGACAACCCGCAACGCCGCCGCGGGCGTCCCCCACACTTACGTATCAACGTCTATATCCACTTTCGGCTCCCGACACCGGCTCGAAACACTCCACCGACACGCATACCCGTTCGTTCTCCCGATCGGCAAAAAAGAAAGAGCACTTGCGCGGAATAGAACCAACGCGCCACCCTTTGCCGGCCAACTCCTTCTGCTTCGCCGCTATCGCCGCGCGTAGATCCGCCCCGGCAGCCAACTCGAGAAACTCCACAGCCCGGCTCGCGCGGTCCCGGACGACCAACCAGCGAGGCTCTCTGGTTCGCTCTAAAGGATCGGGCCGACCACGCCGCGTGTTCATGGGTAGATGATGAACCAGCAGACCCACCCCTCAGCAAACCCAAATTAGCACCACTGTATGGGGAGCCTGCCTGTGCTCGCTCGCGGCCAGGCCGCACAGGAATTTACCGTGCCCGGTCACCGGATCCATGACCATATACCACGTGCACGCAAGGCTCATCAGGTCTGGATCGAGTGCTACAAATCTGGCGGCCCAAAGTCAACCAACATCCCGTCCAGCGGAAGCTCTTGGCTGCGAGCTTCCCAGGTTTTGTCCTCGTTCCAGACACGGAAGTGATCAATCAGGTAGGGCAATCCCTCGCCGGCTATCAACACCGCTGAAGTCGTGACCTCAAAATGAAGGTGCGGCACTCTGGCGTCCCCGGAGCAGCCTATTTTTCCCAGAACCTGCCCGCGTCGAACGTGCTCTCCAACCCTGACCCGAACGCTTCCCGGCTGAAGATGAAAGTACCAGGCGTACTGCCCACCGCCCAGGTCCAGCGTGATGTGGTTCCCACCAACAGTCTGCATCGTAATCGGGACCGCGGGGCGAAATGCGTCACCCCAGTTCGGCACATTGTCTGGCTGCCCATCATGCGCCGTCACAACAGTCGCATCACCAACAGCATAGAGGGGTTGCTCGTACGCATAGTACGAATGCACATTGTGCGGATCGCCCGATGCACTTTCGCCGTTCTTCTGCATCATCCAATCAACCGCGAACCGCCGCGAATCAGCCAAATGACCCTCAATCACGAGCACTCCGCGCCGGTGATGGTTCTTGACATCGTTGCTGGGACCATCATCAGCCATCCAACCAGTCCCTCGCACCGGCGGAGCAAGCAATCGCAACTCGGTCCCATGAGTGCCAACAACTGCTCCTTCAACCGAGGAGTTGGCTGTCACCACACGATGCCGCAGCCGGCCCGGTACGCGCGCCTCATTCTCAAACGAAATCCACATATAGGCGATCGCCGTCGCCCCGGCATTCAACTGATGATCCTTTGGCAGCTGAGCACCCACACCCTGAAGGACTTCATCGAGCTTTTCGCCCGCAAACGACGCGACAACCGTTGAAGCGACGTCGTCCGCATTCAAAACTTCTATGCGCTGGAGAGTTTCAGGCGCGCCGGAAAAGTTGGTGAGATACAACTCGTAAACCGCGTACCGGGTTCCCCCACTGGGGAAAGCAGTCGGTGCAACTGGCACCCGCGTTTCAATCTGCAATGGAAACGGCGAACCGCCATCCGCGGCAACAGCTGCATGCAGGCATAGCAATGCAGCGAGGACAAGGACAATCCTCATGTTCCAAACTCCGTCGGCCCATGCATCCCGACGAGCAGTATCACCGCAATTGACGCAGCTGCCGACGCGCCTCGACGCGCAAATTCCGTCGTCTCACCGAAACGCCTCACGCGGCCTCTGCCGTCGACGTGCGCGACTCCGTGGGTTGCTCCCAGGCGGGCCCCGTTTTTGCCGACTTCTTCCAAAAAACGCGATCATCTCGCGCACCCCCTCTCAGTTTTCCATATTTCCCTCCCGTACGATTCTCCGCCCGGGAACCCTCCGTACTGCTGTACCTACCGCCAAGATGTCGACCTCGCAGGTAAGCCAAGGTGTCTGACTCCCTCATCCGTGCCCTCCCGGATCTGGTCATCGGCGTGCGCCGCGATGGCGTCATCCTGGCCGTAAACGCCGGTCATGGCGTCGGCGAGCTCAAACCCACCGGCGACAGCATCGGCAAACACCTTGCCGAGATCTGGCCCGAAACCGTGGCCGACCTCGTCAAACAGTTGACCCGCAAGGCAATTTCCACGCGGGACACCGCTGAGGCCCGCTTCACGGACCGTGGGTGCGACTACGAGGCACGCGCCACTGCTCAGGGCCCGGATCGCGCCATCTGCGTCATCCGCCCCGTGATGCACGACAGCCTCAACGACACCGTCGATGCCACGGCCGAAAGCCTGGCGCCCCAGATTGACCGCCGCGGTTTCCTGAAACGCTTCAAGGAATCAACGGCGATGGCCGCCCTGCGCGAGAAGCCCCTCGCCGTGGCCATCATTCATATTGAAGGCCTCGCCGACATTGCGCAGGCCATTGCCCCCAAGCTGTCCGAACAGCTCATGACCTCGGCGGTCCTGCGCCTGTCAACCGCGTCCCACGGGCCCAACACCCAACCAACATGGTATCTCGGCCAGTTGAGCGACAGCTTGCTCGCACTCGTCCTCGATTCCGCCGACCGCGGGGCCATCGAAACCTGCGTGGAGCACATCTGTGCGAGTCTGCGCGAACCCGTGGAACTGGCAGGGGATGTATATCAATTGACACCCAGTGCGGGTGTAGCCCTTCTTGGCCAGGATGCCTCATCCGCAAAAGCTTTGTTGGATCATGCTCGGGCCGCCGTGAACGAAGCCAGACGCGGCAGCGGAGGGCGGATTTGCTTTTTCACTGATACCTTGCGCCTCAAATCGCTGGCGCGAATGGATATATCGCGCGAGTTGCAGAACGCCGTGGGCAACGGCGAAATTCAACTCCGTTACGTAGGTCGTCATGACCTCGCAACAGGTCGGTTGGTTGCGTGGGTGGGTTACCTGAAGTGGCAACACCCATTGCGCGGAGAGATCCGGCCCCTGGATTTCCTGCGTGTCGCGGAAACCACGGGCCTCGGAACGACACTGTCCCGCGCGGCCATGAAATGGCTGCAGGATGACTTCCTGACACTCAGCCGCCGTAGCCCGCCGGATGTCCGGATCTCATTCGGCGCCCTCAAGCATCACTTGTCGCACGAGGAGTTTGTAGAGGACTTCACCCGCCTTCTCAGCAGCGGTGCAATCCCTCCCCAACGCCTGGAGCTCCGCATCCCCGAACGACACCTCGGCGTACGGGCACCTTCCGACCTGAACCCGCTGGCGGACGCGGGCGTGCAGTTGATTGTCGACGAAGTAGGGCGCGGAGCGATGTCCCCGGAATGGCTGGCCCGTGCGCCCATTCGAGCCGTGCAACTCGATCGCGCGTGGGTCGTCGCGGCCCGCAAGGACACGGTTGCATTGAAAGTCTGCCGCGCCAGCATTGCAGTCGCCAGGGCATTGGACTTAACGCCGATGGCCACCGGGGTCGATGACCTGGAGCAACGCAACCTCCTCGCCGGCCTGGGCTGCATGCAGGGTTCGGGTGACCTCTATCTCGAATCCACCTCCGAGGCTGTTACCGTTCTCAAGTCCCGCCTGGCGCGCCGCGCCCAGAAGGCCCGTTAGCCCCATTGTTCTGCAGGTGTGACCGGTAACACCCCTGCCATTTAACACCTGCATTATTCGAACTGCGTCACAACCGGGGCCAAGGTCTATGAGTGGACGACCAAGGTCGCTGCGCATCAATTCCGGTCAAATACGTCTCCAGACGGAGTCACTTCGGCTCCGGGCACCGGGAAGAGACGATGAGCCTTTCACGATGTGTCTCTGCAATTTCGATTGCGTTGGGTTCGGTAGCGGCGGTTTCATCCGCGGCTGACTCGGTCTCCCCTGGTGATAGACAGAGCGCTTTGACCCCCGCTCTGTATATCGTCCAGGCAGACTCGTTGAACACGGCCGACAAGAGCGTGGTCCGCGTCAACGCAAAAGTAGAACAGGAATTCGAGATCATCCACTCTGTTTCGGCGTATCTCACGCCGGAACAGGCTTCGGTTCTTCGTGGTACTCCCGGTGTGCGCGTGTATGAGAACCGCGAAGTCAGTGAGCGCGCGCTTCTGACCAGTGTGACCGGCACAACCAGCACCGCAGTCAGTACTGACTACACCCTCGTCAGCACGACCTACAACTGGCTGTCGTATTCGCCCGCGGTGTGCAACGTCTCCACCAATACGACGTTGGCGGATGGAACAGGGATCCGCGCCCCAACCTTCCTGTATCAGACCGACTATCCGGCTCTGGTAGGCGCGGACTCGCTGCAGAAGGCAGGCGTTACCGGCAAAGGCGTCACCATCGCCGTCCTGGACTCCGGCCTCTGGCAGGACCTGAGTCAAAACTACGGCGGCCGCATCCTCGCATCGGTAGACGTAACCAACGGTGGCTCCGGCCCCGTGACATCAGATCCCTACGGCCACGGCACGCATGTGACTTCAATTGCCACCGGTGGCGCGCAGAACCTGGGCGGCGGATATCTCGGTATCGCACCCCAGGCCAACGTGGTGGTGGTCCGTGCATTCGATGGCACTGGCGGCGGTCGCTACGTCGACGTGATCGCCGGAATGAATTGGATCGTCGCGCACCAGAAGCAATACAACATCCGCGTCGTCAACCTGTCATTCGGTGCTCAGCCGCAGTCCTACTACTGGGATGACCCGCTGAACCAGGCCGTCATGGCCGCCTGGAAAGCGGGCATCGTCGTTGTCGCGGCGTCTGGTAATGAAGGCCCGGACCCAATGACGGTCGATGTGCCGGGCAACGTGCCGTACGTCGTCACTGTCGGTGCGCTGACTGACAACTACACGCCGTACGACGGCTCGGATGATCGTCTTGCCTCGTTCTCATCGACGGGCCCGACATTTGAAGGTTTCGTGAAGCCTGAGATCGTGGCTCCCGGTGGGCACATTGTGGCCTCCCAATCACCAAGCAGTTACCTGGCCAACATCGACAAGGGCTCGATGAAGCCCAACCAGACACAGTTCACGATGTCAGGTACCTCGATGGCGGCCGCTGTAACAACCGGCGTGGTCGCCCTGATGCTTCAGGACGATCCGACACTGACACCGAATGATGTGAAGTGCCGTTTGATGAGCACGGCTCGCGCCGCGGTCAAATGGAACGGAGCACTTGCTTACAGCGTGTTCCAGCAAGGCGCCGGTCTCATCAATGCGGTCGCTGCGGTCAACAGCACCGCTGCTGGTTGTGCCAATGGCGGTCTGGACATTGCAGCCGACCTTGCGGGCACTGCCCACTTTGGTGGTCCCGCCAACCAGGACGCAAATGGCAACTACTACGTGATGAACCTCGACGGCTCCATCTGGGGTGCGGCGCAGTACGGCGATGGCCTCTCCTGGTCGCAGGGGTACACCTGGAACCAGGGATACACCTGGAGTCAGGGTTATACCTGGAGCAAGGGCTACACGTGGTCGAAAGGCTACACGTGGTCCAAGGGCTACACCTGGTCAAAGGGATATACGTGGAGCAAGGGCTACACCTGGAGCAAATCCGTGCCCTGGTGGACCACCTCGAGCTCTGCTGCTTCGCAATCGGCCCCGGCCTCCATCGATTCCTGGGTTCCAAACGAATAATCAGACAGACGAGCCCCGAACTGTGACGTAGTTCCCGCCCCCGGTGGCCGCTCAGGAATTGCGTCAATGCCTCGGTCCCAACATGATGCAATCCTTTGCATATGCGGTGGGGGCCTCTCATAGCAACCTGTCGATACGCATGGCTCGCCGGTGTGTTGATGATGTCCGGGGTGACTACAGCCACGATGGCTGCGGATGCCCCGCCGCTCATCCTTGAGCATCTGACTACCGCGGACGGCCTGCCGCAGGGCACCGTCTACCAGACGCTCCAGGACTCGCAGGGATTCATCTGGCTGGGCACGGAAGACGGGCTCGTCCGCTATGACGGACACGAGCTCGTGCGGTATGCGTATTCCCGCGACGCACAGAATTCACTTCCCGGTAATTTCGTCTACGAGCTTCTCGAAGATGCTGGCCACAACATCTGGGTGGCTCTGAAGGATGCGGGGCTCGCGCGGTGGAATCGCACGACTGGCGATTTCACCGTGTGGCGTCACGAGGCAGGCAACTCCCGATCCTTGTCGAGCGATGCGGTCCGGGCCCTCGCTGCGACATCCGGCGGTCAGGTCTGGATTGGCACGAGCGATGCCGGTATCAACATCCTCGACCCGCAATCCCACTCCCTGACCCATCTGCGCCACGACGACCGAAATACAACCTCCCTGGTCGACGATCGCATACTGACCCTGACACTGGACCACTCCGGTCAGATGTGGGTGGGTACGGAGAAGGGCCTCGATCGGTGGGACGCATCCCAACACGCATTTGTTCACTACGGCCCGGTCAGCGGCAACCAGATTACCGTCATCCGTGAAGACCACGCTGGCACAATGTGGGTCGGCAGCTTCGATGGCGGGCTCGCACGCCTCGATCACGATGGACACGTGGGCCAGGTCTACCGCCACGACCCCAGGCAACCGGCCTCGCTGGCCAGCGATGACATCCGCGCCGTCCTCGAAGATCAGGCCGGGCATCTGTGGATAGGCACACCGGAAGGACTGGATCTGTTGGATCGCGCCAGCAGTCAGTTTGTTCACTACCGCCAGGATCTCAGTGACGCGGAGTCGCTGCGCGATGCTTACATCATGTCTTTGTATGAGGATGATTCCGGGCTGCTGTGGATCGGGACCCGATCAGGAGGCGTGAGCCGTTGGAACCCGCGAAGTTGGGAGCTGGGCGGCCATCGCCCCGACTGGCTGGGCGGCAAGCTCGTCACTTCATTCGCAAAGGCCCCCGACAACAAGGTCTGGATCAGCTCACTCGGTGGCGGTCTGACCCTATTCGACGTCGCAACCGGCAAAGCGACCGATCTCGACACGCTCCTGCACAAAACAAACGCCCTGCATGACACGCGCGTCATGTCTCTCCTGACGGATCGCCACGGCAATCTGTGGATTGGCACGATGGCCGAGGGCCTGCACGTCCTCACCTCATCCGGCAAGCTGGAATCCATTCCGGTCGCGGCAGGGGACGCTCACAGCGTCAGTGCCGCGGGAATCATGACCCTGTTTGAGTCCCGCAGCGGCGCAATCTGGATCGGTACGCATGGTGGCGGCGCGAACATTCTCGACCCCGAAACCCGCCGGATCCGCCAGCTTCCCTTCGAGCCTGCGCAACCCGGTGGCACAGGCTTTCCCCACGTGAGTGCCTTCGCGGAGGATTCTCGCGGCAATGTCTGGATCGGCACCGATGGCGGCGGCCTGCATCTGGCAAAGCCCGATGGCACCGTTGTCGCATCGTTTCGGTACGACTCCAACGACCGCCACTCGCTTCCCGCCAACACGATCTTTGCCATTACCGTCGATCCGCAGGATCGTGTTTGGGTAGGCACGGATGGCGCGGGACTCGCCAGGGTGGTGGGCAGCCCCACAAAGCCGGATGCCATCCGCTTTGATGTCTTCACTCGCCAGCAGGGTCTTTCGAGCAACACCCTCTACGGCGTCATACCGGATGACCGCGGCCAACTCTGGCTCAGCGGCAACGCCGGTCTCGTCCGTTTCGATCCCAACACCCGCGTCATGAAGACTTATCACCGTCAGCATGGTCTGCAGGGCGAAGAATTCGACTTCAACGCCTATTTTCGCCTGCCCGACGGCCGCCTGTGCTTTGGCGGCCCGGGTGGATTCAACATCTTTGATCCGTCTCGAATCACCGAGAACCACAATCCGCCCCGGCTCGCCCTGACCGGCATTTCAGTCATGGGCGTGCCGATCTCAACCGACACGCCGCCGTGGCTGCTCGAGCATCTGAACCTGAATTTCCGCGCCAACGTCGTCTCGTTTGACTTTGGCGCGCTCGATTTCACCTCACCCAGGCTCAACCGCATCGAATATCGCATGAGCGGTCTGACAGACCGCTGGATCGACGTCGGGGCGGTCCGCCGGGTGACTTTGACCAACCTCGATGCCGGCGATCACCTCCTCGAAGTCCGAGCCGCCAACGCCGACTCCATCTGGACCCCCAAACCGTTGCACCTGATCATCCATCGTGATCCGGCACCCTGGCGGTCGTGGTGGGCCTATGCGGCTTACCTGATTGCGATCCTGGCGATCGTCGCGTATCGGATCCGCTCGCAGCGGGAGCGGTTCCAGACGGTTTTGCGCGAGCAGCAACGCCTCGAGGCGAGCACCCAGGCACTGACTGAACGCATCGTCCAGGTCAACACGCTCGTTCAGGCGCTTCCCGACAGACTCTGGGTTGTCGATGCGGAGGGCCGCGTGCAGTGGAGTCCGAACGCGGCCGTCACAGCAGCCCTCACGCCTCCGGAGACCCTGCCGGATGCCCTGCATGCGATCGGTCAAACCGCGGCGGACGGTAAACAACGCAGTCTCGAATATCGAGAGAATGAGTCCGACGGTAGTCGACACTCATACGAGCTTCGATTTACCCGCCGCGAAAGCGGCGACGTTGTAATCGTTCGCCAGGACACGACTGAACGTACAGCGGCGGCGGAGCACATCGAGCGACTCGCTTACATGGATGTCCTCACCGGCCTTCCCAACCGCCAACGCTGTATTGAAACAGCCACTGCAATGTTTGCCGACGCAAGGGACGCAGGTGAGCCCGTTGCCGTCATGTATCTGGACCTCAACAGCTTCAAGCGCGTCAACGACACCTTCGGTCACTCGGTGGGTGATGCCGTACTTCGAATCGTGGCAGGCATTCTCGAACGGGCGCTCGAGCCGACCAGGCGGATGATCCCTCACCTCTCGCTGGCCCGCTTTGGTGGCGACGAGTTTGTGGTGCTCCTGCGCAGCCGCGACGCACGCGCAATCGCCGGTCGCCTGGCCCAAATGATCTGCACCGCCTTCGAAGATCCAATCGAATACAACAGCCTCGAGTTCTACGAAGCTCCGAGCATCGGGCTCGCATTGTTCCCCGACGACGGTAACGACGTGGCGACGGTGTTCAAACACGCCGATACCGCGATGTATCACGCGAAAGGCGGGTCCTCAGGCTCAATAGCTGCGTACACGGCGGCAATGAGCAGTCGCCTGCGCGACTGGTTGGATCTGGAGACGCGCCTGCGCCGTGCCGTGCACGATGGGATCCTGGGCCTGCATTTCCAACCGAAATTCAGGCTGAGTGACAACAAGATCGTAGGTGTTGAAGCATTGCTCCGTTGGCACGACGCCGAGCATGGTGACATCTCACCGACGCGTTTCATTGAGATCGCCGAAGACAGCGGTCTGATTATCGACATTGGCAGTTGGGTAACGCGCGCCGCGTGCCGCCACTTGCGAAAGTGGATGGACGCCGGCTACCCCGTTCCAATCGCAATCAACGTCTCACCGAAGGAGTTGCTCCACGGCGACCCGGCCAAGGTCGTTGAAGCCGAAGCAGCCGCCGCGGGTGTGCCGACCTCTCTGATTGAAATCGAGATCACCGAGTCCCTGCTCGCCAAGGACTCAGCAACCGTCCAGAGCGCACTCCAACGCCTCCGCAAACTCGGCTGCCGGATTGCGTTGGACGACTTCGGTACCGGCTACTCCTCTCTGGCCTACATCACCCGTTTTCCACCGAACCGAATCAAGATCGACAAAGCATTCGTGCGTGACGTCGATCAGTCCGCAGGCGATGCCGCCATCGCCATGGCCATCCTCTCACTCGGCGCCAGCCTCAATCTCACCGTGACCGCCGAGGGCGTGGAGCGGGAAGGGCAGCTCGAGTGGTTGCGCTCCCGTGGATGCGACGAAGTGCAAGGCTTCCTGCTGGCCCGACCATTGTCGGCGGAGCAGCTGGAGGAGCAATTCCTCACGAAGTTGCACACCCCGGCAGCTCCGGTGCGCCGAGCCAGCCACTAGCTACTGCGCCAAAAACGGAAACATGAACTTCCGCGCCTCCTCGTCCCACTCCGTCTTGAACTGAAAGCGTTCCTTCAACGCAGCCGCGCGCACGGCCGCCGGCCGGGCATTGATCTCGTCCATGTGCCGCTTGACGTGAGTCAACTTCGCAAACGACTCGTCCCCAAGCACAAAGGGCGCCGCTCGCGACCAACCCCACAGCGCCATGTCGACGATTGTGTACGTATCGCCCACCATGTACCGATGGTTGGCCAGCCGGGCGTCGACGATTCCCCAGTGCCGCTGCGCCTCGAAGTTGTAGCGCTTCACGGGGTACTCCTTCGGATCCGGTGCGAAATGTTTGAAGTGCACGGCCTGGCCCGAGTAGGGCCCGATCCCCGTCGCAACAAACATCAGCCACGACAACATCTCGCCCCGCGCCCGCGGCGTGTTGGCGGGCAGAAACTTCCCGGTCTTCTCCGCGAGATACAACAGAATGGCGTTGCTATCAAACACCGTCACATCGCCATCCACGATCGACGGCGCCTTGGCGTTCGGATTGATCGCCAGGTACTGCGGCGCAAACTGCTGCCCCTTGCGCACGTCCAAGGCAATCGCCTCAAACGGCAATCCCGTCTCCTCCAACATCAAAGCGACCTTCGCAGGATTCGGCGCCGGCACGAAATAGAACTGGATCATCGCAACCCCCCTTGGACCGCGACGCGACCGGCTCGCCGGACGTGGCGCGCGTTTCCGTGCAAAAACTACCGCGCCGGACCGTAGCCGAGCCCCAGCTCCTCCGTCTCTCCCCCGTCTGATGGGTTCCCGCAGCTGGGCGTGCCCGCAGTGCCCCACTGTCTGTGCCGGCCCATGGCCTGGCCCCCCTAGGCACCCCCATCCACCCCGCCCGGTGCTACCCATGAGCGCTGCCGCCCTGCGCCCGCGGCCACCCCGCCGCCCGCGCCAACCATTACCGCCTGCGCCACCCATCGCCGCCCGCGCCACTCATTGACCCCTCATCGTCTCGATTGCCCCCTCGGTTTGCTCTATACTCGCCCGCTTCCGTGTGCCGGCTTAGCACAGCTGGTAGTGCACCTGATTTGTAATCAGGGGGTCGGCGGTTCGATCCCGTCAGCCGGCACCATTTTCTCCTGTATTTTCAATAGATTATCGGCGGTGGACTAACACTGCCGATTTCGTAGCTACAAACATTAGTTAGCTACAAAAAATATTTTTCGTCCTGCGACGAATGCTCGCCTGCCGCCTCCAAGTTCTCGCGCAATGAGATCGCCAGAGCCCAAGTCTTGGGCGGCGTGTGAGTGAAGCGGGCAAATCGTGCCAGAGCTGTCATGGCCCACCGCTCAATCTGAGTGCTGCCGCGGTTCATTATCCGCGCTACTCCGACGGCCGCGTCATCAACCTCGAGCAGCGGATCAACCGCTGCCGCAATGAATACCTCAAAACAACCGGCTGGGCCTATGAATCGCCTGAGCTGCTGGCGCTGACGAGGTTGCTCTCGCACTTGGCCAAAGGTCGCAGCGTTGAAGTGACAGTCGACGGCCCGGCGGCGGCGAGTTTCGAGCGCGGCAAGCAGTTTTTTATCAGCGCCGCGGACAGTTGAATCTATCCTGCGCCAACTGTCATGAGCAACACATCGGTCCGTGCCACTGTACTATTGGCACATCGAACACTCTGCAACTCGAGGAGGAGAACGTGCGCAATGTTTCGGCTCATCTGCCCATGGCAGCGGTACTACTCGTTTTTTCGCTCGTTTCGAGCGGGAATATTGCCTGCGCAGCCAGCGTCAAGACAGTTGTCCCGCCGTCCAATCGCGGTAGCCTGCCCACTGAGAGGAATCTCAACCGCCATGTCGAGTTCATGGCGCGCAAAGACCGCTTGATCAAAACGGGCGGTACTCAGCTCGTTTTTATCGGCGATTCGATCACCGATGGTTGGCGGACGGATCCACAGCGCGAAATTTTTGAGGACTACTTTGGGCGGTATCGGCCTTACAACATCGGCATCAGCGGCGACGAAACGCAACACGTCCTCTGGCGTGTCGAGCACGGTGAGCTCGACGGCATTACACCCAAGGTGATAGTCCTCATGATCGGCACCAATAACATTGGCAACAACAACAAAATGTCCGCCGACGAGACCGCCCAGGGCATCACTACTCTCGTGACGGCCATCCGCCACAAACTGCCTGCGAGCAAAATTCTATTGCTCGGTATCCTGCCTCGCGGCAATCGCCCAGACGACCCTTTTCGAGCTCAGATCAATCAGACCAACGCCATGATTTCCAAGCTCGATGACGGCCGGTACGTACAGTACCTCGATATCGGCGCAAGGTTTCTTGAATCGGATGGAAGCCTTTCGGGCACCATTATGCCGGACTACTTGCATCCCAACATCCGCGGTTACGAGATTTGGGCCGAGGCGATTGAGTCTACTGTCGATGCGCTTCAGAAGTGAGCGCGTGTCTCGCGGTGATTCGGGATCGCATTCGGCAGGTGCTGACTATTTCGTGCCAGGCTGCCGCAGGCATGTGGGTCATCTGGCCTCCCAGACCTGCCGCCAGGCTGCGAATTCCGAGGGACGGATTCGATAGCGGGCGAAATTGCCTTCGTGCAAGCCGGTGAGTTCGGCTTCGACGACTTCTACAAAATGTTGGCGGTCGCCGGGGTCGATTTGTTTCCTCGCCCAAGCCGCTATTTTTGTTGCGGCATCCTTTCGATCGACCCGCGTCCGGACGAGGGCTGCGATGAGTTCGCGAAACTGTTCGCGGTAGCGAAGCCGGAAGGGATCAGGCTCCCCAAGGGATTGGCGAACGGCGGCGTAGCGCGCCGCCGACCTCTCATAGGCCCAGATGAAGACGTCCTTGAGAAGGTCGATTTTGTTCAGTTCGTACACACCGAGCACGGCCTCTGTATAGGTCTGCCGAGGCACATCGGTGAACGACAACGGCGTCAGGTTGCGCTTGATGAGCGGGATGTTGGCGGCGAGGCGCGACACGCGCTCGTTCACGTCGTCGAAGGGCTGCAGATAGGGAAGCTGCACCATCGCGAAAAATGCTTGTTCGAAGGGGTCGCTGATCGCGCCAGCGGTTGCCAGGACCTGATCGAAGTTTTCCTCGATGAGCTGCGGCACCTCCAGCGGATGGAAGGAAGAGCGTTCGATGCCAACGGCAATGTAACGTAACCTGCCGGCCGCCGTGGAGTCGGCGAGGAGATTGTTGGCGAGGATAGCGTGCAGATTGAGGATGGTGTAGCGGTTGAAGCCGATCTCGTCGGCGGCGCCGACCAGGAACTCGATGGCGTCCTTGTGGTTCAGGATCATCTGCGCTTCGAGATGCGCGCGGCCCTTGGCTTCTTCGCCCAACTCAATCAGGCGCTTCGTGTCGAGGAGTGAGTAAGTGTTGCCTTCGAGACGGCTGGAATTCCAGGCGAGATCGATCAACAGCCTGTTGAGAATCTGTTTGGCGTAGGTGCCTGCAGGCTGGTCTGCGATCTGTGGGCGGCCAACGGCCGCCAGATGTATGCGGTCCTGCTCAGTCAAGTATGAGGAAGAGTTCGGCTGATAGCGGTCGAGAAAGGCGCGAACGTAGCCGACCGGCTTGCGAGCCTGCAGTGCCTGGCTGACGTAGTCGCGAATCACCGTCCCTGCTTTAGAGAGCGGAATGACCGATTCGTTGGCATCTTCCCGCCCTCCCCCGACAATGGTGGCATCGGGCATCCGATATCTCGCCCATCGTCCTTCACCGCTCATAACCAGGCGTTTTAGTGTCACGAGATGTTTGAGTCGATATTGCAGAGTGCGTTGCGGCACAGGCGTCGCAAGAGAGTGCAGAATCTCCGGCGCCGACATGCCGTTCGGGTTGCGCCGCACGGCATCTTCGATCGCTTGCAGTGCTTGCTGTGGAATCTGGTTTGCCAAGGCGGGGGTTACCGGCGGCTGGAATCTAGGCGCAAGAATAACCGTTATAAGCGCAATAATAAAGTCTAGACGCAATAATTGAAGGCTTAGGCGCAGCAATAGTTGCGTCTAAAAGCTTCGGGAATAGCGGTATGAGGTACCGCAGCCGACAATTAGCAAGATCGTTAACGGAAACATCGAGAAGCTCTCGATCGAATTCCTCATAAAGCTGATGGTTCGTGCCGGGCTACCTGACAAATGCCAGGGGCGTCGCGCGGCACTTAGTTAGGCAAATCAAATAAAATCAGCAACGTCAGTCAACGCTGCAATCTCGACATCGCGGCAATGCCGTTTCCGCTGCTCGTATGCCGACCTCAGGCACCTCATGCCAAAAGACGTCATTGCTGTTAGTGCCCCGGGATTAAACGCAGCTACGGCGTGGAGTCCGCCTTTGGCACCTAAGTGCGCTAGTGCACTGACGACTCAGATTGTAACGCGCAGCATCACTCCTTCCGATGTCAGGTGTTTCCGCGACAACCGGTCTCGGACGGCATCCTCCAAGTGACCATGCCAGCCGACTGCCGAGTCAATTTGCACTGCCCCACGTACACGGCTGGAGTATTTCAACATGAGCACCGAGAAATCTCGAAAGATCATCGTAGCCGGCGCCATGGCTGGTGTTGTCGCGATCGGAGGCACGTTATTCGCCCTGCGCTCCCACCCCGTTACTGAGGTAGTGCAGACTCCTCCGCCACCTGCTTCTGTGACACAGACGCCCGCATCTGAGTTGCGTGCTGAGGCTCCCGCAGATACGCCACCACCACTTGCTCAGACTCCTGACGTCGCCGCAGTAGAGCCCCAGCCATCGGGGGCTGCTCCCGCAATCAATCAGCATTCCAACGGGAGCGCAGCCGGCGCCCACACGGCGACAGCGGCTGCTGTAGAGCACAAATCAACTCGTAAGCCGCACACTGGTCGAAGAGATGCAGATGTCATGGCGTCAGACAGCAGCGCAGCCCGCAGGTTGGCTGCGCTCGAGAGCACTGACACACCGTCAGCCAAGGCTGACCCAGCCAACGGGGGTGGCGCAAAGAGGCACGCAGATGCCGCCAAGAGTGCCGATGGCCTAAAGAGTGGCGATACCGTCGAGGGGTCCGATGCCGCGAAGGCAGCCGATGAATCGACGCCGGCCATCACTCCGACTTCAATGGCTGCGCCGGCGCCAGTGATCAGCGGGACACCCCCGGATGATCAAAAAGCGGGAACGAGCACCGAGCGCGCGGCACCGGATAGTCAAACCTCGCCCCAATGAGCGCAGCGACTCAGCCGCACGTATCAGTAGCGGTCCCATGCGGATCTCGGCAGGAACGCGAAGCGTAGTGTGTCGTGCAATGGCGTTCATACGAGCCCGAAATTCAGGGATCGCGAACGGCGCGGTGATGTAATCGTCTCGGAGCGGGTAACGGACAACAGAGCCGCTTCACAGTCACCGTGCGACCAGGCTACCAGGGCTTTATCAGATTCCGAGTGGGTCGCGACCTCGTAGCCGAAGTCCAGCAGCAGCCGGCCGAGCTCGGCAACGCTCGGCCACTGACCGGTGACCAGGATTCTCATTGTCATCCCCCTTTCATGACAGAGGAGAGCGCAACCGTCTTCAAAGCATCCAGCGGCATTCAATGACGATGACTTTCGGGCACCTGCCAGGCCGTCTGCGCAGGTCATGGGAGATCGAGGCCAGCAAAGTGTTACGAAGTGAGGCGCGGTCAGCGGCGGCGCGGGAAGTATTGGGTCTCAGCAACGTAGAAACTGTATCGGGGAGGAACGAAGAGGAAATCGAATGCGATCGTGTTGGCGATGGCCGTCAATGCCGAGGGTCCTCGCCCCAAACGTAGGGCCGCGGCTCTAGTTCCCAACACCATCACGATGTTGATGGGATCGAAGTTGGGGTGCCCAGGACAGGCAATCAATGTGCATAGCGCCGTGATACCGAGCCCGCTTAGACAGCGGGAGGAAAGGACCGTCATGGGATCGATGAGGATCGCCGACATTGATGGCGCGAGAACGGTCATTCGGGTTGCCGGCCTATTCTCGGCCCCCAAGAAAACCGTTAAAAAGGGCCTGCTGGCTCACCGGTGAGCAGAGATTTGAGAGAGCCCTGCCGGGTCGCGGGTTCCAGGTTATGAAAAGCAGCGCCGCGGTCCCCGCGAATCGGGTGATGCCACTCAATTTGTTGACTAGGTCGGCCATCCGCGGTGTCGGTGACATGACCCCTCGTTCCGATCCTACGGCGCGCGCGAGTTAGCTTGCTGTGAGTAAAAAGGGGATGCAACACCTTGGTGATGCGGCGCCCTTGCGGCAGCGTGACGTGCTGCGTCGAGTGGCTAACCGGATGTCAGTGCTGTTGCATTCAGCCACTGAACGAAGCGCTCCCGCAGAGTACGGGGCGGTGTCTGTCCTTTGCCGCCTTGGGGCTGGTTTCCCCACGCATTTGTCGGCATGTGACGCACAGAAAGTGCCAATGAGCTCGCCAACGCCACCTGACCTGCGTGAATGGGATCAATCTTCACAGGTGCCTCACTGGTCGAAATAATGCCGAACAATCGCGGCCCTGTGCAGAGATCACCGTGTTAAGATTTTTCCGGGCCGTGCTGTCCGCAACGCAGCGGCAGCTCCTGTGTGAAGGATGGGCACCCGATTGCGTTGATGACGTGCACGGCCTGCGCGTATTCATCAATGGCCTTCGTCAGAAATTCGTTGCGTCTCCTGCTCACTGAAGCGGATTTGGGTTATAGGTTGTGACGGATGAGGCACCGCTGCCATGCTGATCAGCTGCGTCGTATATCAGGACGGCAAGAAACTCGCCGAAATCGAGACCCGCGAAATTCACGAGTATCTCAGCCGCCCAAAGTGCTTCGTGTGGGTGGCATTGCGTGACCCGCAGGCCCCCGAGCTCGCCGAAATGCAACAGGAGTTTGATTTACATCCGCTGGCGGTGGAGGATGCGCGCAGCGGACATCAGCGGCCGAAAATTGAGGAATACGGCGAATCCTTATTCACCGTCCTGCACATGATTGAGCCGGTGGATGGCGAATTTCGAGTCGGTGAGGTCGCGATCTTCACGGGCCCAAACTATGTTCTGTCGGTACGCAGTCACTCCGAGAAGGGCTTTCAGGAGGTTCGTGCGCGCTGCGAACGAGAGCCGAAGCTGTTGAAGCAGGGTTCCGGTTATGTTCTCTACGCTCTCATGGATGCGGTGGTGGACCGATACTTCCCCATTCTGGACGGTCTCGAAAACGAGCTCGATGTCATCGAGCAACGAATCTTCACACCCCAAGGCTCCCCCAGCGCCAACATCGAGGCGCTGTATGCGCTCAAGCAGCGTCTGATGATCATGAAGCATGCGGTGGCGCCGCTCCTGGAAGGTGTCTCAAACCTATCTGGCGCGCGCGTACCGGCCATGTGCGCAGGGATCCGGGAATACTTCCGCGACGTCTCTGATCACCTGCAACGACTCAACCAAACAGTCGACTCCATCCGCGATACTTTAGGGACTGCGATCTCCGTAAACCTGTCGATGATCACGCTGCAGGAAAACGAGACCATGAAGCGTCTCGCGGCCTACGCAGCGCTCGTTGCGGTACCCACAATGATCGCCGGGATTTACGGCATGAACTTCAAATACATGCCCGAGCTCGAGTGGCGCTATGGGTATGAGCTCGCTCTGTCCGTGATGGCCGTTATCGATGGGTACCTTTTCTACCGGCTCAGAAAGGCCAAATGGCTGTGAGGGAAGGGGCCGGCCGGTCTGAGGCATGCAACGAGCAACAGTGGCAGTGCGAGGATCAGGACAGTCAGCAGCAACAGCCAAAGCAGAAACAACGGCAGCCACGGCCTGAGGCCGAAACGCCATCCCGCCGGTCTCAGGTGCAAAGTGGCGAACAGCGGCGGCAGGACCGCGGTTGCCGTCGACATCCAGAGCGCAGCGCTTGCCGCGGCTCGCGAGCTCGGCGCAATGCATATCATTGACGCGCGAACCGCCGACCCGGTGGAGGCTATCCAAACGTTCACCCAGGGCGGAGCACAAGTGTCCATTGATGCGTTAGGTGTCGAGACAACGTGTCGAAACTCCGTACTGGACAGCTACGATACAACCGGCATTGTTGTCATCGAGCGGTTTTCGTAGTTTGCAAAGGCGCGCGACGTCCTGCTCGCCGAAGAGCCGCTCCGTACGCAACCGCACATAGGTACGATATGGTCCAGCGTATACTGGTTGGATGCTTCACGAGTTTCTTACCAGCAACCGCGCTGATCTGATAGAACGCTGCCGTCTCAAGGTGGCTCGACGGTCCGCACCCAGGGTGACCTCTGCAGAAATCACGCACGGCATTCCGTTGTTTCTGGATCAGCTGATCAAGACCCTCGAAGTGGAGCAAACCTCCGAGCCCCTGCGCAGCCGCAAAGTGTCCGGTCCGGCTGGTGGCGGCGGGCCCTGGAAGTCTGAGCTGGGCAGCACCGCTGCGCTACACGGGCGCGAGCTGCTGCAGCAGGGTTTTACGGTAGATCAGGTCGTTCACGACTACGGCGATCTGTGTCAGGCCATTACGGATCTGGCGTTCGAACGCAAGGCGCCGATTGAAATAGACGAATTTCGAACACTCAACCGCTGTCTCGATAATGGTATTGCCGAAGCCGTTACAGAATATTCCTACCAGCGCTATTCGGTCGCGGCCAACGATGGCGTTCAAGCGCTGAATGAACGGCTGGGATTTCTTGCGCACGAGCTGCGGAACCTCATTCATACAGGTACTCTCGCCTTCACTGCCATTAAATTGGGCAATGTCGGGGTCACCGGGGCAACTGGAGCCGTACTGGAGCGTTCCCTGATCGGGCTGCGTACGCTGGTAGATCGAACCCTTGCCGACGTGCGAGTCGCCGCGGGAATGCTGCCGCGGAACAAACTGATGCCTCTTGCGGATTTCATTGATCAAATCGGAGTTTCCGCACTGCTCGAGGCGCGCGCCCGAGGGTGCAAATTGACTGTGTCCGATGTCGACGCTCGCCTTGCAGTTGATGTCGACCCCGACATGCTGCTTTCGGCCCTCGGAAACCTGCTGCAGAACGCATTCAAGTTCACGCAACAGGGCACTGAAGTCACCGTAAACGCCTATGCAGTCGCCGACCGCATTCTGATCGACGTCGAGGATCATTGCGGCGGCCTGCCACCAGGTAGTGCCGACAAAATGTTTCTACCTTTTTCCCAGAGTGGCGTCGACAAATCCGGGCTCGGCCTCGGGCTCGCAATCAGTCGGCGCAGCATCGAGGCGAACTCCGGAACTCTCCGTGTCCGCGACGTTCCGGGCACGGGGTGTGTTTTCACCATCGATCTTCCGCGGCACACATTGCCGTAATATCGCGCGGGCGCGGCCCGCTTGTAGGCGCAGTCCGGCACCAATCTACGTGTAGGACTGCTTGCGGATCAATAGAAAGCGCCTCATCGTCATATCAAGGCTTTCTGACCGCTCTCCCGGAGTTTTATAACCATGTCATGGAGTACCCATTCGCCCGCGGACGCTGATTCGTGTGAAACACCCCACATGAGCAAAGTGCTGATCGTGGACGACGATGTTGATTCACGCGAGATGTTGTCGTTGGTGCTGGAGATGGCCGGACACACTGTGTGCACTGCGAAAGACGGCGCGGAAGCCCTGGTGGTGGCTGAAAGATTCGAGCCCAACGTCATTTTCCTGGACATCGAGATGCCAAAGGCGGATGGATACGCGACCTGCCAGATCTTGCGCAAAATGGATGGGCTCCAGAAGGCCCGGATTTATGCAGTCAGCGGGGTCACCGGCGTGGCTCATGAGCGTCGCTGCAGTGAAACCGGATTCGATGGGCAGATTTCCAAGCCCGCTGACCCAGACTATTTCGCGCAGCTCGTTTGAAACAGCCTGTTATGACCCAACTCGGCGAGGGCATCGCTGCGATCGCGTCCGGTCGCCTGGGCTCGGTTGCTGGTCCGGTGCTTGCCGTGGCGCGAGTGTGAAGATGCAACTGGCCCGGTGGCACTGATCGCTCCCCAAGTGGCGCCCGCTTCGGGTACATTCCGCTGGCCCCCACGGTTGTGCTGAGGCGGGCGCCATCTTCCCCTGATTGACAGGCAGTCGTCATGAAACCCGGTGTGCGAATTGTTTTGCTTGCGCTCTGTCCTACGGTCGCTGTCAGCCAACCGGCCCTGACATTGCACTACCGCAAGCCCGCCGATGTGTGGACCGAGGCGTTGCCCATCGGCAACGGCAGGTTGGGCGCCATGATCTTCGGTGGCATCAATGAGGAGTTGATCCAACTCAACGAAGCCACTTTGTGGAGTGGTGGCCCGGTCGCTGACAACATCAATCCCAAAGCCTACGACTTCCTTGCCCCGGCGCGTGCGGCGCTCAGAAGGGGTGAGTACGGCCGGGCCGCCGATCTGGTCAGGCGCATGCAGGGTCCCTACACCCAAAGCTATCTTCCCTTGGGCGACCTGGTGGTTCGGCAGGAAACGGGCAACGGCAAGCGTACCGATTACAGTCGCGAACTGGATTTACGCAGCGGACTGGCGACTACCCACTTCAGCATCGACGGAGTCCGGTACAAGCGCGAGGTGTTTGCCTCCGCACCGGCGGATGCGATCGTCATGCGGATCTCCGCGGATGCGCCGCGAAAGATTTCGCTTACCGTCGGTGTGCGGAGCCAGTTGCGCGCACGTACCGTCTCCACGAGCGACGTGCTGAGTCTGCAAGGCCGTGCGCCGACGCAGGTCGATCCTGACTATTTCAATGTCAACAATGAACCCGTCGTCTACGACCCGGCTGACACCTGCAAGGGAATGCGTTTTGAAATGAGTGTCGAGCCATTGGTGAAGGGCGGCACCGTACGGGTCAGCGATACGCAGATCGCCATCAACAATGCTACTGAAGTGGTCCTGTTACTCTCGGCGACTACCAGCTTCAATGGCTTTGACCGTTGTCCCTACAGCGAGGGCAAGGACGAGCACCAGGCCAACCTCGAACACCTCACCCAAGCCTCGAGGCAGACCTACGCGCAATTGCTCGATGCGCACCTGGCCGATTTCCACCGTTATTTCGATCGCGTATCCCTGTCTCTCAACCCCGCTGAGCATGACCGGAGCGGGCTCGCCACCGATGAGCGTCTGGACGCCTACGGCCGCGGGGCCACCGATTCGAACCTGGAGGCGCTGTACTTCCAGTACGGTCGCTATCTGTTGATGTCCTCGTCCCGCACGCCAGGTGCGCCCGCCAATCTGCAGGGCATCTGGAACAAGGATGTGCGAGCTCCCTGGAGCAGCAATTACACCACCAACATCAACGTGGAAATGAATTACTGGCCGGTAGAGTCGGCCAACCTGTCCGAGATGTTCTCACCCCTCGATGATCTGATCCACCACGTCGCCGTGACCGGCGCGCGAACCGCCGCCGATTACTATCATGCACGCGGTTGGGTGTTGCATCACAATTCCGACATCTGGGCCCAGAGCACGCCCGTGGGCGATTTCGGCAAGGGCGATCCGAAGTGGGCCAACTGGTACCTGGGGGGCGACTGGCTCTGCCACAATCTTTGGGAGCACTACCTGTTCAGCGGCGATCGTCGGTTCCTCGAGGATGCGTGGCCCCTCATGAAGGGCGCGGCGCAATTCACACTCGACTGGTTGCAGAAGGATGCGCAGGGTCACCTCGTGACCATGCCGTCGACCTCACCGGAGAACACTTATTACTATCAACAGGACGGCCAGAGAAGGGAGGGCGCGGTCACGGTGGCTTCCACAATGGACCTGGAAATCATTCGGGACCTGTTCACCAACGTCATTGCCGCCAGCCAGGTGCTGAACATCGATGAGCGATTGCGACAAGAGTTGACGGAGGCTAACGCGAAGTTGCTGCCACTCCAGGTTGGCAGTCAGGGACAACTTCAGGAGTGGTATCGGGATTTCGAGGATGTGGATCCCCATCATCGGCATACATCACAGCTTTACGGACTGTATCCGGCCAATGAGATATCGCCACTCACCACACCCGAGCTCGCGGTGGCGGTAAAAAAGACATTGGAGCTGCGCGGCGATGATGCGACCGGTTGGAGTCTTGCCTGGAGAGCGAACCTGTGGGCCCGGCTGTTGGATGGGAATCGCGCTCATACGCTGTTTCGCAAGCTACTGCGCCTGACCCGGGATGAGGGTACCCGCTATGACCGAATTGGCGGTGGCGCTTATCCCAACCTGTTCGACGCACATCCGCCTTTTCAGATCGACGGTAATTTTGCCGGTACGGCAGGCGTTATCGAGATGCTGTTGCAGAGTCAGAATGCCGAGCTGCATTTGTTGCCCGCGCTGCCGGATGCCTGGCAGGCGGGGTCGGTCAAAGGGTTGGTTGGCCGAGGCGGCTTCGTGGTCGATATGGATTGGACCGATCACCGCCTGAAGTCGGCTGTGATCATCGCGCGCAACGCAGGTGAATGCGTTGTTCGTACATCGGAAGCCGTGACCCTGCTGCCATTGAAACTCCATAGTGAGAAGGCTGCCGTTGGTTATACGCTGCGATTTCATACTGTCCGGGGCGGACGGTATGTCTTGCGAAACAGTCCGACCATTGCTAAATGAGTTGGATGCCTCCCCACAAACCCAGCGGCAGATTAATGCCGCGCGAGCTGCCGCATCGGCTCATGAGCGCCCGGTGGGTGGCCCGCGGACTCCGATGGCGCGATTGCACTCACCTGGGCGTAGTTTCCACTCGGCTCCCAGGGATTCAGCAGCACGACTTGCGTGTGATCAACCAGTGCGGAGATTCCGTCCCTACTGACAATGCGCATTGCGGTCCACCACATGGGGCGGACGAGACCGTGCCAGGTGTCCTGTTTCTCGATGTATTTGGCAATTCCAACGCCGTTGGCGCTGAGAGTGGGCCCGATGAAATAGAAATGCTCGATGGAATCCGAGACAATGGTGGGTTCCCGGGTAATACCGAACAGAAGACAACCGCCGCCTGTTACGGCGAGTCTCGAATAACGCTGCCGACGGTGTTTCCAGGCACCATCAGAGTACGAGGCTAGCAGCCCATATTGAGTCGGATTCCAGATCGCGCCCCCCGTGACGCGGAGGTCGCTAATGGTCATCGACGTCGCTGGCTGCGCAGCGGCACCCTCGAAAAAACTCAGGGTCAACATTCGCGCGGGTAGATTTAGCTGGTTAACCTTTGTTAACGCGGCAGCAAGCGGCATACCCAGTGCGTTGGCCGTAATGGCTCAGATAATGGTTGAGCTCGTCGGTTCGCCGCCGCCGAGCTACCGCTTTTGGATTGGAATTCCGCCGACACTCCGATTTTTCCAACGCCTCACCCACTTCGTGGCCTCCAGCACGCTGAGCGGAAACAACCCAACCACCAGACTGAGCATGCAATCGCCCAAAGACAATTGACCGATCTGGAAGAGGTCCTCCATCGCGGGAATATGATGCAGTGCCAGTTGCAACAACACTGAAACCCCGACAACGCCCAGCAGCGCGAGGTTCGTAAACGCGCCCACCTCCCAGAACAGTCGGGTGGTGCTCCGGGAGGCGAAGGAGCGGAACAGCTCTCCAAAGACGATGACCGAGAAGGCGAGGTTGCGCGCCTCGACGAGGTCCCTGGATCTGAGCGCCCAGACAAAGATGCCTAATGTAGCTACCGTTTGAAGCACGGCCGTGAAGGCGATGGCGCTCCACTCAGGCCGGCCCAGAATGGGCTCATCCGAGCGCCGCGGCGGTCGCTTCATGACATCCTGCTCGGGAGGATCGACGACCAACGCAAGTGCCGGCGCGCCGTCGGTAACGAGGTTGATCCACAAGAGCTGCAACGGGAGAAGTGGCAACGGCAGCCCCATTACGGATGCCACGAGCATGACGGCAAGCTCGGCAGCGTTACCGGAAAGAAGGTATACGAGTGACTTACGAATGTTATCGAAGATGCCACGCCCCTCGCGTACCGCCGCGACAATGCTCGCGAAGTTGTCGTCCGTGAGCACCATATCGGCAGCTTCCCGAGTGACCTCTGTTCCTGTCTTGCCCATGCAAATGCCGATATGCGCTTCGCGGAGCGCGGGCGCATCGTTGACACCGTCTCCCGTCATTGCGACCACGGCGGAACGCGACTTGTAGAGCCGAACGATTTTGAGCTTATCCTCCGGCGACGCTCGTGCGTACACCAATTCCTCCGGCGCCTCAGATGTACGCACGATGCCGAGCTCACGGGCGATGACCAACGCAGTTGTAGGATGATCGCCCGTAATCATCACTGTCTTGATTCCTGCCTCACGGGCAGCTGCAACGGCCTCGATAGCCTCGGTACGGGGCGGATCGGCAATGCCAACCAGGCCGAGTAGTTGGAGATTCTCCTCACGCGGGCTGTTGCCAACCGCCACCGCGAGGACGCGAAGCCCCCGAGCTGCCAGCTGTGCATGAGCTTCGCTCGCTCCCTCAGTGCCCGTGCTGCAACGAGGAAGCACCGTCTCGAGTGCGCCTTTCACATACAACACCCCGTCCGCCCGGAAAATGGACATACGTTTGCGTTCTGAGTCAAACGGATTAACCGCATGCCGTGCGCGCGATCGCTCAATCGCGTCGCGGCGGATTCCGCGCTCGGCCGCAGCCATCAGAATCGCCACTTCGGTGGTATCACCGATGCCGCTTCGCTCATCAGCTGACAGCTCGGCATCACTGCAGGCAGCCGCCGCATCAATCAGCCGATTGTGGTCGGGGCCCCACATTTCCCTGACGGTCATAACTCCAGTCGTGAGCGTCCCCGTCTTGTCAGTACAGATGACGCTGGCACAGCCAAGTGTTTCGACAGCATGCAGTTTTCGCACGAGCACATGTCGCGACACCATGCGCTGTACTCCGATAGCCAGTGCGATGGTGACAATGGCGGGCAAGCCCTCAGGCACGGCAGCGACCGCCAACGAAACTGCGGACAGGAACACCGAGAAAATACCCGCCCCTCGTAGTAAGCCCAGTGCTGCAACGATCAGGACGATCCCAATACAGAGATAGAGCAACACTCGGCTGACACTGGCCAACCGCTGTTGTAGTGGTGTCTCGGTTTCCTCGGCCGTGGAAAGGAGGTGTGCGACTTTGCCCAGCTCCGTCCGCATTCCCGTCGCGGCCACGATCGCGCGTCCAGTTCCGTTTGCGATCGACGTGCCCATAAAGACCGTGTTATGTCTTTCGGCCAGTGGCGCATCTGATGCAACCGGTACCGTCGATTTCTCTACCGGTGCACTTTCACCTGTGAGGGAGGCCTCATTGGCCGTGAGGACGTGCGCCTCTACGATTTGCCCGTCGGCTGCAACAATGTCACCTGGCTCCAGCAGCAGGAGATCGCCAACGACAACCTCAGCGGATGGAACCATGATGGGGTGACCGTCCCGCATGACGCGAGCACGCGGAGCGGTCATGGCGCGAAGGGCGAGGACGGATCGCTCGGCTTTGTATTCCTGGGCGAAGCCAACCAGTGCATTGATCACGACAATGGTGCCTATCGCAATCGCATCCGCAAGCTCCCCGAGCAGGCCAGAGATGATGCAGGCGCCCAACAATAGCCAGATCACAGGACTGTTGAACTGGCGGGCAAAGATGATCCATCGCGGTGTCGGCTTCTCGCGCTCAATCTCATTCGGACCCTGCTCGGCGAGCCGCTCGAGGGCTTCCTCGCGCGCAAGACCTTGGGAGGCGTCGAAAGTCTGATCCGCCCGTTCGAATGTCGGAATTGCACTCATGAGGCCACCTCTGCCGGAACCGGTTCACCCAAGTGCGTGAGTTGAAAGCTGCGCCATACGACATACACAGCCGGAATGACCAGCAGTGTGAGAATGGTGAGTGATACGAGTCCGCCCCACATGGGCGCCGCGATGCGCTTGGCGACATCGGAGCCCACGCCCGTGTCCAGCAAGATTGGCAGCAAGCCGAACACATTCGTCATGACCGTCATCAACATCGGACGAACGCGCTTCGCGCCGGCATCCAGTGATTGCGCAACGAGCTCGGGAATACTCTTAATAGTGCCGTTCGCGCGACCTTCGTTCCACGCACTATCGAGGTAACCGACCATCACGCTGGCCGTTTCCGCTGCGACACCGAGTAGCGCGATCATGCCCACCCACACCGCTATGGACATGTTGAAGTTCGCCAGCCATAACATCCAAACGGCGCCTACCGCAGCGAACGGTACGCCTGTCATGACTATGAGAGTCTGTGCGACGCCTTTGAAATTCATATACAGGATGAGGAACACGATACCGATAGTCAGTGGGAGGATCCACGTCATGCGTGCCTGGACCCGCTCGAGCAGCTCGTATTGTCCAGTCCACTTGATGAAGTAACCCGGGGGCAGCTTGACCTCGCGCTCCACGAGCGTCTTGGCTGCACTGACATAGCCGCCAACATCGCTCGTATCTATGTCGACATAAGTCCAACCTGTGATTGATCCCATCTCGCTCTTGATCATCGGCGGACCCATCACGGTCTCGATCCGTGCGAGCTGACCCAAAGGAACGAAAGCGGCCGTTGCTGAGGAAAAGCCCCTCGCTGCCTGAGCTGCGGCGCCGTTGGTGTCGCTCATGCCCTCTGAGCTTGCGCCACTGGAACCTGCACCTGACATGGCCGGCGCACCTGCGTTTATCCCGCCGCCCATCGGTGCACCTGTGGCTGCACCGGCGACAGCTCCCATCCCGCCCGATCCCTGCGTGGGCGCGGACATGCCGGGTGGTGCAGCTCTGTTGGTGGATACCGGCCGGGGTATAAACGGCGAGATGGGCACGAGTACGTTCCGGAGTGCCTCGGGGTTGTCGCGCAGCTCACGCGGGTATCGCACATTCACGCGATATCGCTCGCGTCCTTCGAAAGTTTGCGAGACATCCATGCCGCCGATGGAGCTTTCCACGACATCGAGGACTTCGCGCACTGTAAGACCGTAGCGGGCAATCGCGTCGCGGTCAGGTGTCACGTCGAGGAAGAACCCGCCGAGCTCACGTTCCGCATAGACACTGCGAGTGTGAGGCAAGGGGCGAAGCAGGCGCTCGAGATCTCCGTTGATTCGGCTAATGGTCTCGAGATCCGGGCCGAACACTTTGATGCCAATCGGCGTGCGAATGCCGGTCGAGAGCATGTCGATACGTGCCTTGATCGGCATCGTCCACGCACCCTGCACGCCGGGCAACTGTGTCTTCTCGTCCAATTCCGCAACGAGGCGCTCGAGAGTCATGCCCTTGCGCCACTGGTCCTTCGGTTTCAGGTGAACGAGCGTCTCAAACATGGACAGCGGTGCCGGGTCCAGCGAGGTGTCCGCGCGGCCTGATTTTCCAAAGACCCGTTCCACCTCGGGTACCTGTTTGATTTGACGGTCCTGCCACTGCAGCAGGCGCTTGGCTTCGGTTACAGAAATGCCAGGCACCGTGATCGGCATGTACAGAAGATCTTCTTCGTACAGAGGTGGCATGAACTCCGACCCAAGTTGGAAGAACGGGTACGCTGTCGCAGCTGTGATCAGGAGAATGACTGCGATGACTGCGTAGCGCGCCTGCAAGCAGGCGCGCAGGAGAGGGCGATAGACCGCAATGCAGAAGCGGTTGATTGGATTCTTCTCCTCGGGAGTGATCCTGCCCTTCAGAAAGGTAACCATCAACGCCGGCACGAGTGTGATCGCGAAGATCGACGCAAACGCCATTGAGAACGTTTTCGACAGGGCGAGGGGACGGAAGAGGCGTCCTTCCTCCCCTTGCAGTGCAAACACCGGGAGGAATGCGATGGTGAGCACGAGCAGGGCGCCGAACATGGACGGGCCGAGCTCGCGCGCCGAGGCGATCACGATCTCCTTGCGGTCGAGTTTCAGGCCTTTGCGGTCGGCTTCCGCGATTTGCTTGTGCGCGTTCTCCACGAGAACACAGGCGGAATCCACCATGTCGCCCAGCGCAAGTATGACCCCGGCAAGCGACATGATGTTGATCGAGATATTCAGATAGTAGAAGGTGATGAACGTGGCGGCGGTGGCGACCGGAAGTGCGATGGCGGCCACGAGTGCCGAGCGGAAATGAAACAGGAAGACAAAGATGACGAGAATGACTACGGCCAGTATCTGAAGCAGATTCACCGTGAGCGTGGAAACGGAATCCTTGATGAGCTGACTGCGGTCGTACACCGGAACGACCTTCACGCCTTCAGGCAGAGAGTCTTTCAGCTCATTGATCTTCGCTTTCACCCGGGCGATGACATTCAATGCATTCTCGCCCGAGCGCATGACGACGATGCCGCCCACAACTTCACCACGTCCGTCGAGATCCACCAATCCGCGCCGGATGTTTCCCCCGATAGTGACGTCAGCCACGTCACGAATTCGGATGGGCGTGCCGCGAGAATCTGTCGCGACCACAGCGAGGGCAAGGTCTTCCGTGTTGGTCACGTATCCACGGCCGCGCAATGCGTACTCATGCTGGGACATCTCGATGACACGCCCGCCGACCTCTGCGTTGGCGCCTCGCACCGCGGCGGCAACCTGACTCACCGAGACATTCCGTGCCTTCATCCGTGCGGGATCGACCTGGATCTGATATTCCTTCTCGAAGCCGCCAACGCTTGCGACCTCCGACACGCCCTCCAGGCCTTGCAGCCAATAACGTAGATGCCAGTCCTGAAACGATCGCAAACTTTGCAGAGTCTGTCGTCCGCTCTCATCTACGAGCGCATATTGAAAGACCCAACCGACGCTGGTGGCGTCCGGTCCAATCTGCGGCGTCACGCCCTCGGGCAACTTGTCTTTGACCTTCGCGAGATACTCCACCACCCGGGAACGGGCCCAGTAGAGATCTGTCCCGTCCTTGAAGACAACATAGACGAAGGACATGCCAAACATGGTGAAGCCGCGTACGGTCTTGATTTCAGGCGCACCCAGAAACGTGGTGACGATGGGATAGGTCACCTGGTTTTCAATCAGCGTGGGGCTGCGGCCCATCCACTCGGTGGCGACGATCACCTGCGTGTCAGAGAGGTCGGGGAGGGCGTCCAGCTGCGAACGCTGGGCACACCAAAGACCCCAGGCAGTCAGCCCGGCAGCCAACAGGTAGACGAACAAACGCTTCCGCGCGGAAAAGTCGATGATTCGGGCGACTAATCCAGTCGAGGGCGAATTAGTGGAGCTATCAGTGGACATGCCCGCCCTTCGGTGCGCTGGTCGCTTTGAGTCGACTTTCGGAATCGAGGAGGAACTGGGCCCCTGTGGCCACATGCTCTCCTGGCTCGAGGCCAGCTTCCACGCGATAGCTATCCCCGACCAGCGGTCCCAGCGTCAGCTCGCGTGGTTCGAAATGCTCAACGGGATCGCCACGTGCCACGAAGACGATCGACCGCGTTCCGGTACGAATGACTGCGGTCTCCGGCACTGCAAGCCCTTTGCCCATACGCAGCTCCATCTCTACGGACGCGAATGCGCCAGGCAGCAATTGACCGTTGTTATTGCGGAGCTCGAAACGGACCTTGCGAGTGCGAGTGGCTTCATCGAGGGTCGGCGAGAGGAACACGATCTTGCCGTCGAGAGCAGTGGACTCGCCTTGGATGGTCAGCCGCGCGTGATCATTGACCCGAACATAGGGCACATCGGCTTCATACACATCGGCGAGCACCCACACCTGGGAAAGATCAGACAGGGTGTACAGCTCGAGGGAGGGGTCGACGTACATCCCCTGGATGGCTTCTTTCGATAAGACAGTGCCGGTTCTGGGAGCGAGTAGCGGGAATGTTTTCTTCGGTTCACGCGTTCGCTCCAGGCGTTCAATCTCACTTTTCGGTACGTCCCACAACATCAAACGGCGCCGGGCAGCATCGAGCAACGCGTCATTGCCGGATTGAGCCGAAGGTCGGTCGAGGATGGATAGAAACTCAACTTCGGCGGAGTAGACATCCTGACTATAGATTGAGCACAGGGGCTGCCCCGCCTTCACCCTGCCACCAATGAAGTTGACGTAGATTCCGTCAATCCAGCCTCGGACTCTGGAGTGCACATGCGCACTGCGGGTCTCATCCAGCGTAACGACTCCGACCGTGCGCACGATCCGAGTGAAATCACGCTCCTCAACGGGGGCTGTAGTGAGCTCGAGTGCTGCTGAGCGCACCGGGTCAATGGCAACGCTCGCGTAGCCGGCCGGAAGCCCCGCTGCACTATGCGAATCCGAGTGGGATGAGTGGGCGCTCATCGGCGCGGGTGCCTGTGCCGATTCGTGCACGTGAAGCTGAGGCGTGTCTCGCAGGAAAGGCCACCCCGCCCGCCAATACTGAGCGCTCAAAACGGCTACAGCGAGCGCCAACACGACACCGGCTCCGAGTTCGATTGAGGTTCTTCTGGCGAGCACTGTCATTGCGGGACTCCTGTTTCTCCCATCGCGCGCCGCAGCCGCGCCCAGGCGAGGCCGAGATCAAATTGAGCGGCAGTGAGCTCACTTTGAGAGCTCCTGAGTACCTGCGCCGCTTCAATCACACTGATGATCGGAAGTTGGCCGGATGCATAACCTGCCAATGTGGGATCAACCGCTTGTCTGGCGCGCGGAATAATTTCGTCGCGGAGAGAAAGGAATTGCTCACGTGAGGCGACAACTCGTTCGCGAGCGGCCAACGCCTCGCCTTCAACCATCCGTCTCATCGATTGCAGATCGGAGTCCGCCATCCGGGCCATCCATTGCGCCTCGGCCACGCCGGCACGCAGCTTCCCGCGCCAAATGGGCACACTGATTCCGACCATGACCATCCAACCTGACCCGTCGGTCATGGTGTAGGCGGGACCCGTACGAATGACCGCCATGGGCGCATACATCGACTGCATGACGGACACTTCTGCCTGAGCCCGGCTGATTTCCGCGTTGCCCGCGCGCAGCTCCGGGCGTCCGGCAAGGGCAGCCGCTCGAACAACATTCGCCTCGGGAGGGACCATGGAGGATATTGACTTGTCGAGCGCCGGCACTGGCGCATCGGCGGGGCGCCCCAGACTGCTGTTCAACATCACCTCCGCCGCACGCACTTCGCTACCCATGGATCGAAGTGCTCCATCCAACCGGGAGACCTCAATTTCCGCGCGGAGCGCCTCTGATTGCCCGCCGGTACCCGCGCCATATCGGGCGGTTGCCGCGCGTACAAATTGTTGGGCCAGTGTCCGTTGCTCCTCGAGGACAGAGACCATCCCGCGTCGCTCCTGCAGCATGAGGAACGCCTCGGTCGCATCGAGCTCAACGTCCAGGGAGACCTTGTCGATGTCCGCCTTTGCTCCTTGGGATTCAGCCTCCGCGGCGCGCCGGCGATTACCGCGAATTCCGGACAGTGGGAACCGTTGCTCAACCGTGAAACTGACATCAGCGCCATCGAGCATGAAAGGCAGGTGATCAACCGCCGGTGAGATCATCGGATCGTCGAGGGCGGAGACAATCGCAGGTCGCTCGGCGAAGGCTCGTGCCCGCGCCTGTGCCGCTGCGATCTCAGGCCGATGCACACGCGCCAGCTGGACCGCCTGTTCGAGACGTAGCGGGGACGGGAGAGACTCAGTGTCCTGCGCGCAGGCAGGTGACAAGTGGAACTGAAACAGCACGACTGTGCCAAGCACGAGAAAGACTACTCGTGCCACACGTGTCATCCATGTACTGGGGGGCTCCTGCCGGTGCATCTTTCAACTCAGGATCTGGAGGCTATAGGGGGCTGTGACGTCAGAAAGAATCGCACGAGAATACGAAGCGTTCTTATTAGCACTTGTACCCGTGCCGATTCGGGAAATACGTACGTGACAAGGGCGCTTGCGTCTCCGACCGATCCCGTTGATGTTTTCGGCACGAAAAAAAGAAAGGGAGCCGCGCGCACCGCGGCTCCCTTGTTCGTTGGAGGAGCGGTCTACTTGCTCTTCGCCATCTTTTCATGCTCTGCGGCCAACTCCCGACTCTCCTTGGCCGCCGCCTGCAGGTCCGCTGCGATGGCGTCGCAGTGCTTCGCCTGCGCGGCGTGCCATGATTTCGCCCCGGCCTGAGAAGTGTAGGTCTCGGCGAGACCCTTGTGCATTCCGGCCATCTTCTCGAGACGAGCCGCCTCCGCCTCATAAGCTTTCGCAATCGCTTCGTGATCAGCCGGCGTCTTGGCTGCTTGGATCTTGACTGTATCGAGCGGGTCCGTGTCGGCCGCCCAGGCACTGCCCGAAAGTGCTACGGCGACGAGGCCCGCGCTCAACATGCTGACGATCGATTTCATGGTCAACTCCTGCTGTTGTGGCGCTGTGTGACGCCGTGTTGTTTGCTTGCAAAGCAGTGTAGTGGCGCGCGGCCCACAGCCAATTGTGAGCTTTACCTACTGCCATATGGATATTTCCCGGTGTCGTGCTGCGACGCGATCCCCAACGGCCGGCTCAACATCCTGACGGCGTCGCCTGTATGCGACAGTGAAGTAGCGCTTTTTGCGAAATGTGGACTGCGTTCAGGTCGCGTCCAGTCTCGGCCAGATAAGGTGCGACGAGACTTTAGTCACGGGGGAGGAAGCTGAATGGCTCCACAGATACGCCTGCACCGTTTTCACGTGCTCATGGCCGCAGCCGCGCTGCTCAATCTGACCGCCTGTGGTGGCGGCGATAGCGCTGGAACGGCTCAAATGAAGTTATCCGTAGGCGATGCGCCCGTGGATGGAGCTCAGGCGGTCGTTGTCAAATTCACCGGTGTCGAGCTGACCGGCAACAGCGGCAGCCCGGTTACCATAACCTTTCCTCAGCCCAAGGCGATTGACCTGCTCAATGAGAGCGGCAAGGCCACCGCGGTGTTGTTCAACCAACCGATTGCCGCTGGTCAGTATGGTCAGATTCGCCTGATGGTCGTGGCCGATGGCGATCCCGCGAACTCTTACATAACACTGTCGGACGGCACCAGGCACGGCCTGCAGGTACCGAGCGGCTCCGAAACCGGGTTGAAGCTCGTCTCAGGCTTCACGGTCCCGAACAGCGGTGTGGTGGACTATGCCATCGACTTCGACTTGCGTAAGGCCATCACGTGCCCGACGGGGCAGTCCCCGGTCTGCACGCTCAAACCAGCCGAACGACTGGTCGACAACACCACGGTCGGGAATATCCAGGGTGTCGTCAGCAACACGTTGGTGCCGGACGGATGCACCCCTGGTGTGTATCTCTACAGTGGCACAGTGACAGCGCCGGAAGACATGAACAGCGCGGCAGCATCCACCGACGTCAGCCAGCCGATCGGCTCGAAAATGGTGGTCGCAAACTCCCAGCCGCCGTATTACTACCAGTTTACTTTCCTACCGCCCGGGACCTATACCGTCGCATTTACGTGCCAGGTTGCTCAGGACAATGCCGATCAGGCCGACAGTGCCGTAACGTTCGGAGTGGTCAAAACGGCAGTTTCCGTGACTGCCAACATGACCACGACCGCTGACATTCAGTAAGGAGCATCACATGAAGAAAATCGTGTGCGCGGCGTTTCTCATTGCCACCGCAATCCCTGCATTTGCCGCTGACGTGGGTGTGTCCATCAGCGTCGGCCAACCCGGATTCTACGGACAAATCAACATAGGTAACGTGCCGCCGCCACCTGTGGTCTATGCCCAGCCCGTGGTGGTTACCCGTTCGCCGCAGTATGTTTCAGCGCAGCCGATCTACCTGCATGTCCCTCCAGGACATGAAAAGCACTGGAACAAACATTGTGCCGAGTACAATGCCTGCGGTCGGCCAGTGTATTTCGTACGTGACGATTGGTACAACAATGAATACGTGCCCCGCTATCGCCACGACAGTGACGATCACGACGGCGAGCATGGGCACGGGCACGGACACGGACACGAGAAGGGGCACGGCCACGGCGACAGGTGAGCCCATCGTCGCTCGAGTCCGTGGACATCAGACGTAGTCAAACAGCGCCATGAATCCAAAATCCATGTGGAGCTGCTGGTGGCAGTGGAAGAGGGTTCGCCCCGGATTGTCCGCCACAAAATCAAACTCCAGCTCCTGAAATCCGCCGAGCATCACGACATCCTTCAGGACACCGGAAGTGGGTTTGCCGCTGATGCGTGTCAGCTCGAAGCTATGGCGGTGCAGGTGTAGCGGATGAATGTCATCGCTCGCATTGTTTAATTTGAGTCGATAACGGCGCCCGCGGTGCAGTTTGTACAGGGGTTTCATGGACTGCATCGAGAACGCTTCGCCGTTCAGCATCCACTGATTGAAGCCATTCGAGGCGGCATTGTGCTTGACGACCGTGATCTCAATGGTTTCGTCGGGAGCGGCCGCCGCCGCGCCGCTCCTGCCGAACCGGGTGTAGTCCCATCGGAATGATTTCGGTTTTTGCCACTGTGGCTTGCCCTGCTGGCCGGCATACTCCACCACGATCCCCATTCCATTCTTGCGATCGTCGTCCTCGAGATCGCCCATGACCCATATTCCGGGATGATTCATTTCCACAATCGCGGAGACCCGCTCGGCGGTTCCCAGCCACAGCAGCGGGACCTCGGCGGGTGTTGGAACAGGGTTACCATCCAGTGCGATCACCTTGAACGTATGCCCCGGTAGAGCGAGGCTGCGTATCTCCGTTGCGCTGGCATTCAACACATGGAAGAGGACCCGCTCACCCTGCTTGACCCGGATCGGATCGCCATGCCCCAACATGCGCCCGTTGATCGCAAACAGGTCGTAGCCCACTTCAAAGCCTTTGGTCTTCGACTTCGCCTGCGAGTCGGCCAGCTTTCCCATTTGTTTGAGGGCCGGTATCTCAACCTCGGGTAACGCGTCCATTGCCATGTCACCACCACGGCTGAAATGCGGCGCAAACTCCTTCATGACGACAAAGACCTCGCGGTCGTAGGCCCCCGGGTTGTTTGCAGGCTCGATGTACAGTGGACCTGCTTGTCCGGTGTACGTTCCACGATTGAGATCGCCCCCGGCGACGACATGTGTGTGATAGAAGCGAAATCCCGACGGCCGGGGTACCAGTTCGATCCGGCGCATGCCGTGAGCAGGGACAAACGGTGTTCCTTCCTCGGCGGCACCATCAATGTCACTTGGAATCATCTGACCGTGCCAGTGCACGAGCTCGGGAGTGTCGGTGTCATTGTGGATGTCCACAATGACACGACGGCCTTCGGTCAGCCGCACCAAGGGGCCGGGAAACTGATCGTTGTAGACCGTGGTCGAGACGATATGATTCGGCGCCAACTCGATGTTTGTTCGACGGATGCGCACCGTGTGGTCCGCGCTGGCAGCGGATTGCGCCAGCAACTGAACGGGAGAAGTGCCCGCTGTTGCAAGCGCCGACGCGGCTGAGACCTTCAGGAACTCGCGACGGTTCGAGAAACGCGTGAGGGGCATTCGTTCACTCCGTTTTGGCCGTCGTGAGCTTGGGCCAATCGTCAATCTTCACGCGGCCGACGAGCGAAGCACCGCCTCGTCCATCCGGCCGCAATATCAGGGCTTCGCCTTCAGCAAGATCCGTGGCTTGGTCCGCGAAAGCCTCCGTGATGTTCGGATAGTGGGTAATGATGACGGTATTCGTGCCGGGTTTCGGGCCTCGGGAAACCCGAGATCGTATCCAGGCGCCTCGCCTGCCTCCCTCATCCGGCCCCATGCTTTTCCCGGCCTCGCCGAGCTCGTCAAAGGTTTGGGGACTGGGAAGTTGCGCCAGACGTGCAGTTTCCAGCGCCCGGTAGGAGGGGCTCGACAGCACTTCCCCCACAGGTATACGTAGACGCCGGATGACTTCTCCCATGGCCTGTGCCGAGGCTCGGCCGCCGGCATCCAGTTGCCGCTCGTGCTTTATGTTTTCAACATCAGCCTGCGCGGGATCGGGTGGGCTTCCAGGTGAGCTGGCATGCCGCATGAGAATGACGTAGCCGCCCCGCTGAAGCGCGGCGACCAGCTGCTTACCGCTGAAAAGGGGAGTTCCAGCAGCAAATGCCAACCCTGTCAGTAGTGAGAGCACGAGCACTCGTAGAGGCAGCATGTTTGAAATCATTGCAATCGCGACCCGACGACGGCGGACTGAAGTCATTCTTTCGCGTCTGCAATCGCGAAAGCCAGTGCTTCCTCAGCGAGTGGCAGCCATCGGTCTTCCAGTTCGCGACTCACGACGACCCATTCATGCATGGGCTGGCCATGACTCAATGAGAAACGCTCTCCCTGTCCGGCCAATACCATTGAAGCCACACGCGGCTTGGGCAATCTCACAACCAACTGTCCGGTGGATGAGAGAACAGCGAAGATCTTGTTGTGAACACACAGAGCCATCGATCCCAGCCCCCGTTTTTTGGGGACAGTCAGCTCGACACCGGGTCGACGTTGAAGGTGCGCGGCTACAGTCGCATACCGCTGTTCTGGCCCGAGCCGGGTGTTGTCGTCTTCAGAATGTATCGAATTCTGCATTGCCGGCCCGCCTTCCAGGTAACTTGGCCATTCGTCCTGATGCCATGAGCAACACTATCGCAACCTGAGTGGCCGTAGGGCTGAAACTGGAGCCTGGCCGTCACCTCATCCGATCAATCTGCCTTCAGTCAATGTGCATGCAACAGGAAGGTCGCAGCCCACCAGGTCGCCGCGGCTATCGACGCGGCGGCCGGCAGCGTGATTACCCAGGCTACTACAATGTTGCCAGCGACTCCCCAACGAACGGCGGAGACTCGTTGAGTCGCCCCGACCCCCACGATTGCACCCGTGATCGTGTGTGTGGTGGACACTGGCACACCGAGCCCTGTAGCGAGAAACAGTGTCAACGCTCCGCCCGTTTCCGCAGCGAATCCGCCGACAGGTTTGAGTTTGGTGATCCGCTGGCCCATCGTCTTCACTATGCGCCATCCGCCGAGCAGCGTGCCGAGGGCCATTGCCGAATAACAACTCGCGACTACCCAGAAGGGCAGGTGGTCTTTTGAGGTTGCGCCCGCCGCAATCAACATGAGCCAGATGAGCCCCATGCTCTTCTGCGCATCGTTACTGCCGTGACCAATACTATAAAGGGCCGAAGATAACAGCTGCAGTCGTCGGAACCACAGATCGACTATATAGGGCGACCGATGGAACAGGATCCACGAGAGCGCCACCATGATTAGTCCACCCAATAGAAGTCCCAGTAGAGGTGAGATCACGATGAAAACCATCGTCTTGAGGACACCTGCCGGGACCAGTGCTGCGCTACCTGCCTTGGCCACTCCGGCGCCAATCATCCCCCCGATGAGGGCGTGTGATGAACTGGTCGGAATGCCGTAGTACCAGGTGATGAGGTTCCAGGCAATGGCACCCACCAGCGAGCTGGCGATAACATGTGCATCCACGAGCTCCGGTGCCAGAATGCCTTTGCCGACCGTGGCGGCGACATTGAGCTTGAAGAGGGCGAACGCTACGAAGTTGAAGCAGGCTGCCCAGGCGACCGCCTGATAGGGGCGTAGCACCCCGGTGGAGACAACGGTCGCGATCGAATTGGCCGCATCGTGGAATCCATTGAGGAAATCGAATGCCAGCGCCAATGCGACCAGGACGACCAGGGTGGTGACAGTTAGAGTCATCTGTAGACTGAAGCGCGTTGTGTTGTCCGGACGGTCTGAGCTCAGGCGTTCTCGAGGACCACGCCCTCGATGATATTGGCGACATCCTCGCAGCGATCGGTTGCAGACTCCAGCAACTGATAGACGGTCTCGAGCTTCATGAGCTGCCGCACATCCTCCTCCTCGCGAAACAGCTTGGACAGACCCGCCCGCATGACTTTATCTGCCTGGGACTCCAGGCCATCAATATCGTTACACAGTTGGAGAGCCTCGGAGGACTGTGCCATGTTGGATAAGAGGCGAACCGCCTTCTGCATCCTCAGGCAACACTCATGCACGAGATCGGCGAGCTCGCATGCCTCCGGGGTCAGGTGACGTACGTCGTAGAGCTGAAAGGATTCGGCGGTGTCCTGGATCAGATCCAGCACGTCATCCATCGCCGAGATGAGTCGATGGATGTCGTCGCGGTCCAGCGGTGTTACGAAGGTGCGGTGAAGAAGCGAGACTGTCTCGCGAAGGATCCTGTCGGCACTGTGCTCGAGCTCCAGGATGCGCGCGATGCGCTCTTCTCGCTTCTGTTCCTCGCGTGTGAAGGTTCTCACCAGCTCGGCAAGCACCGCACTTGCAGCAACGACCAGCTGTGCATGCTGATCGAAAAGGTCGAAGAATTTGCCTTCACGCGGCATCAACCTGGAAAGGAATTGCACGTTCGGATCTCCTTGGACAGGACCATGCGGGCAAGAGGGCTGCCCTTTGCCCCCCCATTCTCGCATGTCAGTGCCTCAAAGCGCTTCCCGAGGTGCAGCGCCGATTGCCTGACTATAAGCGTCGGCTACCTGCGCGAATCGGTGTCTGGCGAAGCCTGAGTGCGTTCGTTATCACCGAGACGGATGAAAAGCTCATGGCGAGCGCGGCTACCAGCGGATTGAGAAGTAATCCGGCAATGGGGTAGAGGATGCCCGCTGCGACCGGAATGCCCAGGGCGTTGTAGCCGAATGCGAAGAACAGATTCTGATAGATGTTGCGAACGGTCGCGCGGCTGAGTTGACGCGCGCGCACGATCCCGCGCAGGTCGCCTTTGACCAACGTGACTTGTGCGCTCTCCATGGCGATGTCTGTGCCCGTTCCCATCGCGATCCCCACGTCTGCCTGCGCAAGCGCAGGGGCATCGTTGATGCCATCCCCTGCCATGGCTACTCGACGGCCTTCCTTCTGCAGGCGTGCAATGATTCTGCCCTTGTCCGCGGGCTGTACTCCAGCAATGACCTCGTCAATTGCGAGCTCGCGAGCAACCGCGCGAGCCGTGATTTGGTTGTCCCCCGTCAACATGACGAGCCTCAAGCCGTCCGCTTTGAGCGCATCCAAGGCTCCTCGCGTCGTATCCTTCAGCGCATCCCCTACAGCAAGAATGCCGGCGAGTTTCGAGTCAATCGCCAGGAACATGACTGTGAATCCTTGCGCGCGCAGGTCCTCGGCCTCCGAGCCGTTCTGGGCTGGGTCGACACCGGAGACGCGCATGAGTACTTCATTACCCAACGCAAGCTTGTGTTCCACGGTCGCTCCCGTGACTCCCTGACCGGTGATGGAAGCGAAGTTAGTCACTTCGGCAGCCGCAATTGACCGCGCGCCAGCGCCCTCGACGATGGCGCGAGCGATCGGATGCTCGCTGGACCGTTCTAACCCGGCCGCGTAGGCCAACACGTCGGATTCGGAAAATCCCGGGCGTGCAACTATGCGTCGCAGCGATGGGTGTCCTACGGTCAAGGTTCCCGTCTTGTCGAGTACCAGCGTGTCCACGTCTCGCAGGGTTTCGATTGCCTGCGCGTTTCGGAACAGCACTCCCAGCTGAGCACCGCGGCCACTGGCAACCATGATGGATATGGGAGTGGCGAGTCCCAGCGCGCAGGGACAGGCAATAATCAGCACGGCCACGGCGTTGACCAGTGCATACGCCAAACGAGGCTCGGGGCCGAGCAGCCACCATGTGATGAATGTGATAATTGAAATCGCAATCACCGAGGGTACGAACCACGCGGACACTCTATCCGCGAGGCGTTGCAGGGGTGCCTGGGAGCGTTGCGCTTCGGCGACCAGTGCAACGATTTGCGACAACATGCTTTCGGCACCCACTCGTTCGGCTCTGATCAACAGGGTTCCGGTCTGATTGACCGTGGCTCCGACGACGCGGTCACCCGCCTTTTTATCCGCGGGGATGGGCTCGCCGGTGAGCATCGACTCATCGATGCTGGATTCGCCGCTCAATACCGTGCCATCCACCGGGATCTTCTCTCCCGGTCGTACACGAACGTGGTCGCCCACAACCAAGCTCTCGATCGGAACGTCTTTCTCATCCGCGTCGCCGGTCACTCGCCGGGCTGTCTTGGGAGCCAACCCGAGGAGCTGTCGAATCGCAGCACTCGTGCGCCCACGGGCGGACAGCTCCAGCCATTCACCCAGCAACACCAGCGCGACGATCACCGCGGCAACTTCGAAATACACCCCCACCATGCCGTGTTCATCGCGCATTTCCGGTGGAAATACGCCGGGTGCAAACGTAGCCACGAGACTGTAGAGGAACGAGACCAACACGCCGAGCCCGATCAGCGTGTACATGTTGGGTGTGCGGTTCACGATGCCGACCCATCCGCGGCGGTAATAATCGGCAGCCGCCCAGAGCACCACTGGCGCGCTCAAGAGCAACTCGAGTCCCCTGGAAACCAGGGCACCGGCCGCGGAGTAATGTATACCTGACAAATGCGGCACCATGGCCAGCAGGGTCACAGGTACTGCAAATCCGACGCTGACCCAGAACTTTCGCCGAACCCGCCGACTCTCAGAGTCATCCTCGACGGTCGTGGGCGTGACGGGCTCGAGTGCCATGCCGCAGATGGGGCAATTTCCGGGACCGGCCTGGCGGATCTGCGGGTGCATCGGGCAGGTATAGATTGTGCCTTCAGGCACTGCAGCCCGCTGCCCCTTGGCAGGAATGGGATGCGCATGACCTGCGTGATCGTGTGAATGCACGGCGAGGAGTCGGCTACTTGAGGCCGTATTGCTGCTGGTACGGCAGTCTAGTTGCGTGGCAGCCGCGGCCAATTGTGATCTTTACGTACGCGCGCAGCTGCAACAACGCCAATACACCGCGCATCATCGTGATGACCTCCGTTCTTCCAAGTGCCGGAAACTGATTGTCGCTCGAGCCGCAGGCGCTCGTGGGTACGATTATTGATACGCGAACGCGGATGTCCGCACGACATAGCTCGGCTTGATCAAGGAGAACGAGATGCACGTCAGCCCCGCCGACGGCAAAGCACCCCATCGCGTGCAGTTCAGGATCAACGGTCGACAGATAAGCGCGGAGCTGGAAGCGCGTGTGACGCTCCTCGATTTTCTGCGCGATCGCCTGCACCTCACGGGTACCAAGAAAGGCTGCAACGAAGGTGCCTGCGGAACCTGCACGGTGCTCGTGGATGGAAAGCGGATGAACAGCTGCCTGACGCTGGCCGTTCAGTGCGCAGGGCGTGACATCACCACCATCGAAGGCGTTGCCCTGTCCGGTGATTTGCACCCGGTGCAGGAAGCCTTCATGTCACATGATGCTTTTCAGTGCGGTTACTGCACGCCGGGTCAGGTGGTGTCCGCAATCGCGTGCATCGCCGAAGGACATGCAACCGACGCAGACTCAGTTCGTGAGTGGATGAGCGGAAATATTTGCCGATGCTCTGCCTATCCGCAGATCACGGCTGCCGTGCTCGACGCTGCGCGAAAAATGGGGGGCTGAGCATGCGGAACTTCGACTATGCCGTCGCCTCGCGCGTGGAAGACGCGGTGGTGGCCGATGGTGCCAATACGATGCCCATCGCCGGCGGCACCGAGCTCCTCAATTGGTTTCGACTGGGAATTGCAGCAGCGGATCGGGTGATCGACATCGGTCGTATCGATGGATTGAGCTCCATCGAAATCGAAGCGGACCGGTTGACAGTCGGCGCTCTTGCGACGTTGAACGAGATCGGGGAGCACAGGTCGGTGCGCGAGCATGCGCTGGCGCTGAGCCAAGCCTGTCTTGCCGCAGCCTCACCTCAGGTTCGCAACCGAGCGACGGTCGGCGGGAACGTCCTGCAAAAGACGCGTTGTGCGTATTTTCGCGCCGAAGCGCCGTTACCGTGGGGCTGCAACAAACGCGTGCCTGGAAGCGGCTGTGCCGCGCGCGATGGCCTCAACGAGCGTCACGCAATTTTTGGCTGGACCGATGCATGCGTGGCGACCCAGCCGTCCGATCCGGTGGTAGCGCTCGCGGCGCTCGATGCAACAGTTGAGATCCACGGCCGTGACGGTCGACGGACATTGCCGGTGGCTGATCTTCACCTTACGCAGGAGGAAGCAGCCTCTGAAGGCTTGGACGCTGCATGCAGTGAAACTCGCCTGCGGCCGGGCGACATTATTGTTGCCTACCATGTGCCCATCCGCCGCGGTCTTCGCTCCGCCTACATCAAGGTGCGTGAACGCGCGAGCTACGAGTATGCATTGGTCTCCGCAGCCGTAGCCGTGACGCTGGATGGCGGTCGGATCAGTCAGATCGTGATCTTGCTCGGCTCGGTGGCGCAGAAACCATGGCGACTCACAGCCGCCGAACAGAAGCTCGTGGGTCAAGCGCCCACTCGCGACGTCGTTCTGGCGTGCCTGGGCGAAAGCCTGAAGGAAGCCCGGCCACTTGCCCGTAACGGCTACAAGATCGCGATGGCGGCTGGCGCGGTAGCGCGCGCAATCGCGACTGCGGTGGGGGATATCAGATGAGCATTGGACAGCCGACAGTTCGTATCGAGGGGCGGAGCAAGGTCACGGGTTCGGCGTTGTATGCCGCCGATCAATACCCGGACGGAGTGTTGCATGCCGCGATAGTTGGTTCTCCCGTAGCGGCCGGTCGAATCTCAGCGATCGATACGACGCGAGGACGCGCGATACCCGGCGTGCTGCGCATCCTGACGCACGCCGACATGCCGCGACTGGGTGCGATCAAGATGCCGGCGGCAATAACCCACATGCCGCTGCAGACTGATGAGATCCAATGGGAAGGTCAGGCGATCGCGCTGGTCGTTGCCGAGACGATCGAAGCAGCGGAAGAGGCAGTGCCGCTCGTGAAGGCGACGATTGCATCCGCGCCCGCGCTCGTTCCAGGCAAGGGTCGGCTCGAAGCGGCCCCGGAGGGCGGGCCGTTCATGGCAAAGGGAACGACAGGCGATCCGGCGCGAAGCTTCGCCGCGGCCGCGCGGCGCATCGAGCAAACCTATCTGCAGCCGACACGCAACCACAATCCGATGGAGACATCGGCCTGTGTGGCGCATTGGCAGGGCGATGAGCTCACCCTGTGGGACTCGACGCAATTCAGCCTCAATCCCGTCGAAGTCATGTCGATGGCCTTCGGGATACCCAAGGAGAAGGTACGGATCATCGCCCCACATACCGGCGGAGGCTTCGGTTCAAAAGGCTTCGTCTGGCCGCATGAAGTGCTGGCTGCGCAAGTCGCGCGAATGATGAGTCGGCCAGTGCGGCTGCACCTGACGCGCTCGCAGATGTATTCAATGGTTGGTCATCAACCCGAGTGTCGGCAGACCGTGACGCTCGGCGCCACAAGCGACGGACAGCTGACAGCGATGAGGCACGATGCCATCAACACGACATCCATCGCCGACACGCATTTCGAAGCACCCGCGACGGCAACGCGCACGTATTACGCCTCACCTGCTATTGATATCACGCAACAGATCGAGCGCGTGAATCTCGTTCAACCGACGCCCATGCGCGCACCCATCGAAGGACCGGGCGGATGGGCGCTGGAGAGCGCGATGGACGAGTTGGCCATCGAGCTCGGGATCGATCCGCTCGATCTCAGGCTCAGGAATTTCGCCGACAAAGAGCCTTTCGATGGCAAACCCTGGTCCTCGAACAGGCTGCGCGAAGCCTATGCCGAGGCGGCTGAGGTGTTTGGCTGGCGTCGCCGACACGAGATGTCGAAGCAGGATGGAATCTGGACCTTGGGTCGTGGCATGTCGATGGCCAGCACCTTCTGCGCGCGCTTTCCGAGTGCGGCTCGAGTGCGAGTTCAGCGTGACGGCAAGGTGGTGGTCGAGGGCAGTTCAAACGACATTGGTACCGGCAATCAGACCGCGATCGTGCTCGCCGCCGCGGAAGCGCTGGGCATCGATCCAGAGTTGGTGAGTTTCCGCTGGGGCGATACGAATTTTCCACCTGCGGGACCGGTGTATGGCAGCTCACATACGATGGGTATGGGAAGCGCGACCCGGCGCGCGGCACTCGATGCGCGCCGCAAGTTGGCTGCGCACGGCGCGCCGATGGAGGGGCCTCTCGATCTCGTGGCGTTGATGCAGAAGGCTGACGTCGATGAGATCACGGGCGTGGGAAAGTTCGATTTTCCGGATGGCGCGCGGGCGAGTTTCAATGGATCTGGCACTGCCTACGCGATGCAGACGTGGGGCGCCAACTTCGTGGAGATCGGTGTCGATCGCGACCTCGGCGTTCTGCGGCTGCGCCGAGTGGTGGCGCGTTATTCAGCGGGACGCATCGTCAATCCGTTGACCGCCCGAAGTCAGATGATCGGCGGCATCATCTGGGAATGGGGCAAGGCGACGATGGAAGCATCGATCGTCGAGCCGCGTCATTGCCGCTTTCTCGCCAAGAATCTCTCCAATGTCGCCGTGCCGGTGAACGCGGACATCCCGCACGATGCCATCGACGTGGGATTCGTGGATGAATTCGACCCGCACGCCAGCGATATCGGGGCCAAGGGAATCGGTGAGTTGGGTGCGACTGGCATCGCCGCGGCGATCGCGAATGCAGTCTATGACGCTATTGGGATACGGGTGCGTGAAGTACCGATCCTGCCGCAACACATTCTTCAGGGAGTGGGGGCTCGAATTCCCAGTGGATGACGCACGACCTGGCGTCGTCACCGTGACCTTTACCTCATCCTGATCCGCACAGTCACCGCCGGAACAGGACAATCCGCCCAACCGGCACCAACGCCACCTCGCCCGCGTTCCTGTGCGCTGTCCCGTCCTCTACGGCCCGTCACAGACTGACGTCTCAATCAAACACTGCGCCCGCAGTCGTCATGTTCCTTTAACAAATTGTATTCATTCTCCGCGACGCCCGCGCGCGGGCACCTGAAAGGCAGCCGATCAGGAGAGGGGGGCAGTCAGAAACATCAAGCAGGGTGGGACATATTCCGTGCATTCAGTGAAGCGTGTATTGCGAGCGTCAATTTTTGTATCGTCGGCGATGCTGTCTGGAGTTCCAGTCCTGGCGGCGGAAGAAGCAGCACCGGATGCGGATATGCAGGAGGTCACCGTCACGGGCAGCTATTCCGGCAGCTTGAAGAAGGCTGAGGAAGTCAAGCGCAAAGCGGATCAGATCGTCGATGCCATATCTGCCGAAGATGTCGGCAAGTTCCCCTCACGGAATATCGGTGAAGCCCTGCAGCGAATTCCAGGTGTCACGTTGGACCGCACGGCCGATGGATCGAGCACAACGCGTGGCGAAGCGTTGCATATCAACATCCGTGGTCTGCCTCCTCAATTTCAGGTCGTCCAATTGAACGGCCGCAACATTGCCGTGAACGAGGCCGTCGAGAACGGCGGCAAAGACGGTCGCCAGTTCCGTTTCGACGTGCTTCCCTCGGATGTCATCTCTCTGGCTGAAGTCGTCAAGTCACCCACTGCCGAGATGGAGGAGGGCGGTATCGCCGGCAATGTCGATCTGCGAACCTATCGACCGCTCGACGTAGGCAAGCGAGTCACGTTTTCGCCGAAGGCCAGCTACAGCGAGTTGACCGACAAGGTCGATGGCAGCTATTCGGGCATGGGCAGCTGGGCCAATGATACCAACACCTTCGGTGCGCTGCTCTCCGGTGGCTACACCACGCGCCGGGCGCGGCAGGACCGCGTCTATGAACAGGACGCGTGGCTGTCGGGTCGTGACAAGAACCTGTTCCCCAATGGTGATGTGTTCGAGCCGGTGCGGGCCCGTCCGACGATCGAGACCGAGGACCGTAAGCGCTACACGTTGAGCGGTACTCTGCAATTTCGGCCCAACTCGCAGTTCGAGACGAATTTCGACGCACTGTGGACGCGCCTGAACGATGACTACAAGGAGTATGGTGTCGATATATTCCTGCAGGGCGGAAAGTTGCGTCCGGGTTCCTACGTCGTTGATGCAGACCATACCGCAATTTCCGGCATCATGGATGGCGTGCAGCTGCAGCTCTCGGACGAAACGTCGCGGCAGCGGCACAAGCTGTGGAGTGTTGGAGTCAATCAGGCCTGGACGCCCGGCGACTGGAAGGTCGTTGCCGATGTGAACTACTCCCGCGCCGACAGCGACACGATCCAGCCGATCCAGCGCGCCCGCTTCATCTACAACAACGCCAGCGTGGCCTACGACTTCTCACGCGGTTACAAGAACCCGCCGATTCTGACACCCAGCGTCGGCCTGACCGATCCTGCAATCTGGACGAGTACGGTCGGCAGCGTGCAGGCGAGGCCGGAAGATGTTTACGATACGGATCTGGAAACAAAGCTGGACATCAGCCGCAAGCTGGATGGACCGATCACCCGGGTGGCCGCGGGCTTTTCCCGCCAGCGGCGCGAGCACGACTATTTCCGGATCGATCGAAACTCGCCGACCTTCACCAACGTGTCTCCAGCCCAGGCAGGGCAAGGGTCGGTACTGCCTCTGCCGTACAATGATTTCCTCAGCGGCTTCGCGGGCGGTTATCCGACCAACTGGCTCGATCCGAACAACGCCTATCTGTTCTCAAAATATTTCGACCCCAATCTGCTGAACACGCCATCCAACGCGCTCGATCTGGGTAACCAGTCCCATCTCGATGAAGGCATCAACGCGGCCTATGGCATGATCAGCTTCGCCGGTACTCTCGGCCCTGTGCCGTTTTCAGGCAGCCTGGGCGTACGCGTCGCCAGGACGAAGCAAACCTCGAGTGGTTACGCGGTCTCGAGTGGCGTGGCCACGGCGGTTGCCTTCGAGAAGGACTATACGGATGTTCTCCCCAGTCTGAATATTGCTGCCAACTTGCTCGACGATCTCATCGCACGGTTCGGAGCATCGAAAGCCATCACGCGTCCCAACCTCGCCGATATCGCTCCGGGCTTGAGCCTTGCGACGGATATCAACAATGCAGGCGGCGGCAACCCGGCCCTCGACCCCTTTCGCTCGAAGAACCTCGACCTGTCGTTGGAATGGTATTTCAACGAGTTCGGCAGTCTGACCGGAGCTGCATTCTGGAAGGACTTCGACAGCTACGAGACCACGGCCACGACGCTGATCGATGTTCCAGGATCGAAATTCGGAAGTTACAATCTCACTTCGGTTGTCAACGGAGGCACTGCCAAATTGACCGGCGCGGAGATCGGCTATCAGCAACGCCTGGGTTTCCTGCCGGGGCTGCTTGACGGGCTGGGAATCGAGGCCAGCTACACGCGTGTCTGGCAGGACTCGAGCTTTACAACCGGAAATCGTCAGGTCACAGACAGCCTGATCGGTGTTTCGCCCTCCAGCTACAATGTGGTCGGCTTCTACGAGAAAGCCGCTTTCGCGGCGCGCGTGGGTTATTTCTGGCGCAATCACTACCTTGCGCGCCTCGGACCGAGCAATGGCACCGATGAGATTTTCGACTCGTTCGGGTCCCTGGATGGCTCCATCAGCTATACCGTGAGCCCGCATTTCACCGTGACGGCCGAGGCGCTCAACATGCTCGATTCATCCGTCTTCACGTACGCCTCCGTAAAGAGCCGTCCGCAGGAAATCTTCCATTATGGGCGCACCGTTACGCTGGGCGTAATGGCGCGGTTTTGATCACGTGGCATCACGTCAATGGGCCGGCGGCCTGGCTTCGATACTACTGCTCATCTGCGTCGATGTACGGGCAGGCAGCGTAGACGCGATTCGTCTGAACGAGATTCAGGTCATCGGGACACACAACAGCTACCACGCCGGGCTTGCCCCCGGCGTGCAGCAGTTGTTGAAAGCTGAAAAGCCTGAAGCGGTGCTCGGCCTGGAATATCGGCACCCGCCGCTCGACGAGCAACTCTCTGCCGGCATTCGCCAACTCGAAATCGACATTTACGCGGACACCCGGGGCGGGCGCTTTGCTCACCCCAGGAGCCTCGATTGGGTCCGGTCCGCCGGGTTGCCGGCGGATGAGCCGTGGGATTCGCCTGCAATCATGGCGAAGCCGGGCTTCAAGGTGCTTCACACACAGGACGTCGACTATCGCAGCAACTGCCAACCCTTCACCGCCTGTCTCGCCATCGTCCGTCAGTGGTCCGAGTCGCATCCCCGACATTCACCGATCTTCATCCTGATCGAAACCAAGACGGACCGCCCCCAGTCGGCCCGCTCCCAATCGGACCGGGAGCTCGCCGAACCGGAGCCCTTTACGCCGCAGACCTTCGACGCGCTCGATGCCGAAATCCGCTCAGTGTTTCCCCCGGACGCGATGCTCGTTCCGGATCAGCTGAGAGGACAGTTTCCAACTTTGCGAGACGCCATTCGAGCCAGGCAATGGCCAACGTTGCGTCAGGCTCGCGGCAAAGTGGTGTTTCTGATGGATCAACAGCGCATGGGCCCGGTGTATCTCGAAGGACACCCCGCGCTGCGCGGCCGCATTCTTTTCACCAATGCCCACCCCGGCGATCCCGATGCCGCTTTCGTCGAGCAGAACGAGAACGATGTCGCGGCGATCAACGCTCTCGTCCGCGAGGGTTATCTGGTGCGCGCACGTACGGATTGGGACACCCGGCAAGCCCGGAGCAACGACACTGCTCGCCGCGATGCCGTGCTGGCGAGCGGCGCTCAACTCCTCAGTACGGATTATCCGACGTCGGAGCCGGCCAGTTGGACAGGCTACAGCGTAGGTTTTCCGCGGAACCTGCCGGCCCGATGCAACCCAATACTCGCTCCTCGCGACTGCCGCAGTGACTCGCTCGACCCCTATCCGGCTCGGCCACCGAGCTCGTCACCCCACTGAATCGGTGGCTCGAGGCTCAGGTGAAAAAGTCCTTTTTGGTGATCTTGAGCACCGCCATGCGACGATGCAGATAGGTGCGTCCCACTCCAAGCTCGATGGCCGACTGACTCACATTCCCTCGATTCCTCTGGAGACAGGCAATGACGAATTCGCGCTCCGCATTATCGCGAAACGCCTTCAACGCAGACGGTTGATTTCCGGCGCTCGTATCGTCCTGGGCGAGCAGCTCCTCCGGCAAGTCATGGATTGAAACTCGTTCACCACTCATGATGAGCATGTGCTCGAGCACATTCTGCAGCTCGCGCACATTGCCGGGCCACGCGTACCGTTGCAGCTCCCATATGACCTCGGCGTCTATCAGCTTTGGTTTGAGATTGTGCTTTTCATAGATCCGCTGCGCGAAGAACGCGATCAGCAACGGAATGTCTTCGGCTCGCTCGCGTAGCGCGGGAACCCTGAGGGGCACGACATTCAGGCGGTAGTACAAGTCTTCCCGAAAAAGGCCCGCGGCAACGGCCTGTTTCAGGTCCTTGTGAGTGCCGGAGAGGATGCGCACATCGACATGAATGGCCCGCTCGGATCCGATCTTCTGAATCTCGCCGTTCTGCAACACCCGCAGGATCTTCGCCTGCGCCGGCAGCGACAGATCGGCCACTTCATCCAGAAACAGAGTGCCGCGGTGAGCCACTTCAAACAGGCCGCGCTTGCCGGCCACAGCACCGGTGAATGCGCCCTTTTCATATCCAAACAACTCGCTCTCCAACAGGCTGTCCGGGATGGCCGAACAATTGACCTTGACGAACGGGCCCTCGCGGCGATCGCTGTGCGCGTGGAGAGAGCTGGCAATCAACTCCTTACCCGTCCCGCTCTCGCCGCTGATCTGCACGTTGGCCTGCGTTGCCGCCACCTTGAGGGTCTCGCTGATGAGATGCCTGATCGGTTGCGAGTCGCCGATGAGGTCTCGGGGACCGGCGTGCGCCTCGATCAGTCTCAATCGCTCCTTGATCATCGACATTTCGAGGCAGCGCTTCGCGGTCACCGCAATCTTCTCGGCACTGAAGGGCTTCTCGAGGAAATCGAATCCGCCGATCTGCACGGCTCGGGCGGCTTCTGTCAGGGTCGCGTGGCCGGAGATGAAGATGGCCGGCACGTCAAACCCGTCGGCGCGCACCTTCTTGAAGAAAGTCAGCCCATCGATGTCCCCCAGTTGAATGTCGATGATGAGCAGATCCACGATCCGTTCGTGCAGAGTGCGCAAGGCGCCGCTGGCATCCTGTGCGCCGATGACGTGCAGGCCCTCCTGCTCCAGGGCGATCTCAATCGACCTGCGGATATTCTTCTCATCATCCAGGACGAGAACCGTCGCGCGATTGCCTGATTCTGCCACTCAGCGCACTCTCGGCAGCGAAATCGTAAACACGGGCTGGCCGCTCTCCTCGGTATAAACAATCTCTCCGCCATGTTCGATGATGATCTTTCTGACGATCGCAAGCCCCAGCCCCATGTTGTCGGGACGACTCCTGCCGGACACATAGGGATCGAAAATGCGGTCCACAATGTCCGCAGACACGGGTGCGCCGTCATTCGATATCGAGATGCGGATGGAATCCTCATCTGCGGTGATGCCAATCACAAACTGCAAGCGGCGCGCCGGGTTTGCCTCCACGCCGTTGCGGACAATATTCGTCAGAACCTGCCTGAACAGCGTGCGGTCCAGTTTGGCGCGAATCGGTGTCGGGGATCGGGGCGCGGCGATCCGGATATCGGCCGTCTCGAAGTTGACCGAGAGGGCGCCGACGAGTTGCCCCAGAGCACTCGATAGATCCTCCGTCGCGAGCTGCACGGAGGGCAATCTGGAGAACTCGCTGAACTTGTTTACCGTGCTTTTGAGATGACTCAGCTCTTCGGCGATCATTGTCTGGGTCTGCCCCAGGTGGGCCCGGAACTGCGTCTCGTTCTGACTCAGATAGGCTTTGGACAACGAGCTCACCAGCACCTCGATGGGAGTCAGCGGGTTCTTGATCTCATGCGCCAGCATTTTCGCCAACTCCTGCCACGACGCCATCTCCTCCAGGTATCTCACCTTGTCCTTGTGACGCATGAGCTCGTCAAATGTCCGCTGGTAGGAATGCGCAATGCTTCGACTCAACATCACCGCCAGCAGTACGGATAACAGTACAGCCGCCGCCACGCCCAGGCCGAAGTACACGCGCAACGATGTCAGAATACCCGTCTTCACCAGGTCCGGATTCGAATACACGCGCCTCAAGTGCTCAACGGATTCGAATTCATCCCGGTAATGGGCCTGCGCCTCGGGATCCAGGCGCTTGAGCGTCTTCAGGTTCTGCGAGCTCGCCTCCAGGACCCGTACGATGGAAGGGTTGAATCCCAGGTCCAGGCTGGTTCCCAGTGCATGATTCAGGAAATAGAACGCGGCAGCGAGCGGCAACACCGCCATGACCAGTATTGTCAGGAACAGAAGCGCTTTGACACGGCGGTCCTTCATGGCGGAGGCTCGGCAGGCAGCTCACTGAGAGTGAACCGGTTGGATGTCCCGCTGTCTTTCCACGCCGCCGCCACGGAAGCCCCCGCCGCATATTGTTCAAACAGCTTGTTGAACAGCGCGCGGGAGTTTGAAGCGGGCGGTGGTGATGAGAGCCCGGGGCGCACGTTCGTCGGATCCGGCAGCGCGGGCGCGCTGTTTTCGGTGACCCATTTACGGATCTCGTCCATCCGCTCCTTGTCCACCGGATTGAAGAGCAACTCCGCGGTCAGTACGAGTTGGGAGCCCTGGGCGTCCGAGGCGAGCGCAAACAAGGCGGGCAGCTTCAGGTTGCTCAACACCGAGACAACCTCATCCAGCTTCCGATAGGTCCTGGAGCTAACGACGGCACTATCCATGCGCGTGTCTACACTGAATGTTTCCTCCCACAGATCATATCTGATCGACACCTCCACGACCTTCCGATTTAATGACTGGCCATTGTGCAGCAGGTCGATCTTGATCAGAACTCGATTGGTGAGTCCGCTGACCAGGTCTTTGCGCAGCGTGGGCGGGGCCCGCATCTTTTCGATAGCCACGCCCACACGATGCTCCTGCAAAAAGGGCGTCAACTCGGCCGCGCTGGCACCGACCGGCGCGAGCATCAGAATCAGCACCCCATATCCAGATAGTTTCACTGACATGTTCGGCTGCTCATCGAGTGTACGGGCCATTGATGTGGCTGCCGATCACGTACAGATTGACGAGCCCGAAGGATCGCGTTTCCAGCCGGATGCCCGCCTTCACCCCGACCTCGAATCGGTTGTGGGCGATGACGGTAATCCCGGGGCCGACATACCATCGACCGCGCTGAATACCGCTGAAGAAACCACTTGAATTGATTGAGCGCGCGTATGTGACTGACGTCCCAAGATCATCGTCGAACGGTGCGTTGAAGTCGTTGAAGGGTCGCGTTTGCACCGTCCAGAAGGAATTGCCACCGCTGCGCCAGGTCACCCGCGCCTCCGCGCCGGCGAAATGCACGTGTTCGCGCGGGGCCCAATCATCGTATATATGGAACATCCAACCGCGTGTCGGAAACACCGGATCGTCTTCCGAATTCCTGCCATACGTGAACAGCAGTACACGGCTGCCCGAAGAGTCCGTGAGCGTCGTCAGGTTTCCGTCGAATGCCAGATATCGGTTCCGTTTGTCCGCACTGAGATCACGCGAGTTGACCGCCGGGTTGAACAGATATCGGAAGCCCGCGGTCACGTACGAGAAACTGCCGAAGCGGCGGCCCAAGGACAGATCCACCCCACCGTCGCCGCCGCTGCTGAGGTCGCCGCCGGAGAAGTTGAAGGTGGAGCGCGAGTAAAACAGGCCGGTGGCCAGGAAATAGCGCTTTGAGCCGAGCAGCTGCGGATCGAAGTACTCCAGCCGGCTCGCGAAATCCCTACTGGCCCGGTGGTTGATGGGCAGATCTGCGACCAGCAAAAGGTCCACGGTCTTGCCGGCACCCCACAGATTGTGGTCGCTGATTCGCGCCGCCAACATCTGCATGTCAGTCCCGTCCCGGAACGAGGTGCCGAGCACCAGTGCCGAGGAGAAAGGGCTTGCTTCCGCAACCTCGATCACGACAATGACGCGTCCCTTCTGCGAACCCTTCTCCAGATGGATATCCACCGATTTGAAGTTGGGCAGCGCGGACAATCTGAGCTTCGCATCTTCAACCTGTCCTTCATTCAGTTGCTCACCCGCCGCGAGATACAGGTGTCCACGAATGAAGCTGCAGGCAGTGGAGACGTTCCCCCGACACTGGATGTCCTGCACGATGAGCTTCGTGTCAGGGTCGATGTCGCGCGCGAAACAGTCAGCGGACCCGATTAAAAGGGCGGACACAAACGCGAATACGATTTTTGCGATTAGTTTCATCGGTCGGTCGGGGTGTGAGGCGGAAAAAGAGGAAATTCTAGGCGATTCGGCGAGCAGCGGCACGCACTGTGCGCCAGCCACTGTATGTGAAACCGATTGACCGCAGTGCCGACTCCAACCTGTATGGTGGGGTGTACACTCTTGTGGACACCCCTGTGTGCAGACCTTCATCGCAGACCTCCCGCGGCACGAAACCAAATCGAGCCGCTTCACCGGCTGCTCCCGCGGAAAGCCGCGCAACTGTTGTAGCAATCGGCACATACCGATCCTCCTGAATGGACGTTTCAAACTGCTTTGTCGCATGCAGTCAGGATTGCAAGGGCCATACCAGTCAGCGCGCACGCTCGATGAGCTTGCAACTCACTGTTTCAGCAGGGTGGCGGGCGACGAGTTGCAACAGGGGGTGTCGATCAAGTGATACACATGTAGCTCGAGACTCATGCGCACGTGCGGATCGCTGACGTGTTCGATGGGCGTCCCGAGTCAACATGGGTCAGTGTTATTGCCGCTTCTCCAACGTATCCGCTTTTGCAGTGCCGCGGTAATGCTGCGCCGCGCAACGGAAATTTGCCGCCGGCCACTTGCATTGCTGCCGTTGCCGCGCTACTCCTGTTGGAATGCGACTCACGACACCGGCTGCATTATTCGGCCTGCTTTTGCTGGGCTGCACCCCAACTTCAAACACTGATCTGCGCTCAGTGGAGTTGACGCGTATCGGCGGACCGGCGGGGGCGGGGTCCCGGCCAGCCCGCGTCGAGATCGATTCCCTGGACACCGATGACCGCATCGCGCTCGAAGGGCTGGTGATGACCGCCGATGTGCCGAACCAGCCCGGGATGTATTCCGCGCCCGGTGTTGGCAATACCGCTGGATATCAGCTCACCGTGCAATTCACGAATCACAGGCAGGTGATCGTGTTCCATGACCACGACGACCATCCGCAGTCACTCGACAGGCTGGCAGTGTGGATCCAAGCGCACCGTTGAAGCGGGACCAGCCGAGCCCGACGTTTTCGCTAGCCTGCTTCCCCAGCCGCCGCGTGGCGAGCGAGGCAATCACCATCACCCTGGATGACGTGCCTGCGGCTCGCGGGCAATGACTGTCACAGCCTGCCCGGCCGACAGGCGCTCTGCGCCGCGGGTCACCAGCCGATCGCCTGGCGAGACAGGGCCGCTCACTTCGACGACATCGGCCAGAGCGATACCCGGAGTCACGTCCAACTCTTCGACCGTGTTGGCATGGCTCACCCGCAGTACGTAGGAATGGTTCTGCCGGATGACGAGCGCGTCGCGGGGAATGGTGAGAGCAGTCCGCTCTGTCGCGGATGGCAGGCTGACCTCGACCGACGCTCCCACGAGCCAGTCAGGATCCTCGAATACGACGCGCACTTCGAACTGGCGCGAACGGTCGTCGCCAACGGGGACGATCGTTCGGATACGGCCCGGGCGCTCCCGGCCGTGATCCCGAATGCTCACCATCTCGCCAAGGCGGATGTTCGCGGCGAGCCCCAGCGCAGCCGTCGCGCGGGCTTCAATGTCCGTTGTGTTGACGAGGCGGACGGTCGCGGCTCCCAGCTGCACATACTCGCCCTTCTGAATGAAACGCTCGGTCACAATGCCGGGAAAGGGAGCCCGGATCTGCGACTCGTTGATCTCATACGCCGCTTGGCGTAGCTGCGCCTCAGCGCGCAGGACGTCCTCATGAGCCACGTCGCTCTGTCCTCTCGCGTCATCAACCTGACTGACGCTCACAACCTTCGTTGTGGCGAGCTGATTGAAGCGCTCGAGCTGAGTAGCGGCGACGACGAGTTGAGCCTTGGCGCGCGCCACCTGCGCACGCAAATCCTGTGCTCGAATTTGTGCGGGCGTGTCATCCAACTTTGCAATGAGCTCACCTGCTTTGACCCGCTGCCCGACCTCGGCCACCCAAACCACGCGCCCGGCTATGACGCTGGCAACGCGAGCGTCGGAGCGGCTTACGATCGAGCCTGGAATCCAGCTGTTTGCCGATACCGAACGCGTGGTAACCGTGCCGACCTGCACTGGCACGGGCGGTCCCGCAGGCTGATCTACGGCGTGCGCACTCCGTGCAGCAACAAAACACAGCGATGACGCCAACAAGACGCTGACCGCCCGCGGCGGAATCGCAGTGACGCGGGCCATTGCAGCAGGAAGTGCCGCAGCAGAGGGTGCCGCAGCAGGGGGTGCGGCAGTGAGGTTCGCCACACGCGAGGGCCTCTTGTGAAGCAGGCGCATCAGCGCCGGAATCAGCACGAGACTGAACACGAGACTCACCACCACACCGCCGATGTTGACTGCGGCAAGTCCGCGATAGATCACGCTGCCCGGTCCGGGATTCACGGCCATTGGCAGCGCGCCGAGCGCTCCCGTAAGTGTGCTCGCCAGGATCGCGCGCAAGCGTTGGTTGAGACCTGCGCGAATCGCTTCCTCCAACGGGGCGCCCGCCGATTCAACACTGCGCACGGCCGCAACGAGGAGAATCGCATGATTGATGATGACGCCGATCATCATCACGAAGCCAATCATGGACAGCAGATCCAGTGCCTGAAACTTGACAACATCGAGCATGCGCAGACCGACCACACCGCCGATGAGCGCCAGAGGTACGGTCAGGATCACAATCAGACTGTCCCGCACAGAGCGGAATAGAGCGGTCATCAACAGCAACAGGACGAAGAGAGCGACGCCAAACACTCGGCTCATGGTGTGCAATGTCTTGCTGAGGCTGTCAGCGCTTCCTGCCATGCGGATGGCGCCATCCGCAGGCAACTGTGCCCGCAGTTTGGGAAGGACTTCGCGGTTGATCGTGCTGAGAACCTGCTCCAGGGACAGTGACGCGGGAGGGTCCACGGTGAGAGTCACCGTACGACGATGGTTGAGCCGGCGGATTGCGGGAGGTCCCAGGACCGTCGACAATTGCACCAGATCCCCCAGCCGTACGACCAGGCCCGACGGTGTGCGCAGGGGCGCGTTCACAAGATCCTCGGGGGTCGATCCCTCGCTCGATCGCAATACGATCGGCAAACGGGATTTGCCGTCAAAGTACTCCCCCAGCCACGCGCCCTCACCAACAGTGCGAATCACGGTGCCAAGTGTGGCTCGATCCCACCCTACCTCGGCGATCCGCCGGTCATCCGGAACGGCATGCAACTCGAGCGCCACGTCCTCTGGATTTGGAAAGCTCTGCACCGCCGAGTTGGGAAAGACCCGCTCGAGCAGTGTCCGCCCCTCGAGAGCCACCCGGTTGAGTGCCGCCGTGTCCTCACTTTGCAGATGGATCCCGACCGAGCGCGCCGACCCGCCGATTCCGCCGAACAGATCACCTTCCGCCGCGAACGCACGGGTATCCGGCAAGCCGACGATGATCTTCTCGCGAACAATCCGTTCGAGCTCTCCAATGCGGGTCTCGTCCTGTACCCGGGCGCCGATGGTCCCTCCACCCGGCCATGTCAGGATGTACCAGTTCTTGAGTCTCGGCTCCTGCCGCCCCTCCATGTAGGGGCGCATGCGCTCGAGGATGGTTGGAAGCAACTCCCGGTTGACCGCCTCGGAGCTCATGCCCGGCGGGAAGTTGAAAAAGGCATCGATCGCGGCGCGCTTCACCGGCGGCAGATAGTCGAGCGGCGGCAACAGCAACCAGGAAAAGGACAGCGGCAGCAACAGGAGTCCCACGATCCACGCCAACTGTTTGGGTCTCGAGCTCGTGACCCGCAGCACCCACTCTGCGAGCCGCGGCCAACCATGTCCGTAGCCGGAAGCTCGCAGCGGTCGGTCGAGCACAAAGGTCAGCGCGACCGGCAACAGTGTAAGGGCCACAACAATTGAAACCGCGACGGCAATCGAGATGGTCAGTGCGAGATCACCGAACAGTTGTCCCTCGACGTCCTTGAGGAACAGCACGGGCACGAAGACGGCAATAGTCGTAGCAGTTGAGGCCACCAGGGCACCCGCCACCTGTCGCGCGCCTTCCCGGGCGGCGTCCTGCAATGGCAGCCCATTCTCCCGCAGTCGCACGATATTTCCCGAAACGACAATAGCTCCCTCGACCACCATTCCCACGGCGAACGCGAGGCCCGCGAGCGAGATAACATTCAGACTGCGACCCAGCAGGTCGAGCACTGTGAAGGTCGTACACAGACAAACCGGAATGGTGAGCGCGATCAACACCGTCACGCGTGGCTCGCGCATGAACCACCACACCACGATGAGGGCGAGCAGGGTTCCAACGAAGAGATTCTCGGACAGCAGATTCACGGCGCGGTGGATAAACAAGGAGGCATCGAACGATTGCTCGATACCCAACCCATGCGCCTTCAAGGCGCCGTCCCGCAGCTCCGCAACCGCCGCCTTCACCGCCTCGAGCGTCCCCAGGACGTTGGCACCGGTGGTCCGGAAAACCTGGATACCAATGGCCGGATTGCCATTCTGATACCCGAACTGCTGGCGGGTCGGAGGTGCGACATCGATCGTTGCGACATCGGCAAGTCGAACGGGCCGGCCCTCGCGCCACGCCAGTACGAGATCTCCGAGGCGATCGGGTCTGAACAGTCCGGTAAAGCGTAGTGTGTACTGACGGCGGCCGACGTCGAGTTGTCCGCCAGACACGTTGTTGGCCGCAGCCGCCTGCGCGGCGATATCGGGTACCGTAATTCCCAGCGCAGCCGCGCGCGCAAGGTCCACAGTGATCCGGACATCATCCGGGGGACCCCCGTTGACATTGACCGCGGCTACGCCCGGGACCGCCTCGAGCCGGGTCCGTACTGTGTCCTCGATAAATCGCCGTTGCGACTCGATCGTTCCTGAAGTTCCAGGGAGTTGTTGGACGAAGAACCAGGAGAGTGTTTCGTTCGCGTTGCCGTCACCGCCGCCGAGCGTCACGACCGGACGATCCGCGTCTCTTGGTAGCGGCCGCAGACGATTGAGACGCCCGATAACTTCCACGAGCGCATTCTTCATGTCCGTACCGAGCGCGAATCGTAGATTGATCTGGGCCGCGCCGGCATTTGCGTTGCCTTCGATCTCCTCGACGCCCGGCATACCCTGCAGCACGTTCTCCAGCGGCTCCAGGAGCTCCGATTCCACTTCCTCCGGCGAGGCCGTCCGCCACGTGCACTGGATGGAGATCTCGGGGCGGTTGATGTCCGGAAACAGCTGCAACGGCAACCGGCTCAGACTGAGTGTGCCGAGCAGGCCGATGAACAACGCGATCACCGCAACGGCAATCGGGCTACGTCCCGACCACTGCATGCTCTCCATGCCTCACCCCCTTCAATGCCCGCAGCACCGGCGACGGGCATCGAGTAATGCACCGATTCCCCGATGCTACTGCAAGCGGATAAGCTTGAACTCACCCCCCGCCCGCGGCTGGGACGGGTACGTTGATGGGAGGGACGAACCCGTTTCGCCTGGATGGGATTGCACTTGGAACATGTCTAACAGACGTCGATTGTTCTTTGCGTTTTGGCTGGACCCTCCTCAGCAAGCCGCGCTTGCTGAGGCAACACGCCGTGTTGTGGAGCGCTCGGGCGGTCAGGGCGTGCCGCCGGAGAATCTCCATATCACCCTGGCGTTCCTCGGCTCAGTGCCAGAATCCGAAATAGTCCGGGTCGAAACCATTGCCGCGAAGGTCGCACAGGATGTGAGTCCCGGGCAGGCGCTGGTGGCACTGGATGTGCTCGATTACTGGAAGAAGCCGCGCGTTGTCTGCTTGACCACTCAGCAACCCGCGAATGCGCAAGCATCGCGGATTGCCGACCTTCTCACGGAACGGTTCACAACCGCCGGGTTTGCTCTTGATCCCCGGCCATTTCGCCCTCACGTCACCTTGGCGCGAAAAGCCTCACGCGGCTCGATGGATACCCTGCAGCCGCTGCTATGGACCTTCCGGGAGTTCTCCCTGATCGAGAGCCAGACCGGCCCTTCAGGATCGGTCTACCGCTGTCGGGCCCGTTTCACATTCAGCAGCGATTGACCTCACGGCCGCCCCTCTAACACACGACTGCAGCTGGCCGCTGTCACAGTGTAAGTTTGAGAGCCTCTGCGAGATACATCCAGGCCGCTTTCAGCCGGGCGTTTTCGTCATTCGACTTGCGAAATTGCATCGCCGCGGCCCAACGAGCGTAGACGAGAGGATCGCCAAGGGAGTAGTCCGAGCAAATCCGCGTCAAGTCATGGGCAAGCGCGGCTGCAGATTCCGAAGTTGGATTCACCTTGCGCTCCGCGAGTTTGGAGGCCTCGAGGGCGGTCTGCGCAAGCGCTCGATGCCAGGGAGAAGCCTCCTGGGCCGCGCCGAAGTAGTCCCAGAGACCCTCATCCGATGCCCCTTGCTGCGCAGTCATGCTGCGCGACATTGCGCGCTCACCCACTCGAAACCATTTCTGCGCAATCACTGGATTCCATTCCACCAGTGTCGCCATGAAGTTGCGCAGGCCGTGGCGAACTGCAACCGCGTTCCAATCGGTGATGAGCGCCTGTACCTCGGCAGAGGACGGCTCGACCTTCTTTTGTCGAAGATCCTCCAGAGCGCGAAATACCGGCTTAACGGTTGCCCCATATGCCCGTACGGATGCGATCTCATCGGGTGGGCGCGAGGCCGCCCAGGTCAGGTAGGCTCTTTCTTCCTGCGGAGTGATCTCTTCGTTGATCAGCTCCCGGGCGATCGCATGATGATTTCCCATCTCCATACTCCTTGTTAGATTGCAAAGATCTTCCACGGCCAGCGCCTGTCCGGATTCAATCTTCGTCAGCGCGGCTCGAACGAGCTGCAGAGCGTTCTCGGCTCTGTCTCTCGAGGCTCTGCAGACTCTCAGCTGCATCTCCAGGACCCGGGCGAGGGGCGGCGTTTTTCTCTTCAAGAGCGAGCGGATCTGTGCCAGCGTCATTCCAAAGGTTTTGAGGGTCACGATGACGTTCAACCGCTGAAGTTCCCTCGGCCCGTACAGTCGCCAGCCCTTGCCGGAACGCGCCGGCTCGATGAGACCGTGCCGTTCGTAGACCCGTAACGCCCGAATGGTCAGTCCAGTGCGTCGCGCACATTCGGCGGCACTCATGGGTGCTGGTTTCTTCTGTTTAGACATCGGTGATCGAGAGCGTAGGGTATGACCCAAGGTTCGGGTCAAGCCTTGCTCGCCGCGTCCTGGAATGGTCGCGCGAAAGAGTCTGGTTCTACGACAGTGACTGTCGAGACGAATCAGCGCCCCGGGCGCTTGGTCGAAACCAAAAACGAGCCGCTGTCGATGTTGTTTTTATTCTTGAAAACCACATGAATTGTCGAGCAATTCATGGGGGCGATCCAGTCAGCCGGCAGCGCTCGATTCGTCGGTGGCGGTACCCTACATGAACGGGCCGCGCAAGCGCCGCAGCATGCCGTGCAACTCCAACTGGGCCACAGGTTTTGCCAGACACCCGATGAATCCGGCAGCGCGAGTGCGCTCGGCGTCAATGGACACAGGACATTCTGCAATCGCGAGCAGGGGCAGCTGCCGTACATAGCGCTGCAGATGTGAACGGAATCTCCGCGCCAGCTGATAGCCGGTCATGTCGGGGAGCTCCAGATCGAGAATGACCATGGCTGGCGAAAACTCCGCCACCGCGGCCAGCGCCCGCCGCGCTGAGTAGGCGGTGAATGTCGCCGTGTAACCCAGCTCCTGCAGCGTGTACTTCAAAGAGTCTGCTGAGCGCATATCTTCGTTGACGATGAGGATTCTCGAGTTTCCGGGCGCAGGCGTCTGGGCCAGATCATCAGGACGTGGCTCGACCGAAGGCCGCCACGCGGCAACACAGGATTGGATTTGCACCAGATGTCTCCCGGTCAGTTAACGAGCACCGGCGATAGTTTGTGGCGCTGACATCCGCCCGCTACGCCGTTGTTGCTCGTTTTGAACGTCTGCCAGGGTGAGTTGAGTCGCTGCAGCGATCGCCTCGAGCACCGGGTGTTTCCTGTCGGAAGGCATGCGCAGGCCGTGCATCTTCTCCCAGGCGGAAATCCGACGCTCGGCGCAATTCAGATCCGAAGAGATCTCCGCCATGTTGGCGCGTCTCAATTCGGCGCGTTCGTTTTCCTCGTGTGCACGGCGATCGCGGAACTCAGTGACCGTCTCGGCCGCATTGAATTTCCGTCGCGTGCTCGTATCGGGGAAGCTCGGGATAATGCTCACGTGTGTATCTCCGCAGGTCGAGTGAAGCGCAGCGTCTGGACGGACGTAATGCGACCGTGCAGTGTTCCGAGGGCTCGGGAGGCTTTTGAGATGACGCTCTGGCCCATTCCGAACCGCTGGATCAGCGCTGGGCCAAGGAGACAAGGCGAAAGGATCACGACCAGCCCAAACAGTACCATGTTCCCGGTCTGTCCGTTTGCCTTTTGGGCCTGTCCCTGGGACCGCCCCGACATGCGCTTTGCGCCTGCAGCATGCCGTCCGGCGCACCGTCAGTTCATTGTGTTATCAGCGGGTTGCCCCCTGACAGCTTTACTTCTTCGAGTGGTCAGTCGGCCGGTCACGGTCCGAGAAATGGGGCACACGACTGGGTCCAGGCGCAGTCGCGGCAAAGGCCCGTAAACATTCGCACGAGCACAATATAACGGCCGGTGCCTGACCATGGAGGCCGCCCGGGTTCGGGTGGCGGCTCACCTCGAAGTGATCCTTCGGGCGACGGCCATCTTCGTTGCCGATGTCGCGTTCGCAAACATCGCATGTAAGTACGACGATTTCCTCCGGAGCATGGAAAACGCCTGTCTTACGATGACCCATGACACACCATACCGCAGTTCCCGGAACGCGGCCTCCTTATTTCCTTCACGCGGCCGCCAAATGCTGCAGCTTGTGGCATTGCGAGATTTCTCTATCTCATCTGTTCGGGTGACCTGCATTGCCGGGAAGGCGGCGCTGCCATCCCCAAGCCCCTGGCACCTCCTCCTTCGCCAAGCTCTCCAGAAAAAACCAGTGTCAGCAGCACCAGGCGCCCGATCCCTCCGGCCATCACGCCACCCTTCGCGCTACGACCCGCGCTTGCTGTTGGTGAGATCGCGCTCAGCACCGTTACCTCGATACCGTGTTGACGCAACGTCTTCAGCACGGGATTAACCTCGGTCCCGAGTAACACCAGATCGCCCGTGATCGCGGCCTTCCCGCCACCCGTGAGTTGAAAGTTGATGGCCATCGCTGTCCCGCCCGCGGACGGGCTGAGTCTTCGTCAGCGTGCGAATCTGCCTGTCGGCAACGGTCACTCACTTGTGGCAAAATGCCACATCCTGCGATAAGATGCTATCCATGGCAAAATCCATTCGCGTATCCGATGCGCTGTATGAGGTGGCCGATGTCACCTCGAAAAAGGTGCACCGCTCGCTCGCGCAGCAGATTGAGCACTGGGCCGAGCTCGGCCGTGCCATAGAGGCGGCCGGCGTTACAACCGCGCAGATCCTCGAGATCCTTGCGGGTGATCTACGCGCGCGCGAGCGCGTCATGCTGAAGTTGGGCTTGGTAAGTCAGGAAAGTCTATATCTGATTCCGACTGCGCTGGCGCGCAAGACGAAGGTGCGTTTCCCGGAACTGAAGAAGTCTTCGTGAGCCCTCGAGCCGAGATTGTGCCGCCGGAACTGCTCGAACGCATTCTGGCGCTCGCCAATAACGGCATGATTCTGATCGGGGGCCAGGCCCTCGCATTCTGGGCAGCCTACTACGACGCTCCAGCGCCCGTTATTGCCGTTACCAAGGATGTTGATTTCATCGGTACCAAGGTGGACGTGGAGCGCCTGGCGCGCGGACTGGACGCCAGGGCGGTGTTACCGCGCAAGGGTGATATGACGTTGTTGGTCGGGCAGGTCTTGAAGGATCTACCTGGAGGCAACTACATCAACATCGATGTGATGTCCCGCGTGTATGGGGATCTCACAACCGAGGTCATTGCCGGCCGTGCCGTGCAGGCTGAAAGCCCCGCCGGTCGCTTCCTCGTCTTGCACCCACTCGATGTGCTTCAGGGCCGTCTCGAGAATGTATATGGGCTACCGGCCAAACAGGATGAGCATGGCAGGGCGCAGTTGACCGTTGCCATCGCTGTTGCCAGGAAGTTTTTGGCGGACATCGCGGCTCTGGAGGCGCTCCAGACGGATGACTCTGCCAGGCCGGTAGCCTTGGGCCACTTGGCTCGTATCGAGCGCCTCGCGCTTTCAGATGCGGGCCGCAAGGTGGCGAAACGCTATGATATCTACGTGGCCGATGCGATCGATCCGGTTCCGGTGAAGCATATCAAGCCGTTCATGAGCAAAAAGCTTCCACAACTCCTGAAGCTCATGTCGGCACAGCGGCGCGCTGACCTGAATGCTCTGTAGTCAGTTTATCGCTGAACCCACTGCGAATCAGTTCAGGCTAACTCCTTCAACGGCCAGACTTCGACGACCCCGTGCGCGACAGCGCATGGAACCCGCGACACCTTTTCAATCGCAGCGGCCAGGTCGACGGCCTCGATCACAGCGAATCCAGCGATCGGCAGGGCAGACGACAGGAACGGGCCATCAGTGGTCTCCAGGTGGGCAGCGTTTGGGTTGCGCACCTGGACCGGTGTGCCGGCGATCCCTATCAGGGCGCCTTCGGAGTGCAACTTGGCATCCTGCGCGTGCGCAGCGTCTCTGACCGGTTGGGGAGTGCGGTCGTACCCGGCCCGGTCGCCATATGCAATGGTGATGAATTTCGGCATGGATCAGTCTCCTTGTAGAGGTTCGCGGGCCTCAACCTGGGCCCCTTCCTACCAAGGACGACGGGCCCGGCCCGATTCCGACAATGCCCGCAAAGTCGGTACCGCTATCCCTGCGCAATGCTGGCGCCCACACAAAGCGTGGCAATGAGAATCGGCGGCAACTTGAATCGCTGCAGCAGGATGAACGCAACCAGAACGATCGCAATATCAACAACCGAGCGCACCGCGCTGACCCAGACAGGGTTGTAGAGAGCGGCGCCCAACAAACCCACCACCGCGGCGTTGATGCCGGCAAGCGCTGCCCTGGCTGTGTTGTGATTGGAAATCCGCCCCAGCGCGGACAGGCCGGATGTTGCGAGCAACATACCGGGCAGAAAGATTGCGATCAGCGCAATCACCGCCCAGACAAGTGACTGTTGCGCTGGCGCACTCGCCGCGCCAAGGTAGGCGGCCAGGGTAAAGAGCGGCCCGGGCATGGCCTGCGCAAAACCGTAGCCGGCCAGAAAGCGATCGTCGGACACCCAGCCCGAAGGCACGAGCGCCTGTTGCAGAAGTGGCAGAACCACATGGCCGCCTCCGAATACGAACGCACCTGATCGATAGAAAATGCTGGCCAGCGCTACGGGCCCATGTGTTTGAAACAGTTGGCTGCTGGACAACCCGGCGAGCAACGCGAGAAAAAGCCCCAGGGCCGTCCACGCCGCGCGGGTCTGTAATCCTGCCGGAAGCTTCGGCGCCGTATGAGATCCCGACTGGCACAAGAAGATGCCCGCGATGGCGCCACCCATCAGGGTGATGAATTGTGCAAACCCGGTATGAAGAAACAGGAGTGGCAAGCAAGCCGCGACGGCGATCGCGCGCCGGGGCAAATCGGGTGCCAACGAGCGCGACATGCTCCAGACTGCCTGCGCGACCACAACCACAGCAGTCAGCATCAACCCATGAAGGACGGCCCGCATCAGAGGGCTCGGGTTCGTCGGCGCAAAGAGAGCAAACGAGTACATCAGGACGGCGGAGGGGAGCGTAAAGCCAACCCAGGCGGCGAGAGCTCCCAACCAACCGGCGCGATGCAACCCGATCAAAAAGCCAACCTGACTGCTCGTCGGGCCCGGCAGGAGTTGGCACAGCGACACCAGTCCCCCGTACTGTTCCGGGCTCAACCAGCGTCGCTCCCGCACATAGGTGCGCTCGAAATACCCGAGGTGAGCGATGGGGCCGCCAAACGAAGTGAGGCCCAATTTGAGCGCTACCCAAAGAACCTCGCCCGCAGCACCGGTCGACGGAGAACCTGTCGACGCTGACCCTGTGGACGCCGACCTTGTGGACCCCGGCCCTGTGGACGCAGGACCGACCGAATCATTCGCCACTATTGGCTGCCTCTGGTCTCAAAACCCAGATGGTAGCCGGTTCAGTGCCCTGCGCGCGCCCCGGGCGCGGATTGAGCTATCGGGGTGAGAGTTCCCAGCCCGATCAACATCGCGAAATTCACGGCGCGCGGTTGACATTGGTCAGATCGAGCGCCGCGCGATGCCGGCAGATCACTCTGAAGCGATCGCTCAGCACCGCCGCCCGGATCGACCACAGCGGAATGAGACAACTCCACAGATAGGTCTGGAAATCATCCGGCGGCCGCACCACCTGATGCAAGTGATGCATTCCCTGGGCCTCACTCGAATCCAGTAGATAAAAGCCAACACGCACTGTCGCCATGATGTAGACGAGGATATATACCCAGCGTGACACCAGCCGGGTAAAGCGATGCAGCTCGAGGGCGGACTGATCCGCGAGATCGAGCGCGCCAGTGATCAGCACAGCAGCTATAGCGGTGCATGTGACGACACCGAACAACACGCGGACAGTCTCGGTGAGGGGCGGCGAAACTCTAATGTGCTCGCAGTAGAGGGCAACCAGGCCGGCAAACAGCACGGGTGTCGCAAACCGGATCCACGTATACCGATGCATCACCTGCTCCATGCCTGCATTGGACGCCTTTTACTTTGTGTTGTAAAGTTGCCTTATTATCGGCGTTCCCGGGCCTACCGTTGAGCTGAGGAGCTGTCTATTGAATCCAAGGGGCGATCCCCCCAGAATGAGTGGGTGTCCCAGTCTCGCTCCAAGCTGCTCGTCTGGCTTCTCTGCATAGCTCTCGTCGTGATGCGAGTCGGTGCCGTGCACGTGCACTTCTGCGCGGATGGCAGCGAACCCGCGGCCAGTGTGCACATCGGCGACACCGGCCTCGATGATCTCGACCATCCGAAAGGTGTCGGTGTTGACTCAGCCGTTTTCGATTCCGACATGAGTGTGCCAGGAGACATCCTGGTCAAGAAGTTCGGCGGCAACCTCGATCTGGGCACGATGGCGGTTGCCTGCACGCTGCTGTTGTTTTTCGTTGCGGTGGTACGGTCGGTCCCTGTCGATGGGGGCCCATCGCTCGTCCGGGTTTCTGATCCTACTCAACTTCGTCCGCCCCTGCGAGGTCCTCCCGCTTAAGCCTGCTCGATCTGCGCGGGGTGACCTGCGCCGTGCGCGATCCAATCGCGCGTTCTAACTCGAGAGGCCATCATGAGATTTCCTTTCGCGCGCCGAAAGTCGGCGTGCCCGGGCGTCGCTGTGCTCATCACGGCGGTTGCCCAGATTTCGCTCGCACACAGTGCGCCACCGACAAGCGAGCCTGCAGGTGTGCTGACAGGTGAGCCTGTGGGTGCGGTGACGTTAAGCGAGCCCGTGGGTGCGGTAACGTTAAGGGAGGCTGTTGCCGCCACCTTAGGGCACAACCCAGACCTGGCTGTCAGAGCGTACGACCTCGAGGCAGGGGATGCCCGTGCCCTCCAGGCAGGTCTGCGTCCGAATCCCGAGGCCTCGCTGGAAGCTGGCGGATTTCTGGGTGCAGGAGTCGCTCGCGACGTAGATGAAAAGCAGGCGACGCTGACCCTCAGCCAGGTCCTGGAGTTGGGTGGCAAACGTGACCGTCGCGTCGAGGTCGCCCAATCCGATCGCATCGTGGCAGGGATCGATCAGCAGGCACTCGAGCTCGACATCCTGGGCGAAGTAACCCGGCGTTTCATCGAGGTCGTCGCTGACCAGGAGCAGATCAACTCGTCCCGCGGTGCCCTGCAGTTGGCGGAGCGCACCGAGAAAGCGATCGCCGCCCGTGTCCAGGCAGCACGCACACCTGAGGCTGAGCTCAGTCGCGCGCGTATTGCAACGACACGGGCCCGGATCGAGCTCCGACAAGCGCAAAGCATGTTGGAAGGCGCCCGCCGCAACCTGGCTGCAATGTGGGGAGGTACTGATGCCCGCTTTGAAAAGGCCCTGGCCGATCTCTACGTGCTTCCGCCCTTGGAATCCTTCGAGTCGCTGCGTCAGCTGCTCGATCGCAATCCCGACTTCGTTCGCTTCGCCTCTGAAGCGAGGCTACGCGATGCCGAGTTGCGTCTTGCCCAGGCGCAGTCTCGTCCTAACCTCACGGTGAGCGCCGGGGTGCGTCGCTTCCAGTCGACGGGCGATGTGGGACTGATAGCGGGCTTCTCCATGCCAATACCGGTAAACGATCGCAACCAGGGCGCGATTGCCGAGGCGCGAGTCAAACGCGATCAAACACAGGCAGGAGAGCGCGCAGCGCGCATTCGGGCGCAGGCGCAATTGTTCGCCTTGTACCAACAAGTGCAGGCCGGACGAGAACAGCTCGCCGTCCTGCGACAGGAAGCGACACCCCAGGCGCAGGCGGCCCTCGACCAGACACAGTACGGCTACGACCGTGGCCGGTTCTCGTATCTCGAGCTTGCTTCCGCCCAACAGGATCTGCTCGCCTTACAGATCGCCGTCATCCAGGTGGCCGCCGACATACATCGTCTGACAGCCGAAATTGAACGCTTGACCGGCGAGCCCGTGGCTGCCGGTCGCTCATTGCAGGAATGATCATGAAAAATACCCTGGTTTTGATGGCCGCCGGCGTGTTGCTCGCACTGGCCGGCTGCGGAAAGAGTCACGGCTCCGCCAGCGACGGCAGCTCCACCAGCGCCGCACCCACACAGGAACCGGCCGCGAAGGAATCCGAGCTCACGCCGGAGCGCGCTCGCAACGCCGGCATCGAAACAGTAGTCGCCGGCGAGGCGCAGATTCGCACCACGCTGACGTTGCACGGAACGATCCGTCCCAACGCCGAACGTGAGCAAGACATCCGCGCCCGCTATCCCGGAGTAGTTCGGGATGTGAGCAAGCGGGTCGGTGATCCGGTTGCCGCTTCGGAAGAGCTGTTGCGAGTTGAGTCCAATGAGAGCCTGCAGACGTATCCCATCCGGTCACCGATTCGGGGCCGCATCATTGAGCGGCGGACGAATCCAGGTGATGCGGTTGATGGCAGCACCGTGCTACTACGCGTAGCTGACCTCTCCACCGTGTGGGTTGAATTTGCGCTTTTCGCCCGTGATCTCGGCCAAGTGCGGCCGGGAATGTCAGTCTCATTCAGGGGGGCCAACGCTGACGACGCGAGCGCAGCGAAAATCAGATATGTCGCTCCCGCTGGACAAGCTGATAGCCAGAGTGTGGTGGCGCGCGCAGTGGTCGATAACCGCGATGGACGTTGGGTGCCCGGCCAGTTCGTCACAGGCGAGGTAGTGATTGCCGACACCCGGGCGCGAGTTGCTGTAGCGCCTGCGGCGCTTCAGGAGTTGCACGGCAAAACGGTTGTGTTTGTAGAAACGGGCACCGGCTTTGAAGCCCGACCGGTACAACTGGGCAAGCGGTCCCGCACGGCTATCGAAGTGCTGACCGGCGTTTCAGCCGGTGAACGGTACGCTGCTCAAAACAGCTACCTGATCAAAGCCGATCGCCTGAAAGGCGCAGCCGGGGAGGAATGATGATAGACCGTATCATCCAGTTCGCCATCGCTCACCGCTGGCTCGTCCTGGCCGCGTCCGCCGCTTTTGCCGTGTTTGGTTATTTCCAGTACCAGCGCCTGCCGATTGACGCTGTTCCCGACATCACCAATGTCCAGGTGCAGATCAATACCCAGGCGCCGGGTTACTCGCCTCTCGAGACCGAGCAACGCGTCACCTTCCTCATCGAAACGGCCATGGCGGGTTTGCCGAAGCTCGAGCATACGCGCTCGATCTCAGCGTACGGGTTGTCGCAGGTGACCGTGGTATTCCAGGATGGAACAGACATCTACTTTGCCCGGCAGCGGGTCAATGAGCGCCTGCAGGAAGTCAAGAGTCAGCTACCGCCGGGCGTCGCGCCCGCAATGGGCCCCGTTTCGACCGGCCTCGGCGAAATCTATCTGTACAGCGTCCTGGCTGACCTCCAGGCCCGCAAACCCGACGGCACCGCTTACACACCCACTGATCTACGCAGCATCCAGGACTGGATCATCCGCCCGCAACTGCGTCAGGTCGCAGGCGTCTCCGAAGTCAACAGCATCGGTGGCAACGCAAAGCAATATCAGGTGGCGCCCGATCCCGCGCGTCTGCTGGCGTACGGAGTGACTCTCAGCGATCTCATCGAGGCGCTCGAGGCCAACAACCTCAATGTCGGCGCGGGGTACATCGAAACCAACGGGGAGCAGAAGCTGGTTCGCATTCCCGGTCAGATCTCCGATACAGACGCGTTGCGTCGGGCAGTGATTGCCACACGCAGCAGCATCCCGGTCACGGTCTCGGATGTAGCCGAGGTAGGACTGGGAAAAGAGCTTCGTTCGGGTGCCGCAACACGCGACGGCGAGGAGACCGTTCTCGGCACGGCGCTCATGTTGATTGGCGAAAACAGTCGAATCGTCTCCCAACGGGTGGCCGATCGTCTCGTCGAGGTCAATAAAACTCTGCCCGCGGGCGTCAAAGCCGAGCCGGTTTACGACCGCACGGTCCTCGTCAACAAGACGATTGCCACGGTGCAGAAGAATCTGCTGGAAGGCGCCATCCTCGTGATCGCGGTGCTCTTCGCTTTCCTGGGCAACCTGAGAGCCGCCTTGTTGACCGCGCTGGTCATCCCGCTATCGCTATTCGCGACATTCACGGGAATGGTCGCGAGCCACGTCAGCGGCAATCTGATGAGTCTGGGTGCCCTCGACTTCGGCCTGATCGTCGATGGGGCGCTCATCATTGTCGAGAACTGCATACTGCGGCTCGCGCACGCGCAACGCGACCAGGGCCGTCTGCTCGATCGCCCGGAGCGGTTCAAAGTCGTCTATGAGGCGACCCGCGAAGTCTTCCGCCCCAGTCTCGTCAGTGTGATTGTCATCATCCTGGTCAATCTCCCGATCTTTGCCCTGACGGGTGTCGAGGGGAAGATGTTCCGGCCCATGGCATTCGCCGTCATCGCCGCCCTGGTCGGTGCGTTCGTCTTTTCAATCACCTTCGTACCCGCGGCCTGCGCCTTGTTGCTTTCAGGAAAGGTACAGGAGAAAGACAACTTCATTGTGCGCGGCGCCAAGCGGGTTTACGAGCCGATGCTGCGTGGAGTGTTGAAACTGCGCTGGCCGGTTGCCGGCCTTGCCGTTGCGTTCGTGGCGATCTGTGGCTGGCTCGCTTCGACGATGGGCGCGGAGTTCATTCCAAATCTGGACGAAGGTGATATCGCGATGGAAGCAGTGCGCCCGCCCGGCACGGGTGTCGAACAGGGCGTGCAAATGCAGTTGAAGCTGGACCAGGCCTTGGGGAGATTGCCGGAAGTGAAGACCGTCTTCGCACGAAACGGTACCGCGGAAGTTGCCACCGACGTCATGCCGCCTGCACGCTCGGACGTCTATGTCATTCTGAAGCCGCCGAAGGAGTGGCCTGATCCGAAGAAGACCAAGCCACAGTTGATTGATGAGCTGCAGGCCGCCGCGCAAACCATCCCCGGAACCGCGTACGGATTTACTCAGCCGATCCAACTCCGATTCAACGAGTTGATTTCCGGGGTGCGAAGCGATGTTGCCGTGAAGATCTTCGGTGATGATCTATCGATCCTGCTGAAAGTCGCAGGCGAGGCGCAACGCATCGTTGCTGCCACCAACGGAGCTGCGGACGTGACGACTGAACAGCTCTCCGGCTTGCCGATCTTGTCTGTTCAACCGCGTCGCATCGAGCTGGCGAGGTATGGACTGACCGTGGCAGATGTACAGGATTCTGTCTCGGTCGCGATTGGCGGCAAGGAAACCGGCCTCATCTACGAAGGCGACGCCAGATTTCCCCTGGAGGTCCGTCTGCCGGAAAGCATGCGAGTCGATCCCGACGCGCTCTCCCGTCTCCCGATCGCACGGCCTGACGGCAACTACGTGCCTCTGGCAGAAGTAGCTGATATCACCTCGAATGAAGGACCCAACCAGATATCGCGCGACAACGGCAAGCGACGGATAGTGGTGTCTGCGAACGTTCGAGGACGCGATCTGGCGGGCTTTGTCTCCGAGCTTCAGAGCAGGCTCGAATCCCAGATCGAGCTGCCACCCGGTTACTACATCCAGTACGGCGGCACCTTCGAGCAGCTTTCTTCGGCGGCTCAACGCCTACAGACAGTAGTTCCGGTTTCATTGCTGCTGATCCTTGGCCTGCTGCTGATGACGTTCGGTTCTATCAAGGATGCGTTGTTGGTGTTCTCCGGCGTTCCGCTGGCACTCACGGGAGGCATTCTGGCGCTGCTGTTGCGCGGAATTCCCCTGTCGATCACCGCTGGCGTGGGATTCATCACCCTGTCGGGTGTCGCCGTGCTGAGTGGAGTAGTCATGGTATCCGCGATCAAAGACCTGCTGCACAGAGGTGTGCCGCTCGATGATGCGATCATCCAGGGCTCCTTGTTGCGACTGCGGCCGATTCTGATGATCGGGCTGGTCGCGAGTCTCGGATTTCTCCCAATGGCTCTCAATACGAGCACCGGTGCGGAGGTGCAACGACCTCTGGCCACGGTAGTCATCGGAGGCATCATTTCAGCCACGGTATTGAGTCTGCTGGTGCTGCCGGCGCTATATCGTCTAGCAACCCGACCTGGCCATTCAGGATGAGCGAACCCGGCATAGCGACAGCGCGCAAGCGCAAACCGCAGTGTTCACGCTGCCGCACTTGGGTATTGGACATGCACAATACTTAAATTCCGCTTAAGTTTCGTGCAATCACTCGGTCACTACAACTGAGGTGTCGTGATACCCGCGACATCTTGCCAATCCATCGATCTCAAATAGCACGTCTGCGTCCGCTTACAGCGTGGTAACAGGACGCAGCAACCGTACGTCAAAAACTAGTGCGAATCGAAACGGCAAAACCTATCGGCCGACCGTTCCAAGCCACCTTCCGACCATTGTCCGTTTTACTGATCCCTCCCGAGCGTCAAATTGGCTGCCAGCGAGCGTTGTGCGCAACGCAGGCGGAGACGCGACGTCCTGGGGAGTCGCGAGTTGCTATTTATATACAGCAGACGGCAAGGCACGATATTGACCTGGCCAAAGTCCGATATCGAACGTTGGTTGCGCAAAGAAAGAGAATTCACAAATGAGTCCACGAGTAAAAGCCGAGCGCGGGAGTGGGAATGTCTTCAGCGATCTAGGCTTCTCAGAAGCAGAAGCGGAGAACCTGCTGCTGCGATCGCAGCTCATGTCAGAGATCTGCGATATCGCCAACGGACTGACCCAGGCCCAGGCTGCTAAACGACTTGGCGTCTCGCAGCCTAGAGTCAACGATCTGCTGCGTGGGAAAATCGACAAATTCAGCCTGGATGCGCTCGTGATCATGCTGAACAAGGCAGGGATGCATGTAGAAATGCGAGTCAAAAAGGCCGCCTAACGGCTTGCGTTCAGTTGACCTGGCCGACCTTCCTCGAGTGCGAGCTGTTCGCCGCTTCGTTGACTGCAGTTTGATACGCCGCGTCGCGCCCCGCATCCCAGTCCTCGAACCGAAGTGGCACCAACACATCCGGCTGCAGCGTCTTCACCCGCACCGGGTAGATCCAATTGAGCCAAAAACACTGACGCCAGTCAGTGCAAGCCTGCGCATAGTCATGCTTGCCCCGCTGGAAAAACACACACGCCTTCAGATGTGGCAAACACCCTTTGCCGCCCTCGGAAAAGAACGCCAACCGATCCCCAACCGGTTCGCCAATGATACTGACGCCATCCCCGCCCGCTTCCTTGACAAACGCCGCAGTCGTAATGGCCGCAGAAAAGGTCAAAGAATCGGTCAGGACGGAAATGTGCCCGCCCGGCGCCACCAACCCGGGCAGCGCATGCGCGAAACCCCAGGTGTGGGTGTAATTGCCGCCGCCATTGCCGCGTAAATCCAATATGACAGCGCACGGCGGGTGAGTCCGAAAAGCAGTCATCGTCGCCGCGAGAAAATCAGCAAGACTCTGCCCGCCCGAGTCATAGATCGCCTGGATCCTGACCACCCGAATACAACCATCACCCGCGGGAAACACCCGAAAGGGTTTTTCCCACTCTCGCCACGTCTCAGGAAGCTCGCCGGACCGAGGTCGCTCAGCCGTCCAATCGTGCTCCACCCCATCGGCCGGTTCGGGCGAGAGCCAGCGTTCATCCTGGGGGATCCACTCCCCCGACTCATCCCGATAGGCCGTCAGGGTCTGCGTCACCACGGCACCGTCGGGCAGCCTGACTGTCCAAACCGAGCGCTCAGCCTCCGAAGCAATACCCAACCCGAACAGCAAATCCTGCATCACGATCCAACGCGCAGCGTTGGACCGGCGAAAACCCTCCACGCCGCCCCGCAGACTCTCCAGCTGCCGCAGGACTTCGTCCCAAGGCTTCCCATCAATACTCTCAACACGCCCACCCAACAGGTTGCGATACGAATCGGTGGTCCGCATCACGTAAAATCCATCCTCAAACCGAGTCACCCTCAACGGCAGAATCAGCGCGCCTGCGCCTGAAGGCTCCATACGGGTATGCCCGTTATCGGCCGACGCCATCATCTGCATCAGCGCGACCAACAGTTTCGGGGCGGGAAGCGCCTGTGGCAAAGCGGCAAGAGCGGCCAGCCGGGATTGCGCCTCGGCACGCTGGGCGGGCGAGAAAGCCCGATCCAACTCCATCAACCGGGAGAAATAATCGAGATCCTGGCGTTGTGCCTCGAGCGCCGATTGGGGCGACGGATAGTCAGAGGCCGGTGCCGATGGCGCGAAGCGCGATTTGAATGCGAAACCCAGCGCCCCCAAAGCCACGATCGTGGCCAGAACGAGCCCGCCACAGATCCAGGCAATTCGACGAAATCTAGTCGCCGCCATGACTCACTACCCACCTTCGCACCGATAGCGAGATGGATTGTGAGCATGCGGCATTGAGCCCAACAAGCACCACTTGCCCCAAAGGCGACAACCAGTGCCGCTTCGACGACGAACCGCCACCGCGCTGGCCGTGGATCCACCCACGGCCAGCGCCCAACCACTCTCAGTCAGCCCCAAACGTCGTAGGAGTCACCACAACCTTCCCCGCAAGCACGTCAGCAACGCTGACCAGCGGAAACCCGACAGTAACCGAAGTGCTCTGCGTCCACGCATCCACAATCTCGTCACGCAGCTCAGATGCACCCGCGGCGAGCTGCTGGGTCACGATGGCGACCTCAGCCGGCTTTGCCGTCTGGTAGTTATCGTTGCCGGAAGAAAGCGCTGCCTGGTAAGCGGGTACGACCTGACTCAGCGTCTCCTCCAGGTACAGAGGTACACGCTGCTCCATCGTTGTAACACCGCGGTCGGTATAGGGTCGAACCTGTTCAGCGACTTTGCGGAAATCGATGAAGTTGTGAACGAACGAGCCTTCGAACGGCGCATGAATCGGCGCAGTCGTGAAGCCATTCGGGTTGGGGAAGTTGCCCCAGCCGTTGAAGTGAATGGACACATGCATTGGCTGGCTGGCATCCGCCACGAAGTGGCTCCAGTAGCCCAAATCACGGATGATCAGTTGTTCGCGCAGGGCCAGATGAGTCAGGAAGTATTCCTTGTCCGCTGGCTTCTTCGCCGTCATCAAGCCTACCTTGAAGGCGCGCCACATCCCGAAGTCCTTGCGCAACTGCTGGAAGCCGTCGAGCATCTGGTAGGGGAGATAGCCGCCTGAGTACTGGGTCTGTACCGGCGCTCCGCCGCGTTGCGCGGTATCAAACGCTTCGCGCGTAGTCGGCAAACTAAACAAAGGCACTACACCGCCAATGACCACGCCATTGTCGTCAATGTCGATGAAATGACCGGGGTCGCGGTCTGCATCGTGCACGGTGCGCGTCGTGAGAATGCTGCCCGTGCTGCTGACGCCGGTGACAATTCCGGTCGTCTTTGACTCATCGGCCTCCGGGCCCAACTCACCAACCGCAAAGGCCGACAGACTGTTCCGGACGAAGAACGGGATCTCATCCGGTAGCTTCTCGATTGCAATCTTGCTGATCTCCACGTGACCCGTGTGCCCCCAGGACCAGGCGTGGCAGGAAGCGACCAACAGGCAAGCGCCGGTCAATCCGCTGATGAATTTGGTTTTAGCCGCCATGGGCAATGCTCCCTGATGTTAATAGAAGGGAGCAAACTTAAGTGGGTTGTGTGAAAGCGTGGTTACAACACCAGTCGCAATCGTTCCTGCTCGAGCGGGACAGTTTGTCGCTCCAGGCTGTCCTGCTGCCCGATTTTGTCCCTCCGGAAGGCCAGCCGCCCCGGCTCACACCGGAGCGGCTCTCTTGCGCGGCCATCTCACCGCACCTGCGCCATCGCCACCCGTTGCGTCAGCATTTGATTGTTGACGGCTGCAACCGCATCGTCCGTCGCCTTCTGCACGCAAGCCTTGTGAGCTCGCAAACCCTGCAGGTCCCGGATTTCGAGGCCACCACACACCTCTCTGGCAGCGTCCTGGATCCGCTTGTACAGCACCTGCACGCCCGCATCCGTCTTCAAGTTGAGATCCTGGTAGGTCACCGCCTTCACCGGTGCATCGTTGCCAGGCTCGGCGCCGTGCGCCACTCCAACCAACAGCCCCACGGTCAGCGCGGCGCCCATCACCACAATGTTCGTCAAACCTGTTGTCTGCTTGTTCATGATCGTCTCCTTGGCTTCGTTCGGGTGGGAGACCATCCCCTCACCGTTGGGAGCTATCCTGCGCGGATGCGCGCGCGGCTTCTGTCAGGCGCCTGACACAACCCGCTATGCTCACCCATTTCGAGGGGAATCGATTTCATGGCCCTGTCCGTACAGACCATCCTGGAGCGTAACCGCCTGTTTCGCGGGCTTTCCGCGGCCACGATTGCCCAGATTTCCGCCCTGGCCGTCCGGCGCAACTACCCGGAGGGGGCAATCGTCTTCTCGCAGGGCGACCCCGGTGACGCGCTCTATGGGGTGGTCACGGGTCGGATTCGCATCAGCGCCAGCACCCGGGAGGGCAAGGAAATGTTTCTCAACATCATGGAGCCCGGCGACACCTTTGGTGAGATCGCGCTACTGGACGGTAATTCGCGGACGGCCGCCGCCACGGCGACCGAGCCCTGCGAGCTGATGATCATCTCGCGGGCGCAATTCCTCGCCCTTTTGCAGCGCGAGCCCACGCTCGCCATCCACCTGCTGCAATTGCTCTGCCAGCGCATTCGTTGGACCAGCGGCTGGGCGGAGGACTCGGCCCTGCTCGCAGTGCCCACGCGGCTCGCCCGCCGGTTACTCAGCCTGGCCAAGCTGCACGGACAAAGGTCGCCGAAGGGCGTTCAGCTCGTCATTTCGCAGGAAGAAATGGGCCGCTTCCTCGGAATCTCCCGGCAGGCAGTCAACCAGTACCTGCAGGAGTGGCGGGCCCAAGGTTGGGTTGATGTAGGCCGCGGCAAGGTGACCGTCCTCGACGAAGCGGCCTTGCAGACCCTGGCGGCCGATCAGCCGCGTGACGACAAGGTCAGCAAACGAACCCGCCCGTAGCCCTTCGCCAGACTCGTGGTTCCAACATAGGAACACTCCACTCCCGAGTCGCCCTCCAGGCTCAACTGCGCCGCGCAGGGCTCAGTCACAAACACGCCACCAGGCGGCGCGACCGGCACTATCCGCGCCGCCAGCGACAGTTGCGGCCCATAAAAAGTAGGGGCCTCCTCAATGGGATCGAAGTTGTGATCCGCGGTCCCGAAGTGAACCGCTGTCCGGAACTCCAGTCGCCGTCCAAATTCCAGCTCTTCCGCCAACCGCGCGGTCGCAAGGTTCATCTCCAGTGCCGCCTTCGCGGCCGCGGAGGCAGTCTGGAACACCACATGAATGGCATCCCCCCACGTCTTACGAAACAGAATCGACCGCGAGTGCCGTTGCAACACCGCCGCCGTGGCCTCCGGCAGCAACTTGGTCCAGTAGCGCCGCGTATCACCCGCACTCAGGCTGGAGTACCCGACCGCATCGGCAAACAAAATCCCGAACCGCTTGCGATCCCGAGCCGCCGCCAAAGCGGTGCGATCGTAATCCGGACAGTGCACCCAGTGTCCGTCCGCCGGATCCATCACAACCCAGGGAGCCTGCATGACATCCGCGTGGCCCAGAGACAGTCCCAGCGCCGTCTGAGCACATTCGCGCTCGATGTCAGCCCCTTCATCCAACAATAAGCTCGACCAGGTGTAACCGTCACGATGGCCGGATGCCTGCCGGTCGGCAGAAGTGGCAAAAATCACGTGCAGCTCCACGCCGTGCGCGCGCAGCACTTCCCAGGAATCATCACCAACAGCATAGGCAAGGGCAGGGGCATCGCCGCTTGCAACACATGCCGCCGTTTCCCGGGCCGGCGATCGCAGTGACTGACCGCGAGGCAGAACCAGTCCAACCGGCGGCCGATACCACCGCTCAACAACACCAACGCATTCAGGCCGCGCCCCCAACAACCGCCGCATCTGCCCAAACGTCCGCGCCCGCGCCCAAAGATTTTTCCGGCAGAGAGGGTTGGCGCGATCGACCGCCCCCTCGAGCATCACCCGGTCACCGAGTACCAGCGCAGCCTCGGCAATCGTCGCCCAGTGAAAATAAGCAGACTGCGCATCCTCGGGAATTTCAGCACGTGCAAGCGCCCCAACCACAGCCGACGCAAGGCCAATAGCCCGAGCATCATCACCGGCCAACATCCACATCAAGGCTGCATTCTGACGTGTGTAGTTGCCTCCGGTCCGTTGCGCTATCCGCTCATATGCCTCAGCGGCCGCCACGAGCAATGGCTGCGCATCCGGGGGCGGGCTCTTGAAAGCCAGGTCCTTGAGCAGCCGGGCCTCGAGGGCCAGGAAGTCCTCATTGTCAGTCTCAGCCAGCGTGCTCGCGCGCAACGCAGCCAAGGCCGCCTGCGTCGACCCGCAGGAAGCCAGTGCCAGAATGGAAAAGTGTTGTAACGGTTGGGAGCCCGGCCACTGCTGCAGCCCCTCCTGCGCGAGATCGAACGCAGCCACGAAGTTGCCACTGTGCTGCAGCCGCCAGGCGGCCCGCAGCACCGACTGTTCGTCAGGAGGAATGCTTCCAGGTAGGGGCAAGCGTCACCGGATCTGAGCCTGGCACTGATTGCGGTGATTCTACCTAAACGCGCTCAGGCGGGTTCGTCTTCTGCCACGACTCCCGGCTCTGCATGCGCGCAAACCAGCTCTGCAGATGCTTGAACGGCGCCACCGGCAGTCTCGCCTGCTTGATTGTCATCAACGGAGTGGCCAGCGAGATATCCGCAAGCGTCATGTTGGGACCCGCAACCCACTCGCGGCTGGCCAGGTGTGAGTCCAGCAGCGACCCAAACTCCTGCACCAGTCTTTCCCCGCGCGCGACCTCCGCCGGATCCGGCTCGCCCAGTCCCGCGACTTTCTTCACGAAATGCTCCCAGTTCAGCACCGAGATGGCCGGTTGAAAGTGCGCCGCGCACCAGAACATCCAGCGATTGACCTGTGCCTGGCCCGCAAGGTCCGATGGGTACAAGGTTTGATTCGCTGCCTGCGCGACCAGATACAGCATGATCGCGTGCGATTCAGGAAGAATGACGGAGCCATCTTCCAGCACGGGGACACGACCCGCGGGATTACGAGCCAGAAAAGCAGGCTGACGTTGTTCGCGCTTAGGGAGATCCACCAACACGAGCTCGAGTGGCGTGTTGAGCTCCAACGCCGTGATAACGGCCCGTCGCGCGTTGGTTGAAAACGGATGGTGATAGAGTCGCATGGTCAGCAGTCCTCAGCAGGTGCCACGAAGGACGCCCAGTCTGAGGCATGCTGCTGACAGTTCCTGTCAGGAGTGTCCGTCCGAGGGCGACATCCGGATCTTCTGCTCCGTCCGCCATTGCTTGACCAGCACCACCCGTCGCGTCGGATAGCGCAATCGAAGCGACGTGAGTTGGCTGATGCGGTCAGCCCGGAAATGCCGGAAGCCGTTGCGCAGCTCGCACCACGCCGCCATCATCTGGACCTTGTCCAGGAAGGCCAACGCGATCGGCCAGACTATCCGCTCGGTGGCTTCACCCGTTTCATTGACATAAGCAATCCGGAGCTTGTGCTCCTTGCGAATCGCCTCCCGGATCGGCTGCAGGGGCAGCTCAACGGGGCTCGGCTCCTTGAAAACGGGCGCCCACAACCCTGCATCCGCCAGTCCATCCCGCAAATCCCGCGGCGAAGCCGTTGCAATCTTGGCGAGCGCCGTACCAGCTGCCCGCGCAAGCCCGGCATCTCCCTGATGCTCGACCCACCGTGCACCGAGAAGGAGCGCTTCGAGCTCATCCTCATTGAACATCAGCGGCGGTAGAAAGAAGCCCGTACGCAATACATAACCGACCCCAGCCTCGCCATCGATAGGCGCGCCGAGCTCAATCAACGTTCCTATATCCCGATAAATCGTACGCAACGATACTGACAAACTTTCCGCCAGTTGCGTCGCAGTCACCGGCCGACGATGCCCCCGCAAAGCATCCAACAACAGGAAAAGGCGGGAAGTGCGGCTCACGTATTCAATGCTCCGCGAAGAACTGACTGGGGGTCTGTCCGAACTGCTTGCGGAACATGGTCGCGAAAGCACTCGGACTGTCATAGCCCAGTGCGAGCGCCACATGAATCACCTTCTCACCGCTCGCCAGCAACTCCAACGCCCGCAACAACCGCGCCTGCTGCCGCCACTGGCCAAAAGTCATTCCCGTCTCTTTGACAAACAGGCGTTGTATGGTTTTCACATCCACCGCCAGGCGCCTGCCCCAGTCAGCCATGGTGGAGGAGTCATTCAATCGCTGTTGCAGCCGCTCACAGATGCGCAGCAACCGGGGATCGGACGGCATTTGCAGGTGAAGCGGCAGAACGGGCAACGCACGCAGCTCGTCGAGAATCAAACGCATGACACGCCCATCACGAGTACTCGTCGCATAAGGCTGGCGCACATCCATGGCAGCGCAAATCAACTCACGCAGCAACGGTGATATCCCCACCGTCTGCGTTTCAGCCGGAAGCCTCGTTGCCGCATCAGGCGCAACCAGCAGACTTCGCATGTGCACTTCCTCGATGCATCGTATCTCATGTGTCATGCCCGCTTGCATCCAGATGCCCCGGGTGGGTGGCACAACCCAACGGCCGATCTCCGCCTGCACCACCATCACGCCCTTCACGGCATAGATCAGTTGGTGCCTGGCGTGATTGTGCGGCTCAATGTGCCAGCCCGCGGGGTAGTCGGTAGCTCGGCAAAAGACAGGCGCAGTCGCCTCATTGATCTCTTTGAGGATCTGCGGCAAGGCCTTGGGGCGGCGGGCGGGATCCATGTCCTTTTTGCGAGGGTTTCTGGTGGAATAGCGCGAGACAGGAGTGGCCATTCTACCCATACTTCCGCCCATGAACACTTCCGCGGCAGCCCTGAACCCCAACGACGCAGCCCCCACCCGGAACGGGCCGGCCCTGCGCGTCCTGACGGCGCTCAGCAGCTCGCACATGGTCAACGACATGATGCAGTCGCTGATCCTGGCCATGTATCCCGTCCTGAAGGGCGAGTTTTCCCTGAGCTTTGCCCAGATCGGCCTGATCTCACTCACCTACCAGTTGACCGCCTCGCTGCTGCAGCCCCTGGTGGGCCTGTTCACCGACCGCCGGCCACAGCCGTATTCGCTGCCCTGTGGAATGACATCCACCCTGATTGGCCTGATGTTGCTGGCCTTCGCGCCCAGCTTCGGTGTTGTCCTGTTGGCTGCAGCCTTTGTCGGCATCGGCTCGTCCATCTTCCACCCCGAGTCCTCCCGGATTGCCCGCCTGGCCTCAGGTGGCCAACACGGTTTCGCCCAATCGATATTCCAACTCGGTGGCAACGCCGGCACCGCAATAGGCCCGCTCCTGGCCGCTGCCGTGATCGTGCCGTTCGGCCAGCGCAGCGTCGCCTGGTTTGGACTGGCGGCTCTGTTGGGTATCGTTCTGTTGTTGCAGGTGAGTCGTTGGTATTCCACTCACCACATGTCTGCCAGCGCCCGTAAAAGGCCCGTTGTCGCGGCACCGTATCCACGCAACGTTGTGATGGGCGCAATCGCAGTGCTGTTGGTGCTGATCTTCTCCAAGTATTTCTACCTGGCCGGTATCAGCAGCTTCTACACCTTCTACCTGATGGATCGCTTCGGCCTGTCAGTGCAGAGCGCACAAACACACTTGTTTTACTTTCTGTTGGCTTCGGCAGTCGGCACTGTGCTCGGCGGCCCCATCGGCGACCGGATCGGGCGCAAGCCGGTCATCTGGGTGTCCATTCTCGGCGTGGCCCCGTTTGCGCTGCTGCTGCCGCATGCAAACCTGTTCTACACCACCGTCCTGACCATAGTCATCGGCTTCGTGCTGTCCTCGGCCTTCTCGGCCATCCTCGTCTACGCCCAGGAGCTCGTGCCCGGCAAAGTCGGAATGATCTCCGGCCTGTTCTTTGGGTTCGCCTTTGGCATGGGCGGGTTGGGCGCCGCGGTCCTCGGCATTTTCGCCGATCAAACCAGTATCGCCACCGTGTACCAGACCATCGCCTATCTGCCGTTGTTGGGCATCGTTGCGATCCTGTTACCCAAAGGCGCCAGCCGAGCCTGACGTTTCCGTTACGATGTCCCCCGGTCGGCGCTCAAACGCGCCAAACGGGGAAACACCGAAAATGTCATGGGAACGCTTACCGGGAACGGCCGTGTTGGTACTGCTCGCGGCCGCGATTTTGCAACCCACCGTTTCGCTTGGCGCGGTCCGTGAAGCCCACGCCGCCCGCGATCTCGACAGCGCCGGCGTTCCCATCCATCCCGCCAAAACCGATCCAGCGATTTCCAAAGCGCTGGCCGGCATCAACCCGGGTGAAATCGAAAACACCATAAAGACCTTGGTCGCTTTCCATACCCGCAGCACGCTGTCGAGCATGGAGAACCTGCCGCCGGGGCAGGGGATCAATGCCGCCGCCGATTGGATCGAGGCCGAATTCAAACGCACTTCCGCGGAATGTGGAGGTTGTCTCGAGGTTGCACGGGATGTCTTCACAGAAGAGCCTAAAAACCGGATTCCCAAACCCACGACCCTGACCAACGTGTACGCCATCCTCCGCGGCTCGGATCCCGCGCAGGCGAAGCGGATGTACCTGGTGACGGGACACTATGACTCCCGCAACACTGACGTCCTGGACGCTCGTGGAGAAGCGCCGGGCGCCAATGATGATGCTTCGGGTGTTGCAGTCAGTCTCGCGTGTGCGCGCGCGCTTTCGAAACTGAAACCTGCGTCGACTCTGGTCTTCGTGGCCGTAGCTGGAGAAGAGCAGGGCTTATTGGGCAGCCATCACCTCGCCAAACTGGCAAAGTCCAACGGCTGGCAACTCGAGGGCGTACTGAACAATGACATCGTAGGTGGCAACACAACCGCCGGCGGCCGCCTGCAGGACAAGTTGCTGGTGCGCGTGTTCTCGGAGGGCATCCCCGCCACGGCGACTGCCGAGCAAGCGAAACAACTCGACTCTCTGGGTTACTCCAGCGACTCACCGTCCCGGGAGTTGGCACGAGCAGTGCTCGAAGCCAGTACCGCCTACGGCGGCAAATTCCGGGCCGTGCTCGAGTTTCGCCGCGATCGCTTCCTGCGCAGCGGTGACCACACCTCCTTCAACCAGGAAGGCTTCGCGGCTGTCCGCTTCACGGAATGGCGCGAAGACTTCGATCATCAACATCAGAATCTACGCACGGAGAATGGCGTCGAGTACGGTGACCTCCTCAAATTCGTGGACTTTGGATATGTCACCCAGGTTGCCAGGCTCAACGCCGCAACTCTCGCCATACTCGCATCATCACCCCCACCTCCAACCAATCCCCAGTTGATCACTACCAACCTCGACAACAACACGACCATTGAGTGGGAAAGTGATGCTCCGGCGGGAACCCAATACGAAGTAGTGTGGAGAGAGTTGTCGGCCCCTCAATGGGAGCGCTCATTGAGCGTCGCTGACAAGAAGGTGACACTGCCGGTATCAAAGGACAATGTCATCTTCGGCGTTCGGTCGGTGGACACGGCCGGCCATCGCAGCCTGACGGTCGTTCCCAACCCGCAGTTGCCGAACCGTTAGTGGTAACTTCCCGCCAACATGTCAAAGTCACGTCGCGAATTCCTGTTGACCTCCGCCGCCATGGCGGGCTCTGCCGCGGTGATGAGCACCAACGGCAGGGTCGACACCGTTGGCGATGCCACCGAGCAGCCGCCCAAAGCCACCGACCACCCATCCAAAGCTACCGGCCACCCATCCAAAGCCAGCGGCCCCAGCGCTCCGCCCTCGGGCACACCGCCCGCATTTGGCACCGCTCCTGCGGTTGGCCCTGAAATTGATGTAAGTGTATTTGCCGCGGCCGAGAAGCTGATGCAGGTCGAGATGACCGCTGCGGAGCGCGAGGTAGCTGCCGCGAATTGGCGGACCAGCATGGCAGCGCTTTGCGAGCGCCGTACAGGTCCGCGCAAAGTGCCGCTGCCCACAACGCTGGCTCCCTTCTCAACCTGGAAACACAACCCGGTTCAGGCACAGGACCGTTTCATACGCAGCGACCGCGACCCCGGCCCGCTCCCCACTTCCGATGTCCATATCGCGTTCGCTCCCGTGTGGAAGCTCTCTCGTTGGATAGAAAGCCGCAAGCTCACTTCCGAGCGCCTGACTGACATCTACCTGAAGCGCATCGCGAAGTTCGATCCCAAGCTACGGTGTGTAATCACCCTGACGCGCGACCTCGCACTCACTCAGGCCAGGCAGGCAGATCGTGACATCGCCTCAGGCCACTATCGCAGCCCCCTGCATGGCATTCCCTGGGGCGCCAAAGACCTGCTCGACACGGCTTCCATCCCAACAACTTACGGCGCCGAGCCCTTCAGAAACCGTGTACCCACGGAAGATGCCGCCGTCGTTCGCCGTTTGCACGAGGCCGGCGCGGTGCTCATCGCCAAGTTGTCCCTCGGCGCGCTGGCCCTCAATGACATCTGGTTTGGCGGCCAGACCCTGAACCCGTGGTTGCTGGAAGAAGGATCCGGTGGCTCCAGCGCGGGCCCCGGCGCCGCAACCGCCGCGGGTCTGGTTGGTTTCGCCATCGGCAGTGAGACCGAAGGCAGCATCGTAGACCCCACCCTGCGTTGTGGCATCACTGGCTTGCGGCCCACGTTTGGTCGGGTACCCCGGACCGGCGCGATGACACTCGCATGGTCACTCGACAAACTCGGTCCCATGGCGCGCAGCGTGGAAGACACCATGCTGGTGCTGCAGGCGATCTCAGGTCCGGATCCGGGCGACTTGTCGAGCGTGCCCAGTCACATCGACTTCGACGCAACAACCCCAGTCAAAGGATTGCGCGTTGGCTACTTCCCAAAATGGATGGACGAGGCGCCCGCAACAGAAGTCGATCGCGCGGCCCGCGACCAGTTGGCAAAGCTCGGCCTCGAGTCCGTCCCGGTCAAGATCCCGGACTGGCCTTACGGCTCCCTCAACACCATCCTCTTCGCGGAGGCTGCTGCCGCTTTCGAAGAGCTCACATTGAGCCACCAGGTCGACTCCCTGAAAATCCAGACTCCGGACGCCTGGCCCAACACTTTTCGTCAGTCACGCTTCATTTCAGCCGTCGATTTCGTCCAGGCTGACCGCTTCAGGCGTGCCGTGGCTCAGCAAATGGAGCGTGTCTTCTCGGAGGTGGATCTCCTCCTGGTCCCGTCACTGCGTGACGAAATGTTGACCATCAGCAACTTCACCGGCCATCCTTCGCTGACCTTGCGCGCGGGCTTTGTGCAGGTGGCACAAGCGCGCAGCGACTGGGCACCCGACCCATCGCAGGTGCTTCCAACATTCAACCCGCCCCGGCGTGTGCCGCACGGCATCACTCTCATCGGCAGGCTCTTCGATGAAGCAACCATTGTGAGAATAGGGCTGGCGTTGGAGCGCGCCTTGAACGTCGTTGACGCAACGCCTCCAGGTTTCACCTGATCTCGGTACTCGGCAGCCCGCGGAAAGCGCAACCATCCCGCGCAGCGCGTAAGCGCCTCCCGCGCCCGACAGTCTAGTGGCGCGCCTCTTCGGCTACCAACTTCGCGAAGTCCTCAGCGGCAATATTGCCGCCCGAACAAACCACGCAAACCCGACTTCCCAACTCCACCCCGCGGCGCTTCGCACCCAGTGCGGCAGCCAGCGCGCTCGCGCCACTCGGCTCCAAAACGAGCTTCAGGTGCTCCAGCGCCGCTCGCATCCCCACCTTCACATCTTCATCCGTCACACTCAGCGCACCACTGAGTGTTTCCAACAAAACCGAGAAAGGAACCGCTCCTGGCGACACCGCCTGCAACGCATCGCAGAGCGTGCGCGAAGCGGTCTCATTCCGATGCCGCTCCCCGGCTGCCAACGACCGGGCCAGGTCGTCATAGCCACTGGGCTCAACGGCAATCAAACGCGTGGTCGATCCATGAGAGCGCAACGCCAACGCGATGCCCGCGGCCAGACCTCCGCCGCCCGCTGGTACCAACAGTGTGTCCAACGGGTGATCTTCATGGAGGGCTTCAAACTGCTGTAGCAGCTCTGTCCCCAGGCTCGAATGTCCGAGCACCACATCCGAGTCGTTGAACGGGTGCAGCAGAGTGAGATGCTCACGATCGGCGAGTTTCGCGGCCATCTCCGCCGCAACCATCTCCCTGGGCCGCCCATCCGGCTCACTGAACACGACCCGGGCACCATACCGCTGGGTGCCGAGGACTTTCATTTGAGGAACGTCGTGAGGCATCACGATCGTCACCGGAACGCCGAGAATCTGCCCCGCGCGAGCCAGCCCCTGCGCAAAGTTTCCCGAAGAGAACGCCACGACCCCATTCTGGCGCTGCTCCGGCGCCAGGTTTTTCAGGCGGTAGAAAGCACCCCGGAGCTTGAACGATCCCGTGTGCTGCAAAGACTCGGCTTTGATGAACAGCTGGAAGCCGGCGATTTCGTCGAGCGCGGCCGAGGTGAGGAGGGGCGTTTCGCGCGAAATAGTCCTAACGGTTTCAAAGACTTCGTGAGTCGTCGACCAGGGCGTGTCCAGCAACGACGTCTGCATTTGAGCTCGCTCCGCCAGGCGCAGCCCCGAATTCTCCCCTACTTCAGGTAGAAATCAAAAGTGTGGCGATAGACCGTATCCGTCAGATACCGCCAGCTCCCGAACAGGGGAAACTCGTGCTTCCGGAATTTCGACAGGCTGGCGATGCTCTCCAGCGGGAAGGGGCAGCGGCGCGGCACATCGTTCCACCCGAGCAGCATCTGTCCACCCGGTTTCAATGCCTCGTGGGCCGCCGCGAAGGCTTTCTCACAGTTGTCCTTGTCGTCGAGTCCCCAGCCGAAGACGCCGTTGCAGATGATCAGGTCGAGAGAGCCTGCGGGAATGTGCTTCCCCAGCTCCTCCAGCGTACCAACAATGTGCTCCTTGGCGCCGAAGTCACGGTTCAACTCGTTGGGCTCCACTGTCACAAACCGGCGATCGTGGAAATACCTCTCGTGATAACCGGCCGTGTCAGCATCACAGCCCACGAACAGAATGTTCTGCAACTCCGCGTGCGCCGCGTAGTGTTTGAAGATCTGATGCTCGAGCACGATCCGGTCGGTGGTCAGTATCGAGAAGCGCTTCGGCTTGCCGAAGTGCAGGTGCTTGCGCACAACCGACATCAGGAAGTGCGGCTCCCTGATCATTTTACTTATTAAATGAACGATCGACCTGGGACGTTCACTGACGACGTCCCAGTAAATCCGGTTCTCCAGGCGCTTTCGGGCGTGCTCGTCGCCGTCATCGAGGCTGAGACGAACTTCCCGATCCTGGGACGCAGCCCGGCTCAGCCGCAAACGGCCCGTTACGGTCGAATCGTTCAAAATTGTGACGCCTGCCAACTGTATGGATCTGGAGTTGTTCCGGCCCTGGTCTGCGGCTTGCAGCCCCGGCGCGGCAGCTCAAAAATCAAGTTGACAGAAATCGCCGTGACAAAACAGCGGCTGTGTCACGGCGCGGGAACTTGCTTCCCGAAGGTGGGCTAATGGCCCGGTGTATCTCCCGCCAGCACCTGCAGGAAGCGGGCGCGCTCAATATTGCCCCCGCTCAGAATTACACCAACATTCCGGCCGGCCATGCGCTCCCGCTCCTGCAACAGCGCGGCAAGCGGCGCCGCGCCGGCTCCCTCGGTTACCTGGTGCGTATCGTCAAAGTAAACACGCATCGCCTCAGCCATCTCATCTTCGGTGACCTTGATAAAGCGCGCTGCTCCCTTGCGGATGGTATTGACAACTTCAGCGAGCGGTTCGCGAGTGGCAATGCCATCAGCAAACGTTCGCGCTGTCGGCGTTGTGACGGGTTTCCCGGCCTCGAAGGACAGGGCGGTTGCCGGAGCGTTCACGGCTCCCACGCCGATGATCTCCGTTTTCAACCCGAGCAGGTCTCTGGCGGTGATGAGGCCACAGATTCCGGAGCCCATGCCGACACCAACATAGACGGCATCGAGCTTCTCCACGGCTCGAAACAACTCCAGCGCGTAGCTCGCCACACCCGCGACCAGATCCCAATGGAAGGAGGGGACGAAGTGCAGGTTCTCGGCCGCGGCAACCCGATGAGCTTCGTGCTTCGCTTCATCGAAATCCTGACCAAACTCAATGACACGGGCGCCGAACGATCGCATGGAGCCGTTCTGATCCGGAGAGTTTCCATGGGGCACGTAGATCGTCGCGGGGACACCTGCGCGAGCGGCCGAAAATGAAATCGACTGCCCATGATTGCCACGCGTGGCGGTCACAATCCCCGCGGTGCGGGGCTGGGCCTGGGTGAGGCGATCCATGTACACGAGACCGCCCCGGACTTTGAAGGCGCCTGTTGGTGTGTGGTTCTCGTGCTTGACCCAAACGTTGCATCCAATACGGCTTCGCAGTTTGGGCCAGGCGTATTGCGGCGTGGGCGCCATCACCCGGTACACCAGGCTGGCCGCGCGGTCGAGCTCATCGAGCGTCATAGTCATCGGCTGCTCCTTGACAGTTGAGCAATTCTGACCAAGTGCCGATTGGCACCCCAGATACGCGTACTGTCTTCGCCAGCCTACTGTACCGGTCGGGGAGCTGCACAGCCCCTCGCCCGCATCAGCGACCCGCTGATCAATGCTGAAGGACCCGCATGGCCTCAGCCGACTGCCCGATCTCGTCAGCCGCGATGGCGATCCCAAGCTCCGTGACCAACCCGGCTCCCCGCACTGTCAGCCAGGAAGCAGGGCTCAACAGCTCGCCCAGATCGTCCCCTCCATGGATGGGCAGTGCGACTGTAGTGCCGTCATCGAGCAAGACCCCGCGCAGCTCGCCCGTCGGCCCGTGCAAGGTGCGACGGACGAGTGCCTCAACTTCGAGCCTGCTTCGTGGGCGCTCTCTGTGACCGTGGGTCCTTTCGACACTCAACAGGGGCGCCCCTGAGTCTTCGATCCTGAAGCCGTTCGCTGCTTCGATAACAGCAGCCACAATCAACGGCGCCGCCATCGGCAGCTCGCCGTAAACGGTGATCCGGTCGCCCACGTGTACGGCCATCAACACTTCATCCGAGAGATACGGAGCGAAGTAGACCTCCACCCCGTTGAGTAGAATCATTCCGTCTGCATAACCGTCCGGGTTGACCAGGAACCGCTCAACACTGGAAGTTACATAGGGCAACAGTTCTTCGTTCACCATTGGAGCTCCTCGACATTTTCTCTTCAGCTCCTGACTCAAACGCACGACCGCCGATTTCAATTGGGGCTGGACGCTCGAGAATTCTGCAGAATTGGACTTTGGTCCACTGCGTTTCGTACGAGTGCTGTCGCACAGTAAGTAAATGTAATGTCTACTGCCGAGCTCCGATAAACCACGGTCGCGCCGACGGAGACGGGCGAACAGGTCCTGGCCCCCCGTAAACGACGCCGCGTTCGCGCGCCATCACTCGCCCATCCGCGGTTAACCCGCGTGATGCCGGCCCATAATCATTCGCAGTCACCTCGCTCGTCGACTGCCATCCGGCCACCGATTCATGAGATCAACCCTCGATCCCGCCGCCCTTTGGGACAACTACCGCCCAACGACGCTGCTCGAGCTTTCAGACCTGGCTCGTCAGTTGAACGTCGGCCGCGTCTTCGCGAAGTTGGAAAACGAACGCCCGCTGGGAAACTTCAAAGCCGTGGGCGGAATGACCGCCGGCCTGAAAGCACTGGCAGGCCGTCCTGCTGCAGCGGCGCCCGCGACCCAACGTCCCCGAGCGCTTGCAAGCCAACCCGCGGAGGCGTCCGCAAGCGGTCCTGTCGCAACTCCCGCTCCGCCTGCGCCGCTGCCCATGCTCATCTGCGCGAGCGAAGGCAACCACGGCCTTTCCGTCGCCGCCGCAGCGGCCCGCGCCGGCACCAAGGTCACTGTCTTTCTCCCATGCAACGCCAACCCCATCCGCGCCGATCGCATCAAAGCCATCGGCGGTGAGATCCACTGGATTGATGGAACCTATGACGACGCTGTAGAAGCGGCCGCCGCAGCAGCAGCCCGCGGCGAAGGCCTCCTGATCCCAGACACGAGCCCCGATCCCAACGATCCCGTGGTCAAGGATGTCATGACCGGATACGGCCTGATCACGCAGGAGCTACGCGACCAACTGCCGGTACGTCCCACTCACCTGTTTGTTCAAGCCGGAGTGGGCGGCCTGGCCGCTGCCGTGGTCGACGGCCTCCACGACTTCATGTCAGCCCCACACCGAATCCTGATTGTCGAACCCGAATCAGCCGCCTGCGTATCGCAGGCGCTGGCCGCGGGCCATCCGGTCCTCATCCCAGGTTCACTTCAAACATCCGCAGAGATGCTCGCCTGCGGCCTCGCCTCAGCACCCGCCATCGAAATCCTGAAGCAACACAACGTCCGCTCATTGCTCGTCAACGAGGACCACCTCCAGGCCGCCCCAGTAACGCTGCAAACAGCAGGCGGCCCCCCAACAACCCCCTCCGGCGCCGCCGGCCTGGCCGGGTTGCGGTACGCCTGCACCGACCCCGCCCGCCGGGAAAATCACCACCTCACCCCAACCAGCACCGTGCTCCTCATAATCACCGAAGCCGCTGCATCGTCGATCCGCTGACCTTCGCATCCCGACTTCTGTCAGTTGTATCGACGTTCCTACGAATACATATTTGCGACTGCCGATCCGGCACTTCCCGCAAAGAAACCTCAGCCGCATAGGCCCGCGGGCCGATCTCCTGACGAACCGACCGAATCTGTGACTGACTCCATCTTTCCCATTTGTAGCTTATAGGCTACCATGGCAACCATAGAAGTTCGGCGATTTTGTTACTGTGTGCCGGGACGAAGCGAACTCAGACAAAAGACATTGAAAAAGCGCGTGAATACTGGAAGGAATACGAAAACCGCAGCGCCTAGTGTCGCGTTTCGCGCTGCCGATTATCTGCGTAGCGAAAAGGACATCGCTGCTTACATCGAGGCGATGTTGGCCGACGGCGAACCGCGGGCCGTCCCCGTCGCTCTGCGAACAGTTGCCGATGCGATGGGTGGAATGGCTGCGTTGGCGGATAAGACTGGGCTCAGTCGGGAAACGCTCTATCGAACCCTGTCTGAGAAAGGAAATCCGCGCTTGGATACGCTGTCGGTGATTCTTGCGGCATTCGGTCTGAGGTTATCGGTGCTACCACGCAAGCCTGCAACGGGGCGGCGGGACGGATTTCGTCCGGCCCACGCCTGAGGCCTGCGCCTTCCCCACCAGCTCACCGCCGCCATACAGTACCCAGCATCCCAGCAAGCTGGATTTACGGGCCCCGGCGGCCCTCGTATCATCCGCTCATGACCCGCCGCATCCTGAGCTCCCAACACCTCAAAGGGCGGGGTGCCCTGTCGAACCCGCCCGTCCGCTTTGAATCCACGGTCGTCGAGAAGACCGACGATGGCTGGTATCAGGAGGACGAGGAGGGGATCACCTCGCTCCCGCAGACGGTACTCCCTGATCGCGCCAAGAGCGTGATCACCACCAACAACTCCCCTGACGTTGGGTTCGATCAGTCGATCAACCCATATCGGGGTTGCAGCCACGGCTGCGTGTATTGCTTCGCTCGGCCCACGCATGCTTATCTCGGCCTGTCGCCCGGCCTCGACTTCGAAACGAAGCTCTTCTACAAGGACAACGCAGTCCAGTTGCTTCGTGCTGAACTGAGCGCGCGCAACTACGTTTGCAAGACAATTGCGCTGGGTATCAACACAGACGGTTGGCAGCCGCTCGAAAAGGAGATGGAGGTAACCCGCAGCGTGCTCGCCGTGCTGGCAGAGACACGCCATCCCATTTCAATCGTGACCAAAAGCGCTTTGATTGTGCGCGATCTGGACCTGCTGCAGGACATGGCCCGTGACCGTCTGGTCTCAGTCATGTTCAGTATCACGACCCTCGACAACGACATCAAACGCGCATTGGAGCCTCGCACGGCCGGTCCCCAGGCACGGCTAAAAGCCCTCGAACAGTTAGCCGCAGCAGGGGTGCCCGTAGGCGTGATGGTCGCGCCAGTCATTCCCTCGCTCACCGATCACGAGATGGAGCACATCCTCGAGGCTGCCAAAAATGCCGGCGCCACCCGCGCCGGCTACACGCTGCTGCGCCTGCCGCACGAAGTGAAAGATCTGTTCCGCGAGTGGCTCGCCGAGCACTACCCCGATCGCGCGCAACACGTGATGTCCATCATTAATCAATCACGTGGCGGCAAAGACTACCAGGCGCAATTCGGCACGCGCATGGTCGGCACCGGTGTCTTTGCGGAGCTCCTGAGAAAACGCTTCCAGGTGGCCAAAAGAAAGTTGGGCCTGGATGCCCCCGATGAGCGGTTCGAGCTCCGCACGGATCTGTTCCGCCCGCCCGCCGTCAACCAGGCGCAGATGTCGCTCGGCTTTTAGGCCTGTCTGCCTAATGTTCGCCTGCTGCAGTCGCCCTCGCGACGGTGCACGTGCTCAAACCCAGCACAAGCCCCCGGCCAAATCACCGAACCAACGCAACCCGTGACATCTGCGTAGCCAGGCTCGGGTCATTCCCCTCAATCCGCTGCTCAATCACCCCATGCCCATTGATGGCAATCACGGTCGGCACGCTCCGCACGTGGAAGGAATTAAACAAGGTCCCTGACTCATCCAACGTGAGTGGGATAGTCACCCCGTACTTCGACACGTACTTGGTCAGATCGTCAGGCGAAGCCCAGATACCCGATGCGACACCCAGCCATCGAGTGTCAGGATGTTGCTTCGCCAGCGCCTCCACCTGGAGCCTCACATCACGGCAGTGCGCTGACATCGCCGCCCGGCTGGTCTCCAGGTAGGACTCACACCACGGCGACAAGAACACCAGCACCAACGGCCCCTTGTTCCCAAACTGCGTCCCGTCCAGCGCCGTGGCCGTAAAGGTCGGCGCAGCGTCTCCACGTCGCGGCGTGCCACCGGCCGAATTACCTGCTTGCCCCGTGCCACCGACCGCATCAGCCGTCGATGCCGAACCGCCGCCCCGGCGCCCGTCAGCCTGCGCCAACGCGGGGTCGCCCGCTCCACGCCCGGCTGGTTCAACGCGAGCAGAGGGCCCGCCAGCCACTTTGCCACCCGCCGGGGTGCCACCCCGCGCGGTCACCAACGCAGCTTCCAACTGCTCGTTAGCCAAATGTCCCACATACACAATCCGCCCATCACGCCCAATAACAACGTGCTGCGGCGTCACCCGCAAATTCAACGCCGCCCCCAGCGTGCCATCGTCAATGACAATGGGCATCTTGATGCCGAGCCGCTGACGATACTCTTTCACATCCTCGACCGAGTCATTGAACCCGGCGTTGATGGCAATCACCTCCAGATCCGATCCTCGCGACTCATATGCCTTCTCGAAGTGCGGCATCTGTTCCCGGCAGGGCACACACCACGTAGCCCAGAACTTCAGGTAAACCGCCTTCTTCCCATACAACTTGCCCAGATCGAGGGTCTGCCCGTCAATCGTCTTCAACACCATCCGCGGCGCAGGTGAGCCGATCAGGCTGTGCGCGACGGCTTCAGCTCTCTGCTCTCCGCCCTGTGCAAACGCAGTTCCGCACACCATCAGAAAACAAACTATCAACCAACGCATCATCGCAATTCCTCTGCCGCAACAGGCCGCGTTACAGGCGCGCCTTTATCCTTCACAATGAACACGAGAAACCGCGCCGGTTCGGTCTTGCTGGCATTCTGCGAGACCGTGTGAATATCCTTCGGGTTCTCGTAGTACGTGTCGCCCGGATGAAGCGTGACCGAAGCGCCGCCCTTCACCTGCATTATGAGCGATCCCTCCAGCATGTATACAAACACATTCGCATCGTGCCGGTGCGGCTTGGATCCCTGCCCGGGTCCGACTTCAACAGTCAACACAACCGCTTCTTTCCCGGGTATCCCCGCGAGGTCGCGTGTCATCAGTGGCCCCAATGGGTCCGCATGCGCGGTGGAGCCCAGGAAGCACACCAGCAAGCTCAGCTTCAGATAGGTTTTCATGAGCGCGAGAATGCGCCACAATTGGTTCCAAAAGGGATCCACTTCGGGCTGATTTTATGGAACCACTTTTCGAGCTCCCCCTCAGTCTGCCGACCCGCGGCTCGCACCAGATCCTGCGTGTCCTGCATCAGCAGCTCAGGGACGCAATCGTCGACGGGCGACTTCGTCCGGGCCTGCGTTTACCCTCGACCCGAGCGCTCTCATCCGCTCACGGAATATCGCGTAATACCGCCGTCGCAGCCTACGACCTTCTGCTGAGCGAAGGTTACGTCTCAATGCGCCAGGGGTCTGGCTGTTATGTTGCTGAAGCGCTGTCACGTCGGCCTTCGACGGGTAACACCAAAGCAAAGAAGAGCGCCGCGGATCCTCGCCTGAACACCTTCTGGCGCAACCGCCAGGCACGCCGCCCCATGCCCGTTCCCGAGTCTGTCCGCTACTGGTTCCGATTGGGAATGCCCGACACAGGCTCGTTCCCGTTTGACGTCTGGCGGCGCCTGTCGAGTCGCGCAATGCGTATCCTCTCGAAGCCCGAAGCGAGCCGCGACCCGCAGGGCTTGCCGGCATTGCGCAACGCAATCGCAAAACACGTGTCAGTCTCCCGCGCCGTTGCCTGCCGGCCCGATGATGTGTTGGTCACAAGCGGCGCCCAACAGGCATTCGACCTTCTGGCGCGAGTGCTGGCCAGTGGTCGGCAGACTTCAGTAGCCGTTGAAAATCCCAGCTACCCTCCCATGCGGGGCGTGTTTGAAGGCGCGGGCGCCAAGCTGATTCCCGTGCCCGTGGATGAGTCAGGCCTGTTGGTCGAGCGCTTGCCGTCCCAAGCGCGCATCATATGCGTAACACCGTCTCACCAGTTCCCCCTGGGCTCGGCAATGTCGATGCCGCGCCGAATGGCGCTCCTCGAATTCGCGCGGAAAAATTCCGCAGTCGTGATCGAAGACGACTACGACTGCGAGTTTCGGTACGACGGTCGGCCCCTCGATGCCCTGCAAACCATCGACCGACACGAGTCAGTGTTCTATGTGGGCACCTTCTCCAAAACCATGTTCCCCGAAATCCGCCTCGGATTCATCGTCGCCCCGCCCTGGGCCCTCGAAGCGCTCATTGCCGCCAAACAGGACACGGATCTGGTCAGCCCCTTCATCAACCAACATGCCCTGGCCGCCTTCATTGCCGAAGGCCACCTCGCCCGGCACATCCGCAAAATGCGTTCCATCTACAGCCAGCGCCGGCGCTTGCTTCTCGATGGCCTGCAACGTGACTTCGCCCGTTGGTTGTACCCGGTTCCCTCCTTTGCAGGGCTCCACATTGCCGCCTTGCTGAAAAAGTCACAGGACGCGGAAGACATTGTCGAGCGCGCCCGCGATGTCGGAGTCGGTGTGGGCACCGTCGGGCGCTACTGCGTCGGCAAAGCGGACGTTCAAGGGCTGGTATTCGGCTACGGCGCCATCACAGAGCAATCCATAGTGGCCGGCCTGACACAGCTTCGTCAGCTATGACTATCGGTACCCTTTCCAAACCCACTCCAACGCCTCCGGCAACGTGTTATACCGCACCGCCCGGTCACAGTGCGTCGAGTTGAGCGTGAACACGTACTGATAGTGGTATTTCCGGTCCTTCAGCACCGTGGCCATGCGGTGGTTGGCCAACACCCAGTCATGCATGTCATCCCGCATGACATTCGGATTGAAGAGATCGCGATCGCCCACCTGCATCCAGATGCGGATCGACTTCACCCGGCTGCGTGGAATGATGCTGGTGTGGTAATCCCAGGCTCCCCCGGGGTTGTCAGGATTGAACGGCCATTGTTGATTGACGAACGTCCCCGAATAGCTGATTACCCGGTAGTACCACTCCGGATGAAACCACGCCATGGTGAAAGCAGCCGCCGCGCCGGAGCTGCAACCCATGACCGCGCGTCCCTCGGGATCGTGAGTCAGCTTGACGGAGTAGTTTTTCTCAACCAGCGGCAACACCTCCGCCTCAATAAACTCGGCAAACTTGCCCGACAACGTATCGTACTCGAGACCCCGCTCACTCCCCTGAGCATCCCCGCCGCCGTTCTGAATCATGATCGCAATCATCACCGGCACGCGGTGTGCTGCAATCAGACTATCCAGAATGCGCGGCACGGTGGTGTCCAACTCGCCGAGCTTCGGCCCATCGTGGATAACAATGAAGGGAGCCGAATCTCCTGTTTTATATTGCTTCGGAATATAGACTGTAATCGTGCGCTGATAGGGCTGCGGGTGTGTTTGCACGATCAGGGTCTTGGGATTGTCAGGGTCCACCGTGCCAAACACATCCCGCCCGACGCCCGGATAAAACTCACTGTCCTTGGAATCCATCGTGAACTGCTGCAGCTTTCCCTGCGGCGCCTCGGCAATGACCGGAGCAGGGTAGTCGGGCCCGATCACAAAGTTCCCCTGGGCATTGACGGGCAGCTTCGTCCCATCACCCTTGATCACCGTAAACGGCGGAGCACCCGGATCGGTGTAGGAGCGGGTTGGCGGCGTAGGACGTTCGTCTGCTAATACGAGACCACCCATCAACAATCCGGCCACAATGAACAGTCGAACGTGTGTCATAGCACTCTCTTCAAGTGATCAATGAACGCCCGCAGCTTGGGCAACACCTGGCGCCGACCCGGATGATAAAGAAAAATCCCCGGCGTAGTGACCGCAAACCGTGTCAGCAAAGCCCGCAACCGGCCGTCAGCGATAGCCTCCCGCGCAATCGGCCCAGGCACCTGGGCCAGTCCAACACCCCTGATGGCGGCCCCCAGCAACGTAGGGTAGTCATGCGCAATCAGCGGCCCTGAAACGACCGTCTCCACCCTTTCTCCAGCGGCGACAAACGCCCAGGGTGCCAGAATCCCGTTGGAGCGCCGTATGCGCAGGCATGAGTGATTACGCAGATCCGCAATCCCGAGCGGACGCTTTCGGGAGCTCAGGTACTGCGGACTTCCGACCACCACAAACGGAAAGGGCGCGGATAGCGGCACGACAACCATATCAGGCGCAATAAACTGTCCCAGTCGAATGCCCGCATCGAAGCCTCCTGCCCCGAGCTCGACCATCTCGTTGCTGGCCGCAATCTCCAGCTCAATGTCCGGGTAGGCCTGGCAGAACGAAGCGATCATCGGCTCCAGGATCACCGGGATCACCGCCGGGGGAACAGCGATGCGCAGGAGTCCCGTTGGACGTCGTCCCAGTTCACGCGCGACTTCCCCGGCACTGATCAGCTCATCGAAGGCCGGCGCCGCTCGTTCCACAAAGCGCTGGCCCGCTTCGGTCAAACCGACACTGCGCGTGGTGCGGATAAATAGAGCCACCCCGACACGCGCCTCCAGGGCGCGCACTGCCTGGCTGATGGCCGAAGGAGTGACGCCGAGCTCCGCCGCGGCTTTACGAAAGCTGCGATGTCGCGCGACGCTGAGCGAGGCTTCCACGCCATCGAGCGCACCTTTCCTCACTGTGAAGTTCTGCTTCATAGCCCATTCACATTATCGCGAATAGTCGCTCACGGGAATCCATCGTACAGTCGATCCATCGTTGAGCTCCCAAGGACATTGCCATGAACGATGCCGTTCGCGAACACTACACTCCAGCCGGCCTGACCGAGCGGCTCAAAGCAGTGTTGGGGCCGGAGACCCGGCCGCTCACTCCCCAACAATTGGGCGCCTTGGACCAGTTCCATACCCGCGGGCTGGCCGCGACCGCCGATCTGGCGAAGTTGGTCGGAATCACCGCCCACATGTCCGTTCTGGATATTGGCTCCGGCATTGGCGGCCCGGCGAGGTTTCTCGCCGCAACCTATGGTTGTCGTGTAACGGGTGTTGATCTCAGTGAGTCATTCGTCGAGGCCGCACGCTATCTGACTGCCCGCACAGGGCAGAGCGACCTCATTTCCTTCCAGACCGCAAATGCACTGGAGCTGCCCTTTGGCGACGGCACGTTTGACGTCGTGTTGCTGCAACACGTCGCCATGAACATTGCCGATCGAGCGGGCCTGTATCGCGAGATCCGTCGCGTCCTGAAATCAGGCGGTCGGTTTGCAATGTTCGATGTCGTGTTGAACGGGGGAGAGCCGCACTATCCCGTTCCCTGGGCGCGCACAGCTCAAACGAGCTTCCTTCTGACGGCCAACGCAACGCACGAAGCCATTGAACGGGCGGGCTTCCGTCAGTTGGTATCGCAGGACGATACCGAGGCCGCCAAGGACTTTTTCGCTCAGCTTCGGGCATCTGGTCCCCCGCCGATGCCTAACCTCGGTGTTGTGATGGGGCCTGACTTCCCGCAACTCGCCGGCAACCTCGGCCGCAGCCTCATGGAAGGCCGGCTCGGCGTGCTGACGGCTGTGTTCCAGTCAACCTAACTGGTTGCTGCGGCGCCGCGAATCGCCGCTCGACACTGAGCCCCCGACGGGCGGATACTCTCTGCCGCCATTGGAAGGGAGGATAAAAATGAACCGAGTGGTCCTTCTCACGAGCATTCTGTTCTCGTTTTCCGTCTACGCTGACACACCCGCCGAACCTGCGCCGTCAGCGCCCGTCGAGGAGCCGCGGCAATTCAACATCGAGGCCGGGGAGGCGCCCACCACGCTGAATGAATATTGTCAGCAGGCCGACAAACAGGTCCTGTTTGATTATCAGGAGTTGCGTCACCGGCGCACTCGCAGCGTGGTCGGAATGTTGACTCCGTCCGAGGCATTGAAGAGGCTGCTCCAGGGTACCGACCTGGTCGCCGACTCGGTGAACGAACAGACCCTCGCGGTCACGACGAAGTAGCAAAGTACGCAGGGTGGTCGATATCCTCGATGAGCCCCGGCTGCGTTGGCTTCCAACCCAGCAGCGACCTGGTGTGGGCGCTGGAAGTAGGGACATCAAAGGCCGCAAACCGGCCAAACCAACCGAAATGCTCTGCTGCTTCCTCAGGTGACTTCGACACCACTGGAATATTCAGGCGCCGCCCGATCACCTCGGCAATCTGCTCGAACGGCACGCCTTCGTCCGCAACCGCATGGAAGGGACCTCCTTCACCGTTGCGCTCAATGGCGAGTCGAAAGACACGGGCCGCATCCAGGCGATGCACAGCGGCCCAACGATTCAGCCCGTCACCCGCATACACCGAAACTCCCTTTTCCCGCGCAATCCGAATCAGAATGGGCACGAACCCATGATCCCCGTGCCCATGCACTGTCGGTGGAAGCCGGACAACAGTGGCGCGCACACCATGCGCTGCAACTTCCTTGGCGGTCGCTTCCGAAGCGCGCGGGTGGGATTCTGATACGGGATACGGCACATCCCTCTCCGTCGCGACACGACCGTGCGTCTGCAGAAGTAATCCGGAAGTCGCGATCAGTGGCCGACCGGTCCCCGCGAGTGCCGCGCCCATCGTCTCGATCGCAAGTTTGTCCTGCGCACAGTTCGCCGCGAACCTGGAGAAGTCATGATTGAATGCGGTGTGGATGACACCGTCGCTGCGTCGTGTGCCGTCCTCGAGCTGCCGCAGGTCATCGAGGGTTCCGCGCAGAACCTCCGCTCCGGTTGCCTCGAGCGCCTGCGCGCCTTTCTCCGAGCGGGCGAGCCCGATCACCTGATGGCCGGCCGCCATCAGATCTCTGACCACCGCTGAGCCCACCCAACCTGTCGCACCCGTCACGAATACACGCATGGAAGCCGCCTCCGGAACTGACTGGAAGCCACTTTCTGCTGGTAAGCTATTCTAGAAAAGTAGTGACGTTATCCTATTATAGTGACTACCTGGCTCGGACCTGCCCATGGAAGACAACCCGCTCGGTAACTATCTGAAGGATCGCCGCACCAAGCTCGATCCGGCGGCTTTCGGCTTCCCCGCCGGCCGCAGGCGCACGCCCGGACTGCGCCGCGAGGAAGTTGCCCACCGCGCCAATATCAGCCCGACCTGGTACACCTGGCTCGAACAGGGCCGCGGCGGCGCCCCCTCAGCCGATGTGCTCGACCGGATCTCGCGCGCGCTCATGTTGACGGATGTGGAGCGCGAACATCTGTTTCTGCTCGGCCTGGGCCGTGCCCCTGACGTTCGCTACCAAAAGAGCGGTGATGTCACTCCACGCCTGCAACGCGTGTTGGATGCGCTGGAGCCCAGTCCCGCCATCATCAGAACAGCGCTGTGGAACATCGTCGCCTGGAATCGAGCAGCCACCGTAATGTTGACTGACTACGGCGCAATGCCTCCGGAACATCGCAACGTATTACGAGTGATGTTTCTCGATCCACGTGCACGTGCCGCCCAATACGATTGGGAAAGCGTAGCCCGATTCGTGGTGGGCGCTTTCCGCGTGGATGCTGCGAGGGCAGGGGCCGCCGCGGAGGTTCAGCCTCTCGTCCAGGAGCTCTGCCGGCTCAGTCCCGAGTTCAAGAGAATGTGGAACGACCACGACATTCGCACCCATGGCGAGGGCGTCAAACGCATCCGTCATCCGGTCCTCGGCCACATCGAGTTTGAATACTCGGCCTTCGCCATCGACGGACGCCCGGATCTCTCCCTCGTCGTCTACAACCCGACCAACCCGGCTGACAAACAGAAAATCAGCCGGATCCTCGGGTCGGTTTCTCGAGTCTCCCGCTCGTCTTCTTTTTAGCGGCCCGCGCCGCAACAGCGGCCGAGTTGGCCTCGATCGCCGCCCGCACGAGCTGCTTGAACGCGGCCTCGTTGATCTTCTCCCCCTCGTGGATGTCGATCGCGCGCCGCACATTGCCATCCAGGCTCGAATTGAACAGCTTCTTCGGATCTGGGAGCGAAGCTCCTTTCGCGAAAGTGAGCTTCACCACCTGCTTGTAGGATTCCCCCGTGCAGACGATCCCGTCATGCGACCACACGGGTGTCCCCATCCACTTCCATTCTTCCTCGATGTCAGGGTCCGTGTCGTGAATGAGCTTGCGTACCCGCGCGAGCATCTCACCCCGCCAGTCCCCCAGCTCTTTGATCCGCCGCGTGATCTTGTCCGAAGCTGTTTGATCGTTCATGTTCCGAGCCCGTTGACCACTTTCTCCAGCAGGCTGACAAACTTCCGCCAGCCGTAGTTGGCGCCCTGGTAGGCCTGGTCCTGATCCGCGCGGAAGCCGGTCTGCTCCATGCGCACGTTTGTACCGCTACCTGTGGCCGTCAGAGTCCAGACAACAACCGTTACCAGCCCGAGCGAGCTCCAGGTGTAGGAGAGCTTCTGATTGGGCTCAACAACCAGGACCTCCGACTGAATGATTCCGTCCCAGTGCGGATTCGGGGTCGAGCGGAAATTGAACTTGTGGCCGACCACCGGTTGGAAGTCATTGTCCATCAGCCATTCCTTGATCAACGCCCCCTGGGTGAGGGCGCGCCAGATCTTCTCCGGCGGATGCGACATCTCTTTCTCGATGACGAGGGTACGGGGTGCTTCAGTGGTCATTGGTCCATCCTGTTGAGCAGATCTTCGAGGCGGTCGAACCGGTCGTACCAGAAGCGGCTGTATTCCGTGATCCAGTCGAGCACCGGGGCGAGCGCCTTCGGTTGAGCGGTGTAGTGGGTCTCGCGACCGACATGGCGTGCGCGCACCAAACCCGCTTCTTTCAGAACGCCCAGGTGTTTGGACACCGCGGGCTGAGACACTCCGGAAGTCCCGGTGAGCGTACCCACGGTCAGCTCACCCTCACGGCTGAGCCGCTCGAAGATCGCGCGGCGCGTGGGATCCGCCAGGGCCTTGAAAGCCAGCGTCGGTTCAGTTCGCATGAGTTGAATCATAACCATATGGTTATGGATTGTCAACGCAGCGGTCCGTGCCTCAACGCGACGGGTAGGGCGTGCCGTCCTTGTGCACAAACCGGCCGTCCGAGCTGGCGCTCTTCATATCGATATCGGAGCAGGTCGTGAGGTCCTGCGGGTTGCGCGAACCCACCTCGAGGTAAACCGCGGTTACATCCGACCGGTTGATCATGTGATGCCCGTTGCCCGAGCCTTTCGGAAACGCCGCGCAATCGCCGCTGCGTAGCACCGTCTCACCGCCATCCTCGACGAGTGTCAGCTCGCCCTCGAGCACGTACACAAACTCATCCTCGTGACTGTGCCAGTGGCGCTGACTCGACCACCCGCCCGGCGGCAGAGTCATCCGATTCACCCCGAAATCCTTCAGCCCACCCCCATCGCCCAACCGCTGTCGAGTGCGGGTGGCACAAGGGGCATCGAATGGCGCCGGATAGCCCGAACCCTTACGCATGGGCACGGCAGCGAGATCAACCTTAGGCATGCGCAGCTCCTCATCAGGTGCCCGCATTTTAGCGAAAAACGAAAAAAGGCCGAGGGGGGAGACCCCTCGGCCAAAACAGCACTCCAGCGTCGATTTCAGTTCGATTCAGTGAATTGAACCGAGGGGGTCGACCCGGCTGCCGTGGTGCAGGGCCCCAGATTCAAATTGTTGGTCTCGCCCGTGGAGCCGGCGCCGGCCACACAGGTTGGCGCGGCGGTGGAGCCGTCGGTGAGCGCGATCTTGACAGTCACGGAAGAGCCGCGGTTGAAGTTGGCGCGAGACCCGCCGGCATTGCCGACGACGTTGAATTCAGACTGCCTCCAGACAGTAGCGATATTCACCACACTGTCCGCGCCGCTGATGGAATAGGCCTGAGTTCCGCTGTTGAACACGACCGTGTCGTTGCCACCGGCCACGGCGCTGCCCGTCAGAGTCAGGCTGCCGAGTGAGGTAATGGGGATATCCGGCGCGGCAACAAAGTTGCTGTTGCGGAAGCAATCCCCACCGCCCGCGCTCATCCAATTCCTCGGACAGGCTGACGAGCCCCAGCCGATCAGCCAGTACTGCATGAACACAGCCGCTTGGCCGTTGACGTTGTAGTCGGGCGAATAGATGAACTGCTGCCACACGGTGCAGCCGCTGTGGCCCGCGCATGTGGACGTGGTGCCCGTGAAATTCGTGTTGATCTGCAGCGTATATTCGTTCGGACCGAGGATGCCACCGCCGCCGAAGGCCGCAACGCCAACACCTCGCTCGGAAGTAACTCCCGTGACCCTCGGGAAAGTCCCCAGCGTTTTGCTGATCAAGCCCGCGGCCTGGGCCACGTAGTCATTGCCGTTACCCGTGACCTGCGCGGCAGGACCACTGGTGGGTAGCCTGCGTACCGGATGAACATGTGGCTGGGCTATGGTCAGGCACGCAGTTTTCTCCCAGAGATAGTTCGGATAGGCCGCGTGGAAACAACCCGGCTCGGCAGCAGGGTTTTTCGACATGAACTGGCGCCAGTTGTCCTTCGCAACCGCTTCCGCATCCACCGTGGCAGCCGCGCTCTCCTGCGCAAACACAGGCTGAAGCCAACAGACGCTCACGAGGCTCGCGGTGGCCGCGGGCAGCAGAACACGCCAATCCAATGTTCGAGTTGGTTTCATGATCACTCCTTGATGAGACCTCGAGTTTTGGAGACCAGGTTGTTGTTGGTGGCGTATGTAGCACGCCACATGCGCGCGATCCTCACACGCAGTCCGCGCGGTGGTCAAGGTCGTCGAGGATCTACCAACACAGGTGTTGATGTTGGTTACCTTTCAAACACCCTTCATATTGGACAGGTTGGCACGGCGGGGGCCGTGACCGGGCACGGCCCCCGTCCAGGCGCCGGCGGCACCCAGCCGGTCAGCCCCCTGCCGCTGGCGCCGCCGCGGACGAACAAGCGGGCGGAGGGGCGGATCAGGAGAAAGGCTGCCAACCCGCACCGACACCGAATTCCGTGCACAATGCGCCCCCGCTGATGGACAATCGCAACAACAACGACATTCTCAGGGGTGCGCATGAGCACGACTCCGGCAGAGCCGACAGAGCTGACCGTCCGCGGAATTATCCTCGGGGTGCTGATCACGCTCGTTTTCACAGCCGCCAACGTGTTTTTCGGCCTGAAGGCCGGACTGACCTTCTCGACTTCCATCCCCGCCGCCGTCATCTCCATGGCCGTCCTGCGCGGTTTCAAGGGGATGACCATCCAGGAAAACAATATCGTCCAGACGGTCGCCTCCGCCGCCGGGACGCTCTCATCCGTCATCTTCATCCTGCCCAGCCTCGTGATCGTGGGCTGGTGGACCGGCTTTCCCTATTGGACCTCCGTGTTGATCTGCGGGCTGGGCGGCGTGCTCGGCGTGCTGTACTCGATCCCGCTGCGGCGCGCGCTCGTTACGCACTCTGATTTGCCTTATCCCGAAGGAGTTGCCTGTGCCGAGGTCCTGAAAGTCGGCGGTGGGGCCGGTGCCCACAAGGATGCGGTCGAAGATGCCCGGGCGGGACTCAAGGCTCTCCTGTGGGGCTCCCTCGTTTCAGGTTTCTTCGCAATTGTCGTCGCCACGCGCGCGTTCGCCGGCGATCTGGTCTCCTATTTCCGTGTAGGCGCGCGCAACGGCGCCACCGGCTTCGATCTGCTTCTGTCGTTTGCATTGTTCGGTATCGGTCACCTGATCGGGTTGTGGGTGGGGCTCGCGATGCTCGTGGGCGCGCTGATTTCGTGGGGCTGGGGCGTTCCCCATTTCACGGCTCTTGCCGCGGACACCACGGTTTCCACGGCAAAGCTGGCGACGGACGTGTGGCGTACCCAGGTTCGCTTCGTTGGCGCCGGCACCATCCTGGTCGCTTCTCTGTGGACACTCGGCAGGCTGATCGGACCGGTCGTCGGGGGTCTGCGATCAACCCTCGCAGCCTCGAAGGCCCGCCGCTCCGCGACCACGTCGGTTTTCCCTCGAACCGACCAGGACATCTCAATCCGTACGATCGGGTTGTTGACGCTGTTGTGTGTAGTGCCGATCGCGGTGCTGCTCGCCAACTTCGAATCAGGCGACGTTCTGCGCGATCACATGACGACGCTGGTCATTTGCGGTCTGATCTATATCGTGTTGATGAGCTTCTTCGTGTCCTCGGTCTGTGGCTACATGGCCGGGCTCATCGGCTCCTCCAACAGCCCGCTGTCCGGGATCGGCATTCTCGCGGTGCTGGGCGCTTCCCTGCTGCTCGTGTTCGGCGTGCGCTCGAGCTTGCCGCAAGGGGGCGGGCATTCGCTCGTGGCATTCGCGCTGTTTGTCACGGCCGTCATCTTTTCGGTCGCCTGTATTGCGAACAACAACCTGCAGGACCTGAAGACCGGCCAGCTCGTCGAGGCCACGCCCTGGAAGCAGCAGGTCGCGCTGATCATCGGTGTCATTGCCGGCGCGGCCATCATTCCTCCGGTACTGGATGTAGTGAATCAGGCCTATGGATTTGCCGGAGCCCCCGGCCCTCATCGCGAGCATGCGTTGCCCGCGCCGCAGGCCGGCCTCATGGCCGCCCTTGCTCAGGGCGTACTCGAAAATACCGTCGACTGGAGCCTGATTGGAATCGGAATCGGGATTGGCATCGTACTGATTGGCGTCGACGCACTTTTGCGGCGCGCCACCCCGGGCGCTCATCTGTCGCCGCTGGCCGTGGGTTTGGGCATGTACCTTCCGACCCAAAGTACGTTGATGGTCGTCGTGGGTGCCGTGGTCGGCTGGTATTTTGACAAGCGCGCGGACCGGCGCTCGAACCCCGCGCGCATAAAGCAACTCGGTGTGCTGCTGGCGTCGGGCCTGATCGTAGGCGAGGGGCTGGTGGGAGTCGTGCTCGCGGCGATCGTTGCCTTCTCAGGCAAGGACTTTCCGCTGCAGTTGGTCAGCGATAGTTTCGCTGACGGAGGCGCTATGGTTGCGGGTAGCGTCGGCTTTGCTTTACTCGTAGCGCTGATGTACCGCTGGTGCGCCCGGCTCCGCGAGTAAGCTTTGCAGACTGGTAGTAGCGGGGTGCGCCGTCCGGGCGACGAACGCCCCGCAGATCAACAGGGCGGCGGCGGTCGCCAGCAGTAGAGCAGAATAAAATCGGGATCGCATTGACTCCTCCTGACAATTCGATCCCATTCCACCATACAGTCGCTTAACAGAAGATTAAGGCGTCAGTACCACACGGAAGCGCGCCTTGCCGCTCATCATGTGCTGATAAGCTTCGGCGGCCTTCTCCAGCGGGAACGTCTCAACCGTTGGCCGCACATCCGTCATCACGCTGAATCTGAGCGTGTCTTCGGAGTCTGTTGCGGTGCCCGAGGGCCATCCCGAAATGGAGCGCCGCGCCGAAACGAGCAACCACGGTGGCGCCTCGATCGGGTCCGTGCTGACACCGAGCACCACCAGCCTGCCGTCTACACCGAGACCCGCAATCACCGAGCTCATGCTTCTCGCATCCGTCACCGTGGCCAGAATCACCTTCGCGCCGCCGAGCCTGGTCAACTCCTCGGCCACATTCTGCTGAGTGCTGTCGAGGTAGATGTGAGCCCCCAGCTTTTTGGCCAACGGTGCCTTGTCGGTACCGCGGGCAATGGCCACGGTTTTAAAGCCCATTTTCCTCGCAAACTGCACACCCAGGTGACCCAGGCCGCCGATGCCGAGCACGGCAACCAGGTCGCCCGGCTCCGCGCCGCTGTGACGCAATGAATTGAATGTTGTGATGCCCGCGCACAGCAGCGGCGCCGCATCCTCGGACTTCAAATCATCAGGGACTGACGCGAGCGCCTCGAACGGAGCAATCATGTACTGCGCATAGCCGCCGTCGTAGGAAATCCCCGGAATCTTCCCTTCCTTGCAGGTGATGAAGTCACCACGCCGACACGAGATGCAATGCCCGCAATGGCCACCGTGCCAACCCACTCCAACACGCATCCCCTTTTTCCAATCCGGCACGTCCGCGCCAACAGCGTCGATGAGGCCCACGACTTCGTGGCCGGGCACCCGGGGATATTCGATACCGGGAATCGCCCCCACCACCGTGAGCATGTCGCTGTGGCACACGCCGCAAGCCTGCACCTTGATGCGTACCTGCCGGGCCTGCGGCTCCGGTACAGGGCGCTCGACGATTTCGAAGCCGGCGTTGGGTTTGGGAATCTGGGCAACTTTCATGGGAACTTCCTGTGACCGATACAGGGCGTCAGAATAGCCCCGATACTTACCTTCCGGAAGTAGGCACACATTCGTGCCATACTTACACACTGATAACCGTGGAGCCGCAAGGCATGGCGCGCAGGAAGAAAGCTACACGTAAAGTCGTGTTTGTGACACCCGGCGGCGCTGAATCAACCGCCGAGCTCGATGAGATCGTCCTGAACGTGATCGGTCGCGTCGCTGACAAGTGGACGATGTGCGTGTTGGAAGTTCTGAACCAGAGCGGCACGTTGCGTTTTACTCGCATTGCCCAGCTCGTGGGTGGAATCAGTCAGCGGATGTTGACCAAAACCCTGCGGCAGATGGAGCACGACGGGTTCGTCGTACGCAAGGTTTACCCGGAGGTTCCGCCCAAGGTGGAGTACACCCTCACGGAGTTGGGAAGCAGCCTGTGCGGTGCGTTCTGCGGTGTATGGACCTGGGCGGAGCAGCACCAGGCCGAGTTCGCACGCTTGCGCGCAGGCCGTACCAAGGGCTGACCTCAGCACGACCCGATGCATCTGCTCAGTTTGTCGTAAGGGCAGTTTCGGCAGGCGCATCCCGGAGCTGCTGCCAGGGCAACACCTCAATGCGCGAGTCACCCTGATGCCGGTCGACGAAGCTCTCACGGGCATAGGCGAACACCGTGCCGGCGCCTACATGGATCACGACCGGACTATATTCCTCGCGGAAGCGCCGCTCGTTCATCAGTCCCTGCAGCACTGTCAGCTCAAAGTTGGCGGGCATCCCTTTCAGGTTGTGAGGGCCCGTGGGCTTCGTGAGCTCCGGCAGCATGAGCTCCGGTGAATGCTTCCAGAAGACGTCCAGGTTGAATCCACTGTGTCCCACCACTCCCGTGCGACGACCCGAGGCGTGAGCCATCTCCGACCAGTTGAGCCCCAACAGGTCCAGCACTCGACCGTGATAGGTCACCGCGATCCCGCCCGCGGGAAGGACCCCGACGTCAGCGTGCAAATCGCCCAGACCGTTGAGCAAATTCCCCATCCGCCTGCCGTCGGCCGCCAGGTCGAAATCTTCCACCAGGCCCTTGTTGGAGCTGGCGAACGCCGAATAGCTGGACAGGAAAGCGGCAACGACGACGCCCGCGCACCAGATGAAGCCCGCGGTGCGGCTGAGCGACAGCCGGCTCCAGTCGGCCAGCAATGGCACGTAGAACAGGAGCGTGACCGCCAGCAGTGGCACATACGGCTGCACCATCCTGAAGCCGGGGAAATGATCGCCGCCTTCCAGAATCAGCGTGGCGAAGACAACCGAGAGCGTGCCTCCCAGCAGCAGCGCAATGCTATGCGCCGCAGACAGTGGCGTCTTCGACCGGAAACTCGACCACAGCGCCGGCAGCCCGATCAAAACGGCCAGGACGACAGCCAGAACGAATGGGACCGCCAGCACGTTCGAGTGCAGAAATCCGATCACGTAGCGAAGGCCCTGAGCGATGTTATCGATCGGGTTGCTCGAGACCTTGGCGTAGTAGGTGTTGGGGAAGGGGTAGCCGAAGTATTGCAGGCGTGCCACCGTCAGCGCCGCCAGTGTCACGAACACGGCGCCGAAGTAGGGCGTCGCGTACCGGATCGCCGTACCGGTGCTCCTGTTGACAGCAACCAGGACGGCGGCAATTGCCAACACCGCGGGCATCAACAACATGGACTCCGGCCGCGCGAGAACGCTCAGCGTACACAGCACGACACCGAGCACAGAAGCACGTGGCCGCGTTCTCGAACCGGAGACTTCCCTGATGAGCACATATAACAATCCAACGACGATCGTGCCCCAGACCCCCTGGTCCATCATGGTCACAACCGTCCAATGGAAGTAGTTGGGTTGAGCTGCAATGGCCAACACGGGAATCCACAGAGTCCAGCGCGGCAGGCTCAGCGCATGGGACAGGGACCGGGCGATGCCCAACCCCCAGAAAATCGCGAGCGCGGTACAGGCCGCCGAACATATGAGAATGAATGGTTCGGGCCGGTCGGTGACTGTGTAAAACAACCAGTGCAGCGCCACCCACAAAGGGGACGTCGCTCCCTCGACATGTTCGAAGTTGGGCGTATAGACGTAACCAAAGCCGTGCGCGAGGTTCTGTCCGTACACCTGTGTAATATTTTCGTCGTCGATACCCGTGAGCACCGGCCTTCCCAAGGCCTTGTAAACACGGAACGAGCACAAAGCGGTGACCACGAGTGCCAGCGCCGCGTTCAGCATTATGGCAAAACGCCCGGCCGTCGCCGGTTGTGGAATCGATGTGCTGTCTACGGCAATGTAATTGGAGCTGGGCATGCCGACTGAAGTCTAGCATGCGAATTCCAACGCGCGCCGTTCCGGCTACTGCACAGCTTCAGCCCGGAAGTTATTTTGCCGGATAGTTTTTTCCCTTTCCGGTTCTTTCATTGACGATTTGAAACGCTCCATCCGCATGCGCTGTCAGTTTGATCCAGTGACCGCTGGTTTCATCGAGGTTGGCAATGCGCTCCGGTGAAAAATTCTGCTCGCCGGCTGCCTCGGATGCGTGCACCTGCCAGACATCCTCCAGCCCGTCGACCCGATGCAGCGCTTCATAAGTGTTTTTCGCGCCGCCTTTTTTCAGGCCGTTGTTCATGATGGCCACGCGCGGTTTGAAAGCTGCGAACAGGGCCGGGTCGGCAACATCCTCGCCTCCGTGATGAGCCACCAGGTAGACATCAACAGGCCCGATCAGGCTCCGGGGGCACGCCAGGTCAAACAGCGGCTTGCCGGTGAGGTCGCCCACGTCCAGGAACCGGAATTTTCCCAACGTGATCATGACACCGGTCGAGCGTGGATTTTCCGCGGCATCCCGGGGTGGCGTGGCTGCCGAGCCGCACAGGGAGTTGGTTGCGCCCGCGCCGGGCAGCGGTTGAGTCAGAGTCGCCGCGGCGGAGGAAACAACAACTGCCTGGACGCCCGACAGGGGCAGGCGATCACCTGGCTTCGGGACAATGTGCGGTTGCCCCTTGATCACTTCGAGATAGCGCTCGTAAGCGGCCTTGGCGCCGGCGTCCTTCGCCGCGTCAGGTGACAGAGTGTCGTGATCAACAAAGTGACGGATCGGCATCCGCTTCGACAACTCGACGACACCGCCATCATGGTCCGGATGGAAGTGAGTAATCATCAGATAGTCGATCTGCTTCACCCCCGCATCGCGCGCCGCCGCCACGATGCGGTTTGCATCGCGTGCCTTCGCGGGATCGCCGGGAACCGCATCCGGCTCGCCCTGGCCGGCGTACCCGGTATCGATGAGAAATGATTGTTTGTCCGGCATCACCAGCAACGTGGACTGGCCACCCTCGACATCAATGAAATAGATGTCGAGGGAACCAGGCGCCGCATCGCAAACGGATACGCACGCGAGGAGTCCCAGGGCGAGCTTCATTCTCATGGTTGCTTCCATTCATTTGGGCGATGAAGGGACGCAGCTTGCCGATGACGCCGCGAGAGGTCCAGTCCCCCGCGCGCGTCGCCATGTGGCGGGCGGCTCGCCGAACTCGCGCCGGAAAGCGCGGCTGAAGGCCGTATCAGTCTGATAGCCCACCGCTTCGGCGATGGAAGCCAGAGAGGCATTACTGCGGCTCAGCAGATTGGATGCAATCAGCATCCGCCATTGAGTCAGGTACTGGATCGGCGAGCTTCCTACGAGCTGCTGAAAGCGATCCGCCAGAACGGACCGGGAGGTTCCCGCCACCCGCGCGAGCTCTTCGACCGTCCAATTGTGCGCGGGGCGCTCATGCAGGGAGGTCAGTGCAACGCCCACAATGCGGTCACGGACGCCCGCGAGCCAACCCCTGGAGTCCTCCCGTTGCTCGTTCATGTAGAGGCGCAGAACCTCAATGAACAAAACTTCCGCGAGCTTGGATAACACGCCGGCGCCGCCGGGTCGGGGTGAGCGCGCCTCGGCCAATGCGTAGCGAACCGAAGCTTCGAGCCAGACACCCGCGTTCGATCCGCGCACGTTGACCTTCACCAATGGCGGAAGCCCGGCCAACAGGATGCGGGCCAATCGAGCGTCACATGCGAGATATCCGCAAACCAACCGGGTCGTTGCGCCTCCACCGCCAAATGACAGTTGCCGCGGCCGTCGAGCCAACACTGCATCCAGCCGTGCTCCCTTGGCCGGCGGCAATCCGGGTTGGGACGTCATGACGTGAGTGTCACCCGCGGGAAACACCACAACATCACCCGCGATCAATCGAACCGGTGGCTGCTCACTCATCTCAACGTAGCATTCTCCTTCTGTCACCAGATGGAAAATGACCACTCGCTCCGCACCCGGCTCGAGGATCGGAGCCGCCGCTGCCGCGCTCGGCGATGTGTAGCACCACGGCGCGGTAAACCGTGCGTTGATGAAAATCGCTCCCACCAGTTGAACGACGCGAAGTGTTTCCGACAACGCATCCATCATCCAACCTCGATGCGAAGCTCGATGGGCGTTATTTCCTGAACCGCGCAGGAGACGGGCGAACAGGCATTGCACTGTTCGACCAATAATCGCAGTTGCTCCGCGCTGGTCCCGTCCGCGGCCGCGATTTTTACATGCAATCGCACATTATCGGGCCCCGCCGACACCCGCTCGCCCTGGGCGTCCGGCATCCCGAGCAGTCCCCGTGCATCCGACCGGCTGGTTGCAACAGTCTCGAGCGTGGCCAACTCGATGCCGCGAACGGCGGCCGCCATGGCGATGCGGGTTGTGACACAGGAAGCCAGCCCTGCGCGCAGAAGCCAGCCCGGCGTCGCTGCGGTTCCCTCGCCACCCACCTCAGGTGGAAGGTCTGTTGCAAACTGCGTCCCGTTCTCGTGGCGGGTGGTCACTCTCGTGCCACCGTTCCAACGGGCTGTTGCAGGCGCATCGGCATGAAGTCCCGTTTTCGGACTCCTGAGCAGGACCTTTTCCAACCTTTTCAACGCCGCCGCAATGTCGGTCACGTGTGCCGCCCGTTGCCCCAGTTCACGCCATTGTGAGCGGATTGCGGCGGGTTTCCCAGCTGGCCGGAGGGTCGGATAACACTTCCGGACGGTCGGGTAACCCCATCCGGCTCCAGGGGGCTGCGCCGGACGATCGGATAGGGATTACCGACTTCCGGGCAGGACCTGCATCCGCGAAAACACCGACAGTACGTCCCACCGGCCCCCTTTCATCCCAAACTGGAGTACCTCCGTGAATGCAGCACTCACCACCCCCAACACCCCCGACCTGGCCGCTTTGAAACAACGCCAGAATGCCACCTGGTCCAGTGGAGACTACTCGGTCATCGGCACAACCCTGCAGATCGTGGGGGAGACACTGGCGGAAGCCTGCGATATCAAATGCGATGAGCGGGTTCTCGACATCGCCGCCGGAAACGGCAATGCAACTCTCGCAGCCGCCCGCCGTGGCGCGCAGGTCACTTCAACCGACTACGTTTCCGCTCTTCTCGAACGCGGCGCCGAGCGCGCGCACGCGGAGCGACTGAACGTAACATTCAAAACCGCGGACGCGGAAAACTTGCCGTTCGAAGACCACAGCTTCGATGTCATCCTGTCGACCTTCGGTGCCATGTTCTCTCCGGACCACAGTCGTGTGGCGGCGCAGATGACGCGCGTCTGTCGTTCCGGCGGCCGTATCGGACTCAGCAACTGGACACCCGACGGTTTCATCGGCCAGTTGTTCAAAACGCTCGGACGGCGCCTGCCGCCGCCGCAGGGATTGCAATCTCCGGCGTTGTGGGGAGTTGAATCGCACATCCACAATCTTTTCGGGGCTCAGGCCAGCTCCATCGTCGCCCAACGCCGCTATTTCAACTTCCGCTATCGCTCGGCTGCCCATTTCATTGATGTATTCCGCACCTGGTACGGCCCGATACATCAGGCATTCAAGGTCCTGTCGCCGGCGGATGCGGCCGGCTTTGAAAGCGACCTGACGGAGCTGTTGAATCAGCTGAATGTGGCGGGACCGCATTCCCTGGTGGTGCCCAGTGAATACCTGGAAGTCGTCGTTTCCCGGCGCTGACCCGTGGATCCGAAACTGCAAACACGGATCCAACGGTATGGCTGGGACCTTGCTTCCGCAGACTACGAGCCCCTGTGGCAGCAGCAGCTGGCAGCCGCACGCACGGCTTTGTTGGCTGCCGCTTCGCTGGTCGAGGGAGAGCAGGTTCTCGATGTGGCCTGCGGGACGGGACTGCTGACATTTGAAGCGGCCCGTCGCGTCGGCCCCGCGGGTCAGGTGGTCGGGGTCGATCTGTCCGACAAGATGATCGAGGCTGCCCGGCGCATGCCGGGCACCAACGTCAACTTCCGACGGATGGATGCCCGGCAGTTGGATTTGCCCGCGCAGAGCGTCGATGCGGTTCTGTGTGGTCTGGGACTGATGTATGTCCCGGATCCGCTCGTGGCCGTAACTGAAATGCTGCGGGTTCTGCGCCCCGGTGGCCGCGTCGCCCTGGCTGTCTGGGGCAGGCGCTCACACTGTGGCTGGGCCCCCGTGTTTGAAGTCGTAGAGGCCGAGGTTTCCAGCGACGTGTGCCCCCTGTTTTTCAACCTGGGCTCGCACAATGAGCTCGCCAGCCTCTGTGAGCAGGCCGGTTTCGAGGTGTTTGATAACCGACGGCTGAATTCGACACTGGTCTATGCCGACGCCGCGGCGGCTTGTGATGCCGCTTTTGTGGGAGGTCCGGTTGCCCTGGCCTGGTCACGCTTCGACGAATCGACCCGGCTGCGGGCCCGCCAGCGCTATCTGACTGCGATCGAGCCGTGGCGGCACCAGGCCGGGTACCGCATCCCCGGGGAATTCGTGATCGTTGCAGCGAGGAAGCCCGTGTTGTTCAATAGGGGATGAAAAGAACAATCTGGGCTACCTGCCTGCTCGCGGCCAGCACTTTCGCCGCCACCCCTGAATCGGACATCCGCGCATTCACCACCGCGCACCAGCAGCAGATTCTCGATCAGTTCGTCGAGCTGTTGAAAATCCCCAATATCGCCAGTGATCGCGACGGGATTCGGCGCAACGCCGACGCCATCACCAGCCGGATGCGCCGCCTGGATCTCAACCCGCGGCTGCTGACACCCTCCGGCATGCCCGATGCGCCGCCGGTCATCTTTGGCGAGTGGAAGGTTCCCAAGGCCAAGCGAACCCTGGTCGTCTACGCGCACTACGATGGACAACCAATCAACCCTTCCGAGTGGACCACCGGCCCGTTTACTCCAACGATACGGGATGGGCGTATCTATGCGCGCAGTGCCTCCGATGACAAGGCCGGCGTTGTGGTGATCCTGACAGCGATTGAGGCGCTGCGCTCCCTTCATCGCCATCCCACGGACAATCTCAAAGTCGTGTTCGAGGGCGAAGAAGAGGCCGGCTCACCGCATCTCGGGGCAGTCCTCAAAGAGAATCGCGCCCTGTTGGATGCTCCGCTCTGGGTCGTTTGCGACGGTCCCGTGCACCAGTCCGGCAAGCGCCAGGTGATCTATGGCGCGCGCGGCGACATGAATGTCAATTTGACCGTGTACGGACCCAACCGGCCTCTGCACAGCGGCCACTATGGCAATTGGGCTCCGAACCCCGCTCTGCGACTGTCGAAGCTCCTGGCATCCATGAAGGACGACAAGGGCAAGGTGACCGTAGCGGGCTGGTACGACGATGTCGTGCCGTTGGGTCCGATGGAGAAGCAGGCCATAGCCTCTGCTGCCGACTACGACGCAACGCTGAAACAACAGTTGGGGCTCGGCACGACCGAGACGGAGCTGCCGCTGAACGAGGCCATTGCGCAGCCATCACTCAACATCAACGGTATGCGCAGTGGAAACGTGGGTGACCAGGCTACCAACATGATCGCCGAGACCGCCACGGCGGTCCTGGATCTCAGGTTGGTGGTCGGCAACGATCCGAAGCGCCAGTTCGAAAAGCTGCTGGCCCATGTGCGCTCACAGGGCTACTACGTCATCGATCGTGAGCCGACCCCCGAAGAGCGCCTGACGCATCCCCTGATTGCGACCCTGTATGCCAGGCCGGGGAGCTACGCCGCCGCGCGTACACCCATGGACGATTCATTCGCCCGCGCGATTGCCACCGCCGTGCGATCGATTTCACCTCAGCCGATCGTGGAGCTTCCCACCTCGGGCGGCAGCCTGCCGCTGTCGGTGATCAACGAAGCACTGGGCACCCGGTCGATAGTCGTCGGCATCGCCAACTACGACAACAATCAGCACTCAGCCAATGAAAATCTGCGGCTCGGCAACCTGTGGGACGGTATCGATATCTACGCTGCCATTCTCACGCACCGTTAAAACCGCAGTCCGACGGTGATCGGCACCATCTGCACCCGGTCGTCACGCGGAGCGATCTGCCGATAGCGCGCCTCCACAAAAAACGAAGCGCCGTCCGCATAGGCGATTTCCCAGCCGAGCCCGGCATTCCAGGCGCTGCGCCACGGTGTCGTCTGGTGATCGGTCGCCCTGAAAGGGAAGGTTCCGGTATCGCAGCCGAAATAATCACAGAACGTCCCGGTCGCGTAAACAACTCCGCGCAGCGTGGCTCGTTCGCGATACCAACCCGCGCCGCCCAACAGATACAGCTTTGACCGGGATGAAGAGTGGGCCAGATCCAACTGCAGGTCCACGTCGCCACCGTAGACATCCTCCCAGCCGCGATAGACATTCGGTCCGAACTGATTCAGGAACGCGTCTCGGCCGCGGAATGAGCTGTAGCTGCCATCGACGCGCACGGCCAGTGGCAGCGCCGAGGTCGGATACCACGTCAGACCAAAACCAACGGTGGAGCCATCGTCGAGCTGGCTATCCGAGGTGCCCACTGTCGCGGTGTAGCCGCCCTCAATCTGAGCTTGCAGGGGCCGATATCGCAGCTCTGGTTGTGAGCGAACCCAATGGCTGGCAGTGACTGGCGCGGCTGCCGCCGCGGGGGCAACGGCAGACGAGGGGGCCTGCCCATACTGCACTGAATAGCCGCGCCCTTCGAGGCAAGCCGAGAACGCCCGCCGATACTGATCGCGGTGGGATCGGATTTCCTCGCTCGACATCTCCGGCGGTGCTCGCAACGTTGGATCAAAGCCGCTCTGGTCTTTGGCCCACTTGTGGCACTCGTAGCGGTCTGCCCACTGTTGCTTTTCCGTTTGCCCGTTCCTGGCGGTAATCGTGAGACCGTCGCCCCGTACAGCCGGCGGTTGTGCCGGCGTGGTGCGTTGCTCGGGTGGCGGTGTAGACATGTATTGAGCATTCACAGGCATTGACATGGTCAACACCCCGATTCCAATGCCTGCCAAAGATTTCCTGACCATCGGGTACTCCTCACTCAATCCAATTCGAGCGCTCAGCGGTTCGAATAACCGCGTCCCTCGAAACAAGCGCCCTGGGCCCGATCAAAGTCGGACTGTTGCTCAGAGGCGGGGGCCGGCGCGCTCCCGCTCGTGCGCAGGGGATCGAAGCCACTCTGCGCCACGGCGAAGCGATAGCAGTCATACCGGTCACGGGCCTGTTGATCGGCCGATTGGCCGTTCCTCGGATATAAAAACACCTTGGGGACTTTTTGAGTTCCAGCAGCAGGAGCTCCAGCCGGCGCGGCCGGCGCCGAAGCACCGGCGGACGTCCCCAGTGACGCAGCCGGTACCGAAGCAGCGGCCGCGCTCGACGACGGTGTTGCCGACGACGGTGTTGCGGACGACGGTGTTGCGGACGACGGTGTTGCGGACGACGGTGTTGCAACTCCACCTGATGCGGCCGACGGCGTTGCAGCCACAGAGGCGCTCGTCTCGCCGCCCGGTGTCGCCGCGGCCAGCCGAACGGCACCCGTGTTGGCCCCGGGCATCGCGCCGCCCGAAAGACTCGGTTCCCGCGAGACTGCCTCGCGGGCCGCAACCGGCGCCACAGTCTCCCCTGCGGGTGCGCTCGGCATCCGCCCACCCACCAGCGCCTCGGGTTCCGCCGGTGGCGCGGCTCCGGTCTCCATGGTCGGATCATTCACGACCTCATAACCGCCCAGGTCCGGCCTAGGCCGGTAGTACGTATCGTTGCAATAGAGAAACGAATCCGACCCGTGCGTCACAACGGTGGAATAAAGCGGCAGTGTTGGTGCAATCAGCCCGACCGGCGGCGCTACAACCATGTAGGCCGGTCCACGCGGCTCGAGCCAGATACCGTCGTGATAGCGGTATGAGACACCCGCGTAACTGGTTCCGATCGTTCCCACGGGTAAATCGCGCACAATTGCGCCACGATCCGGATAATAGTGATCGTGACCATGCCGGATATCCCGATGCTTGTGATACGGCTCGGTCTGATCCTCGCTGGCCGCAAGAGCGGCCGCGCGGCGTTGCGCCGTGTTTTGCGCGGAAGCGGTAATCGGAAGGAGGCAGACAACCCAGGCGGCGACACACCAGAGACCTGAAACACGCATCGCAGCTCTCCCTGTAAAGACGAGTGGATAACGTGAAAGACTCCGCCTCGGTTGACGCGGTTCCGACAATTAAAGTTCCTGGGAACACTCACTTCAACACCAACATGGATCAGGAAATCAGACTCTCCCGCCGTTCGTTGCTTCTTGGCGCGGCGGCAACAACTACGGCGCTCGGCGTGACCGCGGCTCCCGTGAATTCAGCGCGTGGCCTCGAAGGTCAGCGCAAACCTGACCAGGGCAACGGGACCTACCTCAACCCCATCATGGCGGGCGATCATCCCGATCCGTCGCTCCTGAAGGACGGCGATGATTACTACCTCACCTTCTCGTCGTTTGATTCCTATCCCGGAATAGTGATCTGGACCTCGCGCGACCTGGTGAGCTGGAAGCCGGTCACTGCCGCGCTGCGATCGCCGATCGGCTCGGTCTGGGCGCCCGAGTTGGTCAAACACAAGGGTCGCTACTATGTATACATACCCGCGCGTACCCCAACCTATCATTCCAACTACGTCATCCACGCGGATAAAATCACAGGTCCCTGGAGCGAGCCCGTGGATCTCAAACTCCCGAAGCACATTGATCCGGGACATGTGGTGGGGGAGGACGGCAAGCGTTATCTGTTCCTGAGCGGCGGAGATCGCGTCCGCCTGACCGACGATGGTCTGGCGACCGACGGTCCGGTCGAGCACGTCTACGATCCGTGGCATTACCCGCCCGAATGGGATGTGGAATCCTTCTCACCGGAGGGTCCGAAAGTCCTGCGCCACAACGACTGGTTCTATCTGATTACCGCCGTCGGCGGCACAGCGGGCCCGCCCACCGGCCACATGGTAATTGCCGCGCGTTCCCGCTCGATCCACGGCCCCTGGGAGAACGCGCCGGGTAACCCGCTGGTGCGCACCCAATCGGCATCCGAAAAATGGTGGTCGCGAGGGCATGCCACCGTGTTTGAGGGACCAAACAAGACCTGGTGGATGATCTATCACGGCTACGAGAACGGCTTCTGGACCCTGGGGCGTCAGACGTTGTTGGATCCAATCGAGTGGACGGCGGACGGCTGGTTCGCCGCCAAGGGAGGCGATCTCTCGCGCCCGCTTCCCAAACCAACCCCCTCGCAGTCCACAGCCCACGGACTCGCGTTGTCCGATGACTTCTCGACCAACAAGTTCGGGATCCAGTGGAGCTTCTACGATCCGAGCCCGGACGAGTTGCAGCGTGTGCGGATCTCCGACCACACACTGTTCCTGAAAGCCAAGGGAACCGGCCCGAGAGATACGTCACCCATCTGTTTCATTGCCGGCGACCCCGCCTACGAATTCGAGGCGGATCTCGAGATCGACGAGCAGGCCCGGGCCGGACTCCTGCTGTTCTACAGCCGGCGGTTGTACTGCGGGTTGGCCTTTGACAACGAAAACTTCGTCATGCACCGGTACGGCCTGGAAAGGAATGGCACCAAGCCCGCCGGTGTGGGCCGTCACCTGCGCCTCAAGATCAAAAACGACCGGCACATCGTGACGGTTCATCACCGCGTCGATGCGGGCCCCTGGACGAAGTTCTCCAACCAGTTCGAGGTCTCCGGCTATCATCACAATGTCGCCGGTGACTTCCTGAGCCTGAGGCCCGCAATCTACGCGGCCGGAAAGGGTGAGGTGCGCGTCCGCGACGTGCGTTACACCGCTCTCTAAAACGAAAAGGGATCTTCATGAGCCGTTTTGCTGCCCTGCTGGGATTGGTCGCGTTCACTTCCGTGTTTGCGCAAGCTGACCCGTACGGATGGATGGAGGGGCCGCAAAACGCGAAATTCGCAGATTGGTTACGCACGCAAGGAAAGGAGGGCCGTCAGCATCTCGACGCCTCACCGGCGCTGTCAAAGTGGCAGACGCGTCTGATGGAAGTCAGCGCCGCCACGACCATCAATCGCGACCAGCACCGCGTTGGCGATCGAGTGTTTTTCCTCCACCTGGAATCGGGTAAGCAGGGCGTGTTACGGGTCCGGATGGGAAATGGCGCTGAGAAAGTGCTGTTCGATCCCAACACGTTGCCAGGTCAGGCGCATGCCTCAATAACTCGATACACGGTTTCCCCCAATGGCAAGACAGTCGCTGTCAACATTGATCGTGGGGGTGATGAAATCACGCGGATCGAATTCCTCGACGTCGATAGCGGACGGAAGTTGCCAGACGAAATCGACCACGTCTGGGGCGAATTCCAAGCCTACTGGAATGGCAGCGACGCTGTTTTCTACACCCAGATGTCCGAAGCCGCCGGCCAGACGGACAAGATGCTGGGAATGCGGGCCCGATACCACAAGTTGGGAACACCCGTCGCCCAGGACCTGACCGTCGCCGCGGCAGGCGCCAACAAAACTTTCCCACTGGCCCCGCAGGAGTTTCCTTCGGTCATCACCGATCCTGCATCTGACTGGGCACTGATCTTCGCATCGGGTGCCCGTGCGGAGGCCCGCATCTGTGTCCTCAAAACATCCGAGCTCATCGCACCGAACCCCCGCTATCGTTGCATCGTCAACTACGAGGACTCCATTCAGGGCGCGGCCGTGCACGGCTCCGTGGTATACCTTCAGTCGGTCAAGAATGCACCCAATGGCAAGGTGCTCGAGTTGGATCTGGCGAAACCCAACGCAGTGCTGGCTGATGCGAAGGTGATCGTGCCGGAGGACAAGGAGGCTGTTGTAACAGCCGTGTCGCCGGCACGCGATGGCCTCTACATCAAGCACATGCGGGTCGGCATCGACTCGATCGCACGCCTGTCGTATGGCGCAACCGCTTCCATCGACTCCGTCAAACTGCCCTATGACGGCCAGGCAGCCCTGTTTGACACCAACGGCAATGAAGATGGATTGGTTTTCACGCTGCAGGGGTGGACGAGTGCGCGCACGCTCTACAGTTACGATCCGAAGCAGAAAACCCTCACGGATCTCAAAATCGGAGCGAGCTCGCCCAAGGACTACGCCCGGCTCGTAGAAGCGATCAACACCGAAGCACGCAGCCTCGATGGCACGTCCGTGCCGGTCACCATTCTGAAACCCAAAGGGGCTCGCAGTGGTCCGGATACACTGGCCATCGTTCTGGCCTATGGTGCATACGGCCTGGTCGTCACCCAGCCCGCGTTCAACCCCATGCGGCTCGAATGGGTCGCGGCGGGCAACTTGTTTGTATACGCAGGCATCCGGGGTGGTGGCGAAAAGGGAGATGCCTGGCGCCTGGCGGGCAAAGGCGAAAACAAGCACCACGGAATTGAAGATGTGGTCGCGGCCGCGGACATGCTCGTTGCTCAGCACTATGTCACCCGCGAGCACGTCGCGCTTTACAGCGCCAGCGCTGGCGGAATCATCGCCGGCGGCGCGGTCGATCGCTTCCCGGACCACTTCGGTGCCGCCATCATCCACGCCGGCATGTTGAATCCCACCCGCCTGGCGGTCGATACCAACGGCGCCAACCAATATGCCGAGTTCGGCGACCCGACCACCGGGCCGGGCTTCAAACAGCTCCAGGCCATGGACGCTTACGTCAATATCAGGGACAAGGTTGCCTACCCGGCAGTGTTGCTCGACGTAGGTCTCAACGACAATCGCGTGGCTCCCTGGAACAGCGGCAAGTACGGCGCGCGCCTGCGGGCCGCCAACACCGGCTCGAGTTTAATTATCTTTCGCACCGATGCGGATTCCGGGCACTTCGGCACGTCGCTCAGCCAGGAAGCGGCGGAGCGCGCGGACGACTATACTTTTGTTGAAATGACTCTCAACCCCAAGAGCGCCCCTCCACATGCGAAATAGAATCGTGCTCGGTTTGTTAGCGGCCGTCTCCACCCTGGCGTGGGCCGACGAAGCTCCCCTGCGTCCTGATCAAACAGCTTACCTCGACCTCTATAAGGAGTTCGTCGAAACCAATACCACCGTGACCACCGGCAGCTGCACGGAGCTGGCCGGGAAGATTGCCGGGCACCTGAAATCAGCCGGCTTCGAAGACAAGGACATCACGCTGTTTTCCGTCCCCGATCACCCCAAGGACGGCGGCATCGTCGCGATCCTCCAGGGCAGCTCAAAGACCGCGAAGCCGATGTTGCTCCTGGGCCATCTCGATGTAGTCGAGGCGAAGCGGGCGGACTGGGTCCGGGATCCGTTCAAGTTTATTGAGGAAAACGGCTACTACTACGGCCGCGGCACCGCCGACATGAAGGCGCTCGATGCCACCTGGGTCGACGCGCTCATGCGCTTCAAGAAGTCCGGTTACCACCCGAAACGCACCATCAAGATGGCGCTCACCTGCGGGGAGGAAACCACCTATGCCTTCAACGGTGCCGAATGGCTTTCCAAGAACAAAGCGGATCTGATCTCAGCGGAATTTGCATTGAACGAGGGCGGCGGAGGGCGCACCGACGGACACGGTAAGCTCGTCGTGCAGTCGATCCAGGTCGGTGAGAAAGCCGCCCAGAACTACCATGTCGAAACCACCAACGCGGGCGGCCACAGCTCCATTCCCATCCGCGACAACGCCATCTACCAGCTTGCGGACGCGCTGACGAAGGTCCGCGACTACGAGTTCCCGGTCAAGATGACCGACACCACTCGAGCTTTCTTTGCAAAGGCCGGCGCTTCCCGCAAGGACGAGTTGGGTGACGCAATGGTCGCCCTCTCAAAGAACCCGGACGACAAAGCCGCCGAAGCCACTGTGTCCAAGGACCGCACCTATCACAGCATGCTGCGCACGACTTGTGTGGCGACGCTGTTGGATGGCGGACATGCCAACAACGCATTGCCACAGCGCGCCAGTGCCAACATCAACTGCCGAATCTTCCCCAGCGAAACGGTGGAAGGGGTCCAGGCGACCCTCGAAAAAGTCATCGGGGATGCCGGCGTCAAGTTAACGGCTGTTCCGCCCATCCGTCCCGTCGCGATCCCGCCGCCGTTGGATCCGAAGATCATCGGTCCCGCCGAGAAGCTGGTCGCGAAGTACTTCCCCGGCGTGCCGCTCGTTCCGTCCATGTCGACGGGAGCGACCGACGGTATCTACCTGGAAGCGATCGGAATCCCGGTCTACGGCGTGCCGGGTGGCTGGGGCGATCCGGACGGCAATGGCGTGCACGGATTGAACGAGCGTCGTGAAATCAAATCCGTGTTTGTGGGAAGGGACTTCGTGAATGACCTGATCAAGGTTTACGCGCAGTCGTCGAAGTAGCCGTCGATTCAAACTCGGCGCGTTCCACGATCCGCCAGGCTTCGCGCCGTGATTCGTTGCCGTTCGACATCCAGTCGAACGCAGCGATCACGGCGTTGAAGTTGTTGTTCTTCAGGCCTTCGGCGTAGCTCTGCAGGCCCCGATCCCAGAAAATGGCCGTGTTGATGAGCCGCCCGTGCACGAGCGCCGTCAGCGATCCAGGCGTCGGCCGGGTTGCCGCCAACTCACTGTCCAACGCCTGCCACTGGGGAATCAGCCACTTGTTGATTCCATCAATGAATTCGCCCCGGGACAGCTTGCCCGACTGCAGGGCGAGGGAGGCTGTTCGATACTGCGCTCGTAATCCGTCCATGCGGTCATCAAACTGCCGGACCTCCGCCAGCGCGCTCGAGATGTCGGCAGACGTGGCACGGGGAACCGGGGTTACCACAACAGGCTTTGCTTCCGGTACATCGACCTTGACCGACTCCGGAACGATGCGCGGTGTCTGCCGCATCACGATGTCAGTGACCAGCAAGGCCGCAACAGTGAGAAGCCCGACAGCCAGCGCAACCTGCACTAACCGACGGCGCGCACGCCGTCGATGCAATGTCAGTGGAGTCCGGGGAGTTGCCACCTGTTCTGTTGGCGCAACCTCATATTCAATCGTCCGTGTTGTTGGCAACAGCCGGACGATCGTACCGGCAATCGCCGGGTTGCCCGTCCAGAACTGAAAGAAGGCCGTGTTCCTGGCCTCATCCCGCAGGTCGACCCGAACCGAGTCCCCGTCCCGGAAAACCTCACAAATCTCCGAAGCGGGTATAAAACGCTCGTCCGCGGTGCGGAAGCCCAGTGGCGACCTTCGTCGCGTCATGACCAGCAGCCCGCGCTCGAGAATGTGAATGGTCCCGGGCCCGGTCCAGCGGAAAGTGTTGGTGCGTGAGTCGGGACGGGCGGATACCGCGCGCGGCCGCGAAAATTGGACCGCGAACTGAGGAGCACCGGCCCCCTGCGGGGTCAATCGCGGCCCCGGCTCCGGAGTGCCTCGACCGACGGTAGTGATCATGGAGCCAATATGAACCCGAAGCGCATCGGGCGCAACCGCGAGGCTACAGGGGGTCGAAGAAGCTCGCGTCCACCGGTTTGTTGGCCAGGATTTCCTCGCGGGAGAGCCCCTGGATCTCGTGGGGAAACACCAGCCACGAGTCGGTCGAATTAACAAAATATTCAGGTTTCAGCGAACTGCGATTGCGGGTGGGTTTGTAATACACCGTCGCAATCCGGATGGTGCCGGGCAGGTTGCGCCGGCAGCGCAGACGCAGCTCGCTCATGACCGCCTCGAGGCTGCGTCCGGAATCGAAGACATCATCAATCAACAACAGCCGGTCGTGTTCCTCCAGCCGCGACACCAGGTAGTCGAGGGCGTGAACGCGCACGGACTTGTCCTGTTGGTCGATGCCGGAATAGGAGGAGGTGCGGATGGAGATGTGATCAACATGAACGCCGTGATACTCGAGCACCTCCTGTACCGTGATGCCGATCGGCGCGCCACCACGCCAGATGGCGACCAGGAAGGTGGGCCTGAAGCCGCTGCGCAGAACCTGCATGGCGAGCGCCATGGAGTCGCGCAGCAGCGAGTCCGCGGATATAAATTGTTTCTCGGTCATGGGCCTATCATAGACCCAAACACTTCACGAAATCGGCGGCGCTCCGCCTTCGCTCTTGCGGCGTTCCACGAACTCCGTCAGGGCCTGCGCCACGGCCGGGTCCATGGCGGGCGCCTGAAAGTTCGCGATCGTCCGGCGTGCGATGTCTCCGGCACGCTGTGTCGATGTCTTGGCGCCATCGGCTTCCCAGGTGCCGTAATTGCGCCAGTCGGAGACGAGCGGGGTATAGAACGCATCCCGATAGCGTTCCATGGTGTGAGCTGTCGCGAAGAAGTGCCCGCCGGGGCCCGCCTCAGCAACGGCCTGCACGCCTACTTCATCGGGAGTTGCCAACACAGGCTGGAAGATCTCCGCGAACATCTGCAGCATTTCGACGTCGAGAATGAACTTCTCGGCGGATGCCGTCAGGCCACCTTCGAGCCAGCCGGCGGCGTGCAGAATGAAGTGACAGCCGCCCAGCAGGGCACCCCACAAGCTCATCTGCGACTCGTACACGGATTGTGTGTCCGGCGCATTGGATGCAGTCGCACTCGAACAGCGCCACGGCACGTTGATGTGCCTTGCAAGCTGGCCGGCTCCGAATGCCGCCTTCGTGTATTCAGGCGTGCCAAAGGCCGGCGAGCCTGACTTCATATCCACGTTGGATGTGAAGCTGCCGTACATGACCGGTGTGCCGCGCCGGACGATCTGGGTGAGCGTGATTCCGAAAAGCGCTTCGGCGTGCGCGAGCGTGAGGGCTCCCGCAATCGTGATGGGCGCCATCGCACCGGCGAGCGTGAACGGTGTGACAATCACCAGCTGTCCGCGTTCAGCGAACTTGAGAATCCCGTCCGTCATCGGCAGGTCCAACTGCAACGGTGAGTTGGTGTTGCAGATGGCGTAGCAATAGGCGTTGCTCTCGAATGTTGCCTCGTCGATGCCGAGCGCGATGCGCAACATCGCGAAACTATCCTCGAGCTGGCCGTCGCCGCGGCAGTAGAAATAGGGAACCTTGTCACCGAGTGTCAGCTGCGCGAGCGTGGTCTCGAGATGACGAACGTGGATGGGAGAGTCAACCGGCTCGACCATCTGGCCGAGGACGTGAATGACATCGTAGGCCTGAGAAAGCTTCACGAAGTCATGAAAGTCGGCCATCGACCCCGAGTGCTTCTTGCCGTTGGAATCGAGCACGGCCGGGGGACCGGCGACGGGTGCAAACACCACGTGCGGACCACCAACACGACAATTGCGATACGGGTTGCGCGCGATCAGGTCAACTTCGGCCGGCACTGTGGCCAACGCCTCAGCCACCATCCCCCGGTCGAGCCGCACCATGTTCGTGGATTCGTCGACCTGCGCGCCCGCGGCCTTAAATGCTGCGCGCCCGCGCGGCGACAGCACGCGCATGCCCTGGTTCTCGAGTATCCCGAGCGCCATCTGATGCAGGCTCTCAACCTGGTCATCCGAAAATACCCGTGTCGGGACAAATGGATTTTGGAGGTTCCGATAGCGGGACGAGCGCGTCCCCTCTGCGGCGGTTGCAGCCGCGCCCCTCGTCGTTTCTCTTCGTCGAGCTCTCATGCGCCACCTCGTGCCCGCGAGCCTATACCATTTGCGGGCGCCGCCGGCGCTTACTGGCAGCGGAAAACTCTATAGGCCCATCTAATTATTAGTATTCAAGGCGCCGCGAAATTCACCGTGTCGTGCATGCAACCCGGATGGCCGGTGGGGTACGAAAGGGTTTTGCCGATTTCCAGTGCCTCCGCATCGAGCTGCGGCGAGCCGGATGCGCGCAGCAGCTTGATGGGATTTTTGATGTTGCCCTCCGTGTCGACACAGGTGCAGATCATCGACTGACCCAGCACACCGGTCGGCAACCCCTGCGGCTTCGGATGATCAAACACGACTTTGCCGAAGGCTTCGGCCGTGAGCTGAATCCGGATCGTCAGCGCCGAGTTTTTCGTGGCCGGCGCCTCGCAGGTCGGAGGCAGCGGGCCCGTGGGGGCCGCGGGGCGACTCTCGTCGGAATGGACTGTGTGCAACTGCATGCTGAGCAGGAGCGCAATCGCCCAGCCTATCGTCCGTCGTTCAGCTTTGCCGCGTGTTGTGTTCATGAGCCGTTCATTCTAGCGGTGGCGCCTTCGAGCGCGCCACGCTGCGTGTGCTGCCTGTCACACCCAGCCGCCGAGCCCCCGTCTAGAGTAACTGCTTCCCCCATTTCGCAAGGACGGGTTTCGTGAAAGTCAGGCCTCCTATTGCATTAGCAGCAGCAGTCGCAATTGCGCTCACCGCCAGCAACCGGGCCCACGCCGAGTGGGGCGAGGCAACCGGCCAGCCGGGCCATTTTGGTGTTGTGGTCGGCGCCGCGGCGGAGTGGGGTGGTGACAACCTGATCGACGTCGTTTACCGCCACGGCTACACGCAGCACATCAAGGCGGGTCAGGGTGTCACTCTGGATGCCGGCATTCACTATCGACCGGTCAGCCTGCCCGTGGATTTCGCGGCCACCGTCGGTTGGAAGTTCGTGCGGACATCGGATTACGACACCGATCTTGGAATCGATCGCGCCGTGATTGAATTCACCGGCACCGTGCCCCTGGTCAATCACTTCTGGGTCACCGCGGGCCCCGTGTGGCACACCGCCACCAGGCTGAACGGCGACGGCTTTGTTCCCGATGTCGATTTCGACGACTCGGTGGGCGGCATGGTCGGATTCGGCTGGCGCTGGGTCGGCGTGCGTTATACCTACATGAAGTACAAAGGCGATTTCGCCGGCAGCGTGGATGCGAGCAGCGGCGGTATCAGCTTCGCCTGGAAATTCTAGAGACTTCCCAGCCTGATCGACCCGTCGGTGGATTTGAGCGTCAGCTCGGGTCCACCGCCGTTCAATGTCCCCTGTACCCTCGATTGGCTGATCTCGCCCTGGACCGTCACCGGCAGGGCGAGCTTGATGCGCCCGTCCCGTGTGCTCGCATTGATGTCGGCCTGAAAGTTCTGCGGCAATAATACGTCCACGCTGCCATCGACCGTCCGAATGCTCCAGCCGGACGTCATCCTGGAACCCTCGGCGACCTTGGCAACTACGCTTCCGTCTTTCGATACGAGTCTGAGTGAGTCGAAACGACCCTCTGCGCGCAGTGCGCCGTCCGTGCTCGTTACATCGCACCGACCGTCGAGGTGAGTGACGGTGATGGCACCGTCGGTGCTGTGAAGGCGAACGTCCCCTTTCAGGCTGTCAGTCATGATCGCGCCGTCGGCACTCTGAATTTCTATCTTGCCTGTGAGTTGCGATGCATTGATGGCGCCGTCGGCGCTGTGAATGGTGACGTTTCCGTTCACCGCTGCCAAATCGACACTGCCGTCGCGCGTCTCGATCTGCAGATCCGCATCCCGTGGCATGTGTACCTCGGTCATCAGGTGCTGCTCGGTGAACATGATGGCGATGCCTGGCTGGTGCAGCACGGAAAGCTCGACGCGATCACCGTCCTGCTGCGAGTTGATTTTCAATCCGCGCCCGAGCTCGAGCCCCGAGGTGCCTTCGCGCTTCACATTGAAATCAACCTGCCGCGTGTCGGAAGTGATCACCCGCAACCCGCTGTCATCCACGTGCACGTGAACGGTCGGACGTCCCGCAACAGAATATGACTTTGAATATTCTTCCGCCTGAGCCTGGGAAACCGCGCCCAGCAGGATCACGACCGCAGCCGAAATTCGGAACATGACGTTCTCTCCAGGCGTTATGTAAGACGCCAGTGTTGCTGACTGTCGCTGGCTTTCAGTCTGCTTTCAAGCCGCTTTCGGTGAACCGTTTTTATTGTGCGTCGTTGCGTTGCACGGTGGGCGCGGTGCTATAGTGAATCAACAACAAAAAAATCCAGCACGGATGAGGGGGCCTGGATAATGTCCACAGCGACAATCTCTACAGCGACCGTAGCTTCGGTTGTAACACCCGCCAACGAGGTGTTTGAACGCGACGGCTGCCTGACTTTGAGCTCCCTGACGACACCCGCCGACATCGAGTTGATTCGCTCGTTGCTCGATCCGCTGTTTGCAAGGTTCGACACCCTGGGTGAGCGCGCCGTCGATCTCGCAGGCCCCCGCGAAGCCGGCGTGCCGTTGCGCTCGCCGGAAATCAACGAAGTGGTGCGGCTCGAGCCACGGCTGCGCTCGACATTGGCTTATCGGCGCTGCCGTGACATCGCGAGCATGTTGCTCGGAACCCCCGTCGGCTATCAGTTCGACCACGCCATCTTCAAGCCGCCGATGAATCAGACCGCCACCGCCTGGCATCAGGACGAGGCGTATTCGCGCGAGCCGATACCGTTGCGATCCGTTCACTTCTGGATTCCGCTGCAGCCGGCGACCGTTGAGAACGGCTGCATGTGGTTCATTCCCGGCTCGAATCGGCTCGGACTGTTGCCGCACCACGTGGCGAACCGTCGGTTCATCGGACCGCTTTCGCAGAACTCGTCCGTGACTCTGGCCACGAAGATCGTCGATGAGTCCAAGGCGATCGCCTGTCCGCTGCCCTTGGGCGGCGCGACGATCCATCATCCCCTGACGCTTCACTACACCGGTCCCAACCAGACGAATGCCTGGCGTAAGGCGTGGATCCTGCACTTCGGGGCCTACGGTTGGTTCCGTAAACACCTGCATCCGAAAGTCGTCGCCGCCAGACTCGGCCTGGGTGCGCACCGGCCGAACCTCGCCACTTGAGTGCGTTTGGGTATGATCCTGCGGACATTGTCCGGGGAGAATGCTCGTGCGCTACGGCTTTATCGGTCTCGGTAATCTCGGCAGGCACCTGGCGGGGAGCCTGCTACGTGGCGGTTTCGACCTCACAGTCCACGATCTGAATCGCGACGCAGCGCAAGGCCTCATCCAAAGCGGCGCCCGGTGGGCGTCATCTCCCAGGGAGCTTGCCGCCGCGGTCGATGCAGTCATCACTTGCCTTCCTTCTCCGTCTGCCTCCTCGACCGTACTGACTGCCGACAACGGCGTGCTGAATGGGCTCCGTTCGGGCGGCACCTGGATCGAGATGAGCACCACCGATCAGAATGAGATCGCGCGAATCTCGAAGCTCGCGGCCGAGCGTGGAATCGCAACATTGGAGGCTCCGGTAACCGGTGGCGTACACCGTGCGGCCGCGGGCGAGATCACGGTCCTCGTTGGCGGCGATCGCGCCGTCTATGAGGCTCATCGCGCGGCGCTGCAGGCAATGGGCGGTGCCATCTTCTACATGGGTGAGTTGGGCAAGGCCTGTGTCATCAAGGTGATCACCAACATGCTCGCCTTCATACACCTCGTGGCGGCGGGGGAGGCACTCATGCTCGCCAAGCGCGGCGGCCTCGATCTCGCGCAGGCGTTCGCGGCCATCAAGGCCAGCTCCGGCACCAGCTTCGTGCACGAAACCGAAAGCCAACTGGTTCTGAACGGCAGCTACAACATCGGATTCACAATGGATCTCGCGTGCAAGGACCTCGGCTTTGCCTACCTGTTCGGCCGCGAGTTTGGCGTGCCCCTGGAGCTCGCCGGCCTCACCGAGCAGATTTTCCGGCGGGCGCGCGAGCAATACGGCGGCAACGCCCAGTCGACCCAGGTGGTCAAACTCCTCGAGGATGCTCTGCATACCGACCTGCGGGCTCCCGGTTTCCCGGCCGCGCTGCTATGAAACTGACGGACATCCAAACCTACGTGGTCGGAAATCCGCCACCTCACTACGGCGGGCGCTACTTCGTGTTCGTCAAACTGATTACCGACCACCGCGTCGAGGGAATCGGGGAGGCGTACTGCGTGCCGTTCGATCCACACCTGGTCGAAAAGCTGCTCGTTGATGTGTTCCAACGCTATCTGCACGGTCAGGATCCGCACGGCATCGAGAAGATGTGGCGCCGAGTGTACTCAGCCGGCTTCACTCAACATCCGGATGTGACCGTGATGGCGGTGTTGAGTGCCCTGGAGATGGCGTGTTGGGACATCATAGGCAAAGAAGCCAATCAGCCGGTCTACAACCTGCTCGGCGGGCAGGTGCACGAGAAGCTTCGGTCCTACACCTACATTTACGCGCGACCCGGCGATGCCACGGATGTGTATCAGGACCCGGACCTCGCCGCCGAGCGCGCGGCGGAGTATCTGGCGCAGGGATTCACGGCACTCAAGTTCGATCCCGCGGGCCCTTACAGCGCCTTTGATGGCCGGCAATTGAGCCTGCTGGAAATCGATCGCAGCGTGCGCTTCTGCCGTCAGTTGCGCGAAGCGGTCGGAATGAAAGCGGACCTGTTGTTCGGAACGCATGGCCAGATGACCGCGGCCGGCGCCATCCGCCTGGCGAAGAAGCTCGAGCCCTACGATCCGCTCTGGTTCGAGGAGCCCGTACCGCCCGATGCGCCGCAGGAAATGGCGAAAGTCGCGCGGGCCACGTCGATTCCCATCGCAACCGGCGAGCGCCTGGCCACCAAATACGATTTCGGACGATTGCTGCGGGCCGGCGCCGCCGCCATCCTGCAGATGAATCTGGGCCGCGTCGGCGGCCTCCTGGAGGCCAAGAAGATCGCCGGCATGGCGGAAGTCGATCACGTCCAGATCGCGCCACACCTGTACTGTGGCCCCGTCGTGGGAGCCGCCAACATCCAACTCGCGGCCTGTAGTCCCAACTTCCTGATTCTCGAGAGCATCGAGCGCTGGGACGGCTTCCAGGCCCGGATCCTGAAGAAGCCCGTGCGCTGGGAGAATGGTTACGTCATTCCTCCAACCGAACCCGGACTCGGCATCGAGTTCAACGAGGCGGTCATTGCCCAGCATCCTTACACCGGTACGCGCCTGCACCTCGAGATGGCCGACGATCCGGTCAATGTCCAACCCATGCGATAGCGCCCGGGCGGCGGGGCCGCTATTCTCAGCCGTGATACGGATCAATCACGGCGGGCAATAAAGTGGTTTCAACCGGCGTCGTCGTTTGGTGGGTGTTTCTCTGCGCAGCGGCAACGCTCAACATTGTGGTCTGGGCGCTCACGGCGAATATTTTGGCGGATCGCGAGGCCGCCATGCCGGTGGACGCGTTTGCCCGATGCAAAATCCAGTTGGCGCTGTGCGCAGTGTACGTGTTGGGTTGTGCATTCCGGTCAGTGTTCCCGGTCTACGACATTCCGCGACTGGGCCTGTTCGATACCTGGCTCTCGAGTGTCATGGTCGGTCGCTCGGTGGCAACCATTGCCGAGCTCTCTTTCGCGGCGCAATGGGCCGTCATGCTGGATGCCACCGCCCAATCAACGGGCAGCGTCGTTGCGCGCATCGTTTCGCGGCTCATTATTCCGCTGATTGCGACGGCGGAGATCTGTTCCTGGACCGCCGTGCTGACCACTGACAATCTCGGCCACATCTTCGAAAACTCGCTCTGGGGTGTTTCCGGCGCGTTGGGAGTCGTGGCGATTGCTTCCATCATTCCCCGCTGCGCTGTTGAGCGCCGTCGCGCCATGATTGCCTGGTGTGTTGCGGGTGCCCTCTACGTTGCATTCATGTTCAGTTTCGATGTCCCCACCTACGCGGCCCGCTGGGCAGCGGATCAGGCCGCCGGCAAACACTATTTGACCATTGCCGAGGGCCTGGTGGACGTGACTCGCCGGCACGTGTCATACCGTTGGGACGACTGGAAAACCGAAGTCGTGTGGATGTCGCTTTATTTCAGCGCGGCGGTCTGGATCAGCCTCTCCCTGGTGCAGGCACGAATCCCCACTGCGGCGCTGGCCAGGGAGGAAGCCCGAATGCTACGGAACGAGCTCCAACTCTGACGTCACCGCGAAGTGATCCGAAATGTAATTGTTGATCACGTCAAAGCTGCGGAACCGGAAATGTTTTTTGTCGGCCAGGATCCGGTCGATCCGCATCCAGGGATCGCGCGGCGACGGGTAGCTGTAGCCGAACCCGGAGCCCGCCGTGGAGAACCCGTCCGCGTACTCTCCCAGCAGATTCGCGAATGCCCAACTCAGGTCGGGGAGGTTGGTATCGCCTGCAATGATCACGGGCTCTGACGCGTAGGTTCGGGCACTGTCGACCATAGCTTGAAGCTCAGTCAGCCGGATCGAGGTGTTCTCGGCGACAACGGCCCGAGCGCGCGTGTTGAACAAGTCCCCGCGCACGAACTGGTGGCGGATCCCATCGCCGCGGATCGTCTCCAGTCCGTCCCGCGGCGATATCGGGTGCACATTGAAGAGCACAAACGGGCCGGCAGGGCTCTGGATGCGGTATTGCACGAACTGGCCCCGTCCCAGGGCCGAGGCGATCGGCCAACGGCTCGCAATCCAGAACTGTCCAAATTCGTGGACGTAGTACCCCGGAACGAGCTGCCGCAGCCGGGGCCAGCCGTCGTTGTTCACTTCCTGCAGGATAATGATGTCCGGATCCCGAGCCCGCAACGGCTTCAGGATCCGGCCGACGCCCAGCGCGCCGGCATTGATGTTGCAGGAAACGATTCTGATCGGGAGCGCGCCGGGCGTCGGTGGTGTTGGCCAGGCGAGCCGGAACCCCAGGAGCGTCAGCAACAGACCGAAGGCAACCAGTTGCGTCCACAGCAGCTTGCGCGGCCCGATCCAGACAATCGCCCCAATCAGCGGCAACAGGGGCAGGGCAAACGGCGCTCGGGGCAGATACAACGCAATCGTCGTTCCCCACCATTTTTCGCCCACGAGGCGCAACGACACTATGAAGATGAGCAGCGCCAGCGGATAGCCGATGGCCAGCATCCGCAGGATCGCTTTTACGATCGGCGTGTTCAGCGGTTCAACTCGTAAACGCACATGTTGACCGCCGCGGCCAGGTTGAGCGATTCGATTGCGCCGCGGCCTGCGATCGTGAATGACTGGATACCGAGCGCGGTCAGTTGCTCGCGCGGCAGCCCGCGCGCCTCATTGCCGAACAGATAACAGTCAAAGGATGCAAATTCCGGCGAATGGATCGGTGGGCCGGTCATGTCCAGGCCCGCGAGCCGGGCATAGCGGACCCGCAGTGCCAGCAACTCCACATCGGATTCCACCGGCACGTGAAAGATCGCTCCCATGCTGGCACGGACCACCTTGGAGTTGTACGGGTCCACGCTTCCGGGACTCAACAGGCAGCGCAGGTTTCCAAACCACGCCAGCGTGCGAAGAATGGTGCCGAGATTGCCCGGATCCTGGATCTCGTGCAGATAGACGGCCTGCTCGTCCTTGCGTGCGGCGGGGGGCGGCAGTATCGGTACGAGAGCGACGATACCCTGGGGTGTTTTCGTATCCGACAGTTGTGCCATCTGACCGGCCTTGACCACGTGAGTCACGAAGGGACTGCGCCAGTCTTCGTGCTCCCGGGTCAGATACAACTCGCAGGCCAGCAGCTCGGGGTTGTGCTCAGCCGCCTTCTGCAACTCCAACACGAGGTGCTCGCCCTCAACGAGGTAGTGACCGAGCTCCTCGCGGTAGCGCTTCTGGTGCAGCTTCTTGACGTCTTCGAACTTCATGCAACCAGCGCCCGTGCCACCGCTTCGGCGACTTTGATTCCATCCACGCCGGCGGACAGAATGCCTCCGGCATATCCGGCACCTTCACCCGCGGGATACAATCCGCGGACATTGAGACTCTGCAGCGTCTCGGGGTCCCGCGTAATCCGCACTGGCGATGACGTTCGTGTCTCGATTCCAGTCAACACCGCGTCGGCCCGGTCAAACCCCCGGATCTGGCGGCCGAACGCCGGCAGCGCCTCGCGAATCGCGGTGATCGCATACTCCGGCAACGACTCGCTCAAGCTTGCGAGCTTCACGCCCGGCTTGTACGACGGTTGCACCTCACCCCATTCTCGCGAAGCGGCTCCGCGGATGAAATCCCCCACCAACTGTCCCGGCGCGCAATAGTCGCCCCCACCCAACTCAAACGCCCGCGATTCCAACCGCTCCTGCAATTCGATGCCCGCCAACGGGCCCCCGGGGAAATCCTGCTCGGGGTTGATCCCGACAACGATGCCTGCATTGGCGTTGCGTTCATTACGGGAATACTGGCTCATCCCGTTGGTGACCACGCGTTGCGGCTCGGATGTTGCAGCAACGACCGTCCCGCCGGGACACATGCAGAAGCTGTATACCGCACGGCCGTTGCCTGCGTGGTGAACCAACTTGTAGTCAGCGGCTCCCAGCTCCGGATGGCCCGCATATTTTCCCAGGCGAGCCCGGTCAATCATTGACTGTGGATGCTCGATGCGGAAACCCACCGAGAAAGCCTTGGGCTCCAAAAACACGCCGCGCCGGTGGAGCATGCGGACGGTATCGCGAGAGCTGTGTCCGAGAGCCAGAATCACATGTCCACTCGACAGTGTTGTACCGTCGGAAAGAACTACGCCTTTGACGGCTCCGTCTTCGATCACCAGATCCGTTACCCTGCTCTCGAACCGTACCTCGCCGCCCAGTGAGATGATCTCCTCACGCATCGTCGAAACCACGCCGGTCAGACGAAAAGTCCCGATGTGAGGCTTGCTGACATACATGATTTCAGGTGGCGCGCCGGCGCGGACAAACTCCTGCATGACCTTGCGGCCGTAGAACCTGGGGTCTTTGATCTGACTGTAGAGCTTCCCGTCGGAAAACAGGCCGGCGCCGCCTTCTCCAAACTGCACGTTGGATTCGGGAATGAGCGTCTTCTTGCGCCACAGCTTCCAGGTGTCAGCAGTGCGATGGCGTACATCCCGGCCGCGCTCGAGGACGATCGGCTCGAATCCCATTTGCGCAAGGATCAGCGCCGCAAAGACGCCGCAGGGACCGAAGCCCACCACCAATGGCCGTTCGCTCAGGTTCGCCGGTGCGTGTGCGACCGGGTGATAGCTCGTATCCGGAGCGGGCCGCACATTGTGGTCGGACGCGAAGCGCGCCAGTACGGCGGCCTCGTCGCGCACCTCCACATCGACAATGTAGACGAAGAGGATGGCGCTGCTTTTCTTGCGCGCATCGTAGCTGCGCTTGAACACCGAAACGCCCAACAGATCGGTGTCCTGGAGCCGCAGCCTTCTGAGAATGGCCTCGCGCAGGCGAACGGGGTCTGAGTCGAGAGGCAGCGACAGCTCGGTGATCCGGATCACGGCAGAACCTGGTCGGTCAGCGCCGACAAAGGGAAGAGAACGCAGCTAGAATACCCTTCAATGGCACGTTCCAAAAGCAGTGGTCAATGGTTGCAGGAGCACGTCAATGACCCCTACGTCAAACAGGCCCAGCGGGACGGCTATCGATCGCGGTCCAGCTACAAACTGCTACAGCTCCATGAGCGGGACCGGCTGATCCGTCCCGGGATGCTCATTGTCGATCTCGGCTCGGCGCCGGGCGGCTGGTCGCAGGTGGCCACGCGCCTGGCGGGCGAGCAGGGCCGGGTGGTGGCCACCGATATCCTGCCCATGGATCCCCTGAAGAACGTCGACTTCATCCAGGGTGATTTCACCACAGAGACGGTCCTGCAGCAGGTCCTGGAAACCCTCGGCGGCCAGCAGCCGCAACTGGTCATCTGCGATATTGCACCTAACATCAGCGGCATCGACTCCGCGGACCAGGCGTCCTCCATGTACCTCGTCGAGCTTGCGCTCGATTTCGTCCGTCAGGCGCTGGCGCCGAAGGGCGACTTCGTGGTGAAGGTATTCCAGGGCGCGGGCTCCGATGCTTACATCAAGGACGTACGCGGCTCTTTTGACAAAGTGTTTGTCCGAAAACCCGCGGCCTCCCGCCCCCGCTCGCGCGAGGTCTACCTCGTCGCCAAAGGGTTCAAAGGCTGATACCGGGCGGGCGCGGGCCCCGCCGTTTTGCATAATCTGACACCTGAAATTTTTTTCGGTCATGTGATGTCGCACGCCGCCCGGCAGCGCATAAGATGTAGTGAAAGACCCATGACAAGGGCTGAAGAGACATTTTATGTCTATGGACCGGGCAGCGTTCGAGACGCTGATTACACGCATGGAAGCGCTGGCTGCCAGCAATCCGCGCGCGTACCGACGCCGGGTGTTTGGAATGGCCATTCTCGGATATGGGTATCTGTTGCTGGTGGCGGCGGCGTTGCTCGCGCTGTGCGCGATTCTTTTGTTGGGGATCGCGTACCGGCACGTCATCGCCGTGCAGTTGTTGTTTGCAGCCGGTGGCCCGCTCCTGTTGGTCCTGAGGTCCCTGTGGGTGACGCTCGAGCCGCCGGCCGGGGAACGTCTCACCCGGGCCATGGTCCCGGATCTCTTTCAGATGCTCGATGGCCTGCGCAGCCGCCTGGACACGCCCCGGATTCATCGTGTCCTGCTCACTCCGGATTTCAACGCGGGCGTCATGCAGGTGCCGCGCATCGGACTGTTGGGTTGGTATCGCAGCTACCTGTTCATCGGGTTGCCGCTGATGAAGTCCCTGACGGTGGAGCAGTTCCAGGCAGTGCTGGCGCACGAGCTGGGTCACCTGTCAGGCGGACATGCGCGCTCGGGCAACTGGATCTATCGGCTGCGATTGATCTGGCAGCGGCTCGATGCCGCCTTCGCGCAGACATCCCGTTGGGGGGCGCTGCCCATCCACGCATTCTTCCGTTGGTTCATTCCACGCTTCAGTGCGACTTCGTTCCCGCTTGCGCGCGCGAACGAGTATGAAGCTGACGCAGCGGCCATCGAGCTGACATCTGCCCGCAGCGCAGCCCAGGCGTTGACGGCTGTCAGCATCGTCGGAAGCTATCTCAGTGAGAAATACTGGCCGCGGATTCACTCGGCCGCCCGCGAGTCCCCGCAGCCGGCTTTCGCGCCGTACAGTGAATTTATTGCAACGGCGATCCAGGATGTTCCTGACCACGAGTTGAAGAACTGGCAGGCAACCGCGCTGGCCTCGAAGACGTCCTACGATGATACCCATCCGTCCCTGGCTGACCGCCTGAAGGCGATGGGCGCCGCGTCCGAATTCGCGCCCCCCTCGAAGGGAGACAGCGCCGAGAAGCTGCTGGGCACGGAACGGGCGCGCCTGGAAAGCGCATTTGATGAGCAGTGGCGCGAGCGCGTGGCCGAGTCGTGGAAGCAGGTGCACGAGAACACCCGCACACAGCGGCTTCGCTTGAGCGAGCTGCGCGCGCAGGCCGCGCAAACGGGCCTGGACGAACAGAAAGCCCTGGAGTTGGCCGACCTCGAAGAGGATGTTGGCGAGGGCCCGAATGCATCCATGCGGATGCGTCGCGCGCTGGTTGCCAAGTACCCCGAGTCCGCGTCCGCGCGCTTTGCGCTGGCCCGCCAGCTTCTGCGCTCGGGCGATGCCGATGGCGTGCCCCTGATGGAAGCATTGATAGAAAAAGAGACACACGCGTTCCAGGCGGGCGCCGAGCTCTTACGCAGCTACTATGAACGCCGGCACGAACGGGATCTTGCGGTGCATTGGGAACGAAGGCTGACGGAAATGGCGTCGCGTTGCGGCAAAAAATAGCCCCTGACCGAGGCTCATCCGTTAATTCTACGTTCAGCGACTGTTTCGAAAATCACACAGCATTGACCTCACCGCAAGCGGGGGCGACACTTGTCTGCCGCTCCCACAACGAGCGCCAGCCTAGACTGGGCACATTTATTGCGGCGTAACCGGGAACTCGAGCTCGGGCCAAAGAGTAAGCATGCCTACGCCGCCGCGGCAGCGGGCTGAAGGAGCCGAAAAGAAGTGAATACCGAAGGCTCGCCCAGTGTGCTGCTGATCGGACCCTACGATCCACACTGTGGTGAATACACCTTTCTTGCGCCTCCGCTGGGCGTCTGGCGGCTCGCGGGAGTTTTGACGGCGGCTGGCTTCGACGCAAAGGTTTTCGACCCGAATTGCTGCCGGGAGCCGCCCCAGCGAGCGCTGGAGCGCGAGCTGCTGGCCGGCAATTGGGATGTTGTAGGCGTGTCAACAACCGGGATGACGCTGCGCTACGACCTGGAGCTCGCGTACATCGCGCGGCGCATGGCGCCCCGCGCCCTCCTCGTGGCAGGCGGCATGGAGGCAACGTTCCGGCCCGAGCTCATGTTTGAATTGGGCCCGTTCGATCTCGTCGTCCTCGGCGAAGGCGAGCATCCGTTGGTCGAGCTCGCGACGCGCATGCGCAAGGGCCTGCCTCTGGGCGGAATCACCGGCACCGCGGAGCGGACCCCTGACGGCCGCCTGATCAAGATGCCGCAGACCGCGTTGACGCACGACGAGCTGCGGGATGCGATCTACAGCATTCCTTACGACAGGATGCCGTACACGGCCTATTGGGAGCGCCTCGAGTCCGCCTACCGGGTAGGTGCTCTGCCGAGCAAGGCGGCGCGTGAGGCGCACCTCGCGGAGATCCGCTCGGTCCGCCTGATTACCCTGAACTATTGTCCGATGGGTTGTACTTTCTGCTCATCAACCAACTTCCTCCACGAAGCGCAGGGCAGTGTCGCCTCGATCGCGCGCCTCGAAGCCGACGAGTGTCTGCACATGATCGAACGGATCATGGTGGCCCACCCCAAGGCGCGCACAATCATCTTCCAGGACGACATTTTCAGCTTCACGCGCGACCGCAGGATTCTGCCGCTGTGTGAGGGGATCGTGGCCGCGAAGAAGAGCGGCCGGATCCCCGCCCACCTGCAATTCATCAGCACCAACCGCATCGATGCCATGACCCCGGAGCGGCTGACCGCCATGCGCCGGGCGGGCTTCCGGGTGCTGGGTTTCGGCATCGAAAGCTTCTCGCAACGCGTGCTCGGTGAATTCAACAAGGCACAGATTCACCGCCACATCGAGCCCATGCTGACCGCGGCGCTGGCGACCGGCGTCACGCCATTTCTCGATCTGATCCTGAGCTCACCGCGTGCGCAGCTCAGTGATGTCGCCGAGACCCTGCGCCAGGCGTATCGTTGGCTGCGGGAAGGCTGCGAGATCGGGATGTATCCCTACGTCATTCCGTTCTCCGGAGCGCAGTTCGCGAAGGATCCGAAGCTCGCGCCGTATACGCACTACACAGAGCGGGAGGTCGCCGGCACGCAGGTCTCCTGGCAACAGGCATCGAAGATATTACCCATGGACCCCGTCGTATCAGACGTCATCCTGCGAATGGAACGCACCTTCGAAGCCACGCTCGCGCCACTGGAGAAAGCGGTGGCCCATCTGCCTTCCCGCGTGCGTTCGCTCCTGTGGATCCTGAGCTCACTATCCATCATGGCGGAGCACGGACATTTCATAGCAGACGAAAGTGAAGTCCGTGCCGAATTGTACGCGCGGCTGCCAACACTGCGGCAGGAGGGCGGGTCGCATTCGACGAGCGCGCGGCTCGCGACCGCATGAGAATCCTGCGCTCCTGGTCGTTTCTCGCGCCGCTGGCCGTCTGCTCCCTGTTGGCCGGTTGGATCCTGTTGTCCGTGCTCAACGCGCGGGCCGTCGGCTTCTCGATCTTCCTGTTTGCTGTCGCCAACCTGATCGTGTACACCGATGCGATCGACTTCGCGCTGCGCCTGTATATGCGCCGTCGGCATACCGCGGCCGCGGGCGGCATTTCCGAGAGCAATCAGTTCGGCAATGTCTCCATCAACCTCGCCGCCATCCTGCCGCCGGATGCCCGGCGCGTCGTGCCGGCCTCGCCGTTCGCGATCATCGCCTCGGTGTACAACCTCGAGGATCACATCGAGGAATTCATCCACCACTTCGGCGCCTATCGCGACCGGGTCTGGCTCATCAGTGACGGCTCAACTGACAACACGGTCCTGCGCCTGCGGCTGGCGGGGTGGCGTTGTTTTGATGACGGCGTGAACCGCCGCAAGCCCGGCGCCATCCGCCGGCTGTTGGAGCGGATTCCCTCCCACATTGAGACCGTGGTGGTGATCGATCCCGATGTGCGCATACTCGGCCTGAATGAAGGCAGCACCATCGACATCGAGCAGTTTGTCAGCGACTTCCAGCAATCCGGCGCCACGGCCGCCTGTCCGCGCATCGCCATCGAGCCGGATGGATTCCTGGCCCGCTTCCAGTCGTTTGAATATGCGCTCGCGTTTCGGATCGGCCGCGAGAGCCTGGGCGACTTCAGTATTACCTCGGGTGGTGTCTCGTTCTACAAGCGCGCCGCGCTGGTTCGCGCGTTGAACGAACATTCCCTGTCCGTGTACGCGGAAGACTTCGAAAATGCCGTGCTGCTCCTCAGTCAGGGCGGCCGGATCTACTACGACGGACGTCTGGTGGTCGCCACCGAAGGTCCCGGATCACTGCAGCGCTGGTTTTCACAGCGCGTCGGCTGGTACCACGGCCTGATCAAGGTCTACACGGAGCGCTTCTCCGAAATCATGAAGATTGCGAAGCGCTCGCCGTTTGCGACCTATCACTACCTGATCTACGTGGGCGGCCTGTCGCTCGCCATGCATCTCGTCAAGATTGCGAGCGCGGCGCTGCTGGTCCTGAGCTTTCTGGCAGGACTCGATGCTTTGCTGCTCGATGATCTCGTGCCACAGGGAAGCGTGACCAACCCCGCCTATTTCACGGCCGCGGTGTCGAGTTATCTGGCGCTCGGCGTCATCGCTCTTTACACCGTCGTCCCGCCCCAGGATCGCGCTTATTGCGCGCCGATCGTGCCGTTGTACCTGTGCTACGCGATCGTGCACATCATTCCGATGTCGGTGGGCTTCCTGAATTTCTTCTGGGTCAAGATTTTCCACAAGCGCATTTACCAGGAT